>OIYD01000525.1_pt1 | contig 30735 bp, 27 predicted proteins | sample 1588141 | NCBI WGS metagenome assembly OIYD01 (sample SAMN03283259) | human gut metagenome | biome: human-associated habitat; material: feces | host: Homo sapiens | place: USA | collected 2013
CGCCATCGTCATCATGGAAGCTTCCCGCCGCTTCCGCGAGACTGTGCCGCAGCTCACCCTGCGCTATTACAGCGACATGGACGAGACCGTTTTCCGCAAGGCGATGGAAGTGAATGCGGAGGGCACCACGTTCCCGATTATTTACTCTGATGAGACGAATGTACCGGCTGTGGAAAAGGTCTTTGGCGTTTCGCATGAGGAAGCCGAGCAATATGTGCCGTTCGGCTGCGGCGAATACGTCATGGTCGGTTACAGCGTAGGCACGCCGAATAACGGCATCAACGCGCTGAAAGCGCTGGAAATTGCGCTGCACAACGGCCTTGATTTCTACCAGAACGTTCCCTGCGGCGAAAAGACCGGCGACCCGGCGCAGTTCGATACCTTTGAAAAGCTGTATGACGCCGTGCTTGCACAGCTCAAGCCGACCATTGACCGCTTTGCTGTACACAAATACCTCAACTATAAAATTGCGGGCGAAAACGCACCGTATCTGCACCTCAGCCTGCTTTTGAACGACTGCATCGCGCGCGGCAAGGCTACGTTTGAAGGCGGCGTGCGTTACCTGAATGCTTCCAGCGAAATGTTCGGCATCATCAGCTGTGCAGACAGCCTGACGGCCATTAAAACGCTCGTTTACGACGAGAAGAAGCTCACTTTGCCGGAGCTCATCGATGTGCTGGATCACGATTTTGAGGGGCACGACGATATTCGCCGCATGTGCCTTTCCGCACCGAAATACGGCAACGACGACGACCGGGTGGACGGCATCGCATCGGAGCTGGTGGATACCTTTATGAGCTATGTGAAGGGCAACCACACCTACCGCGGCGGCATCCCCACCACTTCGATCCTGACCATCACCTCCAACGTGGTGTACGGCAAGTACACCGGTGCTCTGCCCGATGGCCGTGCCGCCTTTACCCCCTTTGCACCCGGTGCAAACCCCAGCTACGGTGCGGAGCAGAACGGCCTGCTGGCTTCCCTGAACTCTGTTGCCAAGCTGCCCTACCACTGGGCTCTGGACGGCATCTCCAACACCCAGACCATCAACCCCGAGGCTCTGGGCCACAGCGAGGAGGAGCGCAAGGAGAACCTGGTGCAGGTGATGGACGGCTACTTCGATCAGGGTGCACACCACCTGAACGTGAACGTGTTCGGCAAGGAGAAGCTGCTGGATGCCATGGAGCACCCCGAAAAGGAAGAATACGCCAACTTCACCATCCGCGTCTCCGGCTATGCGGTCAAGTTCATCGACCTGACCCGCGAGCAGCAGATGGACGTGATCTCCCGTACCTGCCATGCCGCACTGTGACCCTGTCGGTCTCGTCCACTCGCTGGAAAGCTTCGGCTCGGTGGACGGGCCGGGTGTCCGGTTCGTTGTCTTTCTGCAGGGCTGTGCCCTGCGCTGCAAATACTGCCACAACCCCGAAACGTGGAGCGCTGAGGGCGGCACGGAATGGTCTCCGGAGAAGCTGTTCCAGCACGTCTGGCGCTACCGCAATTACTGGGGCAAGAAGGGCGGCATCACCGTCAGCGGCGGCGAGCCGCTGCGGCAGATGGACTTCTTGACAAAATTCTTCCAGCTGGCGCGCGCCAAGGGGGTACACACCGCGCTGGACACGGCCGGTCAGCCGTTCCAGCCCGATGACCCCGCCTACCTGGCCGCCTTCGATACCCTGATGGCTTCCACCAGTCTGGTCATCCTGGATCTCAAGGAGATCGACCCGGAGAAGCACCGTCAGCTTACCGGCCGGGACAATGCCAACATCTTAGCCATGGCACGGCACATCTCTGATCTGGGCGTTCCGCTCTGGATCCGGCATGTGCTGGTGCCCAGCCTCACCGATGACGAGGAGGGCCTGCGCAGGACCGCAGATTTCATCCGCAGCCTGAAAACGGTGCAGCGGGTGGAGGTGCTCCCCTACCACACGCTGGGGCTGTTCAAGTGGCAGAAGCTGGGCATCTCCTATCCCCTGCCCGATGCTGTTCCCCCCACGGCGGAACAGGTCCGCCGGGCGGAGGAACTGCTGGAAGTGGCTAAGTACCCCGGCTGAACTGCACCGGCAGGGTGGACTGGGAAAGCTTCATCCTGACTTAAACCAAAAGAATGACCCTCTCTATCACGCTGACGTATGTCCGCTCCCTTTTTGGGGAGGTGGCACTGCGAAGCAATGATAGAGAGGGTCGTTTATTTTTCTTCCCTTCCGGCGTGATACACCTGCAGATACACCCTTTTGCGCTCGGCATCCGTGTTCTCTGCCAGCTGCTGGCAAAAACCCTCATCCTCGAACAGGGCGACCACATTGGGCGCATAGCGGGTGCCGCTCTGGGCCCGCAGCTCTTCCAGCAGCGTGCGGAAGGGCTTGGCAAGGTTGTAGCACCGACCGATATTATCGGTGGCGGCATCCAGCGAGTCTGCCACGCTCAGCGCATCCACGATTCCCTTGTTCTCCGGCGGGCAGGAGGGTACATCATTGGGATAGCCGCCCTTGCCGTTGTAATAGCAGTGGTGATAGAGCGCCGCCAGGGCCAGCGTTCTTCCGCAGCCCATTCTATTCAGAATGTCAGCGCCGGTCCTTGGGTGGCTCTGGATGCAGAAAAACTCCTCATCCAGCAGGCGGCGGGCGTTGTTGTCGATGTACATCAGAACGGCACACTTGCCAAGGTCGTGGTACAGGCCGCACTCATAGGCCGTCTGGCAGAGCTCTTCCCGCCGGGCCTGCACCTCGGCCGCGCTCCTGCAGCCCAGCAGGCCCACCAGTGTTTCGGGCCTTGTCTCGATCTGCCGCCGCAGCAGGGCACGGGTCAGCTCTGCCACCATCAGCGAGTGGACATAGGTCGGCTTGTGCCCGGCCAGGATACTGCCCAGCATCCGGCGGTTCGCCGTTTCATCTGAGCTGGTGCTGATCTTGCTCAACTCCCAAGCGGCAGAGTTTACCACACGGGGATACTGGCTGGCCGGCATCTGTTCCAGATACTGATCCGCAGAACGGCGTACCTGCTCCACGGTTGCACGATACCTCTGTGCTCCCGCCTCGTCCAGACGTTCTGCATAGACCGAGAGATAGGCCGCCAGAACCAGCTTCCGGTTGATGGCCTCGGCAGAATAATCATCCTGCGCCACGCTTCCCGCCGATTCCAGAAGGATCTTGACCACGTCTTCCAGGCTGCCCACCCCGGCATGGTAGCGGGCAGCGGCGTAAAAATAGGGCACCCGCCAGTTCTGCAGGCGCGCTTCCTGACCATCGTATTTCTTCTGGTGCGTCCAGATGTATTCCGCCGATTCCAGCACCTGCCGCGCCACCTCGGGATCTTCCTCCTGCCGCAGATGGGTCAGCAGGGTCATGCGGTCCATGTGCATGGAATAGATGTAGCTTTCCCAGGGGAACTCCGGGTCCAGTGCATGGTAATGCGCAGACTGGATGACCTCCATTGCGCGGCGGAACCGTTCCAGATACCGGCAGCTTTCCGCATGGGTGCCGCGGGACATCCCCAGCCGGGTGTTGCCCACACAGCGGATGAGATACTGCCGGGTATTCCTGTCCAGCTGTTCATACCGTGACATGTATTCAGCAGCTTCCGTAAAATAGACCTGGATTGCATCTCCCAACAGGTTGATGCCAGTTCCCTCATCCCGGACGTTCATATAATGCAGGGTGATGCCTGTGTAGTACAGCTCCCTGACGATCATGGGCACGTCTTCCCGGCTGCGGGCCGCTGCCAGCAGCAGCTGATGCACCTTGAACGCCACGCCCATATCCTCGCTGTTCGCATAGTTGAACAGCCTGCCTGCAAAGGCACTCAGTCCCTGGATATCCTCTTCGGTCAGGGAGGCAGGGTCACAGTCGTAGACAAACTGCGCCAGCAGTGCCTCATTCTGCCGCATCAGGGCGTTGCATCTCAGCGCGTTGGTCTGGATCTCTTCCAGCACGGCAGTGGGAGCTTTGCCCTCCGGAAAGCTGGGCCGGGAGATCGAGCGCACAACGCGCAGATCCCGAATATACTGTTCAAAAGCCTCTGCCTGTGTGCACTCCATCTTATCAGCCCCTTTTGTCGAAATCCGTCGTTCGATTTGAAACTATAATTCAGTATACGGCATTTTTCGGCAGAAATCAACTGATTTTCGCAGATTTTTACCCCCCTCCCCCGGATATTTTTACGCATTCATACGTCACTTTTGTATAAAATACACTTTTACCGGGGGATCGGGTGCGCTTGATTTACGAAATTGCTTCCGGCAGCTGCATCCATTTGCCCTTCCAGGCGTAGAGCACCATCAACACTGCACCCACAGCCCAGGACACCGGGTAGACCAGCAGCACACCCTCAATGCCTGCAAACAGGGGCAGGGCAAACTGGATCCAGACAATACGGAACAGGCACAGGGAGATCAGCAGCACCACCATGGGCGGCACGCTCTTGCCGGTGCCGCGCACCGTACCGGCAAGGCCCTGCAGGATGCCCAGCATCCAGTAGAAGGGGCAGAAATAGAGCATACAGATCTTGCCGTAGGCAATGACCGTTTCATCGCCGGTGAACAGGTGCATGATGGAATCCTGGAAGACGAGCAGCAGGATGCCGGTCAGGATAGTGTAAACGATGCACATGCCCAGGGTGACAAAGGTGCCCTTTTTGACACGGTCGATCTTGCCCGCACCAAAGTTCTGGCCCACAAAGGTGGTGGCCGCCATGCTGAAGCTCAGCACAGGCAGAATGTTGAAGCCATCCACCTTCATATAGGCGGCAAAGCCTGCCATGGCAGCGGCACCATAGCCGTTGACGCTGACCTGCACCAGCACATTGGAAAGGGAGATGACCATATTCTGGATACCGGTGGGCAGGCCCACCTTGATGATGCGGACCGCCATCTTTTTGTGCACGCGCACTTCCTTTGCCGTCACGCGGTAGTCGTCCTCCACCCGCATCAGAAAACGCAGGGAGAGCACACAGGACACCAGCTGGCTGATATCGGTGGCAATGGCCGCACCGGCCACGCCCATCTTGCATCCGGCGATCAGGACAAGGTCGAGGACGATGTTGGTGATGGAGGCAACGCCCAGGTAGAGCAGGCTCCGCTTGGAGTTGCCGGCGGCGTTCAGGATACCGGCCGCCATGTTATACACCACGCTGAACAGCACACCGCCAAAATAGAGCCGCATATAGAGCACCGCATCCTCCAGCACCTCTGCGGGGGTGTTCATGGCGGTGAGCAGGGCACGGCTGACGGCAATGCCGCACACGGTCAGGATCGCACCCAGAATGGCCGAAAGGGCCAGCGAGGTGTGCACCGCAGTGTGCGCGCCCTCCCTGTCCTTGGCTCCCAGAAACTGGGACACCACGACACCGGCACCCACGGCAATGCCCTGGCTGAACCCGATGAGCAGGAAGATGGGCGAGCCGCTGGAGCCGACGGCTGCCAGCGCGTTGCTGCCCACAAAGTTGCCCACGATGATGGAATCGGCGGTGTTGTACAGCTGCTGCAGCATGTTGCCCAGGATCAGCGGCACCGAGAAGAGCAGGATGCTCTTCCAGATGCTGCCCTCTGTCATCAGCCGTGATTTTTTCTTTTCTTCTAAAATCGTCTGTGCCATAATGCTTCCTTTTTCACACAAAGCTTCAACTCATATATCAATCGTCATACAGATAAACGATACCTTGTTTCTACCAAAAAGTCAAGCAAAAGCGTAAAAAGGGGCGTTTTTACCGGTTCCACCCTATTTCCACCCTCTTGCCGCTGGGTCCAGCATCTCGGCAGCGGAGTAGACCAGGGCGTTGCAGACTGCAGCGGCCACGGTACTGCCGCCCTTGCGGCCCATGGCCGCGATGGCAGGCACGCCGTGGGCTGCACAGGCGGCAAACAGCGCTTCCTTGCTTTCCACCACATTCACAAAGCCCACCGGCACGGCGATGACCAGGGCAGGCCGCAGCCCGGCCTCGATCTCCTCCACAATGGCCAGCAGGGCGGTGGGGGCATTGCCCACCGCAAGGATGGCCCCGGGGTGCTCCTGCGCCGCGCGGTGCATGGAGGCCACTGCCCGGGTGGTTCCAGTCTCGGCTGCGGTCCGCGCCACCTCAGGGTCCGCCATATAGCAGAGGGCACTGCCGCCCAGCCGGGCAAGGGCAGGCTTTGAAATGCCCGAAAGCGCCATGTTGGTGTCGGTGATGATAGGGGTCCCGGCCCGCAGGGCGGCCACACCTGCCGCCACAGCCCCCGGCGTAAAGCGCAGATTTTTCGCATAGTCAAAGTCGGCGGTGGTGTGGATGACCCGCTTGACCACAGCGGCAGTCTCGGGCGGCGGGGTCAGGCCCAACGCTTCCAGCTCTGCCGTGATGATGGAAAGGCTTGTCCGCTCAATGTCGGCGGGCAGATGATGTTGTGGGATCATTGTGCATTCCTCCGCGGGTTCTCCAACCCCATGGCCGCGTAAACGGCATCCAGATCCAGCGCGCCGCGCACGCCATCGGCCAGCAGGTCAAACTGCTGCTGGCGGTACTGCTCCATCGGGATGAGGGCCGCGCTGTCCGGCGCAATGCCCTTGCGCTGGCAGAGCAGGGCCGCCAGCTTCTCGGTGAGCGCACCGGTATCAAACAGGCCGTGCAGGTAGGTACCGAACACATTGTCCTGCACGCAGCCCTCGGGTGTGCCGTCTGCCAGTGTGCAGAAGGGCACACCCTGCACCTCGGTGCGGCCGGTGTGGATCTGGTATCCGGTCAGGGCCGCACCCGCAAAGGGGGCGGCGGTCACGGCGGCAGTGTCCTGGGTGCGGTGCTTCTGGCCGGTAAAGACCGTGCGGGTGGGCAGCAGCCCCAGCCCCCGCACGGTCTGCGCCGTACCGCTCTCCGTGCCCTCAGGGTCAGCCAGCGTCTCGCCCAGCATCTGATACCCGCCGCAGACCCCCAGCACCGGCGTGCCGTTGGCCGCCAGCTTCAACAGGGCTGCTTCCAGCCCGGACTGCCGCAGCCAGAGCAGGTCATCCACCGTGTTCTTGGTGCCTGGCAGAACGATGAGATCCGGTGTGCCCAGCTGGCGGGTATTCTGCACATACCGCACGCCCAGCAGCGGGTGCTGCTCCAGCGGCATGAAATCGGTAAAGTTGGAGATGTGCGGCAGGCGGAGGATGGCCGCATCCAGCGGGTGGACCGTTTTGCCCGCATCCAGCCGGGTGGAAAGGGAATCCTCGTCCTCAATGTCCACCTTCAGGTAGGGCACGACCCCCAGCACCGGCAGCTGCGTTTTCTCTTCCAGCATAGCAAGGCCGGGGCGCAGGATCTCCACATCGCCGCGGAATTTATTGATGAGCAGCCCCTTGATGCGGGCGCGCTCCTCTGGCTCCAGCAGCGCCACCGTACCGTACAGCTGGGCGAACACACCGCCCCGGTCGATGTCTCCCGCCAGCAGAACGGGGGCATCCACCAGCCGGGCAAGGCCCATGTTGACGATATCGTCTGCCTTCAGGTTGATCTCCGCCGGGCTTCCGGCCCCCTCAATGACGATGATGTCCACGGTTTCGGCCAGACTGTTGTAGGCCGAGAGGATCTCCGGGATGAGCGCTCTTTTCATTTTGAAGTAGGCGGCGGCGGGCATCTGGCCCCGCACCTCGCCGTTCACGATGACCTGACTGCCCACGTCACTGCTGGGCTTGAGCAGGATGGGGTTCATCCGCACATCCGGCTCGATGCCTGCGGCCTGCGCCTGCACCACCTGTGCCCGGCCCATTTCCAGCCCATCCCGGGTGACAAAGCTGTTCAGCGCCATGTTCTGGCTCTTGAAGGGAGCCACGCTGTAACCGTCCTGCGCAAAAATGCGGCAGAGGGCGGCGCACAGCAGGCTTTTGCCTGCACCGCTCATGGTTCCCTGCACCATGATGCACTTTGCCTTGCTCATTCCAGCACCTCCGCAAGAAGTTTCAAAAGCTGTTCGTTTTCAGGCCCGGTGCGCACGGCGGTGCGGTACCAGCCGGGGCCCAGCCCGGGGTAGTTCGCACAGCTGCGCAGCACAGCGCCCCTTTGCCGCAGGGCTTCTCCCAGCGTCTCCGGGGCCTGAAACAGCAGGTAATTTGCCCTGCCGTCCAGCACCCGCAGGCCCAGCGCCCGCAGCCCGGCCGTCAGGCGGGGCCGCTGTTCGGCAATGAGGGCCCGGACCTTTTCCACATACGCCGTCTCCTCCAGCGCGGCAAGCCCCGCCGTCTGCGCCAGACTGGACACGCCCCAGGGCTGGCCGCAGGCCTGCATCTGTTCCAGCAGCGCCGTGTCGGCACTCAGGGCATAGCCCAGCCGCACGCCCGCCATGCCGTAGAGCTTGGTGAAGGCTTTCAGGATGACCAGATCTCCCTCCCCCAGCAGACCTTTTGCCGTGTGCAGGGCATGGTCGGGCAGGAAATCGAGGAAGCATTCGTCCACCACCAGCAGGGTGCCGCACGCCGCGCAGCGGTGGAGGATCTGCTCCACCAGCGGCAGGACCGTCAGCTGGCCAGTGGGGTTGTTGGGCTGGCAGAGAAACACCATATCCACCCCCGGGCGGATGGCCGCGCAGAATGCATCCGTGACCGCAAAGTCCTCCTGCTCCCGCAAAAAGAAGCGTTCCACCGTGCATCCGACACTCTCCAATGCAGTGGCATACTCCGCAAAGGTGGGGGCGGTGACCAGCGCCCGGCGGGGCTTTTTGGCCCAGACCAGCCGGAAGATAAGGTCTGCCGCCCCATTGCCGCAGAGGATCTGCTCCGCCGGCACGCCCTCATGGAGCGCCAGCTTTGCCCGCAGTTCCCGGCACAGGGGGTCGGGGTAGCGGTCGGCCGTGGGCAATGCCGCCGTGATGGCCCGGGCCACCCCTTCCGGCAGACCCAGCGGGCTGACGTTGGCCGAAAAATCCAGCGCATCCCGCCCGAACTCGGCCCGGTAACCTGCCCAATCGCCGCCATGTACTAGTTGCATGTTCGTTCTCCTTTTCCTGGATGGTTCTGGATCCCAGCTCTTGGCTCCCCCTTTGGGGGAGCTGTCATGCAAGGCATGACTGAGAGGGCGAGGTCGTTACAAAAAAGCCCGTATTGCCACGCCCCACGCCAGTGCAAAAGCGCTTGCCACGTACATCATCTGGTTGGCACGCAGGATATCCGCCGGTTCAATGGGGCGCAGCGGATCGCCGATGGTGGGCTTGGCGTAGTATTCGCCAAAGTAATAGGCGGGCCCGGCCAACTGCACCCCCAGCGCACCGGCGCAGGCGCTCTCGGTCTGGGCGCTGTTGGGGCTGGCGTGGTTCCGGCGGTCCCGCCGCCAGATCTTCCACGCCCCTTTTGCGTCATTGTGCGTAAAGGCCGCGGCAGCCACCCACAGCAGGGCGGCAAGGCGGCTGGGAAGGTAATTTGCCGCATCGTCCAGCTTGGCCGGGATGCGGCCAAAGTAGAGGTATTTTTCGTTTTTGTAGCCCAGCATACTGTCCATCGTGTTGATGGCCTTGTAGGTCAGGGCCAGCGGTGCCCCGCCGATGAGCATATAGAGCAGGGGCGCGATCACGCCGTCGCTGGCGTTTTCGGCCACCGTCTCCACAGCGGCTCTGGTCACCCCCTCCAGCGTCAGATCCTGGGTGTCCCGCCCCACGATGCGGCTGACCGCCCTGCGGGCGGCAGGCAGGTCGGGCTTGACCAGTTCCCGGTAAACATTGGTGCTCTCCTGCGCCAGCCCCTTTGCGGCCAGTGCCTGCCCGCACCAGAACATCTGGACGGCCAGCCCCAGCCACGGGCTGATACGGGCAGCCCCCAGGCAGACAAGGCTCGTCAGCAGAAAGGTGCCCACCGGCAGGCAGAAGGCCACAATGGCACCGCCCAGCAGTTCCCCCTGAGGCGTTTTGGGCAGGCGGGCCCGCAGGCGCTTTTCCAGCGCCGAGATGGCCTTGCCCATGTACACCACCGGGTGGGGCAGCCAGGCCGGGTCGCCCAAGAGGCAGTCCAGCACAAAACCGCCGAGTACTGCGTATTCGATCATCGGGCATCCTCCTTTGTGTACTGCACAGTCTTCAGCAGGTGCAGCGCCCGCTGCTCCGCCCAATCTCCTGCATCCAGAACGTAGCCGCCCGCGTTGGGGGCGCACCAGTGGTAATAATCCGCATGGGGCAGGGCGTAGCGCTCCATGGCAGCCATCTGGGTGCCGCCGTGGGCCAGAATGACCAGTGTCTCTTCCCCATCGGCAAGGGCCCTGTCCACCAGTGCGGCAAAAGCCCTGCACACCCGCTCCGAAAAAACAGCCTTGGTCTCGCCGTCCGGGCAGGGGCTTTCGCAGTTGGCGTTCACCCAGGCCAGATAATCCGGGTCGTGCTCCATCTCAATGAAATTGCGGCCCTCAAAGCTGCCGAAGCACATCTCCTGCAGGTCTTTCACCTCCACGAGCCTTGCACCCGGGAAGAGCACCTCCGCGGTCTGCCGGGTGCGGCAGAGCGGGGTGATATAGACCGTTTCCGGCCGGAGATCCGCCTGCCGCAGCTGGGCGCGGCCCGCGGGGCACAGGGGGATATCCCGCTGGCCCTGATAGCGCTTTTCGGCGTTGTAGGCCGTCAGGCCATGGCGCAGAAGATAGATCAGCATGGGGGCAGTTCTCCTTTCAATACTGTGGGGATGCCGCAGAACATCTGCACCACGCACCCGGCCCGGGCCGCCAGCAGGCAGGCCAGCCGCCCGGCGGCTTCCCGGGCGGCCCGCTCCCCTGCGTCCATGGGCACCACGCCGCCGCCCACCTCGGTGGCCATCACGATATCATAAGCGGAGAGCTCCTCCGCAAGCTTTTCCAGATCCTCAGCCTCTGCGGCCAGGGCCTGCACCTCCGCAATGCGGGTGCCGGGCAGGCGCTGGGCAAAGGTGCGCTTGCCGCTGTACAGCGGCCCGGTGATAAAGATCATAACAGTCCTCCCCACTGGCAGGCACACAGCGCCGCCAGCATCCACAGCTCGGCTTTCTGCAAAAACCACCCGGCCAGATCGCCGGTGATGCCGCCAAACTGCTTGTCCGAAACAACATGATAGCGTGCAAACACAAGAAACGCCGCCAGCACCAGCGCCCAGCCGCCCAGTGCCAGCAGGGCGGCGCTGAGCAGAGCGGCCAGCACCATCAGCACCCGGCGGACAGTAGTTCGATCCGCCGCCGTGGCAAAGGTGTGGGCAAGGCCGGTGTTCTTTGCCATCGGGAACGATGCCACGGCCAGGCCCGAAAGGGCCCGTTCCAGCACAAGGGCCAGTGTCCAGCACAGGCCCACCCGGGGCGTAAAGTCCACGCAGGCGCAAAGGGCAAGGTAGGCCGCAAAATAACTGCACAGCCGGATCACCGCAAAGGCACCGCAGTGGGGGTCTTTGAGGATCTCCAGCTTCTTTTCCCGGTCGCCATAGCTGGAAAGTGCATCGCAGGTGTCGGCATAGCCATCCAGGTGGATGCCGCCCGTGACCCAGACCGGGATCAGGCAGAACCCCGCCGCTTTTGCGGGCATCGGCAGGGGCAGAGCGCCGCACAGGCACCACAGCCCGCCAATGACCACCCCGATGAGCGGGAAGGCACACATGGCATACCGCATGTTTTTCTGGTTCCACGCGAACTGCGGCACCGGCAGGGCCGAAAACATGGCAAAGGCCACTGCAATGGTCTGCAATCCAATCATTTTTCCACTCCTTTATAATAGACCGGGATGCCGCACACCACCCGCACCACATGGTCAGCCCGGGCGGCAAGGGCATTGTTCACCTGCGCCAGCGCTTTCAGGTAGCGCCCGGTGTCGCCTGCATAGTCGGCACCGCCGCTGAACACCTCGTTGGAGACCACGATGAGGTGCGCGCATTGTCCGGCCAATTGGTCCAGTCCTTCCAAAATAGCCGAAGCGGCATTTTCTCCCGCCCCGGCGGGGTCGTAGAGCTCGTTGGCGGTCAGGTTGCCCAGATCCTCCAACAGCACAGTTCCCCGGGCAGGCAGACGGATGTTCTCCAGATGCAGGGGGCACTCCACGGTCTCAAACTGCTTTGCCGCCCGCATCTTCCGGTGCTTTTCCACCCGGGCGGCACATTCCGCATCCCACACCTGCATGGTGGCGATGTAATAGCGCGGAAGCGCGGTTTTCATCACCAGGCTCTCGGCATACCCGCTCTTGCCGCTGGCGGCACCGCCCAATACCAGCGTCAGCATTGGGGGGTGTACGGCGTGATGCCGCCCTCCGTGAAGGAATAGCAATCGCGGTAAACGGCCAGCGCCATATCCCACAGCGGGATGCTTGCCACCGCTCCGGTGCCCTCGCCGAGATGGAGCCCGGCGGTGAGCAGGGGCGCTTTGCCCAGCGCTTCCAGCACCAGCTTTGCTGCCGGTTCGGTGGAGCAGTGGCTGGCAAACACGGCCTTTTCCGCGGCGGGGCAGAGCCGCACCGCGCACAGCGCCGCCACCCCGCTGATGAAGCCATCCATCAGCACGGGCAGGCCTTCCAGCGCACCGCCCAGAAAAACACCGCACAGCCCGGCGATGTCGAACCCGCCCAGCTTGGAAAGCACGTCCAGAGGGTCAGCGGCATCGGGCTGATTCCGCGCAATGCCCCGCCGGATGGCATCCAGCTTGCGGGCAAGCCCCGCGTCGGAAAGGCCCGCGCCCCGGCCTGTCATCCGCTCCACGGGCTGACCCAGCAGAACCGCGGCCACGGCGCTGGAGGTGGTGGTGTTGCCAATGCCCATCTCCCCCGTGGCCAGCAGCTGCACCCCCGCCGCCTTCTGCGCCCGGACAAGCCCGATGCCCGCCGCAATGGCATCCACCGCCTGCTGGCGGGTCATGGCAGGGCCGGTAGTGAAATCGGCCGTCCCGGCGGCAATGCGGCAGTTCTGCACTCCGGGCACCGGCTCCCCGGCCATGCCAAGGTCCACAGGCACCACTTCGCAGCGGGCCGTTTTTGCCATCTGGCAGACACTGGTGCGCCAGGCGGCAAGGTTCTCGGCCACGGCCCGGGTCACGCTCTGGTCCGTCTGGCTCACGCCCTGCGCCACCACGCCGTTGTCGGCGCAGAGCACCAGCACGGCCCGGCGGGAAAACGCCAGCTCTGCCGTACCGGTCAGGGCGGCGGCATCCTCCAGCATGGTCTCCAGCCTGCCCAGCCCGCCCAGCGGCTTGGCCAGGCTGGCCCAGTGGGCATGGGCGGCGGTGCGGGCGGTCTCGTCCGGCCGGGTGATCTTGGAAAGAAGCTGTTTCAGTTCAAGCTCTGTCATTGGTTCTGTTCCTCTTGATGATAGTGTGCGGCGGCATCCACGAACCGCCGGGGCAGGGCCGTGCCCGCCCAATACAAATGCGGGAAGCCCGCATAGAAATGCTCGTTTGCAAAGCCGCAGTCCCATTGCTTCCCGTTGGGCTTTGCGGCGGTAAAGCCGGTGCCGTTGTCTGTGGAATCCCAGTGGTGGAACTCGTGCACGGGCAGACGCTCCCCGGCGCGGAACAGCATACTGTCGGCGTGGGCAGTCAATGCCGCGTATCCAAACCGTACCAGCCGCCCCACCCGGAAGCCCTGCCCCGGCAGGACACCTGCCATGGGCCAGCGTTTCCCGTTGGCATCCTCCAGGCTCTGGCCCAGATAGAGAAAGCCCCCGCACTCGGCCACCGTGGGCAGACCGCGCTCCACAGCCCGGCGCACAGAGGCCAGCATGGAGCGGTTCGCGCTCAACTGCCCGGCATACAGCTCCGGGTAGCCGCCGGGCAGGTAGAGCCCGCCGATCTGCTCCGGCAGGGCGGAGTCCTGCAGGGGGCTGAACCAGCAGAGCTCCGCCCCCGCCCGCTCCAGTGCTTCCAGCGTTTCGGCGTAGGTGAAGCAAAACGCCGCATCCCTTGCAACGGCAATGGGAACGCGGGGGCGCTGTTCCGCTGCTCCCTGGGGCGGCAGCTCTCCCGCAGGGGGGAGCCGATCTGCATGTTCCAAAGTCGCTGCGCCTTCGGTCAGGGCAAAAAGCTTTTCCCAATCCACCACCAGCGCATCGGCCATCCGGCTGATCTTCTGCTGTAAGTCTGCGATCTCCCCGGCAGTTTTCAGGCCTAAGTGGCGGCTCTCAAGGGCAGCATCCGGCAGGTGGGGCAGATAGCCCAGCACCGGCAGGCCGGTCTCCCGTTCCAGCATGGGAGCCAGCAGAGCATATAAATGGGGGGCGCAGTCATTGAGCAGGATGCCCGCCAGATGGCTGGGGGTGCGGAACTGTTTCAGTCCGTTGATCTGGGCCGCCAGCGTCAGGCTTGCCCCTCTGGGCTGGACCACCAGCAGCACCGGCAGGCCCAGCGTATCGGCCAGATGCCAGGCACTGGCGGTATCACTCACGCCGCCCAGTCCATCGTAAAAGCCCATGGCACCCTCGCACACAGCTGCCCCGTGCCCGGCGGCGGCCTGCGCATAGAGCGCGCGCACGGTCTCCGGCGCGGAGAAAAACAGGTCGAGGTTGTGGCTCTCCACCCCCAGCACGGCCCGGTGAAACATGGGGTCGATATAGTCCGGCCCGCTCTTGAAGGAGCAGGGGTCCTGCCCCCGCCGCTTGAGCGCCGCCAGCAGGGCGCAGGTCAGTGTGGTTTTGCCGCTGCCGGAACAGGGCGCGGCCACAAGAAATTGGATCATTTGCGTTCTCCTGTGATAAGGAAGATGGGGTTATTGGCCATCAGCAGGTGGAGCCTGCCCGCAGGCCGGGTGCGGCTGACCGCGATCTGCGTCACCTCCGCAGCAAGGCCGTGGGCAGTCAGTGCGGCCACGGCGGCGCTCAGCGTTTCCAGCGCAATGGCAGAGATGCAGATGCGGGCGTTCGGATTCCGGGCAAGCACCGTGTCCACCACAGCCTCCATGCCCCCCTTGGTCCCGCCGATGAACACGGCATCCGGGGCGGGCAGGTCAGCCAGCGCAGCGGGGGCGCGGCCCTCCACCAGTGTCAGGTTGCAGGCGTGGAACGTTTCCCGGTTCTGCCGGATGAGCCCACAGGCCTCCGGGTTACACTCCACGGCATACACATGCCCCCGGGGTGCGGCCAGCGCCAGCTCCACGCTCACGCTGCCGGTACCCGCCCCCACATCCCACAGGGTATCGGCAGGCTGCACGGCCAGCTTGGCCAGCGCCGCCGCCCGCACCTCCTGCTTGGTCATGGGCACCTCTCCCCTGTGGAAGGCTTCATCCGGGAAGCCGGGCACCCGCCGGGGCGGCTGAGGAACGTGTTCCACAAGCAGAACGCTCAGGCTTGCAAACTGCTTTTGCGCAAACTCCTGCGCCGTGCCGAACAGGATCTTTTCCTCTGCCCGGCCCAGCTCTTCGCCCACCAGCACATGGGCATCGCCCAGCCCGGCAGCAGCCAGCCGGCCGCAGAGGGAGGCAGGCGTTTCTGCCCCGCCGGTCAGGAAAAACACAGGCTTTCCCCCGGCTGTCAGGCACTCGGCCACCGGGTCGCAGGCACAGCCGTGGGCCGAGACCAGCTTCCACTCCTGCCAGGAGCGGCCCACCGCAGCGGCCAGCAGCTGAACGCTGGAAAGCCCCGGCAGCACCCGGCAGGAGATGCCAAAGGCCCGCAGCATCGGCAGCAGCTGGGCCGCACCGGAGTAAAACCCGGTGTCGCCGCTGTACACAAGGGCAGCATCCACCTCTGGGTCAGCCACCAGCGCGGCAAGGACATCTTCAGGCTGATACAGGGCCTTCCGGTGTTCCGTGCAGCCCTGCGGCAGCTGTTCCAGCAGGCGCTTTGCCCCCAGGATCAGTCCGGCGTTCTGCAGGGCGGCAAGGCCCTGCGCGGTCAGGCTTTCCGGCGTGCCTGACCCCATCCCGATGAGTGTGATCATTGCAGCATCTCCTTACAATGTGTCAGGATCTGTTCCGCCGTTTCGCCCTGCTCGGCCGGGCGGCGGATGACGATGAGCTGTGCCCCGGTGTCCTGCGCTGCCCGGGCTTTTTCTTCAAAGCCGCCCGCCGCGCCGCCGTCTTTGGTAACGAGGAAGCGGATGGCAAACTGCTCCATCAGTGCCCGGTTCAGCGCATAGGAGAACGGCCCCTGCATGGCGATGATGTTCTTATGTGGGATATCTGCCCCCTCGCAGGCGGCAATGCCCTCCCGGGTGGGCAGGACACGGGGAAAGAGCCGTGCCGGTTCCAGCACAGCAAAGGCAGAAAGCTCCTTGGCCCCGGTGGCAAGCAGGACATTTCCCTGCGTTCGGGCCAGAAATCCCGCCGCATGGGCCGCAGAGGCAAACACCATGCTCCCGGCAGGCAGCGGGCTTTCGGGCCGGAGCAGGCGGCGGTACTCCGTGCCTGCTGTTTTGCAGGCTGCCCGGATGTTCCGGGTGGCCTCCACCGCATACGGATGGGTCGCGTCCACGCAGAGGTCAGCCCCCTGCAGCAGGGCGGTCATCTCCTCCGGGGTCAGCCGCCCGCAGTGGACGGTGATGCCGGACCTTTCGCCCTGTTCCTCGGCCCCCAGCGGGGTGGCCACGCTGACCAGTACCTCGGCCCCCAGTGCGGCCAGCTGCTTTGAAAACATGCGGCCCTCGGTGGTGCCGCTGAATATTACGACCCTCATGCGCGGTACCCCCGCGGCGTGACCATCCGCCCGCTCAACTGGCGGGTCTGGGCGTTGCCGACAAACACGGTGGTGAACATATCCACCGGGGTGGTTTCCAGCGCGGCCAGCGTCAGAACGCGGCTTTCCTGCCCCTCCCGGCCAATGTTCCGCACGATGCCGCAGACCGTTCCGGGTGCTTTGCCGTTTGCCAGCAGGATGCGCACCGCCCGCGCCAGATAGTCCGGCCGCCCCTTGGAGGAGGGGTTGTACAGCGCGATGCAGAAATCCCCCATGGCTGCTGCCGCCAGCCGCCGCTCAATGACCTCCCACGGCGTAAGCCGGTCAGAGAGGGAGAGCACACAGAAATCGTGGGCCAGCGGGGCACCCAGCACCGCACCGCCGCTCAGGGCGGCGGTCAGGCCGGGCACCACCTCCACCGTCACGTCCGGGAAGTGCTCGGCCAGCTCCAGCAGAGGGCTTGCCATACCGTAGACCCCGGCATCTCCTGAGCAGACCAGCGCCACCGCCCTGCCGCTCCGGGCCGTTTCCAGCGCCCAGCGGCAGCGGTCGATCTCCTTGGTCATGCCGGTGGAATAATAGAGCTTGTCCGGGAAGTAGGGGCGCACCAGATCCAGATAGACCGTATAGCCGCACAGCACCTCGGCTTGCGTTAAGGCGCTCTGCGCCTGTGCGGTCAGAAACCGGGGATCCCCGGGCCCAAGCCCGACAACAAAAACAACATTAGGCATCCTGCCACCTCCAATCCGGGGCAAAGGGACGAAGCGCCAGCGCAAAGGTCACGCCGTTGCCCGCCTGTTTGGGAAGAATGATCGTGCCGCCTGCCGCCAACACCGCCGCCCGCTCGCAGACATTGTCCACACCGGTCACGCTCCGGACAAAGGCCGAAGGTGTGAACTGCCCGGGGGCGTTCTGCAGCTGTGCGGCAGAATAGAACTGCACCGGCCAGCCGTGGATTCTGCAAAATTCCAGCAGGCCCGGCTCATGGGCTTTCAGGTCGATGCTGGCCGCTGCCGTGATGCACGCTGCCGCAAGGCCGTGGGCCGCGCAGAACTGTGCAAAGGCCGCTTCCAGCTGTGCGGCGCTGGTCCCCCGCCTGCACCCGATGCCCAGCACACCGATCTTCGGGATCAGGTGCAGCGCATCGCCCGCCGGGAAAAGGGTCAGGGCAAAGTCGGCGCACTCTGCCTCCCCCGCCGGGACCACCCCGGCAGGGGCCTGCCCGGCAATGGGGAATTCCGAGCGGTACCGCACCGGCCCGCCCGCCAGCAGTCTGCTGCTGACGCGCTTGATGCGCCCTGGCTCCAGCACGGCGCAGTTCTGGTGCCTGGCCCACGCATCCACGGCAAACACCCCGTTGGCATCGGTGGCCGTGGTAATGACCGGCACCGCACCACAGACCGCCGCCAGCGCCCGGGCCAGATCGTTGGCCCCGCCCAGATGGCCCGAAAGGATCGGCACCGCAAAATGACCACACTCGTCCAGCACCACCACGGCAGGGTCCACCGCCTTGCTCCGGCAGTGGGGCGCAATGGCCCGCACCGCAATGCCCACAGCCCCCACAAAGATCAGGGCATCCGCATGGGCGAACTGCTCCGCAGCCCAATCGGCAAGGCCGGGCCCGCCATGGCCGCAGCGGTCTACGGTGCCGGGCAGGGCACCGGCCAGCTTTTGGGCCAGCGCCAGCCCTTTTTCCGTAAAGGCAAGATAGGCGCGGGTCACTGGTCTGCCCCCTTGCGGAACTCCGTCGTAAAGGTTGGGTCGTAGAGCTTGCTCCGCTCATACCGGGTGCCCAGAAAATCCCCCACCACGATGAGCGCCGTCTTGGTGATGCCGTTGGCGCGGGTGCTCCCGGCCAGCGTGCCCACGGTGCAGCGCACCACCTTCTGCTCCGGCCAGCTGGCCTTGTAGACCACGGCGGCAGGGGTTGCCGGCGTGTAGGCTCCGCCTGCCAGCAGGGCCTGCTGCACCTTGTCGATGAGGCCGACGGAGAGGAAGATCACCATGGTTGCCCCATGGGCGGCAAGGCTGGCCAGTTTCTCCTTTTCCGGCACCGGGGTGCGCCCCTCCATCCGGGTGATGATCACGGTCTGGCTGATGGTGGGCAGGGTGTACTCGGCGTTCAGCGCCGCCGCCGCCCCGCAAAAGCTGGACACGCCGGGGGTATCATCATAGGGGATGCCATCCGCATCCAGTGCGTCCATCTGCTCCCGGATGGCCCCATACAGGCAGGGGTCGCCGGTGTGGAGCCGCACGGTGGTCCCGCCTGCGGCTTCCACCCGGCGCATCACGTCCAGCACCTGTTCCAACGTCATCTCGGCGCTGTTGTAAACGGCACACTCCGGCTTCGCCAGCCCCAGCAGAGCCGGGTTGACCAGACTGCCCGCATAAATGATGCAGTCGGCTTCCTGCAGCAGGGCCGCGCCCCGCCGGGTGATGAGGTCAGGTGCGCCGGGACCTGCGCCTACAAAATGTACCATCTCAATGCTCCTTCCATTCGTCCAGCAGTTGTGCGGCAGTGTCGGTGGCTCCCAGCGGGCCGTGCTGATTGGAAAACAGCACCGCCCCCACCCGGAACGCCCCGCAGGCCCGCCGGTCAAGGTGGAGCTGGACTGCCCGCAGCAGGCTTTCCAGCACCGGAGCCCGCAGGCCGGCGCTGTCCAGGAGTTCCAGACAGGCATCGGTGGTGGCAGCGTTCATCAGGGCGGCGCAGACTTCCCGGGAAGCGCCGCAGAGCGCCGCATGGGTGCAGAACAGCTCGGTGCGGCAGTCGGCAGTATGAGAATGGGTGTTCATAATGCCGCCCGCCACCTTGACCAGCTTGCCCACATGGCCCACCAGAAGCACCTCTTCAAAGCGGGCCGCAGCAGCCATATCCAGCGTGTCTCCAATAAAGTTCGAGGTTTTCACCACCGGAACAGCGTAAAACTCTGGGTATGTTTCGTGCAGATAGTCCAGCCCGTAATTGCCGGGGGCCAGGATGAGCCGCCTGGGGCTGCCCGCCCGGAGAGCGGCCTGATTCATTTCCAGCTGGATGGTGTCCAGGATCGCCTGCTGGCTCATGGGCTCCACAATGCCGCTGGTTCCCAGCACAGAAAGCCCGCCCTCGACCCCGATGTGGGGGTTGAAGGTGCGCTTTGCCACCTCTTCCCCGCCCTCGATGGAGATGGTCACGGCAAAGCCGCCGGTGTAGCAGGCGCTCTCGGCTTCCCTTTGCAGGGCCTCAGCGATCATCTGCCGGGGCACATGGTTGATGGCAGCTTCCCCCACCGGCTGGTCCAGCCCGGCCTTGGTCACCCGGCCCACGCCCTTGCCGCCGGAGATGCGGATCTCGGTGGTATTGGGCAGCAATTCTACGGCGGCGATCACGGGCAGGCCGGTGGTCACATCCACATCATCCCCGCCGTCCTTCTCAATGGCGCATTCGGCTCCGGCTCCGGCGGGGCGGCAGTACAGCGGAGCCACCCCCACCACGATGCCCTTCGGCGTGCGCAGGGCAACGCTCTCCGGGGCATGGCCGGTGAGCAGGAGCCGCGCGGCCCCCGCCGCACCCAGCGCCGCGCAGGTGCCGGTGGTGTACCCGCAGCGGAGCAGCTTCTGCCCGCTGCGGACGTAATGTTCAAATTTCGGCCCGGCAGGCTTTTCCGGGCCGAACACGGCCTCGTACTGCTCCTTGGTCAGGCTGTACAGCGCCCGGATGTTCTCCGGGGCAAAAGCCTCCTTCGGGGTCAGCGCCCCCGAAACGCTGTGCGGGAACACGCAGACCACCGCGTCCGCGATCTTCTGCGCCATGTCCAGCTCGTGCAGGCTGACGATCACGGCCAGCCCCTGCTCATGGGCCAGCTTCTGCAGGATGGTCAGCAGCTCGATCTTTCCCTTGACATCCAGAAAAGAGGTCGGCTCGTCCAGCAGCAGAACTCCGGGCTGCTGGCAGATGGCGCGGGCCAGCAGAACGCGCTGGCGCTGGCCGTCGCTGATGCAGTTGAAATCCCGGCCCGCCAGAGGGGAAGCTCCCACCAGTTCCAGCGCGTCCCGCACGGCCTGCCGGTCGGTATCGGACAGGATGCCCAGCCGCCCGGTATAGGGGATGCGCCCGGCGGCGGCAAACTCAAAGCAGGAAGTCAGCTCGGTGCGGCGGGTGTGGGGCAGCATCAGGGCCAGCTTCCGGGCCCGGGCTGTGCCGGTGTAATCGGTCAGGCTGCGGCCATCCAGCAGGACAGCCCCGCCCAGGGGGGCCAGCTGGCCCGCCAGCGTTTTGAGCAGGGTGGATTTTCCCGCGCCGTTTGGCCCGATAAGGGCCAGGATCTGCCCCGGCACCGCCCCCAGCGTGATGCCGGAAGCAAGGGGCGCACTGCCATAGCCGATGGCCAGCTCTTTCGTTTCACAGAGGTATTTCATCGCACACCCTCCTGACCCCGGCGCACCAGCAGCCAGATGACCACCGGTGCGCCAAATACTGCCGTTACGGCACTGATCGAAAGCTCGGTGGGGGCAAACATACTGCGGGCGATGAGGTCGCACAGCAGGCAGAAGGCCGCCCCGCCCAGGCAGCACCCGGGCAGCACCACCAGCGGCCTTGCGCTGCCGAACAGCTGCTTGACCAGATGGGGCACCGCGATGCCCACAAAGGAGATGGGCCCCGCAAAGGCCGTGACACAGGCGGCCAGCAGGCTGGAAAGCAACACCAGCAACCGGGAAAAGGCTTTGACATTGATGCCCACGCTCCGGGCGTAGGCCTCCCCCATCTGGTAGGCGGCCATGGGCTTGGAAAGGCAGAACGCTGCCGCCAGAGCGGGCAGCACCACCAGCGCCGCCGCCCGCACATTGCCCCAGGTCATGCCGGAAAAGCTGCCCTGAGACCAGTTGTGGAGGTTGACGATATTGCTGTCCTGAGCGAAGGCCACCACAAACTCCGTGACGGCCGAACAGATGTAGCCGATCATTACGCCGCAGATAACAAGGATGCTCATCCGCTGCACCCGCCGGGAGACCGCCAGCACAAAGGCCATGGAGGCCATGGCCCCCGCAAAGGCGGCTGTGATCAGGGTAAGGGAGCTGGTGAGCAGGCCCTGGTTCAGAAAAGCCACCATGATCAGTGCCACGGCCAGCTTGGCCCCGCTGGAAATGCCCATAACAAAGGGACCTGCAATGGGGTTGGCAAAAAAGGTCTGCAGCAGGTAGCCTGCCGCCGAGAGCGCCGCTCCCAGCAGTACCACCATCACGGCCCGGGGCAGGCGCAGCTGGGTGATGATGCCCACGCTCAAAGCGTCCTGCCCGCGGCCGGTCAGGGCCGCCAGCACTGCCCCCGGTGTCAGGGACACACTGCCCCAGAACAGGTTGGCGGCAAACAGCACCGCCAGCAGCAGGGCAAGGATGCCGTAAGAAAGGATCAGGCGCTTTTTGCTGGTCATAGGTTACTCTACTTTCCTCAGAAATTGCAGGTCGGCGGGGTCGTTCTCCGTAAAGACACGGTGCAGGTCGAGCACAAAATCGACCAGCGCCGTACTCTGCTGGAAAAAGCTCTGGGTGGTGCACCAGACACTGCCGCTCTGCACGGCCTTGAACTCGGCCAGCAGGGGGCATTTTGCCACCAGTTCCTCGGTGGTGTGCACCACGCCCTCAATGGTGCTGTTGTAAAGGAGCACATCCGCATCCTTTGCACCGGCGTAAAAATCCTCCAGCGGCAGGTTCATGGTGGAAAGGTTGTTGCCGTTGTCGGCCAGGTCCGCAAACACATAGTCACCGCCCGCCATCTCGATCATCTGGGCCACATAGTCGCCGCCCTTGCGCACATTGGCAAGGTTGTTGGCTGTGATGGAGAAAAAGGCACAGCGCTTGCCGGTGGAAACCTGCCCGGTCAGCGGTGCAAGGCGCTCCACCTGCCGGGCGAATTCCTGTTCCGCCAGCTCCTCTTTCCCCAGCAGGATGCCCCAGAACTTGAGCCATTCCAGCCGGGCCAGCGGGCCGCTCTCATAGCTGGAGCGCTCCACCAGCACCGGGATGCCGAACCGTTCCAGCTGCTCCTTGACCTCCGGGGTGTGGTAGATCATGGTGTTCTCGATGGCAAGGCCGCAGTTGGCCGCAAGGATCTTTTCATAGTCCGGGGCGCTGTACTTGCCCGCATAGGCAATGCGCCCGGCCTCCATGGCGGCTCTGGCCTCATCCAGATACCAGCCCTCCGCCTGGGTGCCGGAAAGGGTCACGCTGTCCAGCCCATCCAGCGCGAGGAACAGGTCCATCACCGAGGTGGAGACAAGGTAGATGTTCCGGACAGGCTGACGCAGCACAGTCACGCTCTCGGGCAGGCCTTCCACCTCAGCGGCATCCTCCGGGGTCACAAGGAACTGCTCTCCCGATTCGGTCAGGGTCAGCATGGTATAGCCGCCCTCATAGCAGTCGGCAGTAAACTGTGTGGCGTAATCCAGCGGACAGGCATGGTCAAAGATCAGTTCTTCTGTGCTGGCGGGCGCTGTCTCGGAGGCAGCGCAACCCGACAGGGCCAGTGCTGTAGCAGGCAGAACGCGCAGGAATTGTTGTCTCGTCAGTTTCATCAGTTCAGCGCAAAGGTCAGCGTATACTCGATCTCATGGGGGGTGCTCATGGCTACGGTATCGGCAGTGACAGTCAGCGGGGTGCCCAGTGCAGAAACAGGGATCTCAAAGGTGGAGTTGCCCTCGGTGTTGGTGGGCAGATACTTCTCGCCGTCCACGATCATGTAATCATAATTGGGGCTGCTCCACAGGATGACAGCGGTCATTTTGCCGTCCGCCACGGTCAGGGCGGCAGGGCTTTCCACGGTGGCACGGCCAGAGCCGCCCTCCAGGGTCACATTCACGCTGTATTCACCGTCCGCAGGGGTCTCGGCAGCCTCCTCAGCCTTGGGCTGTGCATTGCGGATGCTCACGGTGTGGTCATACCACTTGCCCTTGGTCCCGAGGAGTGCCAGCTGGAAGTCCTGGTCCACAGCGGCCACGGGGATATCATAGCCGTAGACCTCCTCCGAGGTGCCGTCGGAGTAGGTGATGGTGTCGGTGGTAGGCAGCAGCCAATCTGCCTTGTTGGCCTCGGCATCGGCGGCCATGCCAACATACAGGTTGACGATCTTCTTGGAGGACAGACTGACGTGGAAGGTCATCTGCCCGTTCTCCACGGTCAGGGTGCCCATACCATTGCAGGCTTCGTTGGCGTGGAACATGCCGCTGTCGGTGTCGAACTCAGCCGTGTACACGCCGTCCGGCAGGGCGGCTTCGGCAGGCTCGGATGCGGCAGCGCTCACGGCAGAAGCGGCTTCCGAGCTGACAGCAGAGGAAGCAGTGGAAGAAGCCCCGCCGCAGCCGGTGAGGACGGCGGCCAGCATCAGAGAAGCAACGGACAGGGAAACAAACTGTTTGCAGTGCATAAACAAAATACCTCAAAAATTCAGAATTTGAAATGGGAGTGTTTCTCCTCATGCGGGGAAGCTCTCCATAAAAAATGCCCGAAAAGATCTCTCCCTTCGGGCATTGGAATGCGGAATATTAGCCGTTCAGGGAATCGATGGCGGCTTTGGTGTGCTCAATGTAGCGCTGCTGGATGTCCTCGATCTCACCCAGACCGGCGATCTGGCACTCCACGGACGCGAAGTCACCGGAGGCCTGGAACTGGCTCAGCCAGGAATCGTCATCCGCACCGGCCATATCGTTGTTGGCGTGGTCACCGGCAACGACCATCAGGGGACGCAGGATGACCTTGGTGTAACCGGCGGCCTTGACAGCCTCGATGACGTTCTCGCAGGCGGTCTCCTCAGGCTCACCCTCCACCGTGCCGATGAACACGTTGCTGTAGCCCAGGGTCTGCATGGCGGTCTGCATCTGGCTGTAGCTCACCTTTGCGGTGTGGGAGGTGCCGTGGCCCATAAAGACAAAGGCGACCTTCTCCTCAGCAGCGGCATCCAGGCTGTCGAAACCGGCATCCTTCACAGCGGCAGCGGTAACGGCCTTAGCAACAGCTTCCTTGTCGGCGTTGATGACGGCAGCGTCGGCACCGACCTCGCCCAGCAGGGGCTCGGCAACGGCGACGTGCTCGAACTTGTCCTTGTACTCGTCGATCATCTCCATCATCTCGTCGTACTCTGCACCGTGCATCAGGTGGGTAGGCTGGACGACCAGGTTCTTCACGCCGTTGGCCACAGCGCGGTCCAGAGCCTGCTGCATGTTGTCGATCTTCTCGCCGTCGCGGGCCTGAACATGGTTGATGATGATCTGTGCGGTGAAGGCGCGGCGGACAGACCAATCGGGATAAGCGGCCTGCAGCGCATCCTCGATGCCCTTGATATCCTTCACTCGGCTGTCGTTGAAGGAGGTGCCGAAGGAGACCACCAGCAGCTCATTCTCGCCGATGTCGTCCTGATTGCGGCTGTCGTCCTTGGAAGCATCGCCGGTGTCGCGGCCAAAGTAGTCAGGGTCAGCCTCTTCACCCTCGACCAGCTCCTTCTGGGCATCGGTCAGGGCATCCCATGCGGCCTTGGCGGCCTCACACTGGGCATCGGTGTCATCGGTGCGCTCCTGCACATAAATGGCATCGATCAGGTCTGCAACGTTCTTTGCGGCCAATTCGTCAGCCTCCTCGCCGGAAACCTCGCTGCTGGCAGCAGATCCTGCCGTGCTGGAAGCAGTGGTGCTGCTTGCGGCACCGCCGCAGCCGGTCAGTACACCGGCGCAGAGGGCCAGAGCGGTCAGAGCGGCCGCTGCTTTGTGGATGGTGCGTTTTCTCATTTTTGTTCGTTCCTTTCCTGTTTTTGAACATGATTTTTGCTGAACAGAAGGTACAGGAAAGAGTGCCCGGCAAAACAAAAGGGGCCTTTCTGCTTGCGGGATGGCAAAGCAAAAAGACCCTTTTCAGTTTTTTCAGGCTTTTTGGGTACAACCAATTCCTCGTGATCTGGGGCTTGCGCCCCCGTACCAACAGCGGGCAGGTTTCCTGGCTGAAAGCTCAACATCCACCGCCGCCTTCCCGGAACATACGTTCCAGTGACCGGTGCAGCTGCACCCTGGCGGTAAACTCCCTTATCACAGTGACGAGATCGTGCGGGATCTGCACCCGCTTCCCTTTTAACATACCTGCCCCCGGCCAGAGCCGCGGGCGGTACGCACCTGCTGTTTTCTATTCAGTTCGCTGTTCAGTATAACATACTCAACGGAGGAATGCAATCACCACTCCGGGGAAACTTCCGGGCTCACAGGCGGTGTTTTTTCCCCGATCAGGGCCACCGCCACATCGTTGACATTGGTGCCCGTTGCCCCGGTGATGATCAGGCCATCCACTGCTTTCAGGGCGTGGTAGGAATCATTGTTCTGCAAAGCAGCGTATCCGCTCCAGCCCCCGGCCTCCAGCGCGGCAAGGGTATCCCCATCCACATAGCCGCCGGCGGCATCGGTGGGGCCGTCTGTGCCATCGCTGCCCACAGAGAACACCGCCGCGTTCAGCCCGGCAATGGCAGGCGCAGCCGCAAGGGCCAGCTCCTGATTTCTTCCGCCAAGCCCTTTTCCGGTCAGGTGAACGATGGTCTCGCCGCCCGCGATGTAGGCCAGCTTTTTCCCCTGCCCTGCCTGGGTGCGGACAATGGAGCCAAGAAAGCTGCCTGCTTCCCGTGCTTCGCAGCAGAGTTGGTCGGTCAGGAGAACCGGTTCATATCCCAGATTCCGGCAGGCACTGGCCGCGGCACGGCAAAGCTCCCGCACGCTGCCGGTGATAAGAGTCTCCACATTGTCCAGAACCTTGGGCGTCTCCCGCTCCAGGCACTGGGAGGCCTCGGGCGACAGGCGCAGGCCGTACTGCTCCGCGATGCGGCGGGCATCGGCACAGGTGGAGGAGTCGGGGTAGGCCGGGCCGGAGGCGATCATGTCCAGCGGATCGCCGATGATGTCCGACAGGACGATGGAGAATACCTTTGCCGGGGCGCAGTGCTGGGCAAACCGCCCGCCCTTGACGGCGGAGAGCCGCTTGCGGATGGTGTTCATCTCCACGATGTCCGCCCCGCTGGCCAGAAGGCTCTGGGTGATGGACTGGAGTTCCTCCTGGGGGACCAGCGGCGCCTCGAAGAGGGCGGAGCCGCCGCCGGAGAGGAGAAAGAGGACGGTGTCCTCCGCCGTCAGGCCGTCCGTGAGGGCCAGCGCCTCCTCCGTGGCGGAAAAGGTGTCCTGGTCGGGGACGGGATGCCCCGCCTCCCGGATGAGCAGGGAGCCGATGGGGCCCTGGGCATGGCCGTGCTTGGTGATGATGATGCCGCCGTCCAGCCGCCCCCCCACGCAGTCGCAGGCGGCGCGGGCCATAGACCAGGCGGCCTTGCCCACGGCCACCAGCACCACCCGGCCGCCCTGAAAGGGGTTCCCCTCCAGGGCGCGGCGAACCGCCGCGTCGGGCTGGACAGCGGCGATGGCCCGGCGGACAATCTGATCACAGTCGTTTCTCAGTTTCATGCGTTCCTCCATGGTCGCCTCGCGGAGAGGCTTAAATCAGGCCGGCCTCAGACATGGTGCGGCGGAAGCCCTCTTTGGCGGGGCCCTCCGGGGTGGGGAGGCTGGGCCGGTAGGGCGCGCCCACATCCCGGCCGCGGAGCGCGGCCATGTCCTTGGCGGCCACAGGGAAGCTGGCGGGGTCCATGGCCAGACGGACGGGGTTGAGCTTGAACTGGGCCTCCAGGCTGCCCTGGAGATCCCCGGCGGCAAACTTGTTGTAGACGTCGGTGATCAGCTCGGGCATGAAGTTGGCCGCGGTGCACACGCCGCCCACCGCGCCGTGGCACAGGCTGGCGTAGAGCAGGGTATCCTTGCCGCCGAACACCTTGAAGCCCACGTCGCGGGTACGGCGGATGAACTCGGCGGTGAGGGTGATGTCGCCGCTGGTGTCCTTCATGCCCACAGTGTTTTCCACCTGATGGGCCAGGGCGTCCACGAGATCGGCGGTGAGGGTATACCCCACCCGCCCGGGGTTGTTGTAGAGCAGCATGGGCGCGCCGGGGACGCTTTCGGCGATGGTCTTGAAGTGCTGGAACAGCTCGTCATAGGTGGGCTTGAGGAACATGGGCTGGAGCACACTGACGCCGGCGGCGCCGTTGGCCACGGCCATTTTGGCCAGACGGCAGCACTTCTGGGTGCGGATGGCACCAATGCCAAAGTAGACGGGGACGCGGCCAGCGGCCTGATCCACCATAATCTTCAGGCCCCGCTCCATCTCGTCCTCTTCTACCATATAGAACTCGCCGTTGCTGCCAAAGGCCAGAATACCGGACACGCCGCCCTTGATGACGTAGTCCACCTGGTCGCGGAGCCTGGCCTCGTCAATGCGCTCCTCCCCGTCGATGGGGGTGAGTATGGGCACCACGACGCCCTTGATAAAATCCGTATTCATGATCGATCACCTCGCACTCGTGTCGGGCGGCCTTACAGGGACTCGATGCCGGTGAGCTTCTTGTAGTACTTGATAATGGAGCTGTGATCGTCCTGGCCGCAGCCGTTGTTGTGCAGCCACTGGAAGATCTCCTGCACCGCGGCGGTCATGGGCAGGGGGGAGCCCACGGTGTGGGCGCAGTCCAGGGCGTTGTTCAGATCCTTGATGTGCAGGTCAATCTTGAAGCCGGGCTTGTCATTGCCCTCGATCATCATGGGGGCCTTGGCGTTCATGACGGTAGAGCCGGCCAGACCGCCGCGGATGGCCTGGAACACCAGCTCGGGGTCCACGCCCGCCATCTTGGCCAGGGTCAGGGCCTCGGACAGGGCCTGGATGTTGCAGGCCACGATAATCTGGTTGGCCAGCTTGGTGGTGTTGCCCGCGCCCACGTCGCCGCAGCGCACCACAGAGGCGCCCATGGCGCCCAGGATGTCCTTGTACTGGTCAAAGACCTCCTGCTTGCCGCCCACCATGAAGGAAAGGGTGCCGTCGATGGCCTTGGGCTCGCCGCCGGAGACGGGGGCGTCCAGCATCTCGATGCCGCGCTTGGCCAGCTCCGCCGCGATCTCCTTGGAGGCCACGGGGTTGATGGAGCTCATGTCGATGAACACGCTCCCCGGCTTCATGTGGGCGGCCACGCCGTCCTCCCCCAGCATGACAGCCTTTACCTGGGGGCTGTTGGGCACCATGGTCAGCACCACGTCGCAGGTCTCGCCGATCTCTGCGTTGGTGGCGGCCTTGGCCCCGGCGGCTACGATCTCGTCCACGCTGGCCTGGTTCAGATCGCTGACCGTGAGGTCATAGCCCGCCTTGAGCAGGTTCTTCGCCATGGGCTTGCCCATAATGCCAAGACCGATCAGTCCGATTTTCATAATACATTTCCTCCTTAAAATAATAGCACAGATTGGGGTGGATAGGAACTATAAAAGCGGGACTCACGCGTTGGCGCGGGCCACGTTTTTGGTGACAATCACATCGGCGCCCAGGCCGCACACGTCGGCCAGGGCCACCTGCCCGACGGCGGTGGGGGCCTGGAGACGTACGGTGTTGATGACCTCCATTACCCGGAAGATGTCCTTCTTGGAGATGGGGCGGCTGAGCCGCACGCTGGCCAGGGGCAGTTCGCCGCCCTCCACCAGTACGCTGGTGGCGATATTGCGCTGGGGGTCGGTGAGCTCCTGGCGGACATAGGCGTCTCCCTTGGGACAGGTGGCACCCTGGACGGCGTACACCGTGTCCCCCTCATATTCGGCTGTGATCTCACAGCTGTTGGGGCAGATAATACAGGTAAAACTCCGCGTCACTGTACGCTCACCTCCAAATCACCGGACTGCTCCAGCACCGCGGCGCGGATGGGAAGCTGAAGCATCTCGGCAGGGAGTGCCTTGGGCAGCCTGCGCCGCAGTACCTCGCGGCCGTCCTGCGTCACGGTCAGGGTGACGGCCTTCATGGGCCGGGACACCCGCAGGGAGAGGGTGGAATCCCGGCTGCCGCTGATGCGCTGGGGGATGACGTGGCCCACGTTGGCGCCCGCCCTGACCTCCAGGGGACAGGGGGGAAGCGCGTGGTTTTTCAGGTGCTCCGCCGCCGACGAGGCCAGGGCCTCCGCCTCCAGGGAGACGAAGTCCACCAGATCGTGGACGTGGAGCACGTTGCCCGCGGCAAAGACGCCGGGAATGCTGGTCTGGTAGTGCTCGTCCACGAAGGCGCCCTTGGTGCGCCCGTCCACCGCCAGGCCGGAACCGTTGGCGATGTCCCCGGCGGGGATGAGGCCCACCGAGAGAATCAGCGTGTCGCACTCCACCCGCTCTTCCGTGCCGGGGATGGGGCGGAGGCGTTCGTCGACCTGGGAGACCGTAACGGCCTCCAGACGCGCCCGGCCGTGAATATCGGTGACGGTATGGCTCAGGTACAGGGGGATGCCATAGTCGTTGAGGCATTGCTCGATGTTGCGGGGCAGGCCGCTGGGATAGGACTGCACCTCATAGACGGCCTTCACATGGGCCCCCTCCAGCGTCATGCGGCGGGCCATGATCATGCCGATGTCGCCGCTGCCCAGAATGACCACCTCCCGGCCCACCATGAGGTTGCGCAGGTTAATGTACTCCTGGGCCACGCCGGCGGTATAGATGCCCGCCGGGCGGCTGCCCGGAATGGCCAGGGCGCCCCGGGTACGCTCCCGGCAGCCCATGGTGAGAATCACCGCGTCGCCCCGGAGCTGTTTGAGCCCGGCGGGGCCGGAGGCGGTGACGGTGCGGTCGGCCTCCAGGGAGAGAACGGTGGTGTCGGTAAGACAGGTGATGCCCAGCTCCTCCGCCTGGGCCACGAACCGCTGGGCGTACTCGGGGCCGGAGAGGGTCTCGCCGAAGCGGGTGAGGCCGAAGCCGTCGTGGATGCACTGACGGAGAATGCCGCCGGGGCGGTGTTCCCGCTCCAGCACCACCACGTCGTCGATGCCCTTCTGCCTGAGCCGGATGGCGGCGGCCAGGCCGGCGGGTCCGCCGCCGATGATTACCGCCTGATGGCGTTCCACGTTCATACCGGCTCCCCTCCTTTCACTGCCCCGGTGAACATCCAGGAGCCCTCCGGCCCCAGGTGGATGTCCCTGAAGTCCTCCCCCAGCTCCCGGTGGAGGGCCTCGGTGATGCGGGTCTCGCAGTAGCCGCCCTGGCAGCGGCCCATGCCCGCGGTGCAGCGGCGTTTTACGCCGTCGATGGTGCGCGGCGGGATGGGGCGGTGCAGCGCGTCCACGATCTCGCCCTCCGTCACGGTTTCGCACCGGC
>OIYD01000540.1_pt1 | contig 30247 bp, 25 predicted proteins | sample 1588141 | NCBI WGS metagenome assembly OIYD01 (sample SAMN03283259) | human gut metagenome | biome: human-associated habitat; material: feces | host: Homo sapiens | place: USA | collected 2013
GATTCGATTAAAGAAAACCGCGAACTGTTCCCCGTCGTGACCATCATCATCATGGGCATCCAGTCTCCCACCTCAAAATACAGTACTCCCACATCCGCATCCTCCCGGCAGGGTGTGGTAATAATGGTTCCGCTCATCACGTCGTTACCTCTTGGCTCATAGGTAAGCAGTTCTCTTATCCAGTCGCAATGCTCCCTCATATACATCATTTTTTCTTCCATGGTGCTGCCGGGTATGACCGGTATTCCTCCCACCACGTTACGGGTCGGTTCTCCTCCCGTATGCGTATCTATCGTATGAAATGTTCTCCTGATTTTCATATAAGCTCCTGTCTGCGTAATATACGCCTTTTCCCTTATCCCGTTCATTCTATGATTTGATGGCCCAGCCAGTCCTTCCTGAAGAAATACCAAAGGAAAATCACAAAGCTGCAGGCCCAGGTTATGGGATATGCCCAAAATACGATTCTGATATCCCCGAAAAAACGGACCGCCGTTAAAATCCACGCCACTCTCAGCCCACACCAGAAGGTTATCATTATCACCATGGAATCCCGGGAAAGACCTGCGCCCCTGAGCACACCGCCCATCCCATGGGAAAAAGCCAGCATAAAATATCCCATGGATACGCTTCTTGCCATCAGGGTTCCATATGACACCACCTCCGGCTCGGAATTAAACAGCCTTATCAGATATGGCGCACAAAAATAAATCATAATTCCTGTCAGCTGGACAATGCCCATGGACAGCAAAAGTCCTGTCCCCGCTCCTTTTTTAGCCCGTTCCAGCTTTCTGGCCCCAATGTTCTGGCTCACAAAGGTGGATAGTGCCATGGTAAAACTCCCCGATGGCATCAGGGCAAAGCCTTCTATTTTTCCATAGGCGCCGCAGCCTGCCATGGCAACGTCTCCAAAGGAATTTATGTTGGACTGTACAATAACATTGGAAAAAGAAATAATGGAATTCTGCAGGCCGCTTGGTATTCCCAGCCTGATAATCAGCCGCAGCTCTTCCCTGTAAAAACGAATCCGTTTCAGTTCCAGCCGGTAAATGCTCCTTTTTCCGGTCAGCGTCATGTAAGTAAGCACCGCACTTATTGTCTGTGAAAGCACGGTGGCATATCCCGCGCCTGCAATCCCCCACCTGAAAACAGCTACAAAGAGCAAATCCAGTAGAATGTTCACAATTGATGCAATTATCAGATATAAAAGCGGCTTTTTAGAATCACCAAACGCATGAAAGATGGAACTGCCTATGTTGTAAAGCATGGACGGCAGGCTACCTAAAAAATAAATGCGAAGGAAAATTACAGATCCTTCCATAACCGTCTCCGGCGTCTTCATCCAGCGCAGAATTACCGGGGAAACCACAATCCCAATAACTGTCAGCAGAACTCCCGCAGCGATTCCAAAGGCAATGGCCGTATATATGGCATTCTCCATTTTTTTCAGGTTCCCGGCTCCATAATACTGGGAAATAATAACGGAGGCCCCCACGCCAATTCCCATGAAAAGACTGACTATCATACCTATCATGGAAGAGGAGCTGCCCACCGTCGCCAGCGCTTCTTTTCCCACAAAATTGCCGACCACTACCGAATCCACGGTGTTATAAAGCTGCTGAAAAACATTCCCCAAAAGCAGTGGAAGCGTAAATGCCAGGATTTGCCTTGCAATGGGTCCTTCTGTCATCAGAATACCTTTTGCCGCCGGTTTTTTTGCCTCTTCCATCTTTCCCCACGCCCTTTCCGGCCTTACAGTTCAATAAGATCATGCTTCGTACTGATCATATTATCATAGCCGTCCGGTTCCTTTTTCTTCCTACACTGTATTAGCTTCTCAACCATGCCTGCCGCCTTCCTTAGTCCACACTGCCATTGATGCTATCCAGGAAATCAAAAACCTTCTTCACATTAGCTTCCTCAAACATCCTGTCATCCGCATGCTCATAGCCCTGCAGGATTTCCAGCATAACCTTATCAGCGCCGATTACCTTCACCAGCTTTTTATAAAAATCAACTGACTGCAGATAAGGAACATAGCTGTCTTTATCTCCATGCTGAAGAAACACCGGCGGAGCTAACATTGAAATATGATTTTCAGGATTCATTTCATGCAGAACCTCCCTGCAGCTTTCCAGGTCATCGCAGCCCAGATAGTTCCGGTAGGCCCAGTAATCCCCTTCACGCAGCGGCATCTGCAGTTCCCTGCGCTGTCCGGCATCCGTTTCAAAGTTATAACAGCCATACCACAGGATACATGCACTGACTCCCGAATCCTGTTCCATATTTCCAAAGTCCGCAGAATCAAACTTCCCTTTCGCAGCCATTGCCGCCAGCCCGGCCAGCTGCGCACCCGCGGAACCGCCCCACAGAGCAACCCGTTCTCCGTCAATATGATATTCGTCCGCGTGTGCTCTTAAGAAACGGATCAATCCTTTGATTTCTTCCACTGCCGCCGGATACCTTGCCTCCGGAGACAGCGTATATCCGGCAGAAACCAGAACATAGCCTCTTTTCAGTCCATACAGGAAGGGTTTGAATTCCACGGAGGATTTTTGTCCAAAATACCAGCCTCCGCCATGCACTTCAATAAGGCAGGGCATTTTATCTTTTCCTCTCTCCGGCAGGTAAATATCGGCCTTTTCCGCTTCCGTCCTGTTTCCATAAGGGACATCAAGAATACAGTTTACCGGATAATCCTCCCTGGCCATGGAGGGAATAATTTCTTCAGGTCCTTTGAGGGGACAGCCTTGCTCTTCCTCCGCCAGCCTTACCGCCCGATCGATATAATAGCTGCAGTCCTTCATTTTCATGCCTTTCCGCCCATGCTTTTTTCTAAAAAAGGGGTGTCCCGGCGGGCACCCCCTTCTTTCCTTATCTATGGGAGTATGGTTCCACACCCCAACGTTCCATTTTAGCCAGATAATTCTTGGTCATAACCTCTTCCAGTTTTACAAGCCCTGCGGTTTCCATACTGGATATCATTGCATCGTACTGTGCAACACAGTCTTCCTGCGATGCGGCATTTACCATTTTAGGTACATATTCGTCATAAATATCCGCAACCTTCTGGGCAATCAGGCCTTCCGGCGTACTGCCTGCCGGTTCCAGCCCTGCATAATAAGAGTTATCATACAAATCTGTATCCGCGCTGGCCTGGTAAGCATACTGCCAATCTGATGTAGGCTCCCATTTTGTTACCAGATCATAAGGCGTTCCATCTTTGCCTGTGCCGTTCTTTACAAACATTCTATATCTTCTGATACCTGTTTCACGGGAACATGCAACCTCGTCCGCACGGTAGGAATCAAGCACTTCCTGCCTGGGCTGATGCTTTCCGTCCACATAGTCCCAATGCTCGCCTTCCACGCCCCAAAGTGTAAGGTACTGTCCTTCCTCACTTGCCATAAAGTTACAGAACTGCATAGCTGCCACAGGATCCTTACAGTTTTTGGTGATACACCAGTCGCCCCAGCCCAATGTATTTCTGCTGTTGTAGGTTGTTTCATCTGCGGTTACTCCATTTCCCACTACCTTATAGGAACGGAAATCCGCATCCTCGCCGCCCTGTACACGCAGGGACTGGTTCGGTCTTGTTGCAATCCAGTTTGAATCTACAGTACAGAAGGTATAACCTTTGGTAATTTTTTCTTCCAGCTGATTCCAGTCCAGAGTTACCCAGTCCTTATCCAGCAGGCCTTCCCTGTAGAGCTGGTTAAGCATCTGAACCATTTCCTTAAACTGAGGATCTCTTACCTTATGCTCGATTTTGTCGTTTCCGGTGTAATATTCCACAATGCCAAACATGCCCAGGCACATGCTCACATCCCAGCCTTTTCCTTCAATACTGAACGGAATGCTTTCCACGCCGTCGATGGTAGGGAACTTTTCTTTAAAATCATGGAGCAGCTGTATAAACTCATCCTGCGTAAAAGGCTGCTCATGGTTGTCTGCACGTTCCTGCCCCACAACTTCTTTCAGAAGATCATACTTAATCATAACCATGACATTCGGATCCGGATCCAGATCATACCAGTCACCCAGTCCGTAAATCTCACCGTCTTCAGATTCAAAGCGAATCAGCAGATCTCCATACATTTCCTTGATGTCAGGTCCGTATTGCTCAATCAGATCCTTAAGGCCAATCAATGCCCCTGCTTCTTCATAAGCTTTTCTTACAGGACTGGCACTGTCCAGATATACGATATCGGGATAGGTCTGGCCGGAAAGCATCAGGTTCAGCTTTTCTTCCACTGCGCCGGCGCCGTCAACATACTCCATTTTAAAGCCCGTCTTCTCCTGTATCTGTGAAGCCACAGGATCCTTAAACTCCGGAACTGTTCCGCCGCTGTTAAAAATAGTAATCGTCTTAACCTCTCCATCCGTGGATGCCGCCTGCTGCTCCTGCGTCCCTGCCGTGGTTTCACCGGACTGTGTCCCTGTTGTCTGCGTGCCTCCGCCATTGCTTGCGCATCCGGAAATCACACAGGCTGCCGTAAGCAGCACCGCCACTAACTGTTTGAATGCCTTTCTTTTCATACCTTTTCCTCCTTGTTGGATTTAATTAAACCGACTGAATCTCATTCTGCCTGTCCGGCCTGCGTAAAATTTAAGTCGGATATGTATCGTTTTTTATCCTCAGGCTTTTACCGCCCCGATCATAATTCCCTTTACAAAGTATTTCTGCACAAAAGGATACACACAGATAATCGGTATCGTAGCCACCATAACCGCTGCCATCTGTACGCTCTTCTGGGTTACTCCGGACATCATCTGCGCTCTCTGCGCCAGAGTTGCACCGTTTGTTCCCGAAGTCTGGAACTGGTTTAGGATTTCCACCAGCACCAGCTGGAGTGTTTTTAAATTCATGGAATTGGTATACAGTCTGGAATCAAACCATGCATTCCAGTGCCCTATCGATGCAAAAAGTACAATCGTCATAACTACCGGCTTTGAAAGGGGAAGAATAATCCTCCCATAAACCCACAGGTCATTGGCGCCGTCCAGCTTGGCCGATTCCACCAGGCTCTCAGGAATCCCGTAAATATAGCTTCTTATTAAAATCATGTAGTAAACATTCAGCATCCCCGGAATGATGTATACGATAAAATGATCCAGCATCCCCAGATTCTTCAGCTGAAGATAGTAGGGAACCATTCCTCCGCTGAAATACATGGTAAAAATAAACATGAGCGTCCAGAACTTTTTCCCCAGCAGTTCACTCCTGGACAGCACATAGGCCAGCATGGAGGTAACCAGAACTACCAGAGGGGTTCCTATTAATGTCCTTAAAACCGTAACCCCAATTGCACGGACAAATTCGCTTCTTCTGAGAATTTCCTGGTAATTTTCCAGGGTAAAAACCCTGGGCCAGAAGTACAGCCCGCCGCGCAGGGCATCCTGTCCGTCATTGATAGAAATAATGAAGATATTCCAGAAAGGGTACACACATACTATAGATACCAGAAGCACAAAAAATACTTTAAAGATATCCAATACCAGCTCGCCGCCCGTTTTCTTTCCTTTTATGCTGTTCTTTTTCATGGCCTTGCCTCCTAATACAATGATACGTCCGCATGTTTTCTGGACAGTCTGTTGGTAATTGCTACAAAGGTAAAGGAAACGGCTGATTTAAACAGGCCGACTGCTGTTCCATAAGAGTACATGCCGTTGATAATACCATAGCGGTATGTATAGGTATCAAATACATCCGAATACTGGATTACCGCATCATTTCCCAGTAACAGCTGCTGTTCATAACCAACATTGAGAATTCCCCCTACCGCAAGCAAAAGCATTACCATGATTGTAGGAAGCAGTGACGGAAGCGTGATATACCAGATTTTCTGCGTTCTTGTGGCCCCGTCCACCTCAGCCGCTTCATACATTTCCTGGTCAATCCCGGAAATTGCAGCCAGATAAATAATAGCGTCATACCCTATGTTCTTCCATGTGTTTGCCAGCGCCAGAATCCACCAGAAATATTTGCCTTCCTGCATGAACAGGATATCTTTATTGGTGATATGCAGCGCCTGCAGAAGGTCATTGATAATCCCGTCCCCGGAAAGGAAGGTGATAAACATATTCGCCGCAATAACCCAGGAAATAAAATAAGGCAGATAAGACGCCGTTTGGGCTGCTTTTTTTATTTTATTGTTCTTGATTTCATTCAGGCAGATAGCGAAAAGTATAGGCGCCGGAAATGAAAAAAGAAGAGTCAGCGTACTCTGGCAAAGTGTATTTCTCATAATGACTGCAAAATCAGTTGAGAAAAAATATTTAAACCAGTCCAGCCCTACAAAATCGGCGGCCATCATATCCTGATAGAAGCCGTCTCCTCTGGGCACATAGTTGACAAATGAAATATACAGGCCCGTCATCGGGATATAACTGAAGAGAATTACACAAATCAGTGCGGGGAGCATCATCAAAAACAGATATCTCTGCCGCCATGCTTTCAATGCCAGCTTCTTTTTTCCGCTGAATGGAACGTATTCTACAGGAACTTTTTCTGTCCGTTTATTTTGTTTCATTTCTACCTCCTGAACCTTCAGAATCGAAGCAGCTGCCACAGTTATTTTTCTCTTTCAATTTGCTCCAATCCCCTTCTGATTTCTTGTTTTTATTGTATCAACAGCACCTTGCACATTCTACAATAATTTTTAATAATACTTATCACAAAACAACAATTTTTCATATTTATGATTTTATTTCTATCATTAACTTACAAAACATATAACTTTTTCATTTTTAACTTGTATTTTTCATATATTTACAACAATTTATATCTTTGGCAGATTTCTTTATTAACGCCAGCTATATACAAAACATGCCGGACTTTAGTCCGGCATGCCTTCCGCTTCTGCAATTTCCTTCCATACACGTGGGATTCCAATAATAACTTTAGTTCCGATTCCTTTTTCACTTTCCAGATGAAGCCCATATTGAGATCCATACTGCAATTTAATTCTGATATCTATATTTTTTAGCCCGTATCCCCCGTTTCCTTTATTTACCGCAGCCTGGACCTCTTCCAGCCTCTCCCTCTCCATTCCGGTACCGTCATCCTCTATTACAAAATAAACCGTCTCATTTTCTTCATATACCTTCACCTTTATATGAAGAACTTTTCCATTATTATCCCTGATGCCATATTTTATGGAGTTTTCCACTACAGGCTGCAGGAGCAGCTTCAGGCAACGGTACTGCAGCGTTCCCCTGGAAATGTCATAGGTAATATCAATACTGTCATCAAAACGGAATTTCTGAATAACCATATAGCTCTTGAGAAGCTCCACTTCCTCCTGGACCGATAGAATTCTTTTCCCTTTGTTCAGTGAAACCCGGTAAAATTCTCCCAGCGCCTTTACGCATTTGTTAGTCTGCCCGTCTCCTTCCATAATCGATAAAGAAGAAATTGTTGAAAGAGCATTATACAGAAAATGCGGATCGATTTGTTTGTAAAGAAGGTTAATTTCACCGTCCCTGAGCCTTAATTGCTTCTGATAATTTTCATGAATCAGTATTTCCATCTGGCGTGTCAGATCATCCATTGCATCTGCCACCTTGCCGATTTCATCATTTGTTTTCTCTCTGACAAGATAACTGAAGTCTCCCCTTCTCAATCTCCCGGTGGCATAAACTATCCGGTTGATTCTCTGAGTGAAATTTCTTCCATACAAAAGAATGGAGGCAAAAGCCATAATTGCTGTAAGCGCCAGAAGAAACAGGATTTTCTCCGCTACGAGATCCGCTTTTTCAAGTACAGAAGCTTTATCCGCGATTACGAGAACCTTCATATTCATCTGACAATCCTTTGTCACCATATAGTATGTTCCCTGTTCCATGAGGCTTCCCGGCTGTCCCCAGTCAATATCTTCCCATTTTATGGCGCCTTGCAGCACTTCCTCCGCATTTTTTCCTAATTCTCCCCGTTCCGAAGAAGCCAACACTGTGCCGTCTTCGCTTAATACAAATTTACGGCAGGCCTCATTTTCATCATATATCAAATCACACACGCTCACTGCGTCCACCTGTACCTGGAGGACATTTTGCAAAGATCCGTTTTTAAAATAGTTCAGCAGCTTTACCATCCCGATATATGGCCTTTCATAGCCATATTCTTTCCGGCTGTCCACACCTGCCACAACAGTAAATCCGTTCGCATCCACTGCTTTCTGGAACCAGCCTTCCTTCATCTGGCTTACCTTCCTGAAATAATTCCCGTCCTCCGGAAGAGTCTCATTAAAGCTGTAAAATTCAATTTTTGTAGTCTCAGGACACAGCAGGGAAAGTTTCAGCATCGCCTTATCAATATAGGGATACATACTCTCATATCCCATATTACTGTAATCTGCCATGATATAGGCATTGGTATAGTAATCCATATAAATACTATCTATTACGGCGGCATATCTGTCTGCCCAGGCATCCATCAGGTTTCCCGCCTGCTCGGATTCCTGACGGATATACCTATAGCCATCCTCCTCCAGGACGGAACGAAGGACATAAAATGTATATAAATAGGCTATGATCAGAGGAATCAGGCCCAAAATAACATAAAACCCTACCAGCTTAACACCCACACTGAAGTATTTCTTATTTTTATCCATAGCTACAGGCCTCTTCGCCACTCATTTGGTGTCTTTCCAAAACGCTTCTGAAAAATTGCACAAAAATAAGACACATTATCATAACCTACCATCGATGCTACACGGCTAACCTTGGCCGAGGTGTTTTTCAGCAGCTTACACGCCTTATCCAACCTGTATTCCGACAAATAATTCTTTATAGTCATCCCACTGCCGCTTTTAAAAATACTCCTGACATAATTGGGTGAAAGCCCGATTTCAGAAGCAATCGTTTCAACCGATATCGGCTCCATATAATGATTTTCTATATAATCCTCCACATATACGACTACCCTGTAATTGGCATTTTCCTGAAGAGAACAGTACCATGTTAAAATCACATTCAGATATTGAATCAGGCCTTCTTTTATCTGGCTGTCATTATTTGCTTCCTCTGCCAGCTGTACAATTGTTTTCCCCTGAAAACGCATGGCAGGATATTGTCTGGCCAGTTCCTCATTTTCAATTACAAGCTCATCATTGATATGATTGTATAAACGGACAATGCTGTTTTTATAAATACTTGGACATGCCCCGCTGCAGATATTCAGATATTCCTCCAACCGCTCAAAGCATAGCTGACTATCGCCATGAGACAGTTGTGCCGTAATATCCTTACGCAGCACATGCAGCTTTTTGCGTTCCTCTTCCGTCAGTTCCCCGCTCTTTTCCACTTTTAACAATGCAGATAAAGAAACCGGAGTCAGACTGTCCAGATAAAAAGCGGCATCCGCAGCCTTTTCAAACCGGCTCCTGATCAGCCTGGCCTCTGCAAGTTTGTGTTGTCCTTCCATATAAACCACACCGAGAGTTTTCTGATTTTTATACAGATAGGACGCCATGCTTTCTGCCACATCCTTGCATTCCACACTTGTTTTAAGCAAAAGCAGATTCAGATCCTGCAGCTCCACGTAGTAAAACACCTCCGGAAATTCCTGAAAAAAAGGCTTTTCAGGAGGATTCCCGCTTTTACCGTAAAGTCCGATCACACTGAAGCGGAACCTGTCTTCTTCCATATCTTCCATTGCAAAAAACTGGCCGATCAAAGTATCCGCCTGCTGCGTGTCATCTTTAAATATATTATCTATTATTTTCCGTTCCGCATGAACCCGGGAATGATCTGCCGTCTGTTCCTGCTCTAACGATGCCAGGATTCCTTTTACTACCCGTTCAATATCTTCCACAAGAAAGGGCTTTAATATATAGTCTGTTGCCGAAAGCCTGAAGGCCTGCCTGATAAAATCCATTTCATCATAGCCGGTCAGAAAGATTATTTTTACTCTTTTATCCTTTTCCCTCAGTTGTCTTGCAAATTCGATTCCATCCATAACCGGCATCCTGATATCTGTAAATACAATATCAGGCTTTTTGAATTCCGCTGTTTCCAGTGCCTGAAGCCCGTTATTTGCCGTATAAACCGTTCCTATTCCCAGTTTAGTCCAATCAACATAATTCTTCAGCGTGTTCAGTTCCAGCCGCTCGTCATCTACTAACAGTACCTTATACATATCTTTTCCCCCATTTTAACGAAAAAGGCCTAAGCCAAAGGATTAATTTCCATCAGCTTAAGCCTCTATGCCTCTATACCTTTTTCATGTATACCTGATACTCTTCTTTCCAGACCTTTTCCAATGGAATAAACAGGCAGCCGTTTTCTCTGCACCGGAAAGCCAGAGGCCTGGATACTTCCCGTTCAAAATCCTCATCGGCATTTCCTGCATGAAGCATCAAACGCTCCTCCTGTCCTGTGAGAGCCGCCAGAACATAAGGTCCAAAGAAAACCACAAAATAATTTTCTCTGTCAGGAGACGCTTCATATCTGAGGACACATGGCCAGTTGATTTCTATTATGGCATGATCCTTCCACGTTCTGTCTAAAACAACATATCCATCCTGCATATGCGCTTCATATGGCACTCCATCTATAAGTATCTCCGGGATTCCTTTTGCCCAATACGGCCTGCGGATTTTAAAAACCCTACGCCCTTCTGCTTTTATCCATAAGCATATCCTGCCAGGATTCTCTTCCTCTGTTTTAACGGTCACTTCCAGACTGCTGTCCGGCAGGCTAAGTACTGACGGAATAAAGAGATTAACATAAACGGTTTCTTTATCTATTGCAAAAATATTCTCCACATACTTAAAATGGCTTTCCAGACCTGTCCCATGGCAACAGCTGTTTTCTGACAGATCAAAGCTTTTCACCGCCCTCGGCCGCATGGACAGAAAATAAGTGCTTCCGCTGGTAGGCTGATGATCACAGGAAGAAAGAATGTGGTTATAAACAGCCCTTTCATAATAGTCCATATATGCCGGCTCCGGAAGATACTGATACAGTTCCCCGGTCAGCTTGAGCATATTATAGGTGGCGCAGCTTTCAGAGGTGCTCTTGGTAAGCAGGCCCGCAATATTTCCAGCCTCATGGAACATTTCGCTTTCTCCGGTTCCTCCGATGGCATACATATGGGACTGTGTCACTATCTTCCAAAACAGGGACGCTAAACCATAATATCTCTTTTCCCCTGTCATCTCATACATCTTCACAGCACCTATAACCTGCGGAATATGCTGGTTGGCATGCATTCCATCCAGTGCATCCACCCCCTGTTCCAATGGATAAAACAACCGATCATTGTCAAAGAAGCGTGCGGCCTCCAGAAATTCTTTTTTCCCGGTAATCCGGAAAAGCTCCGCCATGGATTCATTCATGCCGCCGTATTCGCCGGCGATATAAATGCTCCACATCTTCACTCGCTGTTCATGGGTCAGCGCGTTGAGCCTGCCATATACCCATTCCCCAATTTCCTCTGCTATTTTTCCCGCTTTCCGAATCCCTGCCAGCTTGTATAAGTCAATCAGTCCGGCCAGTATTTTATGCAGGGTATAATAAGGCGCCCAAATCTTCGGATAGGGCGTATATTTTTCGAGTAAATCGAACTGTTCTTCCGAATAGGCGGACAAAAAGCCTTTATGATACCCTTCCTTCTGCCCGAAGGCTTCCTGGCATTCACCAAGCGAGTCCACCATATAAACCGCTTTCTTTAAAATCTCCTCATCCCCGGATGTCTGGTAGCATAAAGCCAGTGCTGATAAATAATGCCCCGTACTGTGTCCACGCAGCAGCCCTTCCGGAGAATCCCATCCCGTCATAGGAGAAGCACCGCCTACCGGAAGCCCTGCGGCACGCCTGAAATTATACAGCCACTGATCTTCCCTGGTATGAAGCAAATAGCTGTGCACCCTTTCCTGTGCATCATAAAAATCACTGCCAGGAAGAAGCTTTGTATTGTCTGCGCAGCTCATAACTACTTTTCGCACAGGAGATACGGCCTGCTTTTCTTCCCTAACTTCCACAATTCCGTTCACCGGTATCTTTGTATCCTTCAGCCTGCCATACACTTCATAGTTTCCCGGCTGTTCCCAGCATCGAACCAGGCCTCCGTCCCATTCTACAAAATGAGCGATTACGCGGTTATCCTTTGTTTTTACCGCAACAGCACTGGGCAGGCAGACATTTTCACCTTTTACAGCCTGCTTTCTTATGGGATAGATTTTCGCCACCTCAATCCGGTTATTCTCCTCCAGTACGGTCACCAGATATGACTTTTCTTCTTCATATTCTCCATATCTAAAGCATGCTGTCATGGTAACTTCCCGGTTACCTCTTCCATAGGCAGGCCTGGATACCCGCCCTGAATGATCCATAAAATTCAGATTATCGGAATGCCAGCTTATCCGTGAACCATGTTTCCCTGATTCCGGCAGTTCCAAATCAAATTCCACAGTTCCCAGGTTTCCCAGATACAGTTCCTCCATATCTTTTCTTACAATTTCTCTGTCCCTCATACACCCTCCCGCCCTTTGTTTGTGCACATTTTCACCAAAGAAATATTATCCAACATTTTTTCACAATAATGAATATTATATTGACTATCTTTTTATTCTTCATTATAATGAAATTTATACAAAAAGTCAATATAATTAACCTACAGTCCATCACTACATGGCAATAGTAAAAATGGACCCAACAACAGCACTGAAAAGTCACATAAATTATTTGTATGGCAAAGCGGATAATCACCATTTCGTCTTTGCCGGAAGGAGGATTAATGAAAAAAGAATTCCATCAGGAAAACAGGGCTTCACTCTGTCAGTCGCTTGCACCCGGAAGCCTGCTGCTTCTTTTCAGCGGACATGCCCCCCGCAAAACCGGGGACGAGGATTATCCTTATTTTGCGGATCGAAGCTTTGTATATTATACCGGAATTGAGCAGCAGGACAGTATACTGGCAATTCTTGTTGACAAAGAAAGTGTACAGGAAATGCTGTTTATGCTCCCGCCGGATGCTCACGCAGAGCGATGGAACGGAAAGCGGCTCAGTCCGCAGGAGGCGCAGGATGTATCCGGGATTTCAGATTTCCGTTATCTGACGGATTTTTCCGCTTTTTTGGATAAACAGCTTGTATCCGGCGCCGTCTCCACCGTCTGCCTTGATTTTGACAGAAAAAAAGAAGGTGAACAGCCTGTGCGTCAGGCATTCATACTGGCGAATAAGCTGCGCGAAAATTATCCCTATGTAACATTGTCCAATATCCATAATCAAATCAAGGCACAGCGCACCATCAAAAAGCCTTGTGAAATAGATGCAATGCGTTATGCGGAAACCATCACCTGCGAAGGCATTCAGGCCATGATGCGTGCATCACGTGACGGCATGTATGAGTACCAGTATAAAGCAGAATTTGATTATGCCCTGGCACAGCGCGGTGTTCTTTCTCCCGGCTTTCCTTCCATTGTTTCCGCCGGGAAAAACAATTTCTGCATTCATTACTATTCCTACAAAGGGCAGGCACATGATGGGGACATGGTTCTCAACGATGTGGGCGCCTGCTGGGATAATGAAATCAATGATGTATCCAGAGGCTGGCCCGTCAATGGTAAATTCAACGAAAAACAACGGCTTCTGTATACCTGCGCTTACAACACTTCCAATTATATGTTTCATATTCTGCGTCCCGGTCTTCCCATGTCTTTTGTGGATCAGGAAATAAGGCGGTATAATTTCGAACAGCTGAAGGAAATAGGCGTATGTGATAAATTTGAGGATGTAGGGACTTATATCTGGCATGGCGGAGCACATCATGTCGGATATGATGTGCATGATGAAGTCGATGTTAACGATGGACGCAGGCCTTTGGAACCGGGCATGGTTTTCTGTGTAGATGTGGGAATTTACCATGAAGAATGGGGCATCGGCTTCCGCCTGGAGGATAACTGCCTCATCACGCCTGATGGCTGTGAAAACCTCTCCGCCGTAACACCCAGAAGTATCGAAGATATTGAAGCTTTCATGGGAAAAAGATAGTTAAGTTGCTTTCCCGTAAAATACAATAAAACAGTACCGTACTATACTGCTTTCTGGCTATTGTTCAGCCATGAAGAAAGGAATGCACAAGCTGTCTGTGAGCGCTTACTCACTAAGGGCAGTTTGTACATTCTTTTTTTATAAGTATTTAAAGCCTATATGTGATTGTATTCTGTCCCCCAATCCGATACAATAGAAACAGAGCGTCCGAAATACCGGACGCAGACGGACGCTGCCGCCTGGCCTGCGTTCAAACTGCAACAGGCAACAGACATACACCTATACCCGGAGGAAAGATTAATGAAAGAAAAACTATACACCATCCCGCTCAACGATGCCATGAATGCGGAGGATGAATGTCCCTTCTGCTTTATCGAAAGAAATGTGGAGCAGGATATCATGGACTATGTTCTCGGCTCCTGCGCTTCTTATATGGAAAGCGATACCAGGGAGGCCACCGACAAAGCCGGCTTCTGCCGCATGCACTACAAGAAAATGTTCGATTACGGCAACACGCTGGGAAACGGCTGGATTCTGAAGACCCATTATAAGAAGCTCATTGCGGAAATGAAGGATCAGTTCTCCCACTTCACTCCCGGCAAAACCTCCCTGATGGATAAGCTGAAGGGCAGGCCCGCGGATGCCAACGCTATCGCCTCCTGGGTTGCGGAAAAGGAAAAAACCTGCTATATCTGTGATTATTTCACCAAGGAATACGCACGCTACATGGATACCTTTTTCTACCTGTATAAAAATGACGAAGCCTTCCGTGAAAAGCTGAAAAACAGCAAGGGCTTCTGCCTCCATCATTTCGGAGATCTGTGCGCGAATGCGGACGCCCATCTGGGTGATGCTGAAAAAAAGGACTTTTATCCTCTGGTATTCCGCCTGATGGAGGAAAATATGGAACGCGTTTCCGGTGATGTGGACTGGCTCATCGAAAAATTCGACTACCGGAACAAGGACGCGGACTGGAAGACCTCCAAAGACGCGGTACAGCGCGGAATGCAGAAGCTCAAGGGCGGGTATCCGGCGGATCCGGTGTATAAAATGAATAAATAATCACATACAGGTACAGAAAGAGCAGATTATGAATCATAAAATTTTAATACGAAATTTCGGTCCAATCAAAGATGCTGAGATTCATCTGAATAATAATTTCCAAATCCTGATCGGCTCCCAGGCCTCCGGAAAAAGTACTTTATGTAAAATCGTATACTTTTGCCAAAAAATAAGGGATTATACGCTGGAATTTCTGATGAACTCAGAGCAATTTACAAAAAATCATAAAAATGAGTACTTCAACAATTATTTAAAATATATGACGAAGCAGTTCATTGGGTGTTTTGGAACTACAAAGCATATGCAAAAGTTCCGTATCACTTATTTGTTTGATGAAAAGAAAATAGAGATCTGTCTAAATAATGATGGTTATGTCCGTTTCTCTTTCAACGACATTTTAAAAATGGAGATTTATTCTCTGATTGAAGAAGCTTCAGATATGTTCCTGAACCGGCTCAACAATGAGGTTGCTTCTATTATGGATAATATAACTGCAATCGGAGTTATGAAGCGCCATTTAACCGAAGTTCTATTCTCCATATTCAAAAATGAAGCTGAAATCATTTATATTCCGGCAGGAAGAAGCCTGCTGGCTACTATGTCAGAGCAGCTGCATGATATCTCTGTTAGTGAAATGGATTTGACCATGCAGGAATTTGTAAAGTTAATCAGAGCTACCAAAAGCCAATTTGGTACAAAGATACCAGAAATGGTCCAGAACTATACAAAAACAGTGAAAGGACAAATTAATAATTCAGCAGTCACCCACGCATATGAACTGATTAAAAAAATATTGAAAGCCGATTATGTAAATGACAGCGACGGTGAAAAAATTTATTTTGATGAACATCATTGGGTAAAGCTGATGTATGGATCCTCCGGACAACAGGAAGCCCTGTGGATTTTAATGCTGACCCTAATCATTATTTTAGAAAACAGACGGGCCTTTGTTGTTATTGAAGAACCGGAAGCCCACTTATTTCCCATAGCCCAAAAAGATATGATAAGCCTTATTGCTTTAATGGTAAATGCCACCGACAGCCAGGTAATAATCACCACACACAGTCCTTACATTCTTACTTCCTCAAATATTTTATTATATTCAGAAAAGGTGGAAAATAACTATAGAGGAGAAGAAAAACCGGTAATTCCCCGAAGCATACGATTATCCTATCATAAATTTGCTGCATATAAAGTAGAAAATGCAGCAGATTCTTTAACATCACTCATGGATGAAAACAGCCATATGATAAGTACTGATTATATTGATAAAGTTTCCGAAATCACCAATAACGAACTGGTCATCCGGTGATAAACGAAAGCGTATTAATACCAACTGGATGGCAAGGACGGCCGGAATTGCTAGAAACTCAAATGATAGGATACAAAAGCCGTGAAAGCTGATGTATCCTTTTTTGTACCAAAAGTGGATTGGAGACGGCAATTGCAATTTATTTAATTATTCTGCCATACTCTTCCAACTCACAAATACATTTGACAGAATTGTATTATCTTCGTAGGATTAAATATATCACTGTCGGTTAATCAAAAAATTTACATTGGGGCTATGCTATGATTACAACCTTTAGTTGGTTTGGTTACGACCTGCCAATGTCCGAGAACTTCAAAAGGATAAAGCAAGCTGGTTTTGACGGCGTAATGTTATGGTGGGACGATTCTTTTGGTGACATAGAATACCGTGGCAATCCGGATTTAGCACGGAAGTCCGGGCTGTATGTTGAAAATATCCATGCGCCCTTTAAAAGAATAAATAATATTTGGCTTGATAATATCGTCGGGAATGATCTTACCGAATACTATTTACATTTAGTAACCGAATGCGCAGAATACGGAATACCAACGATAGTCATGCATCCCTCCTCAGGGAATAACGTACCGCCATATAATCCGCTTGGTCTTGACAGAATCAGACGGATTATAGATAAGGCGGAAAAATATAATATATATGTGGCTTTTGAAAATATGAGAAGATATGAATATTTAAAATATATCTTAGATAATATTGACTCCTCGCGCGCCGGATTTTGTTATGATACCGGACACCACCACTACTGGCACCCGGAATGTAATCTGCTGGCACAATATGGTTCCCGCCTGATGGCACTTCATTTGCATGATAATAACAGAATTGATGATCAACACCTGATCCCTTTTGACGGTACGATTGACTGGCAGACTACTATGCGTCAAATCAGGCAATCCGGTTACAAAGGCGCTATAGCATTAGAAGCTGAAAATGGAGGGTATCAGAACCTGCCTCCGGAAACTTTTTTACGCTTAGCCTTTGATCGGGCAAAAACACTGGAACGTTTGTCTGACAATTCAGTTTAAAATGATAAATAAGAAATATAAGAACCTGATTTCAAACTTATAAAAGGAGAATCAATATGGCACTATTCAACAAAAAGAAAAACGAACCGCCCCCCAAAGAAATGAAACAATATATCACCGGCGCCGGCGGAACTATTGTCAGCAAATCAATTCTGGAAGGCACCTCAAAGCTGAAATGGCTATTCCGGGAAAACAGCGAATACGGCAACGGCTGGGTTGCCCTGGGCGACACGGATACCCAGGAATATGTTGATAATCCCGACAATATGACGATTGTGGATTTTAACACCCTCGCCAATATTGAACCGGCGGTTGTAAATGTTTTTTATATGCCCGTGGGAAGTGACTTGGAGCTATGCTCCGACCCGTCGGGAAACTACTTTCTTGATACGCGGGACGGAAAAGAAATCCGGGAGCCGGTGAAGCACCCGGTACAGCTGGCATTTGAAAAAAATCTGAAGTTCTTAAATCAGGACAATTATCCTTCCGAATTTTTTCAGGGCCTGTTTCAGACCGGCGGCCGGCTGGAAACTTTTATCCCAGGGAACGCCGATTTTCCCACCGGAGAAGTTGTACTGGCCGATCCGCTTGCTTATCTCGGCGGCGAATATGCGACTTATCTGGACAGAAAGGTTCCTGCCGGGAGCTATCCGCTGGAACTGGCTGTCTTACATTCTGAACTGGCCGGTTTGCGGATTGCCGCGGCAAGGCTTATTGTCAGTGACAGTCCGGCCGTCCGATATGAAATCGCCATGCCAAAGGGTAAGAAACCGGAGGAATTGGGACAACCGGGCGTATGGACGCTTTTCGGTGTGGATACAGGCCTTGCATGCTGTACCGACGTAAAAATCGGGGAAGAATACCGGGATTTTTTTGCACAGTGGCACAAGGAAAATCCGGGGAAAAACAGGTACGACGACTATTTTGCGGAGCTTTTTGAAGAAAGCCGCCGAAAATTCCCCCATGTACAAAATCAGGGCGGCAGCTTCCTTAACTGGCAGCTGCCCCGGACAGGGCACCATGTCATCATGTTCGCAAGCGGTATGGGCGACGGCATTTACAGCGCTTACTGGGGGCTTGATTCCGATGGTGAAGTGACCGAACTGATCATGCCGTTTATGAATCCTGAATTCTTTTAACCGATTAGAATACCCGTACAGACAAAGACCGTGGCATGCGGGAAACTGTTAAACATATAGCTTCCCAATGTAACAGCAAAAAAGAGCTGGCGTGAAAGGTCATAACTCTTCCTTTCTCCCAGCTCTTTTTATAAATTACAGGCCAAGGTTCGACAGTCCGGCTTACAAACAAATTTCGCTCTCTGTATCCGCTATCCGGATTAATCAGCATCCATCATTCCCCTGCTGTCACCTGACACTCCATTCATACCGTCCGGAGGACACCCCGTCAATTCTGATATACCCATCCCCCATTTTTACAAAATCATGGAATTCCTCTCCGTCCAGGAAACAGCGTTTCCCCTCTTCAAAGGGCACGTATACCTCCGCTTTTGTTCCCACAGGAAGCACAGTTACCATCAAAACCTGTCCGTCCCGTCTGCTGCATTCCACTTTAACCGTCCCGCGCACGGTGAATACCGACCCCTTCACCCGTCTGATTTCCTCATTCAGCCACGGCCGGATCCTCACCCTGCCATACCCTGGCCCAACAGGCGTAATTCCCAGCACAAATCGGCACAGCCATTCCTTCACATGTCCCATCATCGCATGGTTCCGGGAGCGTCCCAGCCCGTTCCACAGCTCCGTATAATTCCAGAACTCCGGCAGTGTGGTCAGGCCCTGATCCACATGGTGCCTGTAGCTGGGGGCTGTAGGGTTCATGACCATACGGTACACCGTATCATTTTCCCCACGGGAGGCCAGTGCATGAAACACCTGCTTTAATCCCACCTCGCCGGAGGATAAATGATCGCCCCGCGCCGTTACCGCAGCCATAAGCCCGCGCAGCGCGGCCTCCTCCTTTTCCTGCGGCACAATACCGGAAAACAATGCACAGCCAAAGCTTGCCTGGCTGCCGTTTCCATAGCTTTCCTCCTCCGGCCGCCAGCACTCCCCATCCTCGTAAAATCCGCTCCGTATCCGCTCCGCCAGGTTCCGGTAACGCTCCTGCAGTTTCATCTCCTCCAAAATCCCGGCTATCCGGGAAAGCGTCACCGCCTGCAGATAAAAAGCGCAGGTTGCCACCAGCGTAGTGGGCGTCTCCTCATTCAGCTGTCCCCACTCTCCCATATGGGCATACCCCTTCAGCACGCCGTTCACGGACTGCCGTTCCAGATGATCCACATATCCCCTCATCATGCCGAAATTCTTCCGCAGGATTCCCTCGTCGCCATATTCCATATAGTAATACCAGGGTGTCATCACGCAGGCCCCGCCCCAGTTGGGATCCTTAAAAAGACGTCCAATCCTGAAATATTCAGGCGCTATCCCCGGCACAAAGCCCGCCTCCTCCGTCTCCCTGTTGTCAAAACGGTCAAACGCAAAGCCCGGATAGCTTTCCGGATCGTTTTTCATGGGGGCTTCCCCAAGCAGTTCCTCCGTTACCTGCGCATCCTGCATATCATCCATGATTTTCGGAATCCAGCTGCGGATATCATATCCCGCCGCCATGGAAGAAAACATCAGCTGCGTTGTTTCCAGCCACCCCAGTTTTTCGATCTGGGGACAATCCGTAAAGCTGCACATCATGTTGCTCTCAATGGAACGGTCCGTCATCCGGTTAACCGCATTCAGTATCTCCTGATCCGTTTCAAAATCCGAATGCTTTTCATTCATCAGCCTGACCGCACAGCCCTCAAAATTTTCCACGGTGGGAATGCCCGGGAATCCCGCCACCTCCACATACTGAAAACCATGATAGCAAAAATGCGGATGCCACTGCTCGCTTCCGGTTCCGGCCACAACATAGCTGTCCATCACCCTGCACTGATACAACGTATCGCAGCTCTGGGTACAGGAGGACTGATCCACACCGCTGCCGTCCGCCTTCAGCACCTCCCCCGGATACAGCTCAATTTTCTGCCCCGCAAAGGGCCGGGTATTCTCCAGCCTCAGGCAGACAAAACCCGCGCTGTTTTTCCCCATATCCACCAGCCAGTTACCGCCTGGAAGCCTGACAACACTCGCGGCAGTCCATCTTTCCCAAATACGTATGGGCAGGAATTCCCTTGCCGCCAGCTTTCCCTTGGGCGGTTCCATGACTGCCGCATTCCCCCAGCCCTTAAGCTCTGCCTCCGGCGTATCCCAACCCTTCATCTGAAGCGCCTTCACCCCATCATAATCCTCTCCGCCGTACCAGTTCTGAAAGGTCACAGGACTTTCCCCTGTTTTCCAGGCTTCGCTGCTGGCCGCCGCTATTACCACAGCTCCGTCCTCCATGGTCAGCTCCACCTGGGCAAGCAGCTTCTTGTTCCCGCAGATGCCGTCCTTGAGAAAAATCGTGTCATCCTTCTGGTAACGATGCTTTTCCGACAGGGTTCCATCCCCTTTTTTCATCACAGGATCCACGGCAAAATTCACATACTGCCCATTTCCCAGAACCACGCCCACCGCATTCTCCCCCTCTTGCAGAAAAGGGAGGATATCATAAGTAACATAATATACCCTGCGGTTAAACTCACTCTCCCCCGGCTCAAACAGGTTTTCGGAAAGCGGCTTTCCATTGACGCCCGCCGTAAAAAGCCCCAGGCCGCTGATATAGAGCCTCGCCTTTTTTACCCGGTTCCGGGCCTTTACCGTAAAACGGCCCACAATGGCCGGCGCCGCCGACTTATCTCCGGTAAAATCATCCCCCTGGCCGATCCAGGCCGCTTTCCAGTCCTTCTCCTCAAGCAGCCCCATTTCAAAAGAGGCGGGCCCGCTCCACGGCGAAACGTTCCCTTTTTCATCCCACACCCTTGCCTTCCAGAAAACCTCCTGCCTGGACGCAAGCGGCGCGCCTTCATAGGGAATGGCATAATTTCTTTCTTCCTGCATTTTTCCGCTGTCCCACAGATCGGCCCGTCCCTCCTCAAGAAGCTCCGGTGAGGATGCGGCAAGTATCTGACAGGCAGTCTGCCTGCTTCCCCTTTCCTCCGACTGCAGGGTATAGCAAAAGCAGGGTTTTGTACAGCCCAGGCCAATGGGATTATCTAAATTCTGTGTTAAAAGTCTGATAAGCTTCATTATAAAATCCTTCTCCCGGTATGTAATCTCATTTCAGCTGCCTTTGCGCCGTTTCCGTAACTGCTTCGTACCTTCACAGTTACTTTTTTCCTCCGTTCCCGGCGCTTTCCCACGAAACAATGGCTGCGGGCGGCAGCACTCAGCCCTTCACGGATCCCACCGTCATGCCCTTTACAAAATACTTCTGGGCAAACGGATAAATCAGCATAATGGGAATCAGCGCAATAAAAATCTGCGCGCAGCGGATGGTCCTGTCATCCACCAGCGAAAGCTCCCTGATCTGCTCCATGCTCAAAAGGCTCATATCCCGCTGTACCACCACCGTATACAGGAAGGAAGCCAGTGGATAGCTTTCCGGGAAATTGGAAAAAATCAATCCATCAAAGTAGCTGTTCCAATGAGTAATAAAACAGAACAGTGTCAGCGTCGCAATGGACGGCTTGGCACAGGGCACATAAATCCGGAAACAGGTCTGGAACTGGTTTGCACCGTCAATCAGGGCAGCCTCCTCCAGCTCATGGGGAATACCCCGGAAAAAATTCAGCATGAGCACGATGTTGTAAACCGGCACCGCCATAGGCAGGATCAGCGCCCAGATGGTATCCATCAGGTGCAGGTTCTGTATCAGCAGATATCCCGGGATCAGCCCGCCGGAAAACAGCATGGTGAAAAAGAAAATCCAGGAATAAAAGCTTCTCAGCCTCAGCTGCGTGCGTTCCTTGGACAGCGGATAGGCTACCAGAATGGTAATCAGCATGGAAAAAGGTACGCCGATACATACCCTTTCCACGGATTTCAGCAGAGAATTCCAGAAATCCCGCTTTCCGATAACATAGCTGTAGGCATAGGTATTAAACTCCACCGGCCAGAGGGAAACCCTTCCCGCAGATACCGCCGTTGCGCTGGAAAAGGACATGGCCAGTATATTCAGCAGCGGAAACAGGCACAGGACGGATAACAGAATCAGAACCGTATAATTGATAATTTGAAAGACAATACGTCCCTTTGTCATTTTTTTCACTGTGATTCCCTCCCCTAAAAAATCCGGTAATCCGCAAACCTGTAGGCAAGCCAGTAGGAAACCGAAATAAACATCGTGGAAATGATCGATTTAAACAGCCCCACGGCGGTCGCCGGCCCGTACTGCGCGTCTATCAGGCCCAGACGGTATACAAAGGTATCCAGGATATCTCCTGATTCATACACGGCCTTGCTGTACAGGTTAAAAATCTGGTCGAAGCCCGCATTCAGCACATTTCCCAGGCTAAGCACCATCATCAGCACAATGATCATGCGCATTCCCGGCAGCGTCACATGCCACACCTGCTTCCAGCGGTTGGCCCCGTCGATCTGCGCCGCCTCATACAGATCCGTATCGATTCCCAATATGGCCGCCAGATAAACAATTGCTCCATAGCCGAAATTTTTCCAGATATCCGTCACGATCAGCGTAGGCTTGAAATATCGGTTATCCCCCAGGAAGAAAATACTCTTTCCTCCCAGCGCCGTAATGATCTGATTGATGATTCCACTGCTGGGGGAAAGCATATCCAGGAAAATACCGCCCAGTACCACCCATGATAAAAAGTAGGGCAGATACACCACAGTCTGCACAGTTCTTTTGAAGCCATTTCTGTTAACTTCATTTAACATCAGGGCAAAAACAATCGGCACCACCAGGCCCAGTATGATTTTCCAGAAGGCGATAACGATCGTATTTTTCAAAGCCTGGTTAAAACCGGGAAGGCTGAACACATAGCTGAAGTTTCCCAGCCCCACCCACTGCTGATCCCCGAACATCCCCTTGCTGGGTATGAATTTCTGGAATGCAATGACAAGCCCCGCCATTGGCGTATAGCTGAACACGGCCACCAGAATCAATCCCGGCAGCAGCATCAGATGCAGCGGCAGTTCTCTTTTAAATATGGCAAATGTATATTTATTTTTTACCTTTTTCTTTCCTGAAGCCATACTGCTCCTCTCCTTACCTCCTGACATGCACGTAACCGGCATAAACAGTCCGCCTGTAACGTCTGGAACATTTGAGGTAGCATATTCTGCTGCCCCGGATGTTCTGAAATAAGTCTGCATTTTTCCTATTCCGACTTAAATCTTATGTAAAAACTGTTTCTGAAAACCACATTTTTATTTGCTGGAAGCGTACCACTCATTTACTTCATCAGTCATATCCTGTCCGCCTGCCGCGCTCCACTGCTCCACAACGGAATCAAAGGAATCAAGCGGCTCCTGTCCGGCAATAATTTTGATAAATACCTGATCCAGCATATCATCCAGCGTGGTTTTCTTTGTGGTCATAACCTCGCCGGGGGCGCCGAAGAACTGATCATATACCAATTCCACGTTGCTGTCGTTCTGATAGTTCATCAGCAGCTGCTGGGAACCGTCCGCACCGAATACCCTGTTCCAGCCCCACAGCTGGGTATCGCCGTTCTGTGCCTTGTAGCTGTACTCCCACATACTGTACTGCTCGCCGGTCAAATCCCCGGGTTCCCCTGTTTTCAGAGGCTCTTCAATCGCCTTGGCTGTTACCTGGTTCTTGTTCGGGCTGTTGATGGTTACCGGGGTCAGTCTCCACACGCCTTCCAGGCCATCGCCGGGATTTGCATATACCGCATATTCATTCAGTTCCGGATCAAGCACCTTTTCACAATACAGGTTCAGCATCTGCACCAGCGCTTCCGGATGCGCACAATCCTTGCTCACCGCATACCAGCTTGCCGTACACATATGGATGCCGGGCCTGATTTTGTCTCCCGCATTTTTCACAGGCAGCTTATAAGGACGCCAGTCTGCTTCGGGATCCGCATCCACCACATCCTGCAAAGGCCACAGAGAACCGGCATGATAGCCGTACATTGCCCCGCATTTTCCGTTTACAAGCGCTTCCTTGGTCTTATCATTGTCATTTACATAAAATTCCGGATCAATCAGCCCCTCCTGGAACAGCTCCGCCAGGCTTCCCAGCGCTTCCTTCATTTCAGGGGTCGTGCTGCCGTAAACCAGCTTGCCGCTTCCGTCGTCGATCCAGTATTTGGGATATGCGCCGTAGGCATTGCACCAGCCTTTAATGTCAAAGTTGTTGCCGTAAATATCGTTGCTGACAGCCAGCCCAACGCCGCCGCTTCCGGCATGCTCCTTGAAGGTTTTTAAAATTTCCCTTAATTCATCCAGCGTTTCCGGCGCCTTCAGTCCCAGCTCGTCCATCCAGTCCTGACGCAGCCAGAGCATCTGCGCTGTTTCAATATCACAGTCCACATAAGGAATTCCGTACTGCACGCCATCGTAGGTACATGCCTGAATCGCCGCATCCCCGCCGGCTGCAATCAGCTCCTTCACGAAATCACTGGCATATTCATCAAAATAAGGCTTCATATCCACTACCAGACCCGCTTCTACAAGCTGCTTCAAATCGGTCTTATTCACACACACGATATCCGGGATCGTCCCCGCCGCCATAGCCGCATTGAACTTCTGCGTCTGAAGCTCAGCGCTGGAAGCGATCCACAGGTATTTCACATCATATCCCAGCTTTTCCGCGATCAAATCCGTCCACAGATTATCCTCGTAGGTTGCGCCTTCCATCCTGGCAAAAATATCTGTTTCCATCAGGGAGTCCTGCGCCCTGCTGAAGGTAACGGGAATCAGTTCACCGTTTCCCTCCTCCGCCGCTGCTGCGCTTCCCTCCGTCCCCTTTGTTTCGGCCGGCGCCGAAGCCGCGGTATCCGTACTTCCGCTTCCGCAGCCTGTCAATAATGACAATGATAATGCTGCCGCCAAAACTATTGCTGACAATTTTTTAGCCATTTCCATTCCCTCCTTGATAATTTCACAATACAATCCCCTTTTATCTGGATCCGTTTTGTATGTTTTGTGTGGTTTTATTATATATTTAGCATCTTACTTTATCACTCTACACAAAACTTGTTTTATATGACCTTTTTTGCCATCCCATTTTAGGCATACTCTCTTAGCCAAGCCCCGTCAGTACAGAAAAAAAGCCGGTACAATCCAATGATCGTACTGGCTCCTTTGTTTGAATTTATTACAGTATATGATATTTTTCCAGACGTTTATTTCGACTTCCCCGCATAAGAACTACCGTTTTCTCGCCTGCTGCTGTTTTCCCCTGCCTGCCGTTTCTTTTCCCTGCCTGCCTTTTTTTCTCCGCCTGCCGTTTCTTTTCTCCGCCTGCCGTTTCTTTTCTCCGCTTGCCGTTTATTTTCCCCGCCAGCCGTTTCTTTCTCCTGCCAGCCGTCTTTTCCCTCAAATCAAAATTTCTTCCCCGTTTTTCCGGAACTCCAAAGGCGTCTGCCCGAAATGCTCCTTAAAGCTGCGGTAAAAATTATTCATATTGCTATACCCGGTTTCCTCCATAATTCTCTCCATGCTCAGGTTGGTATTCCGTAGCAGCTCCACCGCCCTTCTCAGCCGCAGATCCCGCAGAAGATACCGGTAGGTATAGCCGCTTTCCCTGACGATATATCGTTTTAATTCACTCTCGCTCATACCGAACTGCCTTGTCAGCTCCTCCAGCGTAATACTCTTCAGGTTCTGCCTGATCGCCTGGATGATGGCGGGAAGCACATAAACCTCGTCCGTCAGCTCTTCCTTCAGCTGCAGCTGCGGCAGATGCTCCCTCATAACGATACCCAGGAAAATCATGGCATAGCTTTTCATCAGAAGGTTGCTTGCCGCCTGCTGCCGCGCTGACTCATCAAACATCCTCTCCACCCACCGGTCCAGCTTTGGATCATTACTGCAGCCGAACATCAATACCCGGTTGCTGTGCTTCGTATAAAGGATTTTCCAGAAAAAATCAGCCAGGATATTCTGTTCCATCAAGATCCCCGAAAACGCATTGGCAAAGGAACTGATGCGCATGAGGATATTGATGATCACATCCTCATCGTGCCTGGAAAACACCGTATGCCGGATTCCCGGCGTAATTATGCAGAAATTCCCCGATAAAAGCTCATATTTCGCATTATCCAGATACACGGTCACGCTTCCGCTCCACACATAAATAATCTTGATGAACTCCAGCTTATGAAGAAACGGCGGACAATACCTGAGGTTATTAAAGCAGACAACCTCCTTGAAATTCTCTGTGAAAAAATCATCCTCCGTCAATACGCTGCCCATCATGGAAGGCGCTTCATTCGGAATATCGTTTATTCCGGCCTTATGACATCGCCTCACCAGCCCGGCCCAGTCCTCCACCGGCTCCTCCCAGACCTCAGGGCACCTTGCATACAGGCTTTTATATAACTGTTCCTCTTCTCCCAGACCTTCACTCAGCCGCAAACCGTTCCCCCCTGTTTTATGTATACATGAATTCCGCCTGCCGTTTTTTCTTCCTGTAAACAAGAGGCGTCATCCCATAGGCTGCTTTAAAATTCCTGAAAAAAATACTCTGATCCGTATACCCGATCAGCGCAACAATCTTCTCTATATTGCACTCCGTCTTTATCAACAGCTCCGCCGCCCTTTTCATCTTCATTTCCTGCAGGAGATGGCTGAAGGTAAATCCCGTTTCCCTGCGGAAATACCGGCTCAGATACCCCTCGCTCACATAAAAATTCCCCGCCAGGGAAGCAAGAGACACCTCGTCAATATGCTCCTTCATGTACAGCAGATACTGTGCCAGGGGATACTCCCTGTGCTTTTCCTTTTTTCTGAGCCATACCACGTCCTTTTCCTTCCATCTGAGAATATAGGCAAATATGGCCATCATCATACTCTTCATGACCAGGCCGCTTTTCACCGGCTGCAGCAGCGCTTCTTCATAGAGATCCATCACGCTCTCCTCCAGCAGCATATCCGGCCTGCTGTTAAAAAGCAGCACCTCCCCGCCCGGCTTATGATAAAGCATCTTCCAGAAAAAATCCGCAATCACGCCGCCGTCATTGGATTCCAGCAGCTCCCAGAAGGACTCCGCAAAGGTACTCCTGCGAATCAGCAGATTCAGCACAATATCCTCATCCGCACAGGAAAAAACGGTCTGCTCCACCCCCGGCGCCACAATACAGGCATTTCCCTCCGTCATGGATATCCACCTGCCGTCAATATAAAAAAAGCAGCTCCCGCGGAATACATAAATAATTTTGATAAACTCCAGCTCATGCAGAAAAGCCGGGCAGTAGCGGGCGTTTACAATCACGCTCACCTCTCCCCAGTCCTCCTGCGGAAAATACTCCTCCTCCGAAAAAACAGGCGCAATCGGCGTGGGCGGCACCGGAGGGAGCTTTGTCTTTCCCTCCCCCTCCAGCTCATTATAACGCCCGCAGAACTCTTCCCAGCTCCTGACCGGCACCGCAAAAGCCGCCGGATTCCGAAAGTACAGCTCCCGATATGTATCATGCACATCCAATGGCGTCAATATCTTTAAAAAGGCCTCTCTGTCCATTGTTTTTCCTTTATTGAAACACTGCGGCAAACATCCGCAGATAATCCTCTATTTCTTTCTTCAGAGCCTCTGTTTCCAAACCGCCCCGGCCGCTGAACTCCTCCGCCAGGCCGTTCAGCGTATATTCCACACATTTCATCACCATTTCCGGTTTTGCCTTCGGTACAAACCTGTCAAAATCGGCCTGTCCTATGTATTTATTCAGGCTTTCCTGATATTTTTCCCGGATTTCCCGGACGGCCTCCGCCGCCTCTGCACAGTCTTCCTTCTGCACCGTATCCAGGAAACGCCTCATGTAGGGATACATTTTCATCACCCGCATCCGCGCAGTCTCCATTTTCCCCGCCAGCACAAAGAAATCCGTATCCACAGCCTTAATTTCCCGTGAAAACTCCAGCAGCATAAACCTCGTACTGTAGTCATACAAAAAAACATACAGCCCCAGCTTACTTCCAAAATAATGGAACAGCAACCCTTTGCTGATGGCCGCCTCCCTCACCATATCATCCGTACTGGCATGCCTGTAGCCATTTAACGCAAACATCTTCAAGGAAGCATTAATTATCCTGTCCTGTTTCTCTTTTTTCACATCAAAGAACTTATCGTTCATAGTCCTGCCTCCTCTTTGGTATACTCCTGCAAAAAAAATGTACCACATCATTTGTCAGGTTTCGTCCCATCAACTACTTTTGCTGTCAATTCAAATATGTAGAAAGACGAAATACATAACGGAAATTTATTATTTCTAATAATTTTCCGCGCATCTTATTCATTTTCAATTACCGCATTTATATAGTTTTTTGCCATTAATATCGCAGATATTGAAAACAACTGAGTAATTTCACCATGACCAATTAAATCTTCAATTTGTTCAAAGTCATAAGTCATAATTTCTATCTCTTCTGTCTCATCTGTTTCCTGTTCGAAACGCTTATAAGCATTCCTCAACAAAAAAGTATATACACAATTGTTAGAGACAGATGGATTTACATAATAACATCCAAGCTCAATAGGCTTTTCCATACTATCATATCCTGTTTCTTCATGTAATTCCCGTAGCGCCGCCTCAACAGGCAGCTCATTTTCCTTAATTCCTCCTGCTGGTATTTCCCAGAAAAAGTCCCCTGCACCATGTCTGTACTGATTGACCAAAACTATTTTATTATCCATAGTAATTGCAACGATATTAACCCAATTATCAAATTCGCACACATGATAGTTTTCAATAATTTTCCCATTAGGCAATAAACATCTGTCTTCTCTCAGATTGCCAAATGGTGTTTTATACAAGTAATGTGAATCTAATAATGTCCATTTTTCCATCACAAATCCCCCATCCCTCTCGAAACTTTAATTAACACTTTTTCCCTGCATTTATATAGCGATTTTAAATTTTCAGCAACTGTCGGGACAAAATAAACTGATTCGTTCCTGCACAGCAGAATCTGCCCCTGCTTATCAAACAGCACAAGCAACATCTTCATATCGCGATTCTCCAATCATATTTTTCTGCCTGCAGATTTATGCCAGCTATGATTCTGCCGCCAATCACATAACGCCATTATACCATATCCTTCACCCTTTTACCCCGTTTTTCCCTTCGTTTACCACCCATTTTTCAGCAAAGAATAACAGCAGGGCATAATCCATCCCGGCAGCCCCCTTATTGGCCGCGAAGTCACGACCTACCACCTCATTACATAACAGCGCCCGCTCCTCTTCCTTGTCCAGCGTAATAAATGAAGATACGATATCGACAGCCTTTTTTTCCGCTTCGCCCTCCTTTGTTTCCTCAAGTCCTGTCCCCAAAATGCCAATCCTGTGCAGCAGGGCGCAGACCGCCAGTGAATTCCGTTTTGCCTCCAATGTCTCCTCATTATCATGCAGAAGAAGATAGGCCATATCCTCCATGATTCCCAGAACATACAAGCTCTGCGCTGCCAGGCTTCCGCCCGCCGGAGAGCTTTGGCTGTCACAGTCCGGCTCATCATAATAGCCGTTTTCCTCCATCCATTCCAGAAGCTTTTCCATCCCCTCTCTTCCCAAAGACAACAGCAGCTTTTCCACACGTTTCCTGTATTCCATTTTATTTCCTCCAATCGCAAAAAGGTAACCTTTATATGTCATTTAGTATACACGTCATCTTACACCAATACACCCTGAAAAAACATATTTTTTCTTTTTTGGGATATCTTATAGCTTCTCCGTATCCACACCCCTGAAATC
>OIYD01000545.1_pt1 | contig 29989 bp, 29 predicted proteins | sample 1588141 | NCBI WGS metagenome assembly OIYD01 (sample SAMN03283259) | human gut metagenome | biome: human-associated habitat; material: feces | host: Homo sapiens | place: USA | collected 2013
ATAACTGGAGCATATGGCTGGATATAGTCATGCTTTGGCGGACAGTCAGTGTGGTTTTGAAGCGTAAGGGAGCGTATTGAGATAGGATGATTAGATGAATTGGCTGTGCGGATAAAAATTGGACTGCTATCCGATCGCTAATGAGATAGATATTTACATAGAAGAACAATATCGTGAGGTATGGTCACGGAAAAGCAGTTTTGTTATTGAGTCGTTTTGTGATGAATAGTTGGAAGGTGACTTATGAAAGCATTCTTATTGGCCGCAGGTTTGGGAACTCGTCTGCGCCCTCTTACTTGGACGGTTCCTAAGTGCTTGGTGCCTATCCAAGGTCGTCCATTGCTTGCATGGTGGATGGACTTGTTCGAACAGCATCGTATTTCAGAAATTCTTATCAATACTAATTATTTACCCGATCCAGTTCGAAAATTTATTAAAGAATATAATCAAACACGAGGAAAGGTGAAATTGGTGGAGAGCTATGAAAAGGAACTATTGGGCAGCGGTGGGACCGTGTTGATCAATCGTAATTTTGTAGAGAATGAAGAAGATTTCTTTATCTGCTATGCGGATAATCTAACTAATGCCGATTTATCTTCGATGATGGATTTCCATAAAAAAAATCATGCTCTTCTAACGATGGGTCTGTTCCATACGAATAATCCTACAGGCTGTGGCATTGCTGTGTATAATAAAGAGGGGAAAATTACGGAGTTCGTGGAAAAACCGAAATATCCCAAAAGTGATTTAGCAAATGCGGGAATTTATGTAGTCAATAAGAGAATTTATGATTACATTCCAAACAAATCATTTGTTGATTTTGGCGGGGATGTTCTTCCTGAATTGGTGGGAAAAATGTATGGTTATCCAATTAAAGAGTATCTTTTAGATGTAGGCACATGGCCTAATTATGAAGAAGCACAGGAGAAATGGCGTAAATGATTATAACAAAAACCCCTTTACGAATCAGTTTTATTGGCGGGGGGACTGATTTGCCCGCTTATTATGAAAATGGCTATGGTGCAGTAGTAAGCACGACTATTAATAAATATATATACATAACGCTCAATAAGAGATTTGATGATACGATTCGACTGAGCTATTCACAAACAGAAAATGTTGATCATGTTGAGGATTTGAAGCATGATATTGCTAAAGCTTGCCTTAAGATGGCTGGCATTACAGGGGGAGTTGAAATTACTTCCATTGCCGATATTCCTTCCGGTACGGGGTTAGGATCATCCAGCAGCTTTACGGTGGGGCTTTTGAATGCTCTTTATACATATCAAGGTGAACGTCTTTCTTCAGAAGAATTGGCTGAGAAAGCATCCCATATTGAAATTGATATACTGCATCATCCAATTGGAAAACAAGACCAGTATGCAGCTGCATTTGGCGGGGTGAATTACTTCTCTTTTGAGCGCCATGGAGATGTGACAAGAGATAAGATTAAGCTATCCGATTATGATATCCGGAATATGGATCGTAAATTCATGATGTTTTATACCGGCATCCGTAGAAGTGCAGATGGTATTCTTGCAAAACAGAGTGAAGAAACCCACAATAAATTGTCGGTTCTTGATTTCATGCGGAATCAGGCTAACACGATGCGGAACTATTTAGTCACAAAAGGGTTTGATGAAAGTTTTGCTGATATGCTTGATGAAGCTTGGAAGAAGAAAAGAACTATTACATCTGGAATTACTAATGGAGAAATTGATACACTATACCAGAAAGCATTGGAAGCAGGAGCCAAAGGTGGAAAGCTGCTGGGAGCCGGTGGTGGCGGATTTATTCTGCTTTATTGCGATGAACAGTATCAGGATCAGGTCAGACAGGCACTGGGGCTTAAAGAAGTTGATTTCGAACTGTCGACCTATGGCAGCCGAGTAGTTTATTTCGAGTAAAAACCGATGGATAAAGGGGAAAAAACCGTCTTTCTTGATAGGGATGGAGTTATAAATGTACAGGCTGCACCACATGACTATATTAGGAATTGGAGTCAGTTTTATTTCTTGCCTCATGTGGAGGAATCTGTTAAGAGACTTAATGACCATGGATTTCAGGTTATCATAGTGACCAATCAGCGTGGAGTCGCTCGCGGACTTATGACTCTGGCAGACGTGGAAGACATACATAGCCATATGCAAGAATGTTTGAAAAGGAACGGTGCCCATGTAGATGGTATTTATATTTGTCCGCATGAAGAGGGAACTTGCCACTGCAGGAAACCGGATATTGGGCTTTTTCTTCAGGCAGAGCGGGATTTTTCTGTAAATAAATCTTGGTCTTATATGGTTGGTGATAGTGAAAGTGATATTATTGCAGGAAAGCGTTGCGGTATAAAAACTATTGCTGTTAATAAAGAATTAATGGGTGCAGATTTTCGCTGTGAATCGCTTAAAGAAGCGGCAGACAAGATTTTAGAGGAGGAACAAAAATGAACGTACTTATTACAGGAGGCGCCGGTTATATCGGCAGTCATTGCAATCGCTATTTCAATGAAAAAGGAATTTATACGGTGATTGTGGATGATTTGAGTGATGGCCATGAAGAATCCGTAGTAGCCGGAAAATTCGTGAAAGGCAGTTTTGGTGATAGAGCTCTTATGGAGAAGATCCTTAAAGAGGAAAAGATTGATGCGGTTATTCATTTTGCCGCTTTTGCTTCTGTGCCGGACTCCGTAGCCCGGCCATCCCGTTATTATCATAATAATGTTTCCAACATGCTGAATCTTCTGGACGCCATGGTAGCGACAGGGGTGAAGTACATCGTATTTTCTTCTTCTGCTGCTACTTTTGGTGAACCGGTATATACACCGATTGATGAAAAGCATCCGCAGAAGCCGATTAATCCCTATGGCATGACAAAACTTATCGGTGAAAAAATGCTGCTGGACTATGAACAGGCCTATGACATCCATTCCTGTGCGTTCCGCTATTTCAATGCTTCCGGCTGCTCCCATGACTCCCTTATCGGGGAAGCCCATAATCCTGAATGTCATCTGATTCCTCTTGTTATTCGGGCGGCCATTCATGGTGAACCCCATCTCAAAGTATTTGGCGATGATTATGATACTCGTGATGGTAGCTGTCTCAGGGATTATGTCCATGTTGAAGATCTGGCAGAAGCTCATTATCTGGGGCTCAAATACATTATGGAACATAACTGCTCTGAACAGTTTAATCTGGGCAGTCAGACAGGTTTCACGGTATTGGAAATCATCAAATCCTTTGAAAAAGTCAGCGGACTTAAAGTGCCCTATGAGATTGCTGGCCGCCGTGCGGGGGACCCGGCCGTTCTTGTGGCTTCCAATGAGAAGGCAAAGAAACTCCTTGGCTGGGAACTGAAGCAGAGTTCTTTGGAAAATATCCTGAGGACTGCCTATGGATGGGAAAAAAATAAACGGTATTGATAATAGCGGAGAGAAACCTATGAATTATATTGCAGGCATGAAGAACTATTTCGAAAAAGAAAAGGCAGCCATTGATTCCCTAAATCTGGAAGAAATGAATCGGGCCGTGAATGCCGTGTATGACACATGGCAGAAGGATGGAATCATTTATACCATGGGTAATGGAGGCAGTGCAGCCACTGCAAGCCATATGGTTTGTGATTTTAATAAAGGCGTTTCCATGGAAACCGGAAAACGCTTTAAGATGATATGTCTTTCTGATAATACGCCTATTATCACGGCTATTGCCAATGACATTGCCTATGATGAGATATTCCGCGTCCAGCTTCGTGATGTAGTAAAGAAGGGAGATCTCCTTATTGCGGTCTCCGGCAGTGGTAATTCTGCGAATGTACTGGATGCTGTTACCTATGCAAAAGAGCAGGGTGCCCAAGTCATAGCGATGACAGGGTACAATGGGGGAAAGCTCATGCAGTTGGCTGATTATAACCTTCACGTTCCTGTAAATGATATGCAGATAGCAGAAGATATCCATATGGTTTTTGTCCATTTGATGATGCGTCTGTTCAATGATGCCTATGGTAAGGGCAATAAATAAGGTGGGGAAAATAATGAAAAGATATGATTATCTTATCGTAGGCAGCGGTCTCTTCGGTGCTGTATTTGCCCATGAGGCCAAAGAACATGGTAAAAGATGCCTAGTTCTGGAAAGGCGCAGCTATAAAGGCGGCAATATATACTGCGAGAATAGGGATGGAATCAATATACACGCCTATGGTGGACATATATTTCACACATCCAATAAAGAAATCTGGGACTATGCCAGTCAGTTTGTAGAATTTAATAATTACATAAACAGTCCTGTTGCTAATTATAAAGGGGAACTGTATAATCTGCCCTTCAATATGAATACTTTCCATGAAATGTGGGGGGTCATTACACCCCAGCAGGCCGCGGATAAAATTGCCGAACAGCGGGCGGTCATTACCCATGAGCCTCGGAATCTAGAAGAGCAGGCTATTTCCCTCGTTGGTACCGATATCTATGAGAAACTCATCAAGGGATACACTGAAAAGCAGTGGGGCCGTCCATGTACAGAACTTCCTGCTTTCATTATTCGCCGCCTCCCTGTGCGTTATACCTATGATAATAACTACTTTAACGATCGCTATCAGGGTGTGCCCGTTGGTGGTTACAATGTTCTGGTTGATGGGCTTCTCGAAGGAATAGAAGTGAAGACAGATATAGATTATCTGAAGGACAGACAGCATTGGAACAGTTTTGCCGATAGAATTATCTATACCGGTGCCATTGACGAGTACTTTGATTATTGTTACGGTGAGCTGGAATACAGAGGTCTGCGCTTTGAACTGGAACGGCATGAGATTTCTAATTATCAGGGCGTGGCAGCGGTAAACTATACAGATAGGGAAATTCCATATACCCGTATTATTGAGCACAAACATTTTGAATTTGGTATCCAGCCTGTAACCTATATTACAAAAGAATATCCAGCATCCTGGAAGCGGGGAGAAGAAGCTTACTATCCTGTCAATGATAAGAAAAACCAGGATCTCTATCAGAAATATGCAGAACGGGCCAGAGGTGAAGAGTCTGTTATTTTTGGCGGGAGACTTGGTGAGTACAAGTATTACGATATGGATAAAGTCATTGCTTCTGCACTGAAATGTGCAGCACAGGAATTGGAGAGGAGATAACATTCGAAATATGGACATCAAGATTCTTATAGCCATGCATAAGCCGTACTGGCATCCTGATGATCCGGTATATATGCCTATCCATGTAGGGAAAAAGGGAAAGGCATCCATTGGACTTCCAGGAGATGATACCGGAGATAATATTTCGGACAGGAATCCGGCCTATTGTGAACTGACCGGAGTATACTGGGCCTGGAAAAATCTCAAAGCCGATTATGTTGGACTTGTCCATTATCGTCGATATTTTACTCACAAGGGATTTTTTTTGCGGTCTATTCTTGAAAAGAGAAAAGATATTCTTACGGGAAAAGACTGGGAAAAAATCCTATCTTCCCATCCGATTGTAGTAGCGGATAAAAGAAAATACCGCATCGAAACAAATGAGGCCCATTATCTCCATGCCCATCCAAGAGAGCAGCTTGATGTGGCACTGAATGTTATCCGAAAAAAATATCCGGAATATGAAAAAGGCTGGAATATACTGATGAATCGTACCTGGGCTCATATGTTCAATATGTTCGTTATGCGGAAAGATTACTTTGACGAATGGTGCGCTTGGTGGTTTAGCGTAATGTTTGAGGTTGAAAAACAGGTAGATTTGTCCGAATATCCAAAGCCGGAGCAGCGATGGTTTATTGATGAGTTACTTTTGGATGTGTGGCTCGAAACAAAAGGCTATCCATACTATGAATGTAATGTAGACTATTTCGAAAAACAAAACTGGCTCAAGAAAGGATGGAGCTTCATAGGCAGGAAGTTGGGTAGCAAATAATCATTTATCTTAAGAGGGGGTAACTACAAGTAATTCAGGTTCATCATATTTGTAAGAAAGAATTTTCTAAATTGCAATTAAAGATTGCTTCAATAGCAAGAGGAGATCTTTTATCATATATTTATATTAGGTGGTTAAGCTGACAGGTATAAAGATGGAACGTAAGTTTGCAAGTGAAGAGACGAAGCAGCTATTATTTAGTGTTATTATGCCTGTTTATAATGTTGAAAAATATGTATCACAGGCGATTGAGAGTGTATTACACCAGGAATTTATAGACTTTGAACTTATTATTGTGAATGATTGCTCACCGGATGGAAGTCTTGCTATTTGCAAGAAGTATGCAGAAAAAGATCACCGTATCACCATTATTTCACTTGATAAAAATGGTGGATTATCAAATGCGCGTAATGTCGGAATGAGTGCTATGAGAGGTCGGTATGTATTGTTCTTGGACTCTGATGACTGGTGGGATGAGGATTTACTGCAATCTGTAGCCGATGTTATAGAACAGGATGAACCAGATATCGTTTTTTTTGGATATAGGGATGAATGGTTTTCCATGGATGATAGGCAATTACAGACAGTACACAAAATTCCTAAAGCAATATCTATAAAAAATAACCATCTGGAAGTCCTTAGGATGTCTATTATTTTACAGGCTCAGGACAATGATATGTATTCCTGGTCAGCAAATAAAGCAATAAAAAATAAAAAGAAACCCTCCCGGTTCATCGATGTACCATTAAGTGAAGATAAAGAATATATTGGTAGATTGTGGGAGAATGCATCGTCCCTTTCTGTAATTGCTAAATCGTTATTACATTATCGTAGGAAAAAAGCCGGTAGTTTACGGAGTAAATATCAGCCCCATTTTTTTAAAATTCATAAATTGATTTGGGATTATCGTTACAATCAACTTTTGGAAGCGGGACTGCTTGATGAAGGTGCGGATGTATTAAAAAAGCAGTATTTGCAAATTGTATACTTGACAGTCCAAATGATGTGTTATCCCGAGGCTCATAAAAGCGTAGCTGATAAAATTCAATTTATTCATACTGCGGAAAATGATAAACATTGGGATGCTATTCGTGATAAGTCTATGAGGGGAGCCTTCCAGTTTCAAATTATGGGTTTTTTCTTCTCTCATAATATTTATCCGGCTGTTCTCTTTTTAGGGGAGATGATTTATTTTATTAAAGTACATTCTTTTTGGCTATGGAGGCATTTGCGGTAAAGAGTCGAATATTTCAGATTATATTGCTGACGAGAGTTCTTTTCCAATTGCTGCTTTGTTACAGGAATTTATTTTTGCTTGAAGAAGATAAGACTTAAAAGAATCTGACCTGTGGGATTAATAAAATGGTGAATGATATGTTGGGTATGAAATTCAGATATCTAAAACTGAAAAAGTCAAAGGATATGCGGCATTGTAGTAATGGTTTAGTTTGAATGTAGTGGTTAATAATTGCATTTATATTACATAAAAGTCGGAGGAAATCGAGTGATACCTAGAATTATTCACTATTGCTGGTTTGGCGGTAATCCTATGCCGGTAGATGTAAAAACATATATAAATTCATGGGAAAAATATTGTCCGGACTATGAGATACAGGAATGGAATGAATCAAATTTTGATGTTAGTGAAAATAATTATTGCCGTGAAGCCTATGAATCTAAAAAATGGGCATTTGTTTCTGACTATGTAAGATTGAAAGTTTTATATGAATATGGTGGTTTCTATATGGATACTGATGTAGAAGTGGTAAAATCATTGAATCCACTTCGCATCTATGATGCGGTGTCTGGATATGAGTCGAAGACTCATATCCAGACAGGCACTTTAGGTGCCTGTCGGAATAATGAGTGGATTGGCATGCTACTGAAAGATTATGATGGAAGACATTTTATTCGTAAAGATGGAAGTCTTGATTTAAAAACGAATGTACAGAGTATTACTAAATTAACGTTGAAGAGATATAGAATGAAACTTCTTGGTCAAAAGGTAACTTTTGGAAAAAATATGGTTATATTACCTTTTGATTACTTATGCGCAAAGCATTGGGATACAGGTGTGATTGATAGAACATCGAACACATTTACCATTCATCACTTCAAAGGATCATGGGTTACTGATGAAATGAAAAGATATAACAATTTATTAGATAAATATTATAAAAAATATACTAAGATGGGGATTCCGGCAAATATTGCATTTTATTTGTGTAGAATTAAAGCAACTTATGAAATGTATGGCATGCATGACGTAATTCGAAAAATAGGGCATAAGATTTAGATTTATTAATAAAGATATGCCTACTTCAAGCATTCGTTTAGCCTAAGGAGTATTTATAGCAATGTCACGAGTAGTATATATACGTGAGAAAGCCCCCAACCAGCAGCATGGGGGAAATAAAGGTGTTGAGGATATCAATACTGTTCTGGAAAAAAAATATGATGAAATATCCGAGTTGTATACTTTGCCGGGACGTAGGCACTTATTTGATTATGCAAGATCTTTTACCAGAAATTGGAGCAATTTAAATACCATCAGGAAATCTGTTAAAAATGATGATATTTTGATTATCCAGTATCCACATTATAATTTTCATGCGCTTGGGGAAAAATTAATAGATCTTTTTAGAATAAAAAATACAATTTTACTGGTCCACGATGTAGATTCTGTAAGATATCAAACTGGGATAGATGAAGAAATTAAGCTTTTGAATTTAGCAAAGGTTGTACTTTTGCATAATCAGAAGATGTCGGACTATTTAGTAAAACATGGACTGAAAACGAAAACCGTTAATGTCAATATTTTTGACTACTTGCTTTATAATACTCCATCACAGGAGTCGTTTTCTTTCGGAAAACAAATCGTATTTGCAGGGAACTTGGGAAAAAGTCATTTTCTTAATCTAATGGGGCAGGATAGTTTGGGACTATCATTGTCTCTTTTTGGTCCTGGCTTATCTGAAGAGATGAAAGAAAGCAGCTATGTCCATTGGATGGGGAGCTACAGCCCGGACGAAATCCCATTTAAATTAAAGGGAAGCTTTGGACTTGTTTGGGATGGAACATCTCTTGATGAGTGTGATGGGCTTATGGGAAGGTATATGAAAATCAATTTCCCGCATAAACTGGCATTGTATATAGCAGCAGGTATCCCGGTTGTTACCTGGAGCCAGGCAGCTATTGCTGACATTGTAAAAACATATAAAATTGGTTTTGTGGTTGATAGTTTGCGTGAGGTGAGTAACTATATTGACTCAATTAATGAAAAGGAGTATGCGGAGTATAAAAAAAATATACTGAAATTACAGAAAAAGGTAATGTCTGGATATTTTACAGCGTTAGCATTTGAAAAAGCAGTGACAATGATTTCACGATAAATTAAATGGACGGCATGAGGAACTTAGCAATTATGAAATCTATGAGTTGGAGTATTTCCTGGCAGTTCTTGCAGAGAGTATTCTTTATTGTTGGACTTGCTACTATGCCAGTTATGACTGGAAAGTTTATATTTCCGATAGCGGGCAATCATATTGGCCTTTTATTTTTTACAGCAGGCATACTTATCTGGGGTATAGAAATGTATTGTACCCGTAAAAGTTTAACAGCGGGAGAGAAAAGGGGATTCCTGTTTTTAGGGCTCATGTTTCTATGGGCGCTAATTTGTACGGTGGCGGGAGTCTTATTTTATCCGTCTTTTGCCAATATGAATCTAAATCAGATGGTCAATTTTAGAAATTTGTATTATAACGTAATTGGAATATATCCTGAATTAACAGAATTAGATTTTGTTAAGGGGTTTCTTCTATATAGAGGTATTCGTAATGCTTTTGCCTCGGTACTATCAACTTATTTTATTTCCTTATGGATATATCATATTTATCAGAAAGATTGGAAGATGGGGTTTGGGGATCTCCAGCGTGCACTTGTTGGAGCAGGAGTTTTTCTTATTACCTATTCTATTATTGAAGTAGGCTTCTTAAGTGGTAATTATACTTGTAAAGAGATTTTAGAGATAATAAATGGAAAAGTTTTTGATGTTGCTGGAAGTCAAGGATGGTGGCCGCCTCTATTTTGGGACCATTTACAGGTAAGGAGTCTTTTTCCGGAGCCTAGTCACTTAGGAATCTTTTTAGGTATGGCGATCCCTGCTTTTTTTTCTATCTTTTTCCTATCTAAAGATAAAACTTGTTTTGTATATCTGTTAGTGTATTCTTGCTATGTAATGATGTTATTTATGTCCAAAGCACGAACTGGTACAGTTGTTTTTTCTATTGAACTTTTTATGTTTATTGTATGGTTGTTATTTTATAGACGATTTATAAGTGGGAAGCGAATTATTAGCTTTTTATGCATTACGTTGGGGGCATTCCTAATATCATTTACGATTATGACTAATTTTCATCCTATTGATAATAAGGTAAAAGACCGGAATGATGTTACTTCGGTTAGCAGTTACGTTCAAAATAATATTGCATCCGCAGTAGGTAATCAACGTAGTAATAGTACGCGGAAAGTTAATATGTTGGCAACACTGAAAGTTGGGCTATCTCATCCATTGACGGGAACTGGTATATATATGGCTAATGAGTATATTGAAAAACAAATACCGCAAGAAGATAAGCGGGGAGAAATTGCACTTTGGATTGATTACATGATAAAAGAAGGACCAATTCAGTCTGGTTTTCCTGATACTAACCATTTTGTCACAGTCCTTGCTGAGCAGGGAATAATTGGAGAAATTCTTTTCTTAACTCCACTAGCTACTGTATGTATATTACTTTACAGAAAACGTTATATACTAAAAAAGATGGAGGTTACTGCTTTGTTTGTTTCTTTTGTAGGTCTAACTATGGCGCTATGTGCTAATTATGACCATATTTGGCTTTTTGTTATTACGGGATTACTTTTTAGTACCCTTTATCCGCGAAGAGATAGGAATGATTATAATGGATAGCCTTTCTAATAAAATACTTAAATTTTCAAGGAAGTATTTTGGGGGTATGATTTTATTTGCTGTGTGCTTTGGCATTCTTTTAACTGTGACGAAGTATATGTTTTCTGATACGGCTGTGCGAACAGGAGATTATTTATTTACCAGAACAATTATGATACAAAATAAAACTGGAAATGTAGATAATAATTTTGATTATGTAGGGTTTTGGCGCTCAACTGCCAATATTGATAAATTTTTAAGTTCTGTCTCGAGTACCGATTTTGATTTCAGTAAAATCGATAGTGCTTGGAATAGAAAAAATCGTTCGCAGCAGATTGACTGGATCAGGAATAGTATCATAGTTTCTTCATTCCGGGGAAATGTTTATGAGATAGGGTTTAAATTTGATGGAAATATTACACCGGATACTGTATACATGAATTCTCATTTGGGGATTTTATGTGATCAATTGGTAAAGCAGAGTGAAAAGGCACTGAAAGAAGCAATGACGGAAGTTTCTTTTCAAACAATCAGTACCAGCGATATTCGTCCATCTGTTGTGCCTGTAGATCGGAGGAAGGCTGCTATTAAATATGGGATTCTTGGGTTTGTGGTAGGGATAATTGCTGCAGAGATTATGGTTGCCCTGACAGTTTTGCGTCGAAAAAACTCTGCGTAAATCAGACAAGTGTATTTTTAGAATGACTTTGCTTAAAATAGATGTTCAAATGATACTTACACAGGTAAAACGTGTATAAGCATTTAATCTGTAAATTGCATTTTGAAAAGAGGTATGAGGTTGAAGGAGATTGGGCGGCTCTGGGAAAATATTTTTTCTATGGTCACGTTACGTGGTATGGAGTATATCCTGTCTTTTCTTTTGGTGCCATACCTTCTTCGCACACTTGGACCTGCTAATTATGGAGCCATTGCTTTCATGCAGGGAATTGCCGCATACTATAACCTCTTTATTGATTTCGGCTTTAACCTGACAGCACCGAGAAAATTGGCCCGTTCACCGGTAGAGGGAATCCCCCATATTTTCTCTATATTCATGTGGTCAAAGGTGTTGTTGCTGGTTATTGTTACTGTTGCTTTTGGTATTCTCCTATGGGGAGCAGATAGAATTGGTATTATTTCATTGAATCCGTACTTATTTGCTGCTATATATACTGCAGTTATTGGGAATGTGCTGTTTCCTGTCTGGTTCTTTCAGGGAATCCAGGAGATGAGATATATCACCACTATTAATCTTCTGGGGCGTTTTTTCTGCATTTTGGGGATATTTACATTGGTAAACACGGAGGCTGATTTTATATTAGCAGCTTTCCTGCAATCCTGCACACCATGTATTGCTGGTTTTCTCTCTCTTATTTTGATTTCTCGTAGGTATCGGGGGGCGTGGAGATGTCCTGCTTTTCAGGAGATTAGGTCTGCAGTCAAAGAGGCCAAACAAATCTTCATCTCCAATTTAGCCATTAGTTTATACACAAATACGGATATCATAGTATTAGGAATTCTGACTAATGATACTGTGGTTGGTTACTACAGCGGGGCAGATAAGCTTTTGAATTGTATCAAACGAGGGGTCAGTGCTGTCAACGATGCGGTTTATCCCTATATCAGTCAGACGTTGACGGTAGATAGAAATCAAGCCATCCGTTTCTTACGAAAGCAAATGATGGTTTATGTTGCTGGTGGTATTGTTGGCGGGATGATTCTTTTATTTGGTGCACCCCTCTTTATTCCATGGCTGTTGGGGTCGAAATACGTGGCTTCTATCCTCCCACTGCAAATCATGTCATTTGTACCACTCATGGTGGCACTTAGTAATATTTTTGGGTATGAAACGATGCTTCCATTTGGAATGGAAAAGATTTATAGTCGTATTCTTGTTCTTGCATCTTTTGTAAATTTGGTCATTATAGGACCTTTTGTGTGGATATATCAGGAAAGTGGGGTATCCATGGCTGTGTTTATCACAGAAACCTTTATCACAATAGTACAGGGATATGTTCTTCATAAAAGAAGGATTTTACTTTGATATTTGTATTTATATCGTGTAGTATCGATTTAGTATTACATTTGGAGGTCTCACAGATTGGAAAAATTGGATTCGTTACAGGGACTCCGTTTTCTTGGTTTCTTTCTTATTTTTCTGAATCATGCCGGATGGCTGTTGTGGAAGACGAAGTACTTTGATTTTGGTGCCAGAGGCGTTGAAATCTTTTTTGTGTTGTCCGGATTTTTGGTGGCCTATAACTAACGGAATGCAGACTTTGCCTATGACCTGAAGTCATCTTTTAAGTATATGTGGTCCAAGCTGCAGAAGTTCTATGTGCTTCATATGCTTACTTTTCTTGTGGTTCTCTGCCACATGGAGCGCCATGGATTCAAGTATCCCGACGGAGTTCATGGATTTATCCGTGATGTATTCCTGAATGTAACGCTTCTGAAAAGCTGGTATGATCCGGCTGAGTTTACCTTTAACGGGGTGACTTGGTTTCTCTCCTGTATTCTTTTCATTTATTTCTGTGTACCCTATATTATTCATTTCTTTAAATCTAAAAAATGGAGGGGTACCGCCCTTCTTTCATTCCTTATCCTGTTTATGCTGACGATGACTTTTGATACCATGGGATACAAAATGGGTATGAACCCCTGGCCCGGTGTCTTTGGCTGGTACTGCAATCCGGCCTGCCGTCTCTTTGATTTTCTCTTGGGCTATACGGGCTTTTTAGTACTGAGCGGATTTTCTGGAGAATTGTTGAAGAAGAAGGCTTCGTTGCTTCAAGTCAGCATGCTTACTTTTACTTTGCAGCCTGCAGGCTGTTTGATACGCAGTGGGTACCGGCACCATTTATCCTGCTTACGGTTCTATTGATTTTCACGTTTACATTGTCCGGAGGGATCTTTGATAAACTGTTTGGTAATAAGCTTCTCATCCATCTTGGTAATATTAGTTTCGAATTGTATATCGTACACCAGGTCAATATTAATCTGATGAACCATATGTTGGATGAGCTGCTGGATCATAATCATCTGGCTGTATTCCTGATATTGCTGGTGATATCTATACTCATGGCAGAATTTTTTTATTGGAAACCTGTGAAAGAATTTATTACAAAGACTATTTGGTGAGAGAATTAGGGAGAGAGGGTGAAATGGTCAATTTTGGTTGGTATTTTTCACACAAAAAATTAGCGTACTTATGCGACCTTAGGTAATGACTCATAGTAGCGTCTGCGTTTTACAGCAGGGGAATCTCATCCATTGGCGGAGTAGATTCGCCTGTTATTCCAGCAGCTTATGAAGTATCTCTAAATCAGAATTTTGACTTCGTCTGCGGGCATTTTTCTGTGTTATATCTGCCATAGAGAAGTTCTGATTTCATTTTCGCCTATATCGACTTGCACTTCGCATTTTTATCAACTTAGTTTACATAATCAATCAAGAATAACATTCTTGACGTATATAAACGTTTTTTTCGCTTATATTATTGACGGCAATCAGGCTGATTTGATATAGTATGACAGGAGGTGATAGCTATGATTACGTATTTTTCTATGGAAGGATTTCTTTCTGTTAAGAAAAAGGTAGAGCTTTATTTCGTTCCCAAACCTCATACGCGGATTACAAATACCCGTTTTGAAGATAATTTTATCCACACGCCAAAGTATAAATTAATGAAAGCGATTGTTCTTTTTGGAATGAATGCATCCGGCAAGTCTAATGTGCTGCTTGGCATGGAGCATCTCATTTCAATGATTAATCGCGGATTGAATTTAGGTGCTGTTGATGATATGCGTCGAAATCTGATTAATTTTGATTGCAAAACAATTGCTTTTGAAATCGGTTTATATGATGTGAAAAGTAATCAGGATTATGTGTACCGGATTGCCTATGACTGTGAGAAAATCGTTTCCGAAAAGTTGGTTTTAAATGAACAGGAAATTTTTTCTTTTTCTGACGGGAAGTTATCTATCACAAATCTGAGCGGTATAAAAGAGCGGGATGCCCTTATCCGCTTATTTTCCGGTGTTTCTACGGAATTATATCTGCTGAAGCTGAAAGACTACATGGGGGAGTATATTACTTCTTTCCAAAAATTGGCAGCCGCCGTAAAAATAAATATTCGGGATATTGTACCTCTGCTGGATAGGGATGATATCATAGGTGTGAATGAAGAACGCAGGAACTTTTGGGAAAATAATAAAAAGCGTATTTTATCTGTTTTTCATATGCTGGATGGAACGATTACGGATATCGGATTTGAAAAAATCCGGGCGGACGGATATGAAGTTCTTATTTTCCGAGGAAAAAAGAAATATCATTTGGGAATAGAATCCAAAGGGATTCAAAAAATATGCCATTTAATGTATGTTTTGATAACCAATATGATCAATGGGGAGGTACTGGCTGTTGATGAGTTGGACTCTTCCATCAGCACGGGGTCTTTGATTGAATTATTTAATGATTTGATAAATACGAATGAAAATAAGGGGCAGTTTATTATTACTTCTCATAATCCTTTTTTGATGAACCAGAATATTTTTCATCCTCAGCAGTTGTACATTGTGAATAAAAGATACGATTTATCATCAGAAGTCTATTCTTTCGATGATTTTGATCTTCGTAATGATAAAAACAAATTATACGAAGATTATCTTAAAGGAAGGTTTGGTGGGACTGGTGAGTAGATCTATTCGAAGGCCTGTTTCACCTAAAAGGAAACTTAAGAAAAAGGTTCTATTCCTGGTGGAAGGAAAGACTGAGAAAAATATCATTTTCCATCTTTTTGATCAAAAAGATCATCCGAACATATCGTTTAGTGTAGAGGAATACCAGGGCGGCGGGTATGTGGATATAAAGAATTGGATCGCAAAACGAAGGGACAGCCTTGATATTGTTCTTGTTATTTGTGATTTGGATCGGGTACAGGAAGACACGGAAAGAAAAAATCTTATTACAACTATTAAATTTCTGATGAATGAAAATATTAGAAACAATATATTTTTGTCATATCCTGATTTTGAGCAATGGATGCTCCGCGGTTTGTCCGGCAGCAACAACAGGCCGTTATATCTCCGCCTCGGATATGCTAATGAAACAGAACAAAAGGCGGATGTCCATTTATTTGCCAAGTATACGGGTGCGGGAGGCAGCTTTTCCGCTTCTAAGGAATACTTTTCAGGAAGATTTTTATTTTATATGAAAAAAGATTTTTCCAAAGGAAAATTTCAGGAAGAGTACGTTAATGCAGAACAGAGTTCGTTATACTATTTAAAAGACTATTTAGACCTATTGAATGGTGCGTAATAAATTATGCATCTGTTATGGAGGGAAGATATGGAAATCTATCAAGATGTAAATGGAAATTCCGGTATAGCAGGCTATAAGATCGGCGATACCTGTATTGAGGTGGAATTTGCAGATACGGAGAGTGTGTATCGCTATTCTTACGAAAGTGCCGGACGGGAGAATGTGGAGGAAATGAAGCGTCTGGCGGCGCAGGGGCATGGACTCAATTCGTTTATTAACCGGCGGGTAAAATATTTATATGAAAAGTAAGAGAGTCTTGTTTTAAAGGGCTCTCTTTTTTGTATTGCAGTATAATGATTTTAAAAGATACGGACAGAAAGGAAGTGTATATTGTGAAAACAGCGCGCAGGGAAATAGAAGGCAGGCCTGTGCTGGCGGTCTGCTATGATTTCGACCGGACGCTTTCCCCTGAAAATATGCAGGACGGATATATCCGTGCCGTGGATTATGACGTGGACAGCTTTTGGGAGGAATCGAACCGGCTGGCGGAAGACCACTGCATGGATCAGAACTTGGCGTACATGTATAAGATGCTTCAAAGCGCCAGAGGGAAGGAAATACTGAACAAGGAAAGGCTGAAACAGTACGGCGGCAAGGTCAGGCTGTACGACGGTATCAGAGGATGGTTCTGCCGGATCAATGCCTACGGGGAAAGGCGGGGCATCCTTGTGGAGCATTACATCATTTCCTCCGGGCTGCGGGAGATCATAGAGGGAACAGCGATCGCGAAAGATTTCACCCATATTTACGCCAGTTCCTTTTATTACAATGAGCATGGAGAACCCTGCTGGCCGGCGCAGGTGATCAATTACACGAATAAAACGCAGTTCCTTTTCCGCATAGAGAAAGGAATCCTGGATATCAATGACAATGCGGTGAATGACCACTTCGCGGAAGGCGAGCTGCGCGTTCCGTTCAGAAATATCGTATACATTGGCGACAGTGCCACGGATATCCCCTGTATGCGCCTTGTCAATTCACTGGGCGGCCATTCCGTCGGCGTCTACGATTTGAAAAATACGGCCAGCAAAGATACGGTGCGCCGGATGATCCGGGACGAACGCATCCGTTACTATGTACCGGCGGATTACACGAAAGGAAGCGAAATGGACATACTCATACACCGGATTATAGACAAAACGGCGGCCTATGAAGTGCTGGAGGAGAAGCATTTGAGGGACAGGAAAGAAGCGGTAGCAAAGTATTGAGTGGAGGGAAATATGGTAATGGTTGTAGTTGTAGTCGCAGTTGTAATTGGAATTGGAATTTTAGGGGTTTGGGGGATTCCTATAGATTTAGGGGGATTGGGTGCTTCCTTAGAAATAAAAGATAAATTAAGCTATACGATCACATTGATTATCGGTGGATGGACAACCTTTACTTTTTTTAGGTCTAAGGAAAATGCAAAAGTTTTGGAAAAAGTTAAATTCTTAAATCAGAAAGATCTTGAGTCGTATAAGATTTATAATTCAAAAAAGAAAGAATTTATTCTTGAGTTTACAGCCGATTTAACAGAGTGCCTTTATATTCTTAATGGATTGGATCCGGTGATAAAACGTATTAGAGACTGGGGAAAGATAGAGAAAGATGAGATTAAGTACATATTACAATTGTATGACATCCATGAATATGATCGAAAATATCTTGTGGAATTGTTCGAGATGAAAAAAACCGAAAAATTGTCAACTGATGAACGAGAAAATTTTAGAAAAGAGTTTGAAATGCAACTATATACAGCTCGCTGGAGGAAAATGTATGATTTATACGAAAAGGCTTATAGAGATATGCAGGAAGCGAAGTTGTTTTTGATAAATGATACATATGAAATGGTATCCCGGTTTATTGCTAATATGGATGAATATCTTAAAAATTGTTCTCCTTATATGAAGTTTATTGCTATTAAAGAATCACATGATTCAGCTTCTTTATCTGGTCATACTGAAAAACAGATGAAAAGGCTTGAAGAACTTAACAAATTATATAATGAAAAAGTATCAGACGCTTTAAAAATTGAATTTGAAGATTTCAAAATAGAGTGATTGATGTAGTAATATATCGCAAATTTAGAGTAAGTTGTGGTATCAAACAAGGAGAATTCATCATGAAAAAGAATTTTAAACCGAATACCTGGCTGTACCCGCAGCCGGTGCTTGTGATTGCCTCTTATGGCGCAGACGGAACGGCGGACGGGATGGTAGCTGCCTGGGGCGGTATTTATGATACGAACCAAGTGGGATTCATGCTGGACCATACCCGTAAGACCGTGGCGAATCTATTGGAAAAGAAAGCCTTTACCGTAAGCATGGCGACCGCTTCCACCATGGCGGAAGCGGATTATCTGGGGATTGTGTCGGGGAATCGTGTACCCGATAAGGTGGCGCATGCCGGACTTCATGCGGTGAAGAGTGAATTTGTGGACGCACCGGTGCTTTCGGAATTTCCTTTGACCTTGGAGTGCAAAGTATCCAAGGTGACGAAGGTAGGTGAGGATTACCATTTCGTCGGGGATATCGTGAATATTCTGGTCGATGAGGACATTCTGACCGATGGAAAGATTGACGTGAAGAAATTGCAGGCGATTACCTTTGATCCGGCCGGCGGGAAGTATATTGCTCTCGGTGACGCGGTGGGAAACGCATACCGGGAAGGCAGAAAGTATATGGCGTGACAGAAATTATCTATCGTGGCAAGGAAGACGGTAAGATGTCGTCAGAGTAATAGATTCTTCGCTTTGTGTCACATTGCTGTTTCCCGTCTTTCTCACAAGGCATTCTTGACCCCCGCTCTGAATGACGAGGGATGGTAAGGCGTCATCCAAAGTGCTGGCGAAGAATCTGTCACCGTGGTGAGAAAGCCGGTAAGAAGATAAAAGCTATCAGCTGTGAGCTGTCAGCTAAAAGTGCTGAATGACTGCGGATGGTATAAGGCGTCATAATGAAGGGAAACGTTAAACGTCATCCTGAACGAACGTGAAGGATCTGTACCCGTGGTGAGGGAATCGGTAAGAAGATAAAAGCTATCAGCTGTTAGCCGTTAGCTGTGAGCTGTCAGCTGTCAGCTAAAAGTGCTGAATGACACCGAACGGCAAGACGTTATAATAGGGGGGAATGTTAAGCGTCATCCGAAGCGAATGTGAAGGATCGGCTGCCGTGGTGAGGAAGGCGGAAGGCGAAAAAGAAGTCAGGAAGGAGGCGGGTTATGACAAAAGAAGTAAAAACCGGTATGATGGCGTTTATTATTTTGGTTGTCGCCATGGCGGTGTTTCTTTTTGTCCGTCCGAAAGATTGGTTTGGCGGGAATTATTTCCACATGACAGCATCCTTTTCCAGTGTACAGGGGATCAAAAAAGGAAATGAAGTGCGTTATGCCGGTGTCCGTGTGGGGGAAGTGTCCAAAATTTCCACGGAAGGAAATGAAGGGATTCTTGAAATGCGTATAAAGAAAGATGCGCAGATTCCTCTGGACGCGGAGTTTACCGTTTCGCAGAGCGGAGTAATTGGTGATTATTACGTGGATATCCGCGGCGGTCATTTTGACGGCAGTTATTTCGGGGAGGGGATGCGTGTCGAAGAAAAAAGATCGAATCGTTTGGATCAGATGATGGAAAGAGCGAAGAAGCTGATGGATTCCGCAGCGCAGATGAAAGAGAATATAGGGAAGATGGAGGGAAAGTAGGCAGCTGAAAAGCCGCTTGGCATGCTTGGGAAAGTATGGCCGGCGGCTTTTTCTTTTACTTATGGGATTCCTGTTCCATTTCCCAGCTCCATGAGCGGGTGGGAGTCATCTTTCCGTCAGTACCGAAGGTGTACCTGGTGGTGCCGGGGAGTTTCGGCGTGAGGGGGCTGGTGAAGCCGCGGCCGATGACGTCGGTGGTGTTCATGATGAAAAGGAAGGCGTGGGGGTCGATGTCCTCGATGAAATGGCGCAGTTTGGTGACTTGCGTCAGATCCACGATAGCGAAAACGATTTTTTTGTCTTTTCCGCTGAACCCGCCCTGTCCGTAGAGGAGGGTAGCGCCGTGATGAATATTTCTCAGAATGGTGTCCGCCACTTCAAGCGGTTTGTCGGAAACGATGAAAGCCGCTTTCCTTTGGGCGAAGCCGATGACGATACGGCTGGAAACGGTGGCGTTGATGTACATGGCGATGAGGGTGCAGATGGCAGGTTCCAGTGTAAAGATCCACGCGCTGGACATGATGATGATGAAGTTCAGGCCGAAGACGACGTAGCCGATTTCCAGATTGTAAAATTTTTTGATAACCGCGCCAATGACGTCGAGGCCTCCGCTGTTTGAATTGTAGCGGTAGAGAAGTCCCAGGGCGGCGCCGAGGACAACGCCCCCCGATATGGCAGCGACAAGAGGATTGCTGATGACACACCAGTCCGCCATGAAAGCGGTGAGGTCGATGAAGATCGACAGACTCACTGTGCTTAAAATGGTGATGACCGTATAAAATTTTCCCATGAATCTCAGGGACAGAATGAGTACAGGTATATTCAGTACCAGATTGGACAGGCCGATGGGAATGTCCATGAGGTAGTAGAGAATCATGGCGATGCCTGTGACACCGCCTGCGAGGAAGTGATGGGGAACAAGGAATATATTGAGTCCGGCGGCATAGATGAAAGTGCCGATGAGGGTGATGACAAGTATGAAGAGAACGCGCTGTATGCAGACAGGATCGTTCCAATGCTTACGGATATTGGCGCCCACGATGATCTCCTTTGGGATGTGCCCATGGAATAAGGGAGTTCTCCCTGTTTAAATGTGAACACATTATATCACTATTTTCTCTTTAATGACACTAAAAGGAATTGTGGAAAATATATTTTTTATGGTATAGAATAAGAATAAAATTAATTTCTTATTATAAATGCAGGAGCGGATGAATCGTATTTATTTTGAAATGCCGGCAGGACGCACAGATTGAAAAATGATTTCCATATATTTTCCGATATGATATAATCTAATTGAAATTACAACGTATACTATGTAATTTGCCGTGAAGGCAAAGAGCGGTTTCAAGGGGAGCAGACGAATGGACAGTTTTGAGGAAATACTTCAAAAGAAGCATTTAAAGCGTACGAAAGCGCGTGTCATGATCTTGAAGGTGCTCCAGAAGAGCCTGCCAATGACCGCGGGGGATGTATATGAAGCGGTGCGGAAGAGAGATACTAAGCTCAGTCTTTCTACGGTGTACCGTAATTGTGAAGCGCTGGCAAAAAAGGGACTGCTTCTCCGTTCGACGATGCTTGCTGACGGATTGACGAGGTATGAATATACGCAGGGTGACCATGTGCACCACGCGGTGTGCCTGTCGTGCAATAAGATTTTCCCTGTCGAGGTTCGTCTGGAACCGGAGTATAAAGACCGTCTGGCAGAAGAAAATGGATTTGAAGTGACGGAGCATCGTGTGGAAATTTACGGTTTTTGCAAAGAATGCAAAGCGCGGGGCAGGGATAAGGAATTTAAAGAACGGATGATTTAAGGAAAGGCAGAGAGTATATGATGCATTCTTTGTCCCGCGCGTAACTGAAGGCGGGATTTAAAAAGTAAAAGGACATGAGGCGGCATAGATGCCGTCTTTTGTGTTGCCCGTATTGCATAAGGAAGAGATCGAAAGGCATTTCTATGTGTATTTATCATGCAATGATGATGAATAAGATTTTTTCTATATCTACGGTGCAGGGAATCTGTGGATAAATGAGGTGCTTACATGATAAAATATAAACAGATGTATATATAATTAATTATTTATGAAGAAGGAGGAGAGAGTATGGGTCTTATTAAAGCAGGAATGGGCGCGGTCGGAGGCGTACTGGCCGATCAGTGGAAGGAATTCTTCTATTGTGACAGCATGCCGCCTGATGTCCTCATGATGAAAGGACAGAAACGGACCGGCGGCCGCAGCTCGAACACGGGCGGAGAAGACAACATTATTTCCAACGGATCCGTCATTGCCGTCAACAACGGGCAGTGCATGATGATTGTGGAACAGGGCAAGGTCGTCGATCTTTGCGCCGAACCGGGAGAGTATACCTACGATCAGTCATCGGAACCGTCCCTCTTCACGGGCGGTCTGAATAAGGAAAGCGTCATCGCCGTATTCAAACAGATGGGGAGACGTTTTACCTTTGGCGGCGATACGGGGAAAGACCAGCGCGTTTATTTCTTCAATACAAAGGAAATTGTCGGGAACAAGTACGGTACGCCCAGCGAGATTCCGTTCAAGGTGGTTGATGCGGATACCGGGCTGAAATTATCCGTCCGTATCCGCTGTTTCGGTGAATACAGTTACAAAATCGTAGATCCGATCCTCTTTTACACCAATGTGGCAGGCAACGCGTCGGACAGTTATGAGCGTTCCCAGATTGACGGCCAGCTGAAATCGGAACTGCTTACGGCTCTCCAGCCGGCATTTGCCAAGATTTCTGCCCAGCGTATCGACTATACTGATCTGGCGGGACACACGTTTGAAATTGCCGAGGCTCTGAATGAAGTGCTTTCCAAGAAATGGACGGAGCTCCGCGGCCTTGCTATCGTTTCTTTCGGTGTGAACAGTGTCAAGGCCAATGAGGAAGATGAAGCGAAGATCCAGAAGATCCAGATGGGCATGGCCATGTCAAATCCCGCTATGGGGGCGGGCGTTCTCGTAGACGCACAGTCTGACGCTATGCGTACGGCGGCGGGCAATGAAGGCGGCATGGGCGCGGCATTTGGATTTATGGGTATGAATATGGCAGGCGCGGCAGGCGGTATGAACGCGTCCAACCTGTACGGTATGGCAGGCCAGCAGCAACAGCAGATGCCCCAGCAGGCACCCGCGCCGGCACCTGCTCCCGCTCCCCAGCCGGCGGGCTGGAAATGTGCGGAGTGCGGTACAGGAGGAAATACAGGCAAGTTCTGCGCCAACTGCGGAAAACCCGCTCCCGCTCCTGCGGCTGAATGGACCTGCGCGGAATGCGGTACAAAGAATACGGGCAAATTCTGTGCCAACTGCGGCAAGCCCGCTCCTGCGGCTGATTGGATCTGCAGCGAATGCGGTACGCAGAATAAAGGCAAGTTCTGTGCCAACTGCGGACATCCCCGTCCGTAATGGAACGGTTGAGAAAAGGGCGGCGGGCATAGATTTACTGCTGTCCTGTCCCTATTTCACACTGCCGTTTTGTTTCCTTTATGGAAAAGGCGGCGATTATGGAAAAGGAGGTACTTATGGCTGATACTTCAGTAAGCTTTAAATGCCCCAATTGCAGCGCTCCTCTTGCATATGCTCCCGGCGCGGATCATGTGACCTGCGAATACTGCGGCACGGAACTGTCCATCGCTGATCTGGAAGCGTTCTACGCGGCGAAGGAAGAAAACGCGGCAAAAGCGGAAGAAGCGCGGCAGAAAAAGTGGGATACTGACGGTGCGGGAAAGGAATGGAGCGAAGACGAGGCGAAGATTCTCCGCGCCTTTACCTGTTCTTCCTGCGGAGCGGAAATCGTCTGCGATGAAAATACGATTGCCACGGAATGCTGCTACTGCGGAAACCCGACGATGATTGCCCAGCGTTATGACGGCGCTCTGCGTCCCGACTATGTGATTCCGTTCCAGAAGACGAAAAAGGATGCCCAGGAAGCCTTTAAAAATTTCTACAAGGGGAAATTACTCCTGCCGTCCAATTTCGTCAGCCAGAACCGGGTGGATGCGATTCAGGGCATGTATGTTCCTTTCTGGCTCTTTGACTCCAAAGTCACCGCTGTCGCCAGCTACAAAGCGAAAAACGTAAATACTTTCGTTGTCGGAAAGAATCAGATCACGGAAGAAAGGGTTTACCGGTGCGACCGTGAGGGAGAAATGAAATTTAACCGGGTACCTATGGACGGCAGTAAGAAAATGGACGATACATGGATGGAAAGTATCGGACCTTTCGATTATTCCACCATGGTTCCTTTTACCACGGCATACCTGGCAGGGTACCTGGCCGATAAGTATGATGTGCCGGCGGAAGAAATGGCGCCCCGCGCCGATGAGCTGGTAACAAATACCGCGCTTGCACAGATGGATGGCACCGTCACCGGTTATACAAGCTGTAATCGGGAAGACGGTTTCGTGTCCAAAGATGAAAACACCGTTTCCTATGCCCTTGCGCCGGTATGGATTCTTTCCACCACTTATAACGGCACGCCGTACACTTTCATTATGAACGCCCAGAGCGGCAAGTTCGTGGGAAGCCTGCCGGTGGATAAAAATAAAGCATCCATGTACACGGCGGCGGCATTTGTCGTCTTCGCTCCCATCCTTTACTTCCTCATTAAAATGATGTTCGGTTCTTTATAAGGAGGCGGGACTATGAAAAAAATATTTCAGATCTTAGCGATGCTCCTTGCCGTCCTCTTTCTGCCCGTGATGTCTGACGCGGCGGAGATGCCGTCTTTCCATGACGGGGCGGATATCGTGAAAGGCGAGGCGGCTGCGGAAGTAAAGAACGCATTGGAAGCGGTAGAAAAGAAACATAATGTCCGTATCGCTGTCGTCACCCAGCCATCCGTGAAGGGAATGAAAATCGGCGATTATGCCGATAAACTTCTCGGCACTGTGATCAAAGGCGGAGAAAAAGGAAATATGGTTCTCGTTCTTGATATGCAGGAACGCGACTGGTACATTGCCACCGATCCCAAAATGAAGGCGATGATTACCAATGATATAGGCATCAAACTTATGAAAGACGCCTTTGTAAGCAAGCTTTCCGCAGGGAATTACGCGGAAGCGTTCAAAGCTTATGCGGAGAAGGCAGACTTCCTTATTTCCTACTATGAGAAAGAAGGGAAAGCGTATGATCCTGACGATCAATTCAGTTTTCTCGGACTGGGGATTGCCGCTGTCCTTTCCCTGCTCGGCGCCTTTGGCGTAAGGAACTACCTTATAGGAACGATGAGCAATGTGGCGCCCGGCGTGAACGCTTCCCACTATCTTGACAAAGACAGTTTCGCCGTGACCGGCGAGAATGACTACTACCTCTATACCAACCGTATCGTCACGCCCCTTCCCGAAAAGAAAGATGACGGTGTCGTCGGAGCAGGCGGCTCCATGGGCGGCGGAAACGGAGGCAACGGCGGAGGAGGTGGAAAGTTCTGACAATGCCTGAAAAGAAATAAATTTGTTATTCATGAAAAGTTGCCTCACCGGCCGGCGGGGTAACTTTTTTATCCATGAAGAAGAAAATCGAATCGCAGGGAACAGTTTCCATGGACCGCCTTTGCTTTGCCGTTCATTACAGAAACCACGTTTCATTCCTGTGTTATAATGGGGAAAATCAATCCGTTTATTGGATGATGGAGAAAAACATGAATCTTCTTCTGCTTATTTTTACTTTTATAATCAACTGGATCGTGAGCGCTTCTTTTTGGGCGCTCTATTTTTTATTTACCGTACCTTTTTTCCATGAAGAACTGGCAGGAAATTATGAACTTCTGACGGAGCGCGTCCTGCAGCTTTCTCTGGCGTGTGTTCTTGTGCCTGCCGTTTTATCGGGAACAGGCGTCATGCAGTATTTCTTTGTCCGTGAAAACGGCGGGCGGAAGGCTGCGGGAGAAACGAAAATGTATTTGGAACGTCTGATGCGCGATATCTGCCGTCGGGGCAGACTGGAATTATCCGATTTCCGTCTTTATACGGCGAAAGCAGATGATTACAATGCCTGGGCAATCGGCGGAAACCATATCACCGTCACGGAACGTCTGCTGAACGAATTTTCCGAAGAAGAGGTAAAAGGGATCCTTGCCCATGAGGTGGGACATCTGCAGAACGGGCACAGCCGCTTCGGTCTTCTGCGCTATGGCATGGAATGGTTCAGCGGTATCATTGTCTATGTTTACAGTGTGGTGACACTGCTCCTGGCATTTTTACGCTGGATTCCGGTCTTGGGGATTTTTATAGGCATTGTCAATTTTTTTATCCTCATACAATATTATTTCCTGAAAATATTTCTGCAGATTCCTCTTTGGTTTTTCACACAGTTCGGCAGCAGGAGAAATGAATATGCCGCCGACGAATATGCCTGCGGTCTTGGACTGGGGATGGAACTTGCCGTCGGACTGGTCCACCTGGAACATATTTTCCGCAGCGGCAGGCGGGACTGGTTTTCCCGTCTTTTTGACGACCATCCCGACATTCCCAGCCGGCTGGAACGGATAAGGAAAATCCTGATGGAAAGAGAACGCGGCTCTTTGGCGGGATAAGGAAACGGGGGAGTAAAATACAAAGCGGGAAGGGAATTTCCTCTTTGCGCTTTTGGCAGGATAATCCTTGCATCGGATTGAAATATATGGTATACTATGTACAGCAGAGGTGACTGTTAGTCATGTTGCTTCTGCGCCTCTTTTCAGCAAATGTTCCCCGACATTTGCAAAAAAATATACAAGGAAGTCGTCCCGGATCCCCATAACCCCCGGGACGTTTTCCTTGCATGAGAAAACGGATATTTCCTGACAGACTTTGGTCTTGAGAAATATCCGTTTTGTTTTACCATCCGTTTTTTCTCCAGAAAGAGGGGAGGAAAAGGATGAGAAGCGTAAAAGATTCAAGCCGGCCCATAAGCATGGACAGGGCGACGACCATTTTTGTCATGGCAGGCATGGCCGACCAGTTGCAGGTGGCGCCGAATTGTCCCAGTGCCGGCCCCGAGTTGCTCATGGTGGCAATGGAAAGGCCCAGGGCGGAAGGAATATCCGCACCGTTTGCGGCGATAAGGGCAGTCCATAAAAAAATGGACATCGTATAGATGAAAAAGAAACAGAAAACCTCGAGGAGCATGGATTCGGAGAAGTTTTCTCCTCCTGCACGGGTCTGTATGATGGCCCGGGGGTGGAGTTTCCGGCGGAGAACGGCGGTCATGGATTTGAAAAGCAATATGATGCGCGTTACTTTCAGGCCGCCCGAAGTCGATCCGCCGCAGCCGCCGATGAACATGAGTATGAGCAGTATGACCTGGGAAAAATGGGGCCACGTTTCAAAGTCGTAAGAAATAAATCCCGTGGTGGACGAAAGAGACGCCGAGGTAAAAAGCGCTTCCAGCAGTGCGGAAGGGGCGTACAGTCCGCTTTCCAGCATTAAATTTAAAGAGATAAGGATAGTGGCGGCGGCTACGATGGAAAGATAGACTTTAAATTCCGTATTTTCCAAAAGAACACGGATGCCCCGTTTCCAGGCAGCCACATAGACGCCGAAATTGGCGCTGGAAATAACCATAAAAAATATGACGGCCAGTTTCAGAGGCGTACTGTCGTAAAAAGCGATGCTTTCATTCTTTGTGGAGAAACCTCCGGTGGCGATGGTGGAAAAGGCGTGATTTACCGCGTCGAAAAAGTTCATGCCGAGGAGTGTGTAAATCAATGCGGCGGAAACAGTAAAAAGCAGGTACACCGCAAAAAGAGCTTTTGCCATTTCTTTGATCCGGGGAACGGCACGGGAGGAATAAGGACCTGTGCTTTCCGCATCAATCATGCGGGCGCTTCCTTTTCCGGCCTGCGGGAAGAGAGCCACAAAGATGACGATGATTCCCAGGCCGCCGAGCCAGTGGGTCAGGGAGCGGAAGAAAAGAATGCTTTTCGGCAGAACGGTTAAATCGGAAAAAACGGTGGCGCCGGTGCCTGTCAGACCTGAAATGCTTTCTACCAGAGCGTCCAGCGGAGAAAGGAGACCGGACAGGAAATAAGGGAAAAGGTAAAGAATGGAAATACATATCCATGACAGCGCGGTCACCGCAAGACCGTCGCGGGGATTCAGATTGATGACTTTTTTCTTGCCCTTATACCGCAGGAATGCGGACAGTAAAAAACAAAGCGCCATGGAGTAAATAAAAGGAAGAACCGGTTCTTCCCCAAACAGGGCGGTCAGCAGGGGAAGCAGGAGGACGAGACCGCATCCCGCAGTTAGTTTGGCGATGAGTGCTGAAACGACAGTAGTATTCATAACGGTTTCCTGCCTTTAAAATAAGGAAGGACTTTTGCCGAGCAGGGGGTACGGATCAGGATGATGACCCGGTCTCCTGCGGCAAGGACAGAGCGGCCGTCAGGGATATGTGTCGTTTCATTCCGGACATAAGCGCCTACAAGACATTCCGCCGGCAGCCCCGCTTTCATGAGAGGAATGCCTTCGGCAGGAGCGCCGCTTTCCAGAATAACTTCCACCGCTTCCACCTGCGCCGATTCAAGAAGGGATACGGAGACGACACTGCGGCTCCGCACATAACTCAGAACCTCGCCTGCCGCCAGAAGCCGGACCGACAAGGCGATATCCACGCCTACCTGTGTCATGAGATCCGCGTATTCCCCGCGGACGACGCGGACGATTGTCTTTTTCGCGCCCAGGTGCCTGGCAAGGAGGGCGACAAGGAGATTCAGCCGTTCATCTTTCGTCGTGCAGATCACCACATCCGCTTCAGAAACGCCTTCCTGCATGAGAAGATCTATATCCGCCCCGTCGCCGCAAAGGACGATGGACTTTTTTAATTTGGAAGAAATATGCCGGCACTGCTCCGGATCGAGATCAATGACTTTTACGGATATACCGTCGGCTTCCAGCATGGGGGCAAGCGCCGTTCCTGTCCGTCCCGCGCCGATGATAATGGCCTTTTTGATATGCCTGGTACTGCTTTCCGCCATACCCCGGCTGAATTTTTCTATATTTTCCGGCGCGCCGATGAAGTAAGCGTTGTCGTAAGGGAGCAGGCAGTCATTGCCGTGGGGGATAATCATCTGATGATCACGGAAAATCATGGCGGCAAGGATTTCATCAGGCAGTTCCAAATCTTTGAACGGTATATGGATATAAGGAGATTGGCGCTGTATCCGTGTCTCATACAAACGGACGCGGCCATTGGCGAAATCTCCCACGTTAAGGGCGGCGGGCGTCATGAGGATGCGCCGTATTTCTTTTGCCGTGACCAGCTCAGGACTCAGAACCAGGTCAATGTCAAAATTTTCCTGGAGATATTCGGTGGATTCCTGAAGGAATTTCGGGTCGCGGATGCGGGCAATCGTGTGGGGGATTCCGTTTTTCTTCGCCAGCATGGAAGCAAGAATATTCACCTCATCCATTTCGGTCACCGCCACGAAAACAGATGCATCCCGTATATCGGGATCCCGTGTGAAATCCGGACTTGTCCCGTTGGCGGTGATCGTGAGTACATCCAGCGAGTCGCGGACTTTGGATAACTTTTCTTCATCAGAATCGGCGACAACCACATCATGCTGCTCATTGGAGAGAAGCTCGGCAATCGTATAGCCCAGATGCCCCGCGCCTAAAATTACGATACGCATGAAAACTCCTTAACTATAAAATGACAGAGTAAAATATCTTCGGTAATTCATCTTTTCTTATTTTATCACAGAGAAAACCGCAATGAAAAAATCCCGCCATATGGGGGAGCGGGATTTTTTCGGATCGAGGAGATCCGTATGAATCTGCCGGGGATGGAGGGGGTCCTGTATACCGTTACCGATTCATCAGACTTTCATTAAATCAGAACAGTGGGTTTACAGTATATTAAAAAATATCTATTGAAAGGCACACAGGAGAAAATCCCCGACACGATGGTGGAAACAGTACTCTGCTTCCACCCCCATTGTACCACAAAAAGAAGAGGAGTCAAACCGGAAGAAGAACCATGCAGCAAGCCGGTTTCCCCTGCTGAAATCGGTACGTATGGTAAGAAGATAACAGCTGTCAGCTGTGAGCTGTCAGCCGTTAGCTGTCAGCCGTTAGCTGTGAGCTGTTAGCTGTGAGTTAAAAGCCGAAGCATATGATTTCCATTAGGTGTCATACGAAA
>OIYD01000552.1_pt1 | contig 29630 bp, 25 predicted proteins | sample 1588141 | NCBI WGS metagenome assembly OIYD01 (sample SAMN03283259) | human gut metagenome | biome: human-associated habitat; material: feces | host: Homo sapiens | place: USA | collected 2013
TTTCTGTTCTGTTATCCGCATCGCAGTTCATTTCACTGTCTTTTTTATATTCTCTCATTCTGATTTCCTCCTGCATGGCTGTATTTTCTGCATCATTATATTGGTAGCTTTCTTATGATGTGGAAGGAACCAATATTTTATGCTTTGTACCGGCACAAAAAGAAGCACAGGAAGCGGAACGCATCAACGCGCTCTTCTTCCTGTGCTTCATTTATCCATTCATTTTCATTTTTTTATAACAGAAGAAACAGCTCAAGCTTCCGAGAATGCCGGTACAGAGAAACATTACCGCCATCCCGGAGCCGGCTCCATACCCGGTCAGCCGGTGAAGAACCGTCTGAATGCCCCCGTCCGCGCGCATAAACGGTTCAAACACGTAGTCCGCCAGAAAACCGCCCAGGAGAATCCCGGTCGGAATCGTCCAGTACTGGATGGCATTTCGCACAGCAAAGATACGCCCCTGCATATTCTGCGGAATCGTCCGGTAGAGAATCACATTCTGCCCCGCCATAATAAAAGGAATGGGGATGCTGGCCGCTATGCCGGCAATGCTCCATACGAGAACATTCTGTCCTGCTCCCATCAGAAAATCACCCAGCAAAAAGGAGATGCCTCCCGATAAAAAGATCACCCGGACGCTGTCCTTTGGAAGCTTTACGAAGGAGACGATCAGACCTCCCGCCATGCCTCCGATCCCCAGAATCCCGCTGACAATGCCGAGCGCGATCTGGTTCTGGCCGCTCCGCGCCAGAATCATGGGAGAAAGAATATTTTCATAGGTCAGCCGGGAAAAGAAATTAATCAACGCCATGCTGAAAATCATAAATCCCAGGCCCTTTTCCTTTTTCAGGAAAGCAATCCCTTCCTTCAGGCCGGCAAAGGGCTTCTCTTTCTTCTTTTCCCTGCTGCACTCCTCCGGAATCCGGACGAAAAAGAGCAGGACACAGAACGCAAAAACAAAAGAGCCAAGATCCGCGAGAATTACGCCCTCCAACCCCCAGAAGGAGCTGACGGAAGCCGCCAGCACCGGTGTCACCACCGTCAGCAGGTTGGAAGAAAAGGAATCCATCCCGCTTGCCCTCGCATACAGCTCCTTAGGCACCAGCATCCCTACAGCCACGGACTGCGCCGGAAACTGAAACGCATTCATAAAGCCTGTTACCGCATTCACCACGTAAATATAACGGATATCCAGCCTGCCGTTAATCAACAGCATCCAGACAAATACAGTGCACACAGCCGCGGCGGAATCCGCCGCCAGCATAATCGTCTTTTTCCGGTGCCGGTCAATAAATGAACCTGCAAAAAGACTGACAAGAATGTAAGGCACATAAGAACAAAAGGTCATCAGGGATACCGCCATTGCGGAATCCGTCTGTTTGTAAGCCCAGATTATCAGGGCAAAACCCGTCATGGCGCTTCCCAGCTGGGAAACGGACTGGCTGAGCCAGAATATAATATAGTACGTAAATCCCGATTTATTATTTGTGAGCTGTTTCATTGGTTTTTCTCCTTATAGTTTTTTTCTTCCTATAAGTACAAAATCCAATGAGGGCGGAATTACCTTTTTACTCTCATCCTCTGTACAAGCTCCGCCCGTTCATTGAACCTTGTACAGAGAAAAACATCCATGATTATTTCCTCATGCCGAGTCATGCTCTCTATTCCTCCATCATTTTTCCATATTCCTTCATAGAGTAACCCTTCAGAACCGCCGACGGGCATTCCTCCAGCACCGCTTCCACCATTTCCCTGAATCTGTGTGTCATCCGGATATCATTATCCCTGAGCATATCTCCGCACTCAGCGATAAAATTCTCAATATCAACGCCCAGCATACCTTCATGCAAAAGCTCGGATACCAGGAACATACATTCCTCTTCTTCCACTTCTTTTACATCCAGAAGATAGTCCATCAACTCCTTCATAGATGGAATCAAGGATATAATTCCTCCCTGTTCAAGCGCCTTCCTCTCCTGCGTGGTGAACTCCCTGTAATCCTTAATTTCATCGAATTCCGCTCTCTGCGACAGCACCCATTCGGCGTCCTCTTCCTCCAGGATGGAGACATAAATAATTTCATCTCCCTCCGTCTTCAGCACAGTGATGTTGTCCCAACAAGCATTTGGCACCAAAACTTTGTCATAGAACTCTTCCATCTCCATGCTGCAACCGGTATAGGAATTGAGCAGCGGCAGAAGCTTCTCCGCTTCCATCACCCCATACATATTCAGGAACCTTTTCATGTTGGACTCCAGCTTTACAATCACTTCGATCTGCTGCCTTCTATCCTTTTGCGAACAAATTTCCGCACATTTTCCGGCTTCCGGCGTCAGCCTGATAACTCCCTCATCAAAATCCTCCAAATCCGCAAGCCCGCAGGCAAAATAAACATCCAGTTCCCCCAGCATACCCAGGCAGTCTGCCAACGTAACCTTCTTTCCCTCCGTAAGCCGGACCAGAAATTCCATGCTTTCTCCGGTAAGCAGCCCGAGTAACGGCTCCATATCCTTATTCAGCTCCTCTGCCAGGGCCGCAGCATAAACAGGGACCTTGCGTTTTCCCTTGGGGACCGGGGGCAGCGCTATCCCCATCCTGCCCATCAGAGCCTCCAGCTCCTCCTTGCTTTTCTGCTTCAGCAGCTTTTCCATGGTTTTATTCGTGGGCAGCACTTCTACCGGAGACATGATATCCAGATCGTCTTCCTCGTCCCAGTCCTCTCCAAGGAAAAAATCCCGCAGGATATTATCCTCAAAGGGCGCATCTTCCGCCTCCTCCGCAAAATCCTCCGGATCGTCTTCCCAGTCATCCTCTTCATCCCAGCCGTCTTCTTCTTCATAAGCAGGGTACTGTTCCAGTACGCCTTTTCCTTCCAGCTGGCGCGTCCTCGCTTTTTTCTCCGTATCCTCCATCTTTACTAACGTCACATCAAACATCCAGTCATCGCCGAAATCATACAAATAAAGCCAGGTTTCCTTCAGCTTCCAGCCCAGCCCTGAAAGGGTTTCCTGATCCGCCCTTCTTCCTTCTTCATCATAGGGCGAATAGTAACCGTCTTTGTCATATGGCTTCCTGTTTCTGCTGAACATATACAGATGCTCTGCCGTAAAATCAAAGGCCCGGAGTATGGCGCTGTGCAGATCATCCAGCGTCTTGCCGCTGTCAATCTGAATCAGCCTGTATATATTGGAATCCTCCTGCGGTTTTACCTTAAATGTATAAGCTTTTGTTTCCCCCATAGACTTTTCCTCTCTGTGCATTTTTCCGTTGTTACATACCTTCATCATAACCCACCCTGAGCCATGATACAATTCTTTTTTCCAGGCCGCCGGCACGTTTTCTCACGGTCTGCGCAGAAAATGGACGGCCCTGTCTGAACCATAACATGTAAGTTCCATGTTTTTCTTTAAAAACCGGCCATTCCCATCATTTAGAAAAAAGGCCTGTGACACGCTCACAGGCCTTCTCCATCAAACTCCGGTATAAAGCTTTCCTCCGCGGTTTCCCCTTCCTGGATAAAACCGTTTTCCACACCCAGCTCAAGGGCGAAATCCACCACCCTGTCGTACTCCCTTCTGCTCACACGCCTGTTCAACTCCGGGAACTCCGGAAATTCACCAATCGGAGTATACTGGTTCATAATGCTGATAAAAATGCGGTCCCCATAGGTCTGATACAGATACCGGATCACCTTTTTGGAATCCGCCGTACAGCCGGGCAGCACCAGATGCCGCACAATGACTCCCTTTTTCATCAGCCCCGTATTGCCGTCAAAAACCGGCTCTCCCACCTGCCTTACCATTTCCTCCACCGCCAGGGAGGCCGTTTCGAAATAATCGGGTGCGTGGGAATATCTCTGCGCCAGCGCAGGGGAGACATATTTCATGTCCGGCAGATAAATATCCACCAGGCCGTCCATCCGTTTCAGCGTATCCGCCTTCTCATAGCTTCCGGTATTGTAAACCACCGGGATGCGCAGCCCCGCCTCCTTTGCCCGTTCCAGCGCCAACGCAATCTGGGGGACGAAATGGGTGGGCGTCACCAGATTGATATTATTGGCTTTCTTCTCCTGCAGCTCCAGGAAAATGTCCGCAAACCTTTCCACCGTAATTTCCCTGCCGGCCCTGCTCTCGGCAATATTCCTGTTCTGACAGAACACACACCGGAGCACACAGCCGCTGAAAAAAACAGTACCTGAACCGTTATCTCCTGAAATACACGGCTCCTCCCAAAAATGCAGCGCCGCCCTGGCGGCTTTTATTTCCGCGGTCTGCCCGCAATAGCCCGTTTTTCCGCCAAGCCTGTCGGCATGGCAGTTTCTTGGGCACAGCGTACAGTCCGACATGATTTTTATGTAATCCGCTTCCTCTTTTTTCATCGTCCGTTCCTTTCCTGCTGCTTCTTACTATACGTAATGGGACGATGTTTTGCAAGTGCTTTAACATAACATATACCGTTGTCAGTTCCTGATAATTACTTCCCGTTTACTCCTGCATAAACGCTCTCCAGCAGTTCCCCGCCCGTATCCTGCGACAGCTTCCAGATCCCGGCGCCTGCCAGTCCCAGATTCCGGGCCAGCATGGCTTTAGCGCCCACAGACCGGGTATCCTCGTAGGAAAGGAAGGCTGCGTTTCCATATAAATATGGTACAAATGCTTCTTCATGATAGAAGGAGCGGAAACCGGGGCGGTTCAGGTAGTTATTTTTTACCGCATCGTAGGTGACCGCACGGGCAGTAGAAAAGGCGCTGTACCTGCCGTTGTTATTTTCCGAAACACCCTCATAAAGATAGCCATAAAAAGGGATTCCCAGAACCAGCTTGCCTGCTGGAATTCCTGCATTCAGGTACGCGGATATCCCCTCAAATACACTGTTTTTATACTGGGGGCTGTATTCTGACGGACTGTATAGGGGCGCGCCGAAATCCGACCGGCTGTCCCACGGCCCATGCATATCATAGGTCATAACAAAAATATGATCCACCAGCTCCGCCACCTTGCCCGCTTCAATTTTCTTCAGATAGTTGGGATTGGCCGCCCCGGCAATTGTCAGATAATATTGTTTGCCGTCAATCAGGCTCTGTTCATTCAGCTTCTGCCGGATTGCGGAAAGAAGCAGCGTAAAGTTCCCGGTATCTCCGGGGCTGGACAGATTCCCGGCCTTTCCGCCGGACACCGGATATTCCCAGTCCAGATCAACCCCGTCAAAACCGTGGGCCACAAGAAAGGCCCGGCAGCTTTCGGCGAAGCTGTTCCTGCTCTCCTCAGTGGCAGCGACAGCGCTGAAATAAACAGAATCATCCCAGCCCCCTACGGATATCAGGGTTTTCAGTCCGGGATTTGCCGCCTTTAAGCTGCGGAGCTGCTCAAAATTCTTCAGATCCCTTTGTGGATTGGCAAGGGCGATGCTGTTGGCAGCCGGATCAATTCCGGCAAATGCGTAATTCAGGTGGGTCAGCTTCTGTGCCGGAACGTGCAGCGGCGTATAGCCCTTAGCCGAAGCCCAGGAGGTATAATAGCCCACAACCGTCTTTTCCAGAGGTTCACTCACCGGCGCAGCCTGCGCAGAAAGGCCCATAATTCCTGCAAACGCGGAAACAACCATGGATGTGATGAGAGAATATAAAATAATTTTTTTCAATGTACTATTCCTTTCTGTGCGTTTTATGTAATAAGACCTGCTCCGGGCAGTATCTTTTTTCCTAACAGTTCAGAAAGAGCTGAACTGTTACCTTTTTTCATTATAAAGTAAACGCACGGAAAGGAACAATGCACAAAATATGGCAGATGTGGGCGCTTTTTAAGAGCTTTCGTCAATTATGGGGGCTGTTTTCCTCCCGCTACGGCTGTGCATACCCCATTCTGCAGAGCGACCAGTTAAGGGTTGACGCCTTCACCTCCCCGGCGGCCTCCCACAACCGATCCGTAAATCTGACCTCAACACCCCGATCTATCAGCGCCTGAAGGGGATTTTTAATTTCATATTCTGCGACAGGTATCTGAACCGAACTGGAAACATAATACCCTGCAATATCATCCTGGAGCGTAAATTCACCCGGATTAAATTCATACAGATGCAGAACCGTATCCAGCATGGCAGGAAACCACCTGTGCTCCAGTATTACCACATGAGAAACCCCCGGGGAGGAAAAAAATCTTTTCCTGTCCTCCTCCGTCGTATTCTCCCCTACATGATAGGTAACTCTCGGACAATCCCGGGGCGTCAGAAAATTGGGCAGCCTTTTTTCATCAATCGCCCACACCAGCCCCACAGTCTGATCCAGATCCTTTCTTAAAGGTATCCGCGGTTCAAAAACCCTGATACCGCTCTCCTCACTTACATGAAACAGCCTCATATCCGCTCCTTTCTTCTGAAGGCACAACCTGCCTGCGTGATAGCCCCGAGTACCGTATCAAAAAAAGTGCCGGACCATCTCATTTCCACGAAATAATCCAACACCTTCCATTTTCAAAAATCATTCAGAATATAAATCAAAGACCGTGCGTCCTGCTTCGAACACAAACCCATATACGTTACCTTTACAGTTAACTCCGCCAGGCACCCTCACGGCACACGGAAAATTCTGCTTAGTGCTGCTTTGTTCCCAACCTGACACGGTTCGCAGACATCCGTTGCGTAAGACCCAAACTTCAACGCCACTTATAAAGGGCAGCCACACAGGCACAAGCCCTCGGCCGGACATCACCCCTGCTATAGCGGATTTCAGGTACAGGAGACCGCTAATCCCCCGGCTGCACGGTTTAATTAGTATACTTTTTTTTTAACGCTTTGTCAATCCTTTGTGCTTTTTTCCAGCGTTTTTTCCAGCGGAATTCTCGTATAATATTCTTTTTCATCCAAATGCTGGATGTATGCGCCGTTTTTTTCCTGCACACGCAGGGAGGCCGGATTGTCCTTGTGCAAGGACAGATAAAGCTCATCCTCTGCTACCAGATCCCAGGCTTTTTCGATTGTCAGCGCCAGGCCCTTTGTCGCATAGCCCCTGCCTCTGTATTTGTCCCGTATTCCGTAACCGATATGGCCGCCTCCGCTGCGCAGCGCATCATTTAGATAATGCCGCACCCGGAACAGGCCTTCCTGTCCTTTTTTTCAAGGCTTAACCGCCCTTGTCGCCATATACTGCGGCGCAAATTTCCTGATTTCCATCCCGTTCTCCCGATCTTTGTCCTCATATAGATCCGTAAGCCGGAAACCGGCCTTCAGCTGGCCGCCCAGCTGCTCCTCCATGCTGTGGCTGAACTGGATGCCTTCATAATTCTGCGCCATCCTCTCAAACCTCTCCCGTGGCATTTTCAGCGGATTAAAGGGCAGAGGATTCACAACAAGCAGCGGATTGTCATCCTCAAACAGGAAATTCAGTCCGTTGTCAAAGCCGGCCAGGAGAACACCGCCGCTTTTCAGCACCCGGAAGCATTCATTCCATACGTGATAAACATCCTCCACGTAGCAATTGGAAACTGGATGGAAAATAATATCAAAGCTCCCATCCTCAAAAGGAAGGCGCTGCGTCATATCCCCTTTGATAACGGAAATGGCATATCCTTCCCTGCGCGCCACCTTTCTTTCAGCCTCCAGCTGTCTGTCCGAATAATCCAGAATGGTGCATTCCGCCCCCAGCCTGGTAAATATGGGCATCTGCTGTCCGCCTCCGCTGGCAAGCCCCAGCAGTTTCTTTCCCTTAAGCTCACCAAACCACTCATGCGGCACCGTAATGCACGGAGTCAGATACACACCCCAGTTTTCTTCCGTAACCGCTTCAAATTCCTCATGGGTGACAGGCAGTGACCAGTCACAGCCATTCTCTGCCCAGACATCCCAGGTCCTGGAATTGATTTCCGTATACTTATCCCCCATGGCTTACTTATTTTCCCCCTTTATCCACAATATCCTGATGTTAAAATTCCAGCAGGGTGCCGCCCTGAATTTCTTTTTTCTCCCCATTCACTTCAATCCAGACGGATGCGGCGGAAGGATTGTACACCATATTCCCGGCAGCGCCAAACTGCAGCCGTCCCGCCGCCTCCATATAGTCCACAATTTCAATATTGGTGGCATACCAGATATCATCCCTGCCGCCGCAGTTCCTGCAGAACTCCTCCATCACATCCCAATTGCCGTAAATATTAAATTCATAGCTGTGTCCCCACACATACATCATATACAGATATTGGGTCTTATGTAAAGACACAAATTCCTTTCCCAGCTCCAACAGATTGTGGTTGTAATGGCAGGTAGCCTTCCACCGCAGAAAATCCTCTGGCATGGCAAAAGCTCCCGTTTCCTCCACCGTCCTGGAGTAGCGGATTCCCAGGGCTGGCAGGGCCTTCACGATCTCATCCGAAAAAGAACCGTTGGGATAAGAAAGCCCCCTCACCGGATATCCCACCGCGGCCTCCAGGCTTCTGCGATCCTCCAGGATCTGCTCAACCACCTGCTCCATGGGGCATCTGGCAATTGTCGGATGGGTGCAGGTATGGCAGGATACCTCATGCCCCCGGTACAGCTCCCGATATTCCGAAACGGGAACTCTTGTTTCTGCCGCAATCCCCGAATTTACATGAAAAGTCCCCCGGATGCCGTAGCGGTTAAACATATCCACCAGCTGTCTGTCCTCCACACGGCCGTCGTCAAAGCTCATGGTCAGTACCTTATGCTTTCCCTCCGGAAAACAGATATAAATATTTCTCATATTACTCCTCTCCGCGCATCAGAAGCACGCATACAAATCCGGCTCTGCCGGTTTTTACTCCTTCCGGATCATTCCGGTTCCACACGGTGATACTCATAAGGCTCACCCTCCTGCGCTGTCACAGTCACATTTTTCATGCAAAACCCTTTTATATTGGCGGCCTTCATCCCATATCGTCCTTTCGCTGTCACATTTTCCAGACAGATATTTTCCAGGGGCATCTCCGGCAGCCCGGCCAGATAGACCGCATTTCCCGTTACCGTTTCCACGGAAATATTTTTAAAAAGAATGTTCCGGATCACGGAGGTTCCCTCGTCCACAGGCTCCGGATGCTCCGTATCAAAGGTATCATGACTGTAAAATTCATCCACATATATGGCTCCGCGGAACCATTTGCAGTCCTGATGCTCATGGCTTAAATTCTGATGCCGCAGGTTTTCATATACAATATTTTCCACCACGCTGCCTCTGCCCCGGGGCGTTTTAATGCTTCCGATACTGTAAACATCACTGAAAACACAATCCTGCACCAAACAGTCCCGGACGCCGCCCGACATTTCGCTTCCCATCGCCACGCCGAAGCCGCTGGTAAAGGTACAGTTCGTAACCCGGATATGCTCCGATGCGATTCCCACAAGCCTTCCTTCCTCGTTTCTGCCTGATTTGACCGCAATGCAGTCATCCTGGCTGCCGATGGTACAGTCGAACACATTTACATAGCTGCAGGAGTCCGGATCCAGGCCATCGCCGTTTGCGATCCCCTCATACCGCCTGCCGTTTTCATCGAACTTGGTAAAAATACTCACGCCGTTAAGGCTTACATGGCTGCAGTAAATCAGGTGCACACACCAGGCGGGTGACTGTCTTACCGTAATCCCTTCCAGATACACGCCGTCAACATTCCGCAGGCAGACTGCACGCCCGGGCTTTCCCTTTCCTTCCGCCAGCTCCTGCCTGCGCAGTATGCTTCCGTTGGCATCCACACATCCTTTTCCCATAATCCGGATATTATGCAGCCTTCCGTTCTCTGTCTCCTTCGTATTAATCAGGCTGGCATAGCACATGGTTTCCAGCCCCTCAAACCGATATTTCTTAAGCGGAAAATCCTCCAGGCATCCGCTTCCCAGCAGGCGGCTTCCTTCCTCCAGAAAAAGCGTCATATCACTCTTTAAAAACAGCGCGCCCGTCACAAAGGTTCCCGCCGGAATCCGCACCGTTCCCCCGGCCGGACAGGCATCTATCGCTTTCTGGATAAAAGAAGTGTTTACGGTCCGGCCGTCTCCCACAGCTCCAAAGGATGTGATAGTGAGCTCCTCTCCCTTTTCCTGCAGGGTAATATGGAGCGTATCTTGGGCCAGCCTCCCGTTTTCATCCTCCGCCGATGCTTCTATCTCATAGCCTCTGCCGCTTTTAAGCCCCCGCAGTGTGAAGTCCGTATGCTCCGTCCTTCCAACCTCCGCACCATCCAGAAAAACCCGGTACTGCCGCGCGCCTTTTACCTTGTTCCAGAGGACGGCCGCACTGTCCGCCGTCCGCGTCTCCTCCGGACAAAACAGCTTTAACTGCTCATCTTCATATCTCATTCTGTCTTCTCCCTGATTTTTATTTTCTATCCCCGGCCAGATACTGCTTCATAATTCGGTCCCACCTGTCAGAGCTCTGTCCGATACCTCCCATATGGGATGGGTCATATTCTGCAACCTTACTATTCCACCGTAAGCACAGTTTTCCCCGGATACATTCCTTCCGCACAGGCCGAAACCACAATACGTCCCGCGCTGCCGCCCAACCGGATTCTCACACTTGCACAGCCATGGTACATATGGATAAAATCAGCCTGATACGGCTCATTGGTCATCAGGTTCCCGTTATCCACGGACAGGATTTCCCCGTCCCCCTCAATCTGGAAACGCACCCTGGAGCTTTCCCGGAAATAAGGATTTCCCTCCTCGTCCTCCGCCCTTACGGTAAGCAGCATTTCATAGCCTCTCTCAGCAGGCGCCTTTATCTCTTCCCGGGTAAACGAAAGCCTCACGGCAGGCCCGGGAGTTTTGAGGACATGACAGCACACCTCTTCCCCGTTTTTATAACCCACCGCCTTTACACAGCCCGGCTGATAAGGAAGGAAGCCGGTAATCATCCGGTTCGGGCAGTCTGCCGGACGGGGCAGGAAAAATCTTTTCCCGTTCAGATACAGCGCCACTTCCTCACAATTGCTCGCTATCATATAGGGGATCACTGTTTTATGGAACTGCGGAAAATGCCAGTGGTCCGCATAAATCGGCATATCCCAGTGCTCCTTGACCCCTTCGTCCTCAAGGGAATAATCCATCACGGAAAAATGCACCATCGGTTCCTCATTCCAATAGCTCTTCAATAGATAAAATCCCGGCTTTTTCACAAGGTTGGTGCGGATCATTGCCCCGCTCCAGCCCTTCGCCGGATATCCCATGGATTCTCCCAGATAATCAATCCCCGTCCAGATCATCCCGCCGATTACATAATCCGTGGCAAAAGGCACCAGGGAAGGATTTTCATTGGTAAAATTCTGCATCTGCTCCGGATGCCCCTTGAAAAACTGGTAGATTTCCGTTCCCAGAATCAGTTTGTCAGGCATAGCCTCATGGATCATGGGATACCACTGCTCCTGATAATTACAGGAAATCACATCCACGATCTCCCCAATCCTGCAAATCCGTTCCACTCTTTCTCTGACGTCGTAAATTTCCGTATCGTCCGCCTCATCCACAAATTTCTGTATATCCTTGATTTGCGACAGATCCACATTGCTTTCCCGTTTAAAATGCGGGTTCATGGCGTAGGTTACCGGCCTTGTCGCATCCATGGTAAGCACATAATCCTTCAGCATTTTCAAAATAGCCAGCATGGATGGCTGCCCCTGGTTTTCCACCTCGTTTCCCACGCCCCAGATAAAAATACAGGCGCGGTTGCGGTCGCGCTTCACCATGGCTTCCACATCTTTTTTCCACTCTGTTTCAAAATACCGGCCATACAGGCCGCCGGTCCACTTGTCAAAGCATTCCTCATACACATAAAAGCCCAGTTCATCACACAAATCCAGGAACTCCACGGAATGGGTATGGTGGGCGGCGCGGATGGAATTGCAGCCCATCTCCTTTAACAAAAGAAGCCTTTCCCTCCAGATTTCCTTCTTCGCCGCTATCCCCGCGCTTCCCGCTTCCTGATGCAGGCATACGCCCTTGAGAATCACCTTTTCCCCGTTGACAAACATCCCTTTTCCCGGAAGCAGCTCTATTTTCCGCAGCCCGATACGCATGGAAACCGTGTCCGCAGCCCTCTCACCGTCCATTAAGGACAAGGTAAGCGTATACAGATTCGGTTCTTCGGCAGACCACAGGCTTGCATTTTTTACATGAAATTCCAGTAATCCGTTTTCACCCTCGGCAATAATATCTTCCGCAAGAATGCCTTCTGCCATATTCTCCGCATCAGGGCATCTGTTATTCTGCGCATCGCCGCACACGCCCGCCAGGGAAAGGCTGCCTCTTACCCTTGCGTCCACGCCTGCTGCCACGCGTACCACAGCGCTGTCCCCTTCAAGCTCGGTATGTACCACAATTTCCCGTTCCTCCAGATGGGCGGCCTCCGTCTCCAGCAGCTTCACGGTACGGTAAATTCCGGCCCCGCTGTACCAGCGGTCCGCAGGGCTGGCCGTATTATCCACCCGGATGACAATACTGTTTTCCCCGGTTTTCAGGAACTGTGTTATATCCAGCCGGAAGGAACTGTAGCCATACTTCCAGCCTCCCGCTTCCCTTTCATTCACCCATATGGTGCTGTTTTCAAAAATACCGCCGAAATCCAGATAGTAGCAATAGCCTTCCTTTTTTTCCTCCAGCCGAAGGCTTCTGCGGTACCAGCCGATTCCGAAACGATCCCGGAAGCCCTGAGCCTCCCCCTGATCCATATCCCGGCAAAACGGCGCGCTTATGGCCCAGTCGTGGGGCAGGGTTACCGGCCGATAGCCCTTCTTCCCGTCAGCATCCAGTGTAAATTCCCATCCTTCCATGAGTTTGTAATCTGTTCTTGGCATTTTTTCTCAATTCTCCTTTTCCCTGATTTCCATCATACGTACTAACGCCGCAGTACAGTCCGCACGGTTCACTGCCGCATTTCTTTCATAACCGTCCCATAACAATCCCAGCCGTTTCGCCTCCTGCTCACAGGTCTGCATATCCAGCCCCCTTTTTCCTTCCGGCTGCAGGCTTCTTACCATGAATTCCGCCAGCTCGCCGCAGGTCAGTCCATCATCCGGCCGGAACCGGTCCTCCGGTGTCGTCGTTTCATCCACCAGTCCTGCATCCAGCGCCGTCTGCACATTTTGTGCATCAAACTCATACCTGTAGATATCACAGAATCTTCCCTGATATCCCCGCTTTGCCGGCATGGGCGCGGCCTTGAAAAACAAATACAGAAACTGTCCCCTGGGAATCTCATCAAAAGGATGGAAAAACAGGATGCATGGATCCAGCAGCCCCTTTACCATCGCCTTTTTCAGTATGCCCTCCTGGGGAATCCCCTTACAGTCCGCATAAGGCAGCTTGGGCAAATCCGTAGGAAGAATGGGCCTTTCCTCCTTTTGGGCGCTGGACACCGTATCCGCAGGACGCAGCGATACGTCCGGCTTCCAGGGTTTACCGGCAAAATCATTTCTCATGCCGCACAGCGGTTCCGCCTGCAGCCTCACAATTTCCTCTGCAATAAATCCGGCCGTCAGCAAAGCGCCGTAATCATTGGTATGGGTTGTATCCATAAAATAATCAGGAGTGATCTCCGGCCCCATATCGCACAAAGTCCGGAAGCTGCCTGCATGCAGATCGATTACCGGCACATGCAGCTCTCTCCCTACCCTGAGGCAGCTTAGCGCATAATCCTCCAGCAAATCAAAATACCCATCCTCATTTTTTCCCGGAATCCTGGAAAGAGAGGTCACGATCATGGGATACGCTCCCTTTTCCCTGATTTGGCGGACGTATCTGCGTAAATTCGCCGCATACTGGTCAAATGCCTTCAAATACCGTCTCTTCTGATCGTTATGGCCGAATTCCATCAGAAAAATATCTCCGGGCCTGATATTTTTACATACAATATCCCAGTGCCCGTCATCCCGGAAGCAATTGGTTGTCAACCCGCCATGCGCCTGATTGCTGAAAGCCACGCCGTCAAAATACTGCGGCAGATTCTGTCCCCAGCTTCCCCCGTTGATAATCGGATTATAGGGATACAACCCATCATAATCCGCAACCAGGGAATCTCCCGCGATAAATACGGTGGGAGCCTGGGCATCCTCTATTTTCAGCCCGCTGATTCTGGCGCTGCTTTTCCCTGCGCCCAGCACCGTCACATATACCGAGTTGTCTTCCTTTGCCCCTTCTCCCACCACCGGGATATATTCACAAACCCGGACATAAAACCGGCAGGAAAACACCTCTCCCGGCCGGATAACAATATCCCTTTTTATCAGGTTCCTCCTGCCCGTATACAGCATCAGCCCCTGCGCGCCTTCTCTGCCGCCCCTGATGGTCACCGTCACCGCATAGCTTCCGTTCCCCGGCACCGCCGCCCGGAACCGCAAAGGAAATCCCGCCTTCACTTCCACGCCGTCCGCACCATCCTGCCACAGCCCGTCTTCTTCTCCGTCCCCGGGGCAATACGTCTCCCGCGGATTCCATCCACCCGTCCCGGTAAACCTGTCTGCCGCTCTCTCCTGTGCCGCCAATCCCAGGAATCCGTATCCCTTACTCTCATCATAATAATCTCCGGCAGACAGCCTGATGCCTTCTCCGCCCTCTGCAAAAGAAAATTCCCTGCTAAACATGAAAATACCTCCGTTTTTTCTATTCCCAGTCCTGTTTTCCTAAAAGACCCGTTTTCTGCAACAGCCCAGACACTGGACTGCCGCCATTTTCTTTATTATCATAAGTCAATTAATCTTATTTTTCTTTTGTTATATTGCTTATTACGGGAATTTTATTTATAATATTTTAGAAATATTGACCAAATGACGCCACGGCAAAATTCCGGATGGATTCTGGTCAGCTCCCGGCCGGATCCTGGTTAAATCCCGGACGGATTGCGATCAACTTCCGGACGGATTCCGATTAAATTCCGGATGGCTTCCGACGAATCAAAACTCTACCCTCCATCCGCATGCAGGTCCCGCTGCCATGCGCCACAAAGGAGCCCCCATGAACAACAACCTCTATACCCCGGAAAAAATGATCCAGATAGAATACACAAAACACACCCAGGACTATGACATGGGCCGATTTCACTACCATAACGCCTATGAACTGCTCCTTTTGCAGGAAGGGGAATACACACTGATCACCCTGGATAACGCCTGCACCCTGAAAAAACATGATGTTTCTCTCATCACGCCCTACTGTATGCACAAATCCCTCGGCCGGGCAGGCAATGAAAGAACACTCATGTATTTTGACGAACGCTATCTGAACCGGTATTTCACGGAAAAAAGCCGTTCCCTTCTCCTGACATGCTTCCAGACAGGTCACCTCAGCCTTCCCCAGGAGCATTACGAGGAGACCCTTCAGCTCCTGTTCCAAATCCGTAGCTTTTCGGCAAAAAAGGATTTTGACAGCACCTACCCAGCCTTTGTCAGAATCCTTTCCCTGCTTACCCAAACCTACCGCCAGGCCGCAGGAGCAGAAGAAGAAACGCAAAAAACCAGCGCCCCCCTTATTGCCGAGCTTATCACCTATATCAATCAAAATTACAGCACCATCCGATCCCTGGATGACATTGCGGATCATTTTTATATTACAAAATACCATCTCTGCCGCCTGTTCCGCGCCGCCACCAAGAGCACCGTTATGGACCATCTAAATGGCATCCGCATCCTCCAGGCCTGCGGCCTTCTGGAAAATACAGGCAAAAGCATTACGGAAATCAGCTACGCCTGCGGCTTCCATTCTTCCGCTTATTTTTCCGACATATTCAAAAAGGCCCTGGGCATGTCGCCCAGAGCCTATCGCAAACTGAAATCATAATACATATAAACAGTCCAGGCCGGCGGGAATATAGGTGCAAAAGCGGGCGTTAAGCTTGCTTATAAGACCGTTTTTGCACCTATATTCGCATCGGATGAACATCCGATGCTTCTTGAATGGCAAAGCCATTCAAGAAGATGGCCGTCCCGAATATTGACATTCCAAAATAATTATATATTTAAAGGATACAGCGCAAATCTCCCCTCCCGGCTTCCTACAACGTATTCGCCCGGTGTTCAATATTCCTCCGGAAATTCACCACCTGATGATCATATTCCTGATCCATCAACGAACTGGTAATCATGAAATCCGCCGTCGCCCTGTTATTGGCAATGGGAATATCATATACCTGCGCGATTCTCAGAAGAGCCTTCACATCCGGATCATGGGGCTGCGCCGTAAGAGGATCAGAAAAGAATATCACAAAATCAATCCGTCCCTCAACGATTCTCGCACCAATCTGCTGATCCCCGCCCAATGGGCCGCTGTTATATCCCTTCACAGGAAGCCCGGTCTTATCGGTAATCATCCTGGCCGTCGTCCCTGTCCCGCACAGGAAATGGTTCTTCAGCACATCCTTATGCTCCTCACACCAGGAAATAAGCTCCGGCTTCTTGCTGTCATGGGCAATCAGGGCAATGTTCTTCTGTTTCCCAATAGTCAGTGTAAGAAATTCTTCATTCATCATAAACGTTTCCTCCATGTTCCTTATTCTCCTCCTGCGCCGCAAGCAGCTTACGCGCTTTACGTTCCTCCTTCACACGGACCCGGAGCTCTTTAAAAAACTGCGTCAGCATATCACTGCATTGCTGCTCCAGCACCCCTCTGGTGACCTTTACCTGATGGTTAAACGAATCGTTTTCCAGAATATTCAATATAGATCCGGCGCAGCCCGCCTTGGGATTCATACAGCCGATCACGACCTCGGGAATCCGGGCCTGTACGATAGCGCCTGAGCACATCTGACACGGCTCCAGTGTCACATACAAGGTACAGTCCTCCAGCCTCCAGTCCCCGATTTTCCTGCTGGCCTTGTTAATGGCGGTTATTTCCGCATGCGCAAGTGTATTTTTGTCGGTATTGCGGCGATTATAGCCTCTTCCTATTATTTTTCCTTCATGGACAATAACGCAGCCGATGGGGACTTCTCCTAAGGCATAAGCCTTTTTTGCCTGTGTCATTGCCGCCTTCATATATTTTTCCTGCTCGGTCATAGAATGGAAATCCTTTCGTAACTATTCAGCCAGGTCAGCACACTTGCTGTACTGACCGTAAGAAAATGATTCAGGAGTGGCAAAATCCATCGCCGAAGGCGATTTAGGATGGATTTTGACAATAACTGTGAAGGGACGAACAGTTATGTCCTTTCTTCTTGTATCACGCCTCCGGGAGGTCTATAATAAAAGTCACTAAGACCCAAAACGACTTGCAGATAAATCATAGCAGGAAAGAGGAAAAAATGCAAATTAACGGATTCAATAAAACCACTCTTTTAGACTATCCCGGCCACGTAGCCTGTACTGTTTTCACCGGAGGCTGCAACTTCTGCTGCCCATTTTGCCAGAATGGTGATCTGGTCCTGCATGCGGGGCAGCTGCCGCAGATTCCTGAAGAAGAAATTTTCCAGGTGCTCAGAAAGCGGCAGGGAATACTTACCGGAATCTGTGTGACCGGAGGCGAGCCCACGCTTCAGCCCGATCTGGACATCTTTCTTTCCCGTGTAAAGGAACTGGGCTATCTGGTAAAGCTGGACTCCAACGGCTACCGCCCCGAGGTACTGGAATCACTGTGCGGCAGAAAGCTGGTGGATTATATTGCCATGGACATAAAATCCTCTCCTGAGAATTACACTAAAACCATCGGCCTGCCCGCGCTTGACATGGGCCGAATCCGGGCATCCGTGGATTTTATCCGCTCCTGTGGACTTCCTTACGAATTCCGCACCACAGTAGTAAAGGAACTGCATTCCGCCCGGGATTTTATTTCCATCGGTGAATGGCTGAAGGGCTGTGAAGCATATTTTCTCCAGTCCTATGCGGAAAGCGACGGTGTCATCTGCAAACAATTCTCCGCCTATGAAAAACCGGAGCTGGAAGAATTTATCCGGATTCTCAAGCCTTACATAGACAATGTAAATCTCCGGGGGGTAGACTGAGCGCCCCCGGAGATTCAGATACGTACACTCTTCATATAATAACCGAAGCTGCCCGGTTCCGCAGGCGTCTGTTTGCCTTCAAAGGCTTCAAATCCAAACATCTCCGCCGCCATTTTTTCCCTGTCATAATAGACTCCCGGCACTCCGAGATAAAATTTCTCCACTCCTCCCACATTAAATTTTCCCAAAATAATATGCCTGTAATTATAATAGCCATGAAGCAGAAAGCTATTGCGCACCATCTTCTGGTACTCACTGCCCAGAATCACAAAGTCCCTCGGCGTAATGGACAGATACTGCCTTTCATCCGCAAAAGGGTGGACCGTGGGATACATATGACGCAGCTGCTCCCATTTATCCTCAAAAAATTCCTCCTGCATCAGGTCATCCCCGCTTTCTTTTGCAATATGTTTTCCTTTTACTGCCCCACTTTCTTTAGGGATGCCGCCTCCTGATACTCCGCCTTCGCTGCGGTACATTCCTTCTTTGCCGGGCATCCCTTCCTTGCTGGGCATCCCTTCTTTGCCGGATATCCCTCCCTTGCCAGGCATCCCTTCTTTTTGAATTCCACCTCCCCCGAGGTCTCCACCTTCTGCTTTCGGCGCCGCTTTTTTTGATTCCGGTTCCCGTTTTTTTTCCTGTGGTGTAAACCTTTTGTGCATGCACCGCCTGCACAGCTTTTCCGCGGAAATGGCACCGTTCTCCATTACGGAATCCACAGCATCTCTATTAAGCTGGAACCCGCTCCGTTCCTCCGCTGATTCAGTATTCTTTTGTTTCTCCGTTAAAGGATTCTGGTACTGCAAAATCTCCGGCCGACCTGCCTCTGTTTTTATCGCAGCCAAATGCTTTCCTTCCATATCGGCCGTTTTTTGCTCAGGCATTTCTGTATTCGCCTGCAATACTTCCCTGCACTGTTCCCCGGCCTGGTACGGATCCGTTCTCTGAATTCCAGAATGATTTATCTCCTGTATTTGCTGGTCTGCCGGATGTAAAGCCATTTTCTGCATCTCAGTGAAGCTTAACCCCTGCGTTCGCGGCTCAGCCTGGTACGGAACTGCTTCCGGAATTTCAGAAAAGCTTATTCCGCACGTTCGCTGCTCTGCCTTGGGCAGGTCAATTTCCGGCATCACATTGGGCGCCTCCTCCTGCAGCCTTTCATATTGCGCCATACCTGCCAGCGGGGGAGCATATTTCCTTCTCTTCTCCTCCGTCACTGAAATATCCGCTGCCTTCAGGCACTCTTCTGCGCCCTTCCATCTGCCAATCACTTCCCTGCCCGGAGAAAGGCGTATTGTTATTCCGCAGATCTCCCCGAATTCCCGCCCGCCGCGGCTCACCCCGCCGGCTGTAAACTGTCTTTCATAAGATCCTGTCCCTCTTTTCAGCAGTACCTTATCAATCAAAGCACCTGTCTCGTCCCTCAAATCAAAGAAACCCGTGTCTGTCTCATACAGGCCCTTTATCTGCATGTTCCAGGTGATAGTATCTTCTGTCTCTTCTTTTCTCAGAAAACCCGCATTTTTTACCTTACTGCCTGCTTCCATATAGTCTATGTATATAATTTGCCTGTTATAATACAACACCTTGTCCCTCCTTTATAGTCTCTATTGTATTCGGAGGTTGACCGGGATATGACTGGAATCTGCTTTTACTGAAGGATTCTGGAAATTGCCAGAAAATATGGCGCAAAAAAACCGGGAAGGCATTTTTAGTATGCACTGGTGTGCACATGCTTTCCCGGTTCCATCTCATTTAATAACTGTCCTAAATCACAGCGTCATACAAAATTCCATTCAGAAGCCTGCAGTTCCCGCTGCCTTGGACATTACTGGCTCATCAATAATCAATGCTCTCCAGATATTTCATATAGTTTACCACCATCAATGCAATCTTGAAGGTAAGCGCGTCATCGAATACCCTGATATCCAGCCCTGTGCTCTTCTGGAGCTTTTCAATTCTGTAAACCAGTGTATTCCTATGGATAAACAGCTGTCTGGAGGTTTCAGATACATTCAGGTTATTCTCAAAGAACTTGTTGATAGTGGTAAGAGTTTCCTCATCCATATCATAAGGTACATTGTCGCCAAAGATTTCTTCAATAAAAATCTTGCACAGATTAACGGGCAGCTGATAGATCAAACGGCCGATACCCAGCTTCGCATAGGAGATTACACTCTTCTCCGCATAGAAGATCTTTCCTACATCCATAGCCATCGTGGCTTCCTTGTAGGACTTGGATACCTCTCTCAGCTCTCCCACAACCGTACCGTAAGCTACACGCACGTTCATCATGGCTTCGCTGTTCATCATATCAACAATCATGTCTGCCGTCTTCTCGATGGTTTCCACGTCATCTTCTTTTTCCAGAGCTTTGATGAGAATAATATTTCTTTCATCCACCGCAGTGATATAATCACCATTCTGGCTTGAGAAAAGACTCTTCAGCATTTCCATCGCGCTGTTATCTTTTTCAATTTTCGTCTCAATCAGATATACGATTCTGGGACATTCCACTTCGATATGAAGCTTCTGGGCACGATTGTAAATGTCCACAAGAAGCAGGTTGTCCAAAAGCAGATTCTGGAAAAAGTTATTACGGTCAAAACGTTCTTTGTATGCTATGATAAGATTCTGAATAGAGCTTACGGCAATTTTGCCTACCATGTAAACGTCGTCACTGGGACCCTGGGCTACAAGAATATAAGCCGGTTCCCCATCATCCAGGATTTTCAGAAGGTGCCGTCCACCTACTACCTGGCTGTCTGCCGGTGAAGAAGCGAAATTTTCAATAATATCCCTGGAAATATCAATCTCGTCTACCGTTGCTGCAACTTTCAGGCCTTCCACGTCGAACACGCCCAGGTCAACCTTGGTTATTGCACGTAATTCATCAATGCTGTTCTGTATTACTTGATTGGAAATCATCTCTCTTCACGTCCTTTCCTTGATACCATTAACTATATAGCAAAATTTGAAAATATGCAAGAAAAATGGCCATTCCTACATCATATTTTAAGTAAAAACGTTGTAAACACCTTTATTAGTGCAACAACCCCTTTCTTTTAGGTTTGCCTGAAATAAAGTATAAAATCACAATACCGTTGATTTCAGGAAAAAACCGGAGCACTGCCCCTGGCGGCGCCTTCTTCTCCCATTTTCTTCAAAAACATGAAAAAACGGGGCTATCAACTCGATAGCCCCGCCTGATTTTAATATTAGTTGGTGATAACCTGCTCTGTCTCTTTGTCGAAGATATGAATCTTTTCAACATCGAATGCAAATTTAACAGTATCGCCAGGTCTTGCTGTTGTACGGGAATCCACTCTTGCAGTGATAGGATAATCAGCAAGGTCAAAGTATAAGTAAACTTCTGCACCAAGCAGTTCGTAAACCTTAATGGTAGATTCAAATGTACATTTAGCTGTTTCGATGAACATCTGGGAATCATATACGTCTTCAGGACGGATACCAAATGTAACGGTCTTTCCTGCATAACCGCCTTCAATAACCTTCTTAGCTTTTGCGGGAGGCAGCGGAATAGATTTTCCAGCAATCTTCAGGGATGCATTTTCGCCGCTTACTTCAACAACAGCATCCAGGAAGTTCATCTGAGGAGATCCCATGAATCCTGCTACGAACAGGTTCTGAGGCTTGTCGTACAGATTCTGAGGAGTATCAACCTGCTGAATAACACCGTCTTTCATAACTACGATTCTGGTACCCAGTGTCATAGCTTCTGTCTGGTCATGTGTTACGTAGATGATGGTTGTACCTAATCTCTGATGCAGCTTAGCGATCTCAATACGCATCTGAACACGCAGCTTGGCATCCAGGTTGGAAAGAGGTTCGTCCATCAGGAATACCTTAGGATTACGTACGATTGCACGTCCCATAGCAACACGCTGTCTCTGACCACCGGACAGAGCCTTCGGTTTACGGTCAAGAAGAGGGGTAAGGTCAAGGATCTTAGCTGCTTCTTTAACCATCTTATCAATTTCATCCTTCGGAACTTTTCTTAACTTAAGTCCGAAAGCCATGTTGTCATATACAGACATATGAGGATACAGAGCGTAGTTCTGGAATACCATCGCGATATCTCTGTCCTTAGGCTCTACATCGTTAACCACTCTGTCACCGATTTTCAGTTCACCGGAAGAAATATCTTCCAGACCTGCAATCATACGAAGTGTAGTAGACTTACCACATCCGGACGGTCCTACGAAGATGATGAATTCTTTATCAGCGATTTCCAGGTTGAAGTCTTTAACTGCTTCAAAACCGTTGGGATATACTTTGCAGATGTTTTTTAAAGATAAACTTGCCATTTAATTAGCCTCCCTATGTTATTTGTTTACATGTTTCCAGTTGAGTCCCTTCAACTGAGCCTGAAATAAGTATAACTTAAGCGACTTCTTTTGGCTATACCACAATTCCACAAAGATTTATCGCAACATTGTAAAATTTGCTAAGAAAAGGATAATGAAATTTTTAGGCCTGTCAACTTGCTGAATTCGGCATTCTGATCTTATACACTTTGACCATAATCCCCATCTTACGCGGTTTTCGACACCTTTCGTTCCTTTTCGCAGTACTTTTATTCCATTTTTACGTTCATCTTTGTCTCGTAAAAGGCCACGCCGTTCTTGCCATTCCTCTTCACGGAATAAAGCGCACTGTCGGCAGCCTTATACAGCTCCTCAAAGGTTCTGCCGTCCCGCGGATAAACAGCAACGCCGATGCTGGCGGCCGGAGAATATTTCACATATTCTCCCACCTGGAAGTCTCCGAAAAATCTGTGAAGCCGCTGCGCCTCTTTAATAAATATGCTCTCTTCCTTAATATCTTTCATAAAAATAATAAATTCATCGCCGCCGGTACGTCCCACGATATCCGTTATCCGGCACTCTCCCCGCAGCCTTGTTCCCAGCTTTCGCAGAACTTCATCGCCGAATGCATGGCCCTGTGTATCATTTATTTTCTTGAAATTGTCCACATCCAGCACGAACAACAGCCCCTGGGAATCCGGATGCGTCTCTATATAATCTTTAATCAGATATTCCGTAGCAGTCTTATTGCTCAGATCCGTGAGCAAATCCTTGCTCGCTTTCTCTTCAAGTACTTTCTTATGCTCATTATAAAAATACTTATTGATAAAATTTGTTATCAGGAGAAGCCCTGAAAACAGGCCTACTGTCAGCAGGATGCCAACAATGGTTTTTCTCACAGGAACCAGATATTCATTCCTGCTGTTTGCCAGGAATTCTTCTCTCACCCCCACATAAAACCGCCAGTCGTTAATTCTCATGGGAGAAAAAAACAGTTCATAGCCCGCTCCGTCCATTGACACAGCAATCGTACCTTCCTTATATCCCTGTGTTTTCTTCCAAGCGGTATCCGGAGATTCGTCTCCGTCAAATTCCGCTCTCCCCATTGCCTTCTTCAGGTTTCCTTCCGCCGCAAAATTCCCCGGATATCCGCCCTGCGCCATAATTGTTCCGCCGCCGTCCGTCAGCAGATAAAAGGCTTTGTCCCCATAAGCCGGAAGCTCCAGCATCTCCTCCAGCCTGCAGGAGTCCAGATATACATAAAGCATACCCGATGTTTTTCCGTTTTCCCTGCATGGAACCGCAGCAATCAGCGCATTTTTCCCATCCGTCCCTTCATCCTGCCCGTAAAAAAAAGCAGTTTCCTCAAGCATGGAAAAATACGCCTCCCCGGAAAGCTCCCTGTCCCTTCCCCGGCTGTCCACGCCACTCCCCGACGGCCCGGCATATACCGCCAGGTATGCATCCGTATTGTCTGCCAGCGCACCAAGCAGCCGGACGCTCTCCTCCCGCTCCTGCAGCCCCGTCTTCCCCAGAAGGCTCCCGATGGGCGCAGCCGTCTCAGCCAGCCCGGAAAGCCTGGTCTCCACCTGATTTCCCCGATCCTCTGCGGCTGAGATAAACTTTTTCTCTATGTAATCCCTGGCCTCGCTGCGGCTCCTGACATAAAAGCTCCCCAACACATAGGCAGACAGAATAACGAAAATCAGCGCCAGTCCCAACAACTGGAACAGCGCTGATTTCTTGGACGAATCCTTCATAGCTTCCAATTCCCCCAAAAATCATTTTCGTTGCGAATGCTATTATTATTCATTGTCCTGCAATTCTGTAATTTCTTCTGTCTGGGCGGAAGGTGCATCCTCCGCATTTTCTTCTGCCTGTATATCCTGCTCCGCCTGCGCGTTTTCTCTGAGGGCCTTCTGCTTTTCTTCCTCTTCCTCACGGATGAAGGAAAGCGTCTCCAGCTCATCGGAGGTTTCCTCTTCCTCCTCCGGCTCAAAGCGCTTGAAAATCTTTACGAACAACATGCTTGCCACATAGGCCGGCACGGAAAATCCGAAAAGTATCAAAAGCGGCATTGCCTGCAAGGTAACCAGAAGAAGCACTGTGGGAATCAGGTTGATGATAATTAACAGGATGGTCTTGGGCAGGTTCAGAACGCTCATCAGGAAGGAATTCCTGATGGTATTCTTCACGGTGTTCTCAAACCGCGACAAAACCGGGAATATGTAAATCATCGTGAAAAGATAAATCACCGCCACAATCGTAATCAGCACCATAATTACCTTGCCGAAGGATACGGTGGAATTCCTCAGTATCATGAAATCCCCAGCAAATATTATCCCTACCACAAGGGCAATCAGCCATATAATCGTTGCCTGCTTGAAGTTCTCCTTAAAGGATTTAAAATAACCCTTCACTATGTAGCACTCTTCATTCTTAACCATCTTAATGGTCATATAATAAAGCGCCGTCATCGCATCCCCCGCCGTAATAATCGGTAAACAGCAGAGCAACGTTAAAAGATTCAGAATCATTAAATCCGCCATCTTTGACAAAAAAGTCATAAGAGGGCTGTCCAAGTTAAAAAATCTACCCATTTGTAATTCTCCCTGTATCTATTATCGTCCCGGACTAAATGACTGCCCGCAGACACCTACATTAGATATCATACTACGCAACCAGCTTTCGTGCAAATAAAATTTATATAAATAGGTATTGGCCGAGGAGATGGTTTGTGATTTTGGGGCGGCGGGGATGGCGGGTGGGGACCTGGAGGCAGGGGGAGGTTTTTTGCCGTACCTTTTCAGGCCATGGAGATGAAACTTAAAATTGTTGAAGGCTTTCCTGAAACAATTTTTGCCAAGGTTCATCGAAATGCCCGGTCTGACTGGTACATGAAAAAACACCTGCCCCGCAGACCGCCGCCCTTTCCCGGCCCCAACGCCCCCCGGCCTTACGCCACAGGAACCGCTGGCTCTCACAGACCGGGAGGCCACATCCCTACTCCACCAAATTTTTCAAAGTGAGGTTGTTTTCGAGGGCGTAGGCGTTTTCCAGGGTTTCGTGGGCGATGGACTGCATGGCCTCTACGGTGAAGAAACCCATGTGGGAGGTGATGAGGACGTTGGGGAAGGTGGTGAGCCTTGCCAGGTTGTCATCCTGGATGATTTCATCGGAGCAGTCTTCGTAGAAGAGGCCTTCCTCTTCCTCGTATACGTCCAGGCCGACGCCGCCGAATTTTTTGGCCAGGAGGCCGTTGATCAGGGCCTGGGTGTCAATGAGGCCGCCGCGGGAGGTGTTGACCAGGTAGGCGCCGTCTTTCATTATGGATATGGTTTTTTCGTTGATGATGTGGTGGGTGTCCGGGGTAAGCGGGCAGTGGAGGGACAGAAAATCTGCTTTGGAAAGGAGCTCCTCCAGGCTGACATATTGCACGTCCAGATTGGAGTTGGGATAGGGGTCATAGGCGAGCACGTTCATGCGGAAGCCATGGAAAATGCGGATCATGGCCTGGCCGATTTTTCCCGTTCCGATGACGCCCGCTACTTTATGATACAGATCGGTTCCCATGAGGCCGTTGATATTCATGTTGAATTCACGGGTCCTTCCGTAGGCTTTGTGGGTAAAACGGTTGACGGTAAGCAGCATTGCCATGGCAAATTCGGCAACCGCTTCGGGCGAATAGCTGGGCACGCGCAGTACCGCTATTTTTCCTTTCGCAGCCCGGGTGTCCACATGGTTATATCCCGCGCTGCGCAGAAGCAGCGCCTTTACCCCCATTTCATGGAGCGTGTCTATCATCTGCGCATTCACATGGTCATTTACAAAAATACAGACGGCATCATAGCCCTTTGCCAGAAAAACCGTCTCCTCACTGAAGGGCAGTTCAATAAAATATATTTCATATCCGTAATCCTTCGCCATCGGTTCAAACCAGATGCGATCATACGGTTTTGTGCTGAAAAAAGCGATTCTCATAAAAAAAGCCTTCCTTTCCCCTAAACATACTTTTATTTTTGTTTAGTGTACTCAAAGGCTCTTTTTTTATTCTTTTGTTGTCAGGATCAGGGCAGCATCCTGGCAAAAAAACTTTTAATGCTGTCAACCATGTCGTGGAAGAAGTCGCGGACTGCGGATTTGGCGCCTTCCACAACGGCTTCTTTCACGGGTTCCACCACGTTTTCCTGAATGGCTGCATCGGCGCTTTCTTTCAGCTGATCTCCATATTTTTCATAAAGCTCCTGGGCTTTGGAAAGAATGGCGTCAGGATCAAGACCCAGCTGATTTATCTGTTTGATGAGAGCGGCGATCTGGTCCTTCTGATCATCGGTCAGAGTGATCTGCAGTTCTTCTTCGCATTCGGTGATTGCGCTGTTAATATCCTCGTCGGTTTCCAGTTCTCCTGCGGCCAGCTTTTCTTTCATTTTTTCCAGGAGGGCTTTCTGGTCGTCGGTGAGGATGGATTCCAGATCCTGGGAGGGCTCCGTATGAAGCGCCTCATTTCCCGGCCGCAGCTGCCCGGCGGATATTTCCGTGGCGGGCGCTGCGGTCAGGAGTATGGCGGCCAGCAGGGCTGTGCCTATGGCAGGGGCGTGTTTCTTATGGTTTTTATTTTTGAATCTTTGACTGGTTCTGTTTCTTTCCAATATATTACTTCCTTCTTATTTACCGGGGCTGTTGCCGGCGGTTGCGGTTTATGAATTTTTAGCGGACGCGGTGCGTCTGACCCATTCATAGATATCCTTCCACACCATTTCCCGGTCGCTTTCGTTTACCAGCTCGTGTCTGTCGTCTTCATACAGCTTGATATTCACGTTCGTCATGCCCAGCTCCCGGAAGGAACGATATACGCCTTCCACAGCTTTTCCATAGTCCCCCACCGGATCTTTCGTTCCTGACATGAAGAGTACGGGCAGGTTTTTCGGCATTTTTTCCAGGCGCGTTTTGTCATGGAGGCGGTCAATCAGTTCAAAGAGCGTGGCAAAGCCCCCAAGGGTAAAGGTGAAGCCGCAGAGAGGATCCTCATTGTATTTTGCAACCTCCACGGAATCCCTGGAAAGCCAGTCCATAGCGGATACGGGGTGGGAAATTTTCTTATTGTAGCTGCCGAAGGCCAGTGCGTTAACCAGGGCGCTTTTATGCTTTTCTCCCTGGAAAACGGTGAGGAACTTCACCAGCTTTTTGGAAAAGCCCAGCAGGGCCCTGGGCTGCATCCCGGTTCCCATGATGATTGCGCCGTCAATCCCGGTGCCGTAAGCACACAGGTAATTCCTGAGGATGAAGGAGCCCATGCTGTGTCCCAGCATCAGATAGGGGACGCCGGGATTTTCCTCCTGGATCATTTTTTTCAGGCGGTGGACATCCTTAACCGCCGTGGTTGCAGGATCCTGGCTGCAGAAATAGCCGTAGGGATGGCTGCTGCCGGTGTGCTTTTCATCCCCCTTATTATATATGCTCTTTCCATGGCCCAGATGATCATTTCCCACCACCAGGATGCCTTTTTCCGCCAGGAAAACGGCCAGTCTGTGGTAACGGTCAATGTATTCGGCCATACCGTGAACAATTTGCAGAATGCATACCGGCCTGCCCCCGGGCAGCCATTCCACAGCATGGATCTTTGTGAGTCCATCTCTGGAGTCGTAATAAAATTCCTTTTTTTCCATTGCGTAACCCTCCTTTACCGTATCTCCCCCTAAAAACGTTCCCTTATACTGCTGCTTCTCAACAGATTTCCGCGCCGGCCGGCATCTCTTTTTCGGGAGCTACCAGCGCCAGGTTCCCTTCCGCGTCCTCAGCGCACAGGAGCATGCCCTCGGATACGATGCCCGCCAGCTTTGCAGGCTTCAGGTTCACCAGAACCATAACCTTCTTACCAACCATTTCCTCTGCGGAATAGTTGGACTTGATGCCGGATACGATCTGTTTTACCTCGCTGCCGATGCGTACCTGGGAGCAGAGAAGCTTCCTGGACTTCTTCACTTCCTCGCAGGCGATGATTTCCCCTACCTGGAACTGCAGCTTTGCAAAATCATCATACGTGATTTCCGGTTTTCTTTCGATATCTATCACCGCGGGCTGTTCTTCCCCGGCTTCTTCCTCAGCAGGGCCTTCTGTCTCCGCCTTCCTTGCGGCAAACATGGCTTCCGCCTTTTCCACCACTTCCTTTGCATCCAGTCTTGCAAACAGGATTTCCGGCTGATCCGTCACCTTGTTCCCGCTGGGGTAATGGCCGAAAACAGCGCATTCCTCAAAGGAAGGAAGGACAGTGTTCAGCTGCTGTGCAATCCTGGCAGAGGTTTCGGGCATATACGGCTCCAGCAGGGAAGCGCCGATGGTGATGCTTTCTACCAGGTTGTAAAGGACGGTGGCAAGACGGTCCTTCTTTGCTTCATCCTTTGCAAGTACCCAGGGCTCTGTTTCATCAATATATTTGTTGCAGCGTTTGAACAGGGAGAAAATCTCCGTCATGGCGTCAGCCACACGCAGCTCCTCCATTTTCGCGCAGATCTTTGCATAGGTGCCGGTCACAACGGACTTGAGATCCTCGTCCACAGCTTCCGCAGCGCCTCTGTCCTCCACCACGCCGCCGAAATATTTATTGCTCATGGAAATCGTACGGTTTACCAGGTTGCCAAGCGTGTTGGCCAGATCGGAGTTGATTCTTTCCACAATCAGCTCCCAGCTGATAACGCCGTCGTTTTCAAAGGGCATTTCATGAAGCACGAAATAACGGACGGCATCCACGCCGAAAAAGTTCACAAGGTCGTCCGCATACATTACATTTCCCTTGGACTTGCTCATCTTGCCGTCGCCCTGAAGCAGCCAGGGATGTCCGAATACCTGCTTCGGCAGCGGCTCTCCCAGCGCCATGAGGAAAATAGGCCAGTAGATGGTATGGAAACGGATAATGTCCTTTCCGATCAGATGCAGGTCCGCGGGCCACAGCTTCTTATACTGTTCGCTGCTGTCTCCGTCCGCATTGTAGCCGATGCCGGTAATATAGTTGGTAAGGGCGTCCAGCCATACATAAACCACATGTCTGTCGTCAAAATCAACCGGGATGCCCCATTTGAAGGAGGTCCTGGATACACACAGGTCCTGCAGGCCCGGAAGGAGGAAATTGTTCATCATCTCGTTTTTACGGGAAACGGGCTGAATGAACTCCGGATGGTCGTTAATATGCTTAATCAGCCTGTCCGCATATTTGCTCATTTTGAAGAAATAGGCCTCTTCCTGGGCGGGCTTTACTTCTCTGCCGCAGTCCGGGCACTTGCCGTCCACCAGCTGGGACTCGGTGAAAAAGGACTCGCAGGGAGTGCAGTACAGTCCCTCGTAATATCCCTTATAGATATCGCCCTGGTCGTAAAGCTTCTTGAAAATCT
>OIYD01000556.1_pt1 | contig 29504 bp, 46 predicted proteins | sample 1588141 | NCBI WGS metagenome assembly OIYD01 (sample SAMN03283259) | human gut metagenome | biome: human-associated habitat; material: feces | host: Homo sapiens | place: USA | collected 2013
GTACACAAACATCCGTTACCGTGAGTTCCTAACAAATCATCAGTGGGCATAGACATACCACAGCTTTGGCAAATTCTCTGTTTCATATTTACGACTTATTTTTTTAATGTTATTGATGCTGCTGTTTTTAATGAAATAGTAAAATTACCACTATCGACATCTGTCCTATTGTATAAAAACGACTTTATGGCGATATATATTAGTGTCACATCCTCGGCTTGTGGGACAACAAGAAAAGAATTTGGCGTACAACCTGAAAGCCTTTTTATTTTTTCGTGACAAATGTGGAACCTCATAATATATCCGGTTCTACTTCTTTTTCATTCAGTTACTGTTCTTTTGATATATAAGGAGGATAATCATCTTTAGACAACCTTTTTTCCAATGTGTCAGGGGATATATCCCAAAGCGTTGGCAAATATTCAAATACGACTTTCCCGTTATCAAGATAAAAACGAACTTTAGAATTGAAAGCGACAGGTTTATATTTATCTTCTCCTATGAGATTATCTCTATATAACAACTGATTTTCTTGCCATTTTAGTTCTTTCCCGTCAAAAGTCACATCAAATATTCCACAAACTACGGCTTCCATTGTGGAATATTGAACTGTTGTTGAAACACAGCGCATATAACCTGTGATTTGCTTTGTGCTTTTTCGCATTGCCAATTCATAACAAAACACACTCGTTCCTGTATAATCTTTGGCTATGGTGGTTCTTGCTCCTTTATCATCCAAATTGTAAACCAATTCTTGGGTAACAGTTGTCATGTCGAACTTGAAACCGTTTCCCGTTGTCACCAAATTTGAGAATGTCATTTTATCGTTATATACGCCTTCTAAATTTCCGTTCTCTAATTTATAGACTGCACCAGTAAGCAATGTTTTACCAATGATGTTTTCTTTTAAAAATTGAATTATTTCGTCTTTCATTTTATCTTTTGTTTTACTTCAATAGGTAAATAGATTTCCGTTACCAATTCTTCCATGCTTGTTTTATCGGGAGTATTGGTATATATTTCAAAAGTCATTTGTTCTCTTAAACTATACTTGCTATTAGGCAACCAATCAAGGTAAATATTCCGATAAATTCTATTTAATTCATGGTATCTTCCTTTTATATTGAATACCGAATATAGACCTGTTTGTATGTTTAGAACACTGAAACCTTTAGGAATTTCCATTGAATAAGGAACAGTTATACCAATCAAAAATCGGCATTTATCTATTTCCGTAATATCAAGGCTGTCCAAACTGATACTAACGTATTTGAAGCCTTTATCTGTCAGATTGTATTTCTTGGCAAATTCCATTATTTGTTTCCATAAAGTAGAATATGCTTGCTTATTTCTATGTGTTCGCTCAAATTTCAAATATGCAACTTTAATTTCTTTAATCCTCTTTATTGAATACTCCAGTTGTTTTAACGAATTGTATATGGAAAGAAAACATTTATCTATTTCCAACAATTACAGCAGTAAAGAAAATGGCAGAAAAAGCAAAAAAGAAATCTTTCATTTTTAATGTTGAATGGCAAGAGATACTATTAGGTTATTCATCGGAGGTCAGACTTGAAGTGTACGATGCAATTATTGAGTATGTTGCGTCGGGGACAATTTTGGAGCTGAAACCAATGGCTAAAATGGCATTCTCCTTCATTAAAAAAGAAATAGATTACAATACCTGCAAGTACAATGATATTGTGGCAAAACGAAGCGAAGCAGGAAAAAAAGCAATGAATAAACGCTACAATAAAGATGCAACAAATCTAACAAATGATAGCAAATCTAACAAATGTTATCAAGTTGCAACAAATCTAACTGTTAATGATAATGATATTGTTAATGAATCTCCTTACGGAGATAAAGTAGATGCTTTTCTTCCGGAAATATCAGACAAGCCTCTGAAAGAATGTTATGAGGAATTATCCACCAATAGTTCATGGATAGAGACAGTCGTAATGAACAAGAGGTCTGCCGGACATCCCGACTTTACCCTGGAACATTTCCAAGAATATCTCAAAAAATTCTTTGAAAAACTTCAAAATGAGGGAGAAATCCGTAAAAGCCCTAAAGACAGCATGGCTCATTTTGTCAGGTGGCTGGATATTGAACTCGGGAAATCCAAAACGGACATGTATAAGGCAGCGAACGAACAGTTATTGTTGTCTGTCAAAGAGGACAAGAAAGGGTACTACCAATTCTTGTCGTACATCAAGAGGCAAGCTCCGTATTGTTTTTCAAATATGCGGCTGCCTACCGAGGAAGAGTTCTTGCTACTACGGGGCAAATACGGGAATGAGATGTTTAAAAGCGCATTGCGCACAATTGAAGGCAGGTCAGACATACGTTCTAAATGGGATGTTTTGTATTATGCCGTCTTAAAACAATTCGAATATCAAAATGGAAGTTGATATACAATTACGTGACGAGGAAGCAGAGAAAATTGTTCTCGGCACTATCATAGCAGAACGTGACGCGATAGAGCAAGTAAGGGACATTCTTTCAGAAGAGTGCTTCTATAACCATTTCCATGCGGAAATATACAAGGCGATACTTCAAGTTGTATCATCGGGAAATAGGGCTGACCTCATTTTCGTCAAGAGTAAGCTGGAAGAGAACGGAGTGAAATTTGACATCGTAGAATACATGAAGATTGTGTCCTGCCATACTTTCGATTTGTATCAATATGCCTCGAGACTCCATGACTTGCGTATACGAAGAGCATTCTACTCCATTGGGCAGTACCTTGTATCCAACTCATATACGGAAGCCGAAGACATTGAAGATGTCGCAAAAAAGGTCAATGACGACATGGCTTCGTTGTTCAAATCAAGCAGTACTACAATTTCTTCGATAGATGAAGGGATTGAAAATGTGTACAAAATGATTAACGAGAACCTATCCGGCAGTAAGCCGCTTACTGGAACTCCGACGGGATTTGAGAAGATAGATTCCAAATCCGGAGGATTGCAGAAGTCTGATTTGATAATTGTCGCAGGTGAAACCTCACAAGGGAAAACGAGCCTTGCTGTGTCTATGATGCGAAATGCGAGCATTTCGGATGCAAAGATAGCCATGTATTCAATGGAGATGAAAAAAGAGCAAATTGCGGCTCGTATTCTCTCTATGGAAAGTGGAGTATCATCCAATCAAATCATGTATTCAAGGCTTACCGATTCACAGATACAAGCTATTGACAAAGGAATCGGAAATATAATCGGTAAAGGCATATACTTTGACGATAGGAGCACATCAAACATAGACACCATCATTTCGTCTATCCGGTATATGAAACTGAAGCATGATATTGATGGCGCGATAGTTGATTACCTGCAAATCCTCAATGTCAACATGAAGGGAGCCAACAAGGAGCAGCAGATGGGTGACGTGGCAAGGCGTTTGAAGAACCTGGCCAAGGATTTGGATATTTGGATTATCGCCCTTTCCCAGCTCAATAGGGACAAAGACAACCCGGTACCTTCCCTTGCAAGGTTACGGGATAGCGGACAGATAGCTGAAGCAGCCGATGTGGTTATGCTGATATACCGCCCGGAAGTCAAGGGGAAAAACTATCCGGAGGAGTTTGCTAATGTAAGTACAAAAAATACCGCAATGATAGACATTGCCAAGGGGCGTAACATTGGAATTATGAAATTCATATGTGGGTTTAATCCTTCTACGACGATGTTTTATAATCTTGATTCGGTTCCCGTTTTTGGGAGCACCACTTCTGAAATGGTAGATGAAAATCCATTCTGATATGGCAAAGAAAAAAGATATACCACCTGCACCCGTCCGCTGCCGCCAATGCTCATACTCCAGAGATTTCGTAGATAACTCTTGTCTATGCAAGGCCAAGGACCATAGGGTGTGCGCATGTGACCGCTACGGCAGGATATGTGACAAATTCAAGAAGAAATAATTTTATGGACGTAGGACTTGAAAAGAAAATCGAATTATTGGAGTGGCAGCGTGACAACGCACTGCACCTGCGCTGCCCGTTGGTGGCAAGGAAGTATCAGCGCATGATTGATGAACTTGCAAAAGAGAGCAGGAACAAGAGTATGGATAAGGCAGAATACACAAAGCTATGACTACCGATACAGCAACCAAGATAATCAGCAAGTATGAGAGCCTTGTGGTACTCTGCACTTACAATATTCTGTTCACGAACGACATCTGTTGCGGACAAATTATCGAATGCATTCATGCGATGAAACGCACACCCCACTACAAGCAGGCATTCAAAAGATACTTGAACGATGCGGACAGAGCGAGAAGGGAATACGAGCGGACCGTAAACGGTATCATCGGTTCAGACCGCAGTGAATTCTTTGCCGAATGTAATGACAAGTATGTGGAGGAAGTGAACAAGCACGTGGATATGCTATACTGGCAGTTCAAGCAGACACTTGATGACAACGGAATATCCCATTCCGCAGAACTTGCAAAGTTCGAACTGGCAAGGACGTTGTGCGACTATGCTTGTGTACAGTTCGACGAACGGATAGGAGAACTCAAGAGGAAGGATTCAAAGTTCAACGGATTCATGCTGGATTACCTTAAACTGGCTAATGTGGCAAGACTGATGAACCTTGCCTCCGACAATCTCAAAATCGGAAGAACGGTGAACATGAACACTGAACGCTGTACTTCAGCATTTGAAGTTCTTGCAAGGAAACTGTCGGATGCGGATAATATAGCCAATGCCATAAAAGCAGATTGATTAGTCCGCTAAAGTATTAATATGTGCAAAAAGAAGCCATTTCTGCACATGAAGTATTAACACGAGCGGAAACCGGTGGTTCTTGCTCACAATAAGAAATATATGAAACAGACAGTAGAAGAAGCTGCACTGCAAGAACTTATGTCAAGCTATGCAATAGTAGTTGAAGGTGAATTAGTCTATCAGAGACAAGCAATGCTAAACATGTTCAGAAAAGGCACCGAATGGCAGAAGGAGAAAGCTATCGAAGCCTTGTCCTCTGTACTGGATAACTGGGTACATGGCGGTGATGCAGATTGTATCATTGCTGAATTTGAAGAAAAGCTAAAATAGGGTACAATGAAGATGGTAGAAGAAGCTGCAATGGACTTTGCAAATTATGAATCCAATAATTTAGATAAACTGCCTTTTAAGGTAAAAAATGTGGTCGATTATGACAATGGACTGACGAGGGGTTTCAAGGCTGGTGCTGAATGGCAGGCAAAGCAATCACCGTGGATAAGCGTAGAGGATGCAATACCTAACGAACTAGCAAAAGGCATGTGTCAAGTGAAATATGTTGATGGTAGTATTGATGAAATGGCAATGCGAGAAGTGAATAAATGGATATATCCCTACATCAAGACTGGATATGTTACTCATTGGAAACCTATCCCCTCATTCGATGAGATACTCGAAGCAAACAAGGATGTACTGGAACGGATTAAGGAGAAAGGAGATTGAAAATGATAAAGAAACGGTATGAAGTTTCGTGTGATTTGTGCGGAAATGGTTTAAATCACTATGCAGAATTAAAACCTACTTGCACTGATTTAAGGAGAGATGGTTTTAAAGTTAAAATCAATAACGGAAAGGTGTTTGTTTTTTGTAAAGAGTGCTATGAAAAGATAAAGAAGGAGACAAAGAAATGAAAGGAAATATATTTGACAAAATAAGGAAAGCTGCTAATAAATATATAGAGTATATTCTTGCTTGTGATAATGTAGCTAAAGAAGCACAAAAGCATATAGATTGGAACAATGATGTTTCGTGTGAATATTATCCCGGTGATGGAATATGTATAATGATAGAAGAGCATGTTTGTCCTGCCGCAATATTTTTTGATTTGGTGGAAGAATCGGAAAATGGTATGATTGATAGGGAAACTTTTATGAGAAATTGTATCTGACATGGAAAGATATAGGATTGTGAAAGAAATAAGGTATAACGGCTGTATTCCGATAGTCGTGTATTGCGTACAAGTAAGAAAAGACAAACGTCTTTCGTCTGAATGGGTGAATGTAAAGGGATTTGATACCTATAAGAGAGCGAAAGAGTTGTTGGATGTTTTAAACGGTGATTGATATGGAAGTAAAGAACGGAATAATAATATATGGAGTGCTGCATGAATTAGTAGAAACAAAACGTAATGATTGCTCGAAATGTTCGTTACGGAATGAATGCTATAGTAGCGACTATCTTATTTGTGATATGTTTGGTGCAGGTAAATATGAATATTTCGTCAATCGTGGCAAAGTAACGGATATTAAGATAGATAAGGAGGAATAAATAATGCACCAGTGTAATTATTGCTGTTGGTATAATGAAAGATACGGGAATTGCGATTGTCCGTATGTAATGAAGAAGTCGGCTTGTGATAAAGCTAAAAAGGAGAAAGAAAGGAGTGAGAAATGAAATTAAAACATCCATTAGATTGGTATAACGAAAACACACCATCGGAAGATGAAGAATACGAAAAGGGATGTTTATCTATCGCCTTGATAGTAGCAATCATTTTCATTGCATTAACGGTTGTAATTTTATCTTACGAATTATGAAAACAGAACAAATATTATCAGTCGAACAGACGAAGCATTTACAAGAGCTTGGATTAGATATGAGCGATGCAAGTATATATTGGGCAAGAGTGTCGCATGGAAGTCGTATATATGATAAATCAAAAGGTAAGTGGTTTATGAGTTTGCAGAAAGAGTTTCAAACTTGCGGTTTTATATCATATGAAACACTACCTGCTTATACCTTACAGGACATTCTCGATAAGCTGCCAGAATCAGTACGGGTATATGATTTGTACATATTTAAGAAAGTGGGTTTGTGGTGGCTCAAATATGTAGACGTAACGAATAATGAAACTGTTCGTTTAGAAAAAATGCCGAGGTTGATAGATGCAGCCTATTATATGTTATGTTGGTGCATTGGAAAAGGATATATTAAAATTGACAAGGATGTTAAAGATGGAAGAAAAGAAAATTGATTGGGAACAGAGGCGTTATGAACTGGCTAAAGCTGCAATGCAGGGAATATTAAGCGACGAGGAAGAAGTTCGCTACGCTTGTTCGGAAGCGGATTACAAGAAGGGAGAGAAACATACAGTACCTAAAGGCATTGCCCGATTTGCTATTGCTTGTGCTGATGCTTTAATTAATGAACTGAAAGGAGATTGAATAATGTCAAGAGGAGAAATATTAAAGCTATCAGATATGAAAGACATGCACGGCTCTATTACTTTGGAATATACCGGGATTCTTTATGCTGGTGTAGATAGGGGAAAGAAGCTCCGTGAATTGGCAAAAGTTAATCCGCAGGAGTATTGTCTTGCATTGGGTGTGAATGATGATAGTGAAATTTTCAAAGACATTTCGTCGGGTTCCTTAGTGTCACCGATGAAATTTTTTAAAAGACTGAAAGGAGAATAACTATGGGATTTACAACACCGTGCTTTATACGCAAAAATACTGCTAATATTAGAAATAGATTAAAAGAACTTGGCTATTATTGTAATCCATATTTAGGTTGGCATAATCTATTTGCTTGTGTATTTGGAGTTAATTCGGTTTATGCATTGGACGATTATGATAAAAATGGTCTTAAAGAAATAGATGGTCTTATTGATTGCGGAACGAATGAAGAACTATTCCTATCTATAGCTGCATTAAGGGATGATACAGACAAGTATCAATGGTTTACGGATGGGAATAAATGGATTATGTGTCCTGCAATCAAGTTCTCTACCTATTGGGTTTACAATGATATTGATGTTAATATAGATACCGTTCACAAGGCTACCGTAGACGAACTGATTGAACACTTTAAAGAATGAAAGCACATGTAATGAAACTCGAAAACAACTGTGTAATTGTTGACGAGGAATATTTTAATGAGATAAAGAAGCAGTCAGAATTTAACCAAGAAAGGATAAATGAGATTGCCGAAGAAAGGTTTTTGGAATATGTCAAAGAAAGCGGTATCGAACTTTCCTATGAAGTGAACGGAATACCTTATATGTTTCATTATGATTTGTTGAATGAAATAAATTATGAAGAAAGAGGATATCCGGAATCCGTGTCAGAAAGGGTGAAGCATACTATCGCAGACGATATAACCAAGGCTTTGAATGATAAGCTTAAGGGATTGAAAGACGAGGCTTTGAATTATGCCTTAAGTGAGTTTGACAAACAGAAACATGGTTTAGAGTTTACTGTAAAAGTATGGAAACATTTTGCATTAATCTTTATCATTACGACTATTATTCTAACAATTAGGTTATTTATACAGCTATGACAGAAGAACTTGTGACATTAGAGACAGCGAAGCTGCTGAAAGAGAAAGGGTTTCTACGAAGGAAATATCTTATAGATGTTTCTACTTTGCATCATTGTTATAAATACCTATCTGTTCCACCTCAATCGGTAGTTCAAAGGTGGCTACGTGAAACCAAGAACCTACATATATGTGTATATAACTGTGCTTGTGGCTATGGATACGAAATATCTAAAGCTGACAATGGAACTCATATAGCCAGTTCTACTTATAAAGGAACAAATGACGGAGGGGAATGGGATACCTACGAGGAAGCACTGGAAGCAGGAATTAGAGAAAGTTTAAAACTTATATGAAAATGACTCCTATCGTAAATGATGCTTATAGACTTAGAAAGCTTTTAGAAAAAGCAACGGGAATAAAAGTTTATAAATCAGATTTACTTTCTAATTATTTCAATTGTTATATAAGCATAACGCAAGAGTATAAGAATGAAACCAATCCGCATATTACAGTAGCACAAGGTAGTTGGTCGATAGTAAATGGCGGGGAGTATAAAATTTCACTCTATACACCTACAATCGTCATTAAAGGCAAGAAGGTGCTTAATACTTGTTTTGTAAAAGATATATTTTATAAGATAGTGGAAGCATTAAATGATGAATTTGGAGAAGATAATTGGAATACGTGCAACAATGAAACGAGAGTTTGGCTTCCCATGTCTCGAAACTCGTTCTATTTGCAAATTCCAAATTTTGAGAAGTATTAAAACTTATATGATATGGCTAAGAAAATAATGTTTAATGATAAATACAGCTTAACCCAAGCCGTATTGAATGGTCGGAAGACTATGACGAGAAGAATAATCAAATGTCCAGAAACATATAAAGGGCGTCCGGTTAAAGGTTTAAGGATTACCGGGTCAAAAGATATTCGCTTGGCAGTTGAAATGCTTGTGTACAATGAGGAGTGCGATGATTTTGTCCCGATGTATATCCAACCGAGATACGAAATAGGTGAAGTTCTTGCCATTGCGCAAAGTTATGAAAGTTTAGGGATGAATCCCGAAATCGCACTTAATGATAAGGACGGAATAGGATTTTATACTAAAACCAAATTCGCACCCGGTTGGAAAAATAAGATGTTTGTCCGCGCTGACCTCATGCCCCATCACATCCGTATTACCAACATCAAAATCCAAAGGCTTCAAGAAATCTCTAACGAAGACTGCTTGAAAGAAGGAATAATAAAAACTATTCATAAGTCCGCTGACGGTGAATGGGGAAGATATTATTGGCATCATGGAGTTACGCGTTCCAATTGTCCTTATGGGCAATACAAGGAATATAGTAATCCATTAGAAGCTTTTGCATCCTTAATAGATTGCGTTTCTGGCAAGGGTACGTTTAAGAGCAATCCTTATGTCTTCGTTTACGAATTTGAACTGATTGATTAAAATTTATTATGGAAACCGTGGAACTGATAATTAAAGTCTCCATCTCTTTATTCAATGCCATTGCATTAGGATTTGTCCTAATCCTGGTAAGCAGATGGCATAGGCGCATGGAGGACAAGCTGAATGAGATAAGGGAATACACCCGTAGGGTTTCAGACCGTGATGATGTTATTTATATGAACAGCTTCAATGGCTGAAAAGTAAGCTGATTGAAGAGGAACGGTACGAGGAAGCCGCTAAAATCAATAAATGTATTGAGGATGAGTATAACAAATTAAAGAATAACAATAATGGGAAAAGACATTAATAATGGACGTGAAATAAAATTCAGAGCAAAAGCCATCAATGACGATTTTTTCAAAGGAGAATGGGTGTATGGTTATTATACGAAAGAATTATGGAGCGGCAATCTTTTGGACGTGATAACAGACGGAGCCAATGATATCCCCATACAGGTAGAGACGTTGGGGCAGTTCACCGGCTTTTGTGATAAGAACGTGAAAGAAATCTATGAATACGACATTGTAAGAGTATATGCAAAAGATGGAGCTTTCAACATAGTAGTGAAATGGAGCAATGAATCAATGGCATTTATGGCTTGCTATGTCGATGGGAACCATTCTCCTTTTTCTTGGTTTACCAACCTTCTTGTATATGAATTAGAGGTGATTGGTAATGTGTTTGATAACCTTGATTTAATTATAAGGAATGATAATGGAGATAATATTATTAGGGAAAAGGCTTGAAGACTACCCGGAAACAGAATATTACGAACGAAGGCTTATCTACACAACATACAGTTCTGGCTTCAGAGAGCATAACATTGCGGCATTCAAGAGCAGGCTGAAAAAAGACTTTGACTACGAAATAATCAATCATTTCGTCAAGGACGGTAACGACTTTTGGACTACAGATGAAATTATAGCCGCTGTCCGTGTTTCCTTGTCCCTCAATCTGCTTACGGATGAAGAATGGAAGATGGCAATCCCGATTATTGAGCGTGGCCTTGAAGCCAACAAAGCCTATGTCCGTATGCTTGACGAGATGTCGGCTATATTGGAGAAGTATTGCGAGGAATGGGAGGATTTGGGTATGCGCCATACCTTCATGCAACGTGTTCCTCATGAATGCTGGCAGGGACGTTTTAGCAGGCATAGCCAGAATCCGGAACAAAAGCCGAATTATTCATGAGTAAACTATACAAAGTAACCCTCTTCGGCAAACCGTTCATTCTCGGATGGTTCAGCCACGCGGACAAATGGTATCACAAGAGCTGAACGCCTCGCGGAGTTGCACAGAGAAACGGAAAAGGGGAAATATCCCTTACGCATAGACCACCGTACCGTAATATACGTGACCAGAGACAAATGCACTCCCGAATATGCCGCAAAAAAGCGCAAGACGTTGGGTCTTGCCCCTGCTGTCGAAGTGAAGGGACACGCATCAAGACTTGTGGACATGGACAAGCTGCGGAAGATGGTAAACGACGGGATGAAGTCCAAGGACATTGCCTATGAGATGGGCGTGGCGGCATCCACCATAAGCACTTACATAAGAAAGTACGGGTTGAGAGACAAAGGGTAGATTAGTTCAAGGACCTATCAAGTAAAAAAAATAAGGAGCAGCGGACTCACGACTTTCCACCACTCCTTCACACGACATAGTGCAAAGATACTATTTATTTTAAAATACTTATGTTATGGTGAAGGAATTTTCTGCAATATCTGAACTTAAATATATAAGGGAGCAAAAGTCAAGGTTATCAGAGCGTGAGAACGAACTGTCAACCCCCATGCTGGTGGATGTAGAGATAATTCCGCAAATGTATGAATGGTTTGCGGAAATCTTATCAAAAATGGATTTTCCCCCAAACCTGGATTCTGTGATACAGAGAAAGAAGTTCATGTATATAGTTCTTTTCCTTTTTTCTCCTAGTGTACTTGCTGGAGGAAGAATGCCGAACGGAATAAGAATGGCTTTTGAGAAATTGTTTCCCAATGTGAAGCCATGCACTTTGTCAAACAATATATCGGATATCACGTTTCTATATCGACAATACAAGGAATTTCGTATGGATGTAGGGCATGTATACACAGAAATCATGAATCGTTTAAAAGTCAAAGGTCTAATCAAGTAATTATGAATTTGTGATTTCGGCCAGAGGAAACTCTGGCTTTTTTTATGAAATAACAAACCTTTTGCCAAATGTTCGTTATTGGCTTCTCTTTTATTTACTGTTTTATTTGCAATGGGGTATCTTTGAAATAAATATAAAGCGATTATGGGGCTTACAGTAAAGCAAGAAAGTTTTTGTAATTATTACCTTGAATGCGGCAATGCTTCTGAGGCTTATCGTCGTGCTTACTCATGTAAGAAGATGAAGGATGAGACCATTAACCGGACGGCATTTGATTTGCTCAATAACCGCAAGATTGCCGCAAGATTGAAAGAATTGCGTGCTGAAATGCAGCGACGCTCGGATATAACCAAGGATGAAGTGGTTGGTATATTGGCTGATATAGCAAGAGCCAATATCGTTGACGCCATAGAATCGAGGAACAACGGTGTCTTTACCACGGTGGTAGTAAAAGACGTGACGGCATTGCCGTTAAGCTTACAACGTGCTATACTTTCCATAAAGAGCACAGACAAGGGATATGAGCTGAAAATGTACAACAAGATAGATGCTATTGATAAATTGTCAAAGATGTTTGGATGGGATGCTCCGATAAAGGAGGATGTATCACTAAATAAGAATGATGCCATTACTATCCAAGTGATAGACAAGAGGGAGGACGTGATAGATGTTGATACAGACGACTAAGATATATTCCACGGTGGATAACGCTATAAGGTCTGGGTATAAGGTCGTGTCGGCGCAAGGAAGTTCCAGGTCAAGCAAGACATACAACATATTGATATATCTTTTGGCATACATTATTCAACGCCCTGGAACATCTTTGTCAGTTGTAAGAAAGACGCTTCCGGCACTTAAGGGGTCCGTATTCCGGGATTTCAAGGAAATAATGCAGGACAAGTTTCAGATGTGGGATAACCGATGCATGAACAAGTCCGAAATGGTGTATACATTGCCTAATGGTTCTTTCTGTGAGTTCTTTTCTACTGATGACGAGCAGAAAATACGCGGTAGAAAGCGTGACATTCTTTACTGTAATGAAGGAAATGAGATTTCTTTCCTGGAGTGGCAACAACTAGTCATGCGTACGACAAGTTTTTCAATAATAGACTACAATCCTTCATTTTCGGATGAACATTGGCTATGCGAGTTGAATAAGGACCCACGAACTTTCCATTTCATATCCACATATAAGGATAACCCCTTTCTGGAGCAGACCATCATCGACGAGATAGAATCCCTCCAGTATAAAAACAAGGTGTTGTGGACGGTTTATGGATTGGGGATGCAGGCCATGGCAGAAGGCCTTGTCTTCCCAGAATTCGAGATTGTGGACGAATTTCCGGCATATGCAAAGCATGTGGCGGTGGGATTGGACTTTGGCTACAGTTCGGACCCAACTGCTATTGTTAAGTGTGGCATTGTGGATGACCGGATGTACTTTGATGAACTATGTTATCAGACCCACATGCTTACAAGAGAGATAATTCGCGTATTGAAATCCATTGGATTGTTTGTGTATGCGGACAGTGCGGACCCAAGACTTATCCAGGAAATCTCAAATGCAGGAATTGTTATATTCCCTGCAGATAAATACAAGGGTTCGGTAATGGGAGGGCTTTTCAAGATGATGGAATATAAGCTGTGTGTAACCAGGAGGTCGGTAAACTTTATAAGGGAGCTTAAGAACTATGTCTATGAGCAAAATAAAGACGGCAAATTTATCAATACCCCGATTGATGCATACAACCATTTGATTGACGCATCACGCTATTGGACGATAGGGAAACTGTTGGGTAAGATATTGGTCGATAAACAGTATAGTAAAGAAGAATTAGGACTTTATTAAACGGTTGGTATATGAATTTTATAGAAGCCATATTCGGTGTTCTACGGAACAAGGTTTTAAACTCCATGGGAGTTGAGCGTGATTTAATGCAGCTGGTCCACGACAAGGATATAAGCCGCATCCAGTCAATGATGCAGAATCGTGACTTGTGTGTGGAGGAAGCCATAAAGGAATATAATCCTATTACACATGATGTAATGAATCGACCCGATAAAATGCGTAAGGGAAAGGAGCCGTATAAGGTTGAAAAACTGCCTCGTTGCCGACAAAGGTATATCAATGAGGTAGAACTCTTTTTCCTGCTTGGAAATCCTATAAAATGGAAAACTCCTACCGGTGAAGAAGGAAAGGATGAAGCATTTGAAGCATATACCCAATTCCTAAAAGATACCCGTTTCAATACTACCATGCGGCAGGCTAAGCGCATTGCTGGGGCAGAGACAGAGAGTGCTAAAGTATACCATATATATAATGATGGTGGGAAGCCTGCAGTTAAAGTGCTTGTAATATCAAAATCGAAAGGCTATACCTTACGCCCATTGTTTGACCAGTACGAGAACTTAATCGCGTTCGGTTATGGTTATTATATAAAGGAGGGGGGGAAGACCGTGGAACACTTTGATTTAGAGACACCGTCTTTTATTTTTAGATGTAGGAAGGCTGATATTGGATGGGAGGTGGTTCCCGTGTCTAATCCTACCGGGAAAATAAATGTTATCTATTATCGTCAGGAAAAGGCATGGGCCGGCACTGAGAGGAGATGTTCACGGGAAGAGATGATTGATTCTAAGGCGGCCGATACAAATAACTATTTTGCAGACCCTAAACTAAAAGCTACTGCTGATGTTATCAAGTCATTGCGGGGGGCAGAAACAGTAGGGGAGGTTCTACAATTGACCAATAAGGAAATCAGTGCTGTCGATTATCTGGTTCCTCCAGAATATTCTTCCATGAAAGAAAGCGAGAAGGAGGATTTGAACTCTTCTATCTTGTTTGACTCATTTACTCCCGATTTTTCGTTTGAGAATATGAAGGGGTTGGGTACTCTTTCCGGTGAAGCATTGAAGAGAGCTATGGTTCTCGGATTTATTAAGAGGGACAATCTGAAGGAAACATATGATATTTTGGTGGATAGAGAAAAGAACTTGATTGTATCTATAATGATGAATGTCACTCATATTCATTTGCGTGAAAAGCTTTCAAAAATGGTTGTTGAACATGAATTCTCAGAACCTTTCAGTGAAGACGTCCAAGAGAAATGGGCCTCTATAGGGAAAGCATATAATGATGGCATCATATCTCTGGAGCAGGCTGTCAATATACTTGCTCTGGCAGACAACCCCCAAGAGGAAATAGAACGGATAAAGAGTAAAAATCAAGAAAAACATCAAGATAAGAAGGGGAATTATCCCCCGAATTCTAATTAAAAACAAACCTTTTATAAAAGGTTTGTTCTGAAGGTCCTGAAAATTTTACCCAATAATTACCAATGTATAATTTTATACAGAATTAAAACAAGTTATGTATGAAAGAGAAAATATTTCAAGCCTTAAAACAAGCTTATTCAAATCTTGGGTTAAGCGATGACATCTTTCAGGGACATTCCGAAGCTCTGGAAGCTACCGGTCTTGTAACTGAGGATAACCTGGCCACAATAGTGGCTGCTCAAAAAGCATTCCTTTCGTCTCTTCAAAGCGGCATTGACAAACGGGTGACAGACGCCGTCAATAAAGCGAGGGAAAAGAAAGAGGAAGCAAAAGCGGATGAAGGGGGCGATAGCAAGCAACCGGATATCCAAAAAATGATTGATGATGCAATTGCGGCAAGGCTTAATCCCCTTCAAGAAAAGCTAAATTCCTATGAGGTGAAGGAGGCGAAAGCGGCAAGGGCTAATTTAATCATGTCAAAAGCCAAGGAACTCAAAATCTCACAAGGAAGAATCGATGAAGGATTTGCCATATCAGAGGATATGGACGAGTCGGCAATTGATTCCTACTTATCCAAGGTGAGACAAAATGAGGTGGCAAAAGGTTTGGAGGATAAAGGTTCGGCGTTCTCCTTATCTACTCCTGAATCCCAAGGTAAAGAGATGGCCAGGGAATGGGCTGAAAGTTTGCCGGACGCTAACTAATAATAATAAGTTATGGCTATTGTATTTGAAAAAGGAACAATTAAGGGAAACTTTCCCGTATTCTGGAGAGGTGAATGTAAAGTCCTTCCAGGGGATTTCAAGCTTAAGCAGACGTTCCCAGAAGGAACTCTGATAAGAAAAGGGACTCCCATTGCTTTGGATTTCTCAAAAATGGAATGTACCGTTTGCAAGGCTGTTAAAATCGTGTCGGGAGGAGCTACTTCCGCTCCGAGAGTTGTTAAAGGCAGTCTGGTGCAGGTGGGGGAAGAGCTGACCATTGGAGAAAATAAGCAGGCTATTACGGCGATAGACAGTTCGAATGCTGATTATGATGTGCTGACATTGGCAGCTGCCTTGACTGGTGCGACAAAAGATGCGTTTGCCGTCGTTGCGGGAAGTGAACCGAATGCTGTTGTGGAAACGGATTATGAATATAAAACCAATATGAGTTTTCAGACTGTTTCTGCGGGTTATGATGTGATTATTCTAAAAGATGTTGCCTATCCTATGCCTGATGAATGGTTGCTGGGAGGATGGTGCATGAAGAATAATCCAAGTATTAAATATGTAAGACAATAAAACTATGCCGGGATTATTTTATAGCTCGATTTTTGGCGAACTCACCAAGCAGGTGCAGGTTCGTATTGATGCCGCTTCTGAGCTGCGCAAAAGATTGTTTGACCAGAATATTTATGAAAGATTTCTGGATTGGGACATACCGACTATCGGACTTAACTTTGAGGAGCTGATTGGACAGTATAACTTAAGTGTGGCTGCTGCGACTTTGGACTCAAAGGGTAAGGAGCCTATTATGGGTACGGAAGGACTTGAAACCTTGAAGCAGAAAGTCCTCACACATCAGATGAGTTATTCCATGCCTATTGAGGATTATCGTAAAGTATTGCAGATTCTTGATTCCCGCATGCTTACAGATAATCAGAAGACGCAACAGCTTATCAATTTGATGTGGAACAATGTTACAAAGGTGGTTAACTCTGTTCAGTCAAAGCTTGACATTATCTTCTTAGGCGCGTTGTCTAACAAAGGGGTGTTTACTTTTGATGAAAACAACAACCCGGAAGGGGGCGTTCGTGGTGTGATTGACCATAAAATGCCTGCGGAGAATATTGCCAGTGTAACAAAAGACTGGAATACGTATAATAGAGATACTGTGGATTGTTTTGAAGATATTCAAATGATTTTGGACGCTTCTCAGGATAAGGTTACTTTTGATAGAATACTTATTTCTCAGAATCGATTGTCCTACATTCTTCGGAACAAGAAGATGAAACTGGTCATCTTTGGCCAAGATAAATCTTCCACGCCCTTATTGCTGTCTAATTTGAATGAATTCATGCGTCAGAACGGATTCCCTATCTTTGAGGTTATCAGACGTACTACCCGTATTCAAAATAACGGTAAATTGACGGAATATTCTCCATGGAATGATAAAAACTTGGTGTTTATTCCGGCAGGCAAGCTGGGAGTTATCAAGAATGCGTATGCAGACAATGAATTAAGACAAGAGCCGGGTGTCACTTATTCCAATTACGGAAGAATACGTGTTTCCCAATGGGGTAAGGGTGAAACAGACAATTCCAATGGAGTTGAGTTTACCAAGGCACAGTCTTTGTCTTTACCGATTATCACTGAGATTAATGGCATATATTCATTGACTGTAGAGAAGTAATGACAATTGCAGACTACATAAAGCAGAGGTTTTCCTATATCGGAGTGATATCTGATGCGGGAGCCTCTGACTTTGCGGTTGACTTCGGGTTCGATGCAGGGAAAGAGGCTTCTGATGATGACAAAAGGCTAATTGGCGTTTCCATCAACAATTTTATTAAGGATAACATTATGCATCCCACGTCGGTAGGTGAAAATGGCTTTTCTGCATCATGGGGGGCTGATGCCATAAAGTCACATATAAAACTGATGCTTCGGAAATATGGCATTGAGCTGAATGGTGATGCTGCCGAACTGGTCGGATTGAGTGTAATTAGGGATATATCAGAAATATGGTAATGTATTTTCACCCGCATATATTACAATTGAAGGTTTTTACTTCTCCAGAAAGGGATGAATACAATCGTCCCATTCCTGGTACCGGGAGTGAAAGCTGGAAGACTGTGGGAAGATGCCGCTGCGATGACAATACCACCAGGGAATTCAAGTCTGAGAATGGTAAAATATACCGCCCGTTATACCATGTGGTTTCCGAGAGGAATCCAATGATAAAAGCTGGTGATTATATCCGTTGTTTGGATGGTGATAAGGTAAGGGGAGAGGGTGAGGTATATATACCTAAAAGTACAAACTTTTTCTCTTATTCAGAATATTGGATATGATAGTAACAAGTGATATATACAAAATACTATTTGAAAGGGTAAAAGACTTTGGAATCAAGGAGATATATGACAGCTGGAATCCTATAAAGTCCGAACTTGAAGAAGAGGCTATTGTCATTGTCATCTCTACCCCAATATCCCCAGACACCTATTGGGAGAGTGCCTTTGCTTATGTAAACATTTGCGTACCTGACTATCTGCATGAGGTCAATACTGTAAGGCTGAATGAGGTCGAGCGGCTTGCGGAATTGTGGATTAGAGACGGAATTGTAGATGAATACGACGGAAGCTGGTACTTTATATCCAAGTCTTCCATTGGTATAGAAAGGGACGAAGGACTGAAGTGTAGTTACGTGAGTGTTAGATTATCATTTGAAGTGTTAAACATTAATTGAAAATTATATGAAACCGTTTATTGGAATCAAGAAAATATGGTATGGCGATGTGATAACTGAGGCTGTTACCAAAACAACTCTTAAAACGTGGCTAGGAACAGCCACAGAAGTGAAGAATTCCCATCAGGATACATGGCAGTATACGGAGGACGACCCTACTTATACTGACTATATCAATGAGCTTACCGGGAAAATCTATTATCGTGATGTGACCCAGAACGGGGCGAAAACAATCACTTTCACTATGGGAGAATTCACCTTTGATGACAAGGTGGACCTGCAGGGAGGTGAAAAGGTTGATACAGACGCTGGTTGGGCAGCATCGGATACTCCCGGAATTGTGAACAAGGCTATTGTAGGACAGACCAAGACCGGTAATTATGTCGTGTTTACCAACGCGGCTGTGATTGCTAAGGGAACTATGGCTGAGAAGAACATCGGTCTAGGCGTTACTGCGGTTGCTATGGAAAATGAGAATGAGGGCGTCAAGAGCGATTATCTGTTTGACGGCGCAAAGGTTGATGCCGCATGAACTACAGTCATGGTAACACCTACCCCTTCTGATGCGACCGTTAAACTGGACGGCGATACGGTAAAGTCCAAACGGGTGAACGTCGGGGAAACCGTAAGCTATGAAGTGTCTAAGACGGGGTATGTTACACAATCGGGAACAATTAATACAAGTGTTTCCGATGCCGGGAAGACAGTCAATAAAAATGTTACACTGGTCTCTTCTGAAACCCTTTAAATCATGGTGGTGGGTATCGGCTCACCACCTTTATTCATTTTAGGTTATGAAAGCTGGGAAGATTGTTAATGAGTCCATTCTTGGGGAGGATTTCAAAACTGTGCTGATAAACGGAAAAGCATATACGATATACCCACCTACAATACATAGAATAGCCGGTGCCGCAAAGTGTTTGTCTGACATTGGCGAAGAGGTAAAGACTATGGGAGAATATATCGCATCCTTAAGCAATATGGAATGCGTGGGTAGGGCATTGTCATGGTTTATAATGGATGATGAAAGCATTGCGGATGAATTGTGCCATGGGCATGAGGGGGAGCTCCTGAATGCGTTGGGAATAGCCTTTTCTTTGGTCTCTATGGAAAATTTTATCAGGCTGTCGGATTTAGCCAGGAATATTGTAAATCTGACAGCAAAACAGAAGTTATAGGTAATGATTGTCTCCTGGGGCAAATTGCCACGTTCATGGATGTACTTCACTTGTCCTACGATGAAGTAGTGAATAAAATACCATATCGCAATCTTGTGATAATGCAGAAGGATAAGCTACGGGTATGCTACGGTGAGAGGATGCAGGAAGTCACGGATAGCGATATGTTCAAAAACCGGAAATTTGATGACTGATAGAGGCGTGCCAGAACACTGGCACAACCTCCTATTTTTCTATAACCTCTTTCAATCTGTACAGCCTGTCAATCGCCGGATTGTAGAACGGGTCCGGATAGTGCTGGTTGATGTCGCAGATGTTGGCGTGGACGTACATGGACGTATCGATGATGTGTTCCGATTCGCTTAATGTCACTTCCTTGGGCAATTGGGTTGTTTGTGCCCAATGGACGATAGCTTTCACGCTTTCCTCGTCGTATGAGTATTTACTTTCTTGTGCCATGGTTTGGTATTTTTGCGGCAAAGGTAATGATTATACCGAATACTTTTCTCCTCAACTCGTGCAGAATAAGAAAAAAAATCGCTATCTTTGTGAAAAAGAAAATGTTAACAAAAATGGTTGCACTACTTTGTATATTATTATTCATCCTGGCAATTACCGGGATAATATGCCTAATAGGTAAGATAAATGGATGGCATTCACCAATAGCAGACAAAATGTGAGGCTGCCTGGCTATTTTTGTGAAAAAGAAAAGGTTATGATAGATATATTGTGTTTCTTAATAGTCGCAACTGTTATTGTTGGAGCAATTACAGCATTTGTAACTATATTGCTTCACGAAGCAAAAAAGACTAAATGGGAAAGTCCCTATACGCATAGAATGATGGGGGACTAACCTATTACCCCTTTTTCTTTTAATTTAAATAAGTCATCATTACCTTCATTGAATAATCTCTGGTGATTATCTCTTTTATACTCAACTTCTGTCGCTTTAGAAAGAAGTGAGATTAATTCAGAGGTATAATAATGTTCAGTTTTCTTCAATAATTCTGAATAACGCGGTTTTTGGTCTTTAAATATCATGATTTTGTTACAAGCTTCCATATCCTTCTTAATTTCATACAAGTTGCACATTATCACATTAACAGCTGGCTCTATTAACTTGCTATTTTTACTTTGAAAAACAGATTCAAGAGCAATCATATTATCATCGAGTGCTTGAGTCATGTTCCCACTATAAAAAGATTTGCTATCTCCAAGCACCATCATTCCTTTCAAAATAGGGATTAAATCATTAAAAGAATCCTCTATATTGCTATTTATTTGCTCTTTAACTTCATCTTTTATATATATAAAATTAAATATCTGCCAGCCGATAAGTATAGTAACCAATAGTGATAAAATACCAACAAGAATAGACATCCAATCAAAAGACATTGGAGATTTTTTAACCATAGCTACACACAAACAAGCTAAACTAACCACAGCGCAAAATATACATGTACGCACTTTAAAGTCACGAAATTCGACTTTCTTAAAAGGATTCATAATATCAGTTTTTAAATGGCGAATCCCCTATAAAGAAGTGTCCCCACCGGCATAGATACCGGAACCCGACTGACTACGGGTTACACTCCTTCATAGAGGATTCATGTTGCTTCTATTGTTTCGGGGACTGCAAATTTAATCAATTCCCGATAAAAACAAAAGCTATGTCCTATTTAAAGGGTTTGGCTCGTCAAACTTCATGGCACACTTACCAGAGGTCCTTGCTCTATTATGTGCGTAAGATATGCTTTTCCCAAGATATATCAAGTGATACACGTCATTGCTGTTGGCAGGGACCTTTACTGATACCTCTCCTTTATAAAGTTCTTGGAAAAAGGCTTCCCTTTTTGACAAATAATCGGATTGTGACGTTCCGGTTATTGTAAATGCTAGGGTCACTTCTCTTGAAGCAACTTTGGCATTGTCCGTCACCACTCTTTTCCCGTGTTCAAGACGGCTTTCATTTTCTATATATTCTTTCATCGTGCAGGGAGCGCACAATGCTGTTAGAAATCCGTCATCCATTCTTACGCCCCATGTGACATAAGCATCCTTGTTGTTAATTAATAACTTCGCTTCCATAGCCTATAATTTTGATGTATTTTTCTTCACTTCCGCAATATCCTTCTGCATTTGCTGTACGGGTTTCACAATCGCTCCCGTATTCTCTGAAATTTGCACAAGCTCAAGATAAGAGCTGGCTATTATGTCACGCGTCTCACTCGCGATGTCTCTTATATTCGAACTTGTGGAAGATATGGTGTCAATTCTCGTATTAAGAATGCTCAAGGATTCGGATTGTGCTATATTCTGGTTCTTTATCTCCTCACCGGCAATCTGCAAGGCGGTAAAACGTCCGTTAAGTTCCTCTCCGGTGTCTTGGGACATGGACTGGAATCCTCTACTGCTTGCAGACTGCTGGGTGGCTTCTCCAGTCCATCCGAATATCTCGGCCAGCTTGCCACGTTCAGCAACTGCAGCATCCACTATTTCCTCGTACTGTTTACGAAGCTCCTCCATATCTTCTTTGGTTATTCCTTCTTTGTCTTTCCCTGCTTCTGCAAAGGAGTCATACCAGTCCTGCAGCTCTTTGGAAAACTTTTCCCCCACCATGTTAGTAAGGATGGCGCGCTGCATATACTCGCTGAAATCCTCAGCAAAGTTTTTGGCAGAGCTGTCCATATCCATAAGGGTATCCACGAAACTGTCAAAAACACTGTCAAAGGTTGTTTGGGTGAGCTGCTCTTTTACCTGGTTCTGTATTTCCTCTATCTTGGCCTCCCCTTCAATGATACTGTCCAGATATTCCCGTACATCATCGTCCATGTCTGCCCAGAATGTTGGAGCATCGGATTTGAGTTTCTCCAATTGCTCAACGGTAAGGTCAAACAGTCCGGTCATTCTTCCGGTCCCGATAAACTCTTTGGCGGCATTGACTGACATGTCGAGTGCGTTGGCGATGTCCTGCCAGTCGCTTGAAGAGGTGTTCTTTGCCATGCGCTTACCAATTGAATGGGAACCGACAGACGCACCGGAATTGAGCCGTTCCTTTCCCAGTGTTCTGTATGCCTCTATCTGTTTTTCTACGAGGTCAATGGCTTCCTGCCCCACCTTGTCGGCTTCAACGCCGTAGGACATATCAATATATTCCCTTTTCTTGTCTATCAGTTCATCCCATATCTCATTTAGCTTGTTGTATTCCTCGACCATCTCGTTGTAACGGGAATAATCAGCACCGAACATCCCGTCTAACGCAGACACTACAGTGGAAATTCCAGAAACCGCACTCATGGCACCACCCACAATGTCACCGCTCATAATCTGACCGACACCGGCGGCTGTCTGTCCTAATCCACTGACAGCATCAATTGCACCTTGTATCTTAGAATCATCAAACCCGAAGATATTACCTATATTGGAACTAAACTCTTTGAGTGGACCGGAAAACTCAACGACTGCATTACCTATCTTCGATATACCTCTGCCTATTGCATCCGTATCACCTTTGGCATTTTTGAGGTCTCCAATACCCTCTTTAATATCTTCTGAGAACTTTTTGAATGGTGATTTACCAGCAAGCGTACCTTTGAGATTTTTGATAGAATCCGTTACGTCCTTTATGGAGATTTCACCCTTTTCTATGCTTTTTAAGTCTTTATCGGTAAATCCGAGTGCTTTCAATTCGTCAAGTGCAACATTCGTTCCGTCACTTTCCTTTGTACCAGACATGTACTTGACAAGTGTTTCATACTTATCAATGATGGACTGAATAGCGGAAACCGATTTGTTGCTCGCATCCTCGAACAAATCAGCCATTGCACGGGTTGTCTTGCCGTACTGTTCATCGAGGTTATTAAGCTGTTGCCGTTTTTCCTCTTCAAGCATACCCTCGTCACCAGCATTCGACGCTTCCTTTATTGCTTGGTTGTATTTATCTATGATGGCTTTCCTTTTCTGCTGGTAGTTACCGAATTTTACAAGATACTCATTCCATGAGGCCTCCTGCTCACGTATTTCATCACTATATTGTCGTTTTCGCGTATTTCCTATTATGGAATCAAAAATAGATGTATCAATGGAAATTGAAGATGAAGAGAAAGACTTCTTCACATATCCCTTTGTCTGTTTGGCTTTCAATTCCTCCTGGGCATCGAATATCTCCTTCTGACCTTGTATATAGGCACGTATATAGTCCTCCTTCTGGCGCTCTAAGGCTTGTATCTCCTTCTTGTTGTTCAGTTCACGTTGCGCCTGCTCCTTCTCGTAGCCATCCTGCAAGCTGTCAATGCGCGACTGTTCCAATTGGTTATCCAAGTCCTGCTGCTGGCGTTGGCGCTCAATGGCGTACTTCGTTTCCAGAGAAAGAATTTTTTCATTCTTGGAACGAATATCTTCTTGCTGTTTTATTAGTTTCTCATCCGTATCTTCTTGCTTAGAAGTGGAATCATAAGCCTTAAGTTCTCTTTCAGCTTCCTTAATTTCATTTACAGCTTTTACATAAGTCTCTATTACGGCTTCATCCACTTCCAAAGAAGAGAAGTCTGCACCTTTCTTAAAAGCATCATCCAGCGTCCTTTTCACATCAGATTTGATTTCTTTCAATACGTTTTCTGCCCGTTGCTTTTGTTGCGTCCAGTATTCGTATGTTCCCTGTTGGGGTTGGGGGAAAAGGTCAAGTGTATTTATGTGGTTGGAAATAGCCACTAAATTATCGTCGTATGTCTTAACGTTTTTGACGATGTCATCGTATATTTTTTGTTGCTTTTCCAGATTCTTATTAGCGGCTGAAAGATTATCGTTGGCTACGGATACGCGATTCCCGGAACCATACAATCCCTGCCGTCGTGCCTGCAGGGCGGCTTCCTGCTCCTTTTCGGCAAGCTCCACTTGCGCCTCTGCTTTCATCAAGGTAGCTTTCTGGACTAACCGCTTCATTTCCTCCTTCTCCTTTTTCACGGACAAGTCTGCCATTTTATCTGCATAGTTTCGTGCTACCGCATTAGCATATATTTCCTTGCTTAATGTCCTATAAGCCGATTCCAGATTTCCCAAATTCACTTTTTCGTTTTCAAGAATATTGGCATACTGCGGATATTTGTGCAACCACTCATTTATAGCCGCAGTTCTCTCTTTGGCAGATAAGGAGACATTTTTTAGTTTATTATACAATATATCCAGTTCCACCCGTTCTTTGGCAGTACTCTTCACAGCTTCTTTGCGAGCAAGTGCCATTTCCTGCTCTGCTGTCAATAAATCCAATAAAGCACTCTTTGCGCTAAATAGCCCTCCTATATAGTCGAATATCTCCTTTCCATAAGCGGTAAGTAAAGTGATACCGACTACCAAGGCTGTATTCCATGAGAATATGCCTGCAGCCAACTGTTTCCATACGGGAGCCACCTTCTGTATATCCTTATTCCCCTTACTAAGTTCTGCCAGATACGCTGCATATTCTTTTCGCGCTTTCTGGACTTCATCAAAGAAAATAGGCAAGTTGTTACTTATTGCAAGGAAGAACATGTTTATTCCCATTGTAGCGGACGGAAGTTCTCTTGCAATCTGTTGTATTGACATGCCCAGACCGTTAAATGCGGAAGAATAGTTACCTACATTCCTTTGAAAGCGTCCCGTGGCTTGTTCTGCAGCATTAAGCTCTGTTTGAACTGCCTTTATTTGCGTAAGAAGGTCTTTCCCGACTCCGCCATTGCGATTGGCTCTACCGATATTGTCATACGTGATAATAAGTTGATTCAGCTGCTTGCGAAGGGAAGTTATGCTGCCTTCTTCAGATTCGCTTTGTATAATCTGCTCTTTCTGTGCTTTTATGGTTCTCCGGATAGCTTCTTCCTCTTTCTTTCGCACAGCCACTTGATATTCTACTTGTCGTAGGATACCATACCCCTTTTCCCCAGTCTTTTCCTCGTCAGTAAGCCCTTTGAAATTGTTTTTTAGCTTTTTTATTTCAGCATCGGCTTCTTTTACAGCTTTTGTATTGGCAACAATCCATTGATTGGTAGACTGCAACCCCTTGGTTTCCTCATGTACCTTTTTGATGGTTTCTTCGGAGCCTATCACATCGTCATACGCTTTTTTAAGCTGAGAATACTTGCTTTGGTATTCTCTAAGGCTTTTCATAGCCTTTTGGAGTTGGGCTTCGAGTTTCTTGACAACCTTGTCGCTGTTAGGGACACCTGCCACCTCTATAAGAGATTTTTTTAATCTGTCAATCTCTTCTCTTAGAGCTACAATATTTTCAATCGTATTCTCAAGATTTGCTTCAACTTTTAATCCAGCCATATTATTTCTTTTTTAAAATGTTTCCTAATTCTTTCTTTAAGTTTATTTCGCCACTATCCATCACATCATACCCTTTGCTCTGAACAAAACTGGCATATTCCATTCCATCAGCAAGTACAATACCATCTTTGGGATGTTTCCCGTAAATAAGGAGATTTTCAGTCTTCTCTTTAGCTTTTCCATGTGAGCCATCTGCAGGTACATACAAATCTATAATGGTGCCATCGCGATAAACAGCAGAGCCGGGAGCATTTCTAAGGTTCCAAGTATGGTTCTGGTATGTTTTCCTGCTACTGATATTCCTTGTTTTCTGAAGGTCTACAGACTTGTGAGAAGCGTCAATCAATGCTTTGTTAAGCTCTTGATTTACTTCTTCCACAAACTCGTCCAGCCCGGATATATCTCCTTTTATTTTCATATCAAATAATTGTTGCTAATACAAAGCGCACCCCAACCTAATGAGGTGCGCATTATTTGTTATGCTTCTATTCAATCGTCAATAGCCCCTCTCTTAGAGCCCTTTCAGTTGGAGTCCCATCTTCATTTATCAACCCATCTTTTATTGCAAAAGAGACTAATTCATCAAGGGTTATACCCAATTTTATTGCCATATCTTCAAATGATATATTATCTTGATTTAGGCTCATTTCTATTCCCATAATCGAAAAGTGTAAAAAGTTATGCTATTTGCTTCAATTGTAACAATCCCAGTAATTCTATAAACTTATCCTGATAATAAAGCGGTTGCGTGCTTTTAGGATTCTTCGGATTCACTTGGTTTTCGCCAAAATGCAGCCCATCACCTATTATTGACTTGAATTTCTTCACACCGCCCTTACTTGATGGACGGGTAAGCTCTACCATATAGCCTTTCTCTATCATCTTCTGATTGAAAAACTGTGCACTAATTGCACACTTATTTTCTTTCAGCAGTTCACCAGCCGATTTAAGCACACCTTTAGAGGGTGTATAATCGGGAACTGGAAGTTCTAACGGTTCAGCAACTTGTTTGAGCATTAAAAGGGTTGAAGAATCGTTCAAGTTCAAAAGTCTTTTAACACCTTTCACCCACTCAAGAGAAGCACGAACTTTAGCAGTAAGACCGACTTTTACCTTTCCTGTCGATATTTGTTTGGCTGTTTTGTGAAAGACTTTGCGATACACTTCAAAAACTGAACGTATCTTTTTTACGATAAAGTATTCAAGACATGAGACTGTTAAGTAATAATCAAACTTGTTACTACCCACTTCGGTTTTTACCGAAGTGCAAATAAAATCTTCATTTTCAATAAAGTCTTTCTTCAAAGCATCTACGGCATAATCTCTTCGATTATATACCAACATCCAAACCTCATCCAGATTTACCGGGAATTCCTCACTTGCTGATTGTAACTTTAAAATAGCGTTGAAATACATCTTTATTTCTTCGCTTGAACTTGATTTTGTTAATTGCGTCATAATCCTTATATTTGCAATTGTTCTACGTTATCCCCGTCAGCGGCTCAGTCACTTCCGCTTTCGGGGATTTTAATTTGACTGAATTTGTAGCAGGTGGGGAATCGAACCCCGTTACGCCATTACTCGCTCCTGCTGTCCCATACCATCCGCTGATAGTATAAAAAAGGAGTATTGAATTTGAATGCTTAATATAGCTGCCAACATTCAATCCAAGACTCCCCAATATCTTCACTCCATTACCGGCAGCTATAGGTAAATGACAATTTCGTTTCTTTCTAGCGAAGTTACATATATGCAAATTTTCGACCTAAAAAATGGATTAGCAATAACGAACCTTTTGGGAAAGGTTTGTTATTTCCTAAAATGAATGCGACCTACCCATAATGGGCAAGCCGCATTTTGTCGTGTGAAGGGAACCCGGCAACCGTATTGCTGCCGGGGCGTCATACATGAGCGTTGGTCGAAACCTCAACGCACTCTCATGCTTCTTTACGTGGCAATCTTTTCACATAATTTCTTGTACACCCGTGTTCTTTCAAATCGGTTCAACACTTTGGCGTTTTTCGCTCCGAACACTATATCTCCGTTTGCATGGTGATATATGGTAATGCTTCCTCCCACGGTCTTGTGGGTATATACCTTCATGGAAGGGGTTTTTATCATCAGTTTCATAAATTTGCGTATTAGGTGTTTTAATCGTTGTAGAAGAATCTTTCTCCCGGCTTTCTGAACAGTCTATATCCTAAGTATAGGCTGACGAATATTATTATTAGTTCTATCATAATTTTGGGTATAGTTTGGGCTGTCGGGCATTGAAACCGACTGCCAAATGAATACTTAATAATGAACGTTATGCTGCTGGCGTTAATTCGCCCTTAATCAGCTTTATGGCTTTCTTCACGTCCCAACCGCTTTCGTATAATGCGATGATGAAACGTACACCTTTTGTAGTCCATACAGTATAAACACTTGTTCCTATAGAGCCGTCCGAACGTGTGTACGTCTGTGTACGGGTAGAGTGCATTCCCCATGTGGAATAGGGAGCATGAAGGAGCCATTGTCCCGATTGCTTGTAGATGATTCCGATTTCTTTCAGCTTTTTGTGTAGCTTCTCCGCATCCATTCCTACCTGCTTGGCTACTTGGGTGCTGGTCTGCGTATTCACACTCTGCAAGTGGTTGTCGTAGTAGTTGACTTTTGGAGCAGCCTCCTTGATTTCTTTCCCTTGCAGTTCGATGGTGGTTTGCTGTTGTTCGGTTTCAGCTTCAAGCTGCTTTAACCGTTCCTCTCTTTTTGCAAGCGTGGCTTGTGCGATAGTGAGGGCGCGTGCCATGATTTCTTCTGGGGTATCATCCGATTTGGTGGAGATGTAACCGCCAGTCTTGCGGATTGCTGGTATTACTTCCTCGCATACCCAATCTTGAAATAGTTCCGCGTTTGGGAGTTTAGACTTCATAGTAAGTCTGTACATATCCGATTCGGGTATGATATTCATGTAAGTTCCTTTGTTATAAGGGTGTTCCATTTTGGAACAGTGCTTACAGTGGTCTAAAACTGCTTTTTGAGGAACTGAGTAACCTAACGCCTTAGCGACATCACTTGCTACAAACAAGCATTCTCCATCTTTTATGATGGTGCGAATTTCACCAAACATGGTGGAGTTGAATACTTGGATGCCCGTAGCATCCGATTTCTGATTGATTTGCATAATAAAAAAAAGCGCACGTTCACGGCTGCAAATCAATCATAAGATTAAAATCGAGGGCATTTCTGCTACCTCACCGTTCGTGCGCTATATCTTAATATAACAATATGTCTTTTTATCGGGCATAAAAATAACCCTTACGGATTACATAAGAGTTGCCCACTCTTATAATTGATTTGCACTACAAAGGAAAGCATTTATTTTTAGATTACCAAACAAACAAATGTTTTTATAACAATTTGTTTTTTGAATTATATTTTGATTGAATTAAT
>OIYD01000567.1_pt1 | contig 29124 bp, 18 predicted proteins | sample 1588141 | NCBI WGS metagenome assembly OIYD01 (sample SAMN03283259) | human gut metagenome | biome: human-associated habitat; material: feces | host: Homo sapiens | place: USA | collected 2013
GGAACTATCACAACCCGGTAAGAAAGAACAAAGGGTTATCTTCATGGGCAACTCTATCACTGAAGGGTGGAGAAATACACATCCTAACTTCTTTAAAGACAATGGATATATAGGACGTGGTGTTAGTGGACAAAGTTCTTATCAGTTCTTATTACGTTTCCGTGAAGATGTCATCAAACTTTCTCCTATGCTGGTTGTGATTAATGCTGGAACCAATGATATAGCAGAAAATACAAGTCCTTATAATGAAGAATACACGTTTGGAAATATCATATCAATGGTTGAATTGGCAAAAGCCAATAGAATAAAGGTTATCCTGACCTCTACCTTACCTGCTGCCTCATTTAGGTGGAATCCTTCCATCAAAGACGGAGCAGATAAGATCGTTTCTCTCAATAACAGAATCAAGGAATATGCCAAAAAGAATAAAATACCCTATGTTGACTATTATCAAGCAATGGTGACAGGCAACAACAGAGCATTGAATCCGGCATACACCAAAGATGGAGTACATCCGAACTCCGAAGGATATACGATAATGGAAAGCCTAATCAAAAAAGCTATCGATAAGGCTCTATAAATAGTAACCCATAATTTACCTTAAACACAATACAGTATGAAAAAGTTCTTCTTTTTAATCATACTAATCATAACCTGTGAAGTACAGGCTCAAGAACAAGGAAAGATTATTATGTCCAATCCCTTGAATCTGAGTTATCGGTTTCAAACAGACGGTGTTTGCCGACGTGAAGCTGCTGATCCTGTTATTATCTTATTTAAAGACCAATACTATCTATTCGCATCTCATTCTTCCGGATATTGGCACTCTTCCAATCTAAGAGACTGGGATTATATCGAAACCAAAACTCTAAAAGCCGCAGAGGTATGGGCACCCGCTGTTTTCGTGTACAAAGGTGCAATATATTATTTGGGAATGGGAGAAAGCCGAATTTACAAAAGTACCAATCCAGAAACAGATGAATGGGAAGAAGTGAAATATGAATTGCGAGGATTGGGGGACCCTGCTTTTTTCCAAGACAATGACGGTCGGGTATATCTATATTATGGATGCTCAGATAATGAACCTATCAGGGGATTTGAAGTAGATCCTGAGAACAGTTTCAGAGCCATAAGTCCTGAAGTAGACCTGATACCCCATTCCTCTGATCGTTTAGGTTGGGAAGTTTTCGGTGAGAAAAATGAACAATATGATAAGAAAGGTTGGAATGAAGCTCCTTGTATCACCCGTCAAGGCGATTATTACTATTTGATGTATGCAACTCCTGGTACAGAATTTACTAGCTACTGCACAGGAGTTTACACTGCCAGAAACCCTCTAGGACCCTATACCTGTATGCCGGGTGCTCCTTTCGCCATCAAACCGGGAGGATTTATTACCGGTGCTGGTCATGGTCATCCATTTAAGGACCGTTATGGAAATAATTGGTATGTAGGTACCATGATTGTTTCTGCTAAAGAACACTTTGAACGCCGGATTGGCATATTCCCGGCCTATTATCAGGATGGATATGCCCACGCAATAACCGACTATACCGATTTTCCTTTCATTCTGCCTGAAAAAAAAGTAGACTTCAGCCGATATAATATTTCTGCTGATATGAATCTGCTTTCTTACGGAAAAAAGATGAAAGCATCTTCCTCCTTAGAATCACATACAGCTGCCATGGCGGCCGATGAAAATATTAAAACCTGGTGGTCAGCTGCTTCCGGTAAAATAGGAGAATGGCTAGAAATGGATTTAGGAACTCCAATGGAACTATCAGCCATACAAGTCAGTTTTGCCGATGAAAGTTTTCAAACTTATCGACGTGACAAAGTGATTCCTATCTATCAGTACATTATAGAGGCCTCTCTTGATGGTATAAAATGGAAGACAATAGTAGATCGTTCTCAAAACACTAAAGATCAGATTTATGAATTAGTCCTCCTTGACAAAGTTATAAAGACGCGCTTTGTTCGCATAAAAAATAAGAAAGAGTTTGCTGTTGGAAACTTTTCTATAGCAGATATGCGCTTGTTCGGTAAGGCTAAAGGCAAAACCCCACAGATTGTTACCGGATTAAACATAAACAGAGGGAAAGACAGAAGAAGAATTGCATTCTCATGGACAAAGCAACCTGTTGCCGACGGATATATTATCCGCTGGGGTATCTCTCCCGAACACATTGATAATGCGGTCATGGTACGTGGCAGTCAAGCTGAATTTGGTTTCTTCGATTGTAATATTTCATATTACATCACCATTGAAGCTTTTAATGAATCAGGAAAAGGGAAACAGAGTAATCCTATCAAAATAGATTAAGTACTAATAACTAATACAATAAAATATGAAGATTAAAAAAATTACAGTTTTATGTTTATTAGCTGCCAATTGTCTCATGGTATCTGCCCAAAAGTGGTTTACACCTGATGTAGAAAAACAGGTAAACATACTTTTGAGCCAAATGACAGTTGAAGAAAAGTTAGCCTATATAGGTGGTGTAGACTGGATGTACACTAAAAATATTGACCGTCTGGGAATTCATCGTATGAAAATGACCGATGGACCTCAAGGATTGGGTACTCATGGTAAATCAACGGCTTATCCCGCTACCATCACGTTGGCTGCAACTTGGAATGAAAACTTAGCTTATGAATATGGCAAAGCATTGGGACGTGATTGCAGGGCAAGAAACGTGAACATCTTATTAGGTCCTGCCGTAAATATTTACCGTTCAGCACTATGCGGACGTAATTTCGAGTACATGGGCGAAGATCCTTATCTAGCCTCACGCACAGCAGTGGGTTACATCAAAGGTGTACAAGACCAAGGAGTTATGGCAACTATCAAGCATTTTATTGCAAACAATTCCGACTATGACCGTGATCACATCAGTAACGATATTGATGAAAGAACTCTGAATGAAATATATTTCCCATCATTCAAAGCTGCTGTACAAGAAGCTGAAGTCGGTGCAGTAATGACTAGTTACAATTTGCTAAACGGCGTTTACACAACGGAATCTCCTTGGTTACTAAAAGATGTTTTAAGAGATCAATGGGGCTTCAATGGTGTAGTAATGTCTGACTGGGGTTCAACACACTATTGCATACCTGCTGCCAGAGGTGGTTTAGATCTTGAAATGGCAGGTGGTGAGAGAATGAATCCGAAAGATATGGCTTATTACCTAAAAACAGGTGATGTAACAATGGATATGGTTGACGAAAAAGTACGTCATATCTTACGTGTCCTAATTGCTTTTGGATTCAAAGATGGTACTCAAGCAGATAGTAATATACCCTTGGATAACCCTCAATCCACAGCAACCGCTTTGGAAGTAGCTCGTGAAGGCATGGTACTTTTGAAAAATGAAAAAAATATCCTTCCTATTAATCCGAACAAGTACAAACACATTGTAGTAACTGGAAAGAATGCCAAAGGTTATGTACATGGTGGAGGTAGCGGTGCAGTTGTTCCATTTCACTATGTAAATATGTTCGATGGTATTCAAAAAGAAGGAATCAGCCAAGGAGTTAAAGTAGAATTTCTGGATGAATTTGATTTCTTCCCCGCAATTATGTATACAGGTAATGATTTAAAGGAAGCCGGGTTCAAAGCCGAATATTTTAATAATATAGATTTCAAAGGTGCCCCTATAGTCTCGCAAGTTGAAAAGAAAATCAATTATGTTTGGAGTGGTACGGGAACAGGCCTCAACGATATGCCCAAAGAATTCTATGCAGTTAGATGGAGTGGCGTAATGTGTCCGGATAAAACTGCTGAATACGAGTTCACACTCGGTGGAGATGACGGCTATCGCATGTTTATTAATGGTGAAACAGCTATCAATGATTGGGAGGCAAGAGCTTATCACAAAACCAATATCACTAAAAAACTAGAAGCCGGAACAAAATATAAGATTACGATTGAATACTATCAGAAAGGTGGTTCAGCTAATGTAGATTTCCGTTGGAAAGTGAAAGGTGATAACACTGACTATTTTGCAGACTACCTAAAAAAGGCAGACCTGGTAGTAGCTTGCTTTGGACACAACTCTGATACGGAAGGCGAAGGACACGACCGTCCATTTGGTTTACCAGAAGAAGATAAGAAAATGCTAGCAAGTATCTTCAAGAGCCAGACTCCTGTTATAGGTATCGTAAACGCAGGTGGCAATATTGAGATGCAGGAATGGGAACCTTCCATGAATGCTCTTCTGTGGGCTTTCTATGGAGGTCAGGAAGCCGGAACAGCTGCCGGTGAGGTTTTATTCGGTAAAGTAAACCCATCTGGTAAACTGCCTATGACATTCGAAAAGAAATGGGAAGACAACCCCGCATATAACAGTTACCATGATCCCGACGGCGATAAGCATGTGAAATATACAGAAGGTATCTTCATTGGTTATCGGGGCTATGACAAACTGAAACGCGACGTTCAATATCCTTTCGGTTATGGCCTGTCTTATACTACTTTCAATTTGTCCGGTGTATCAGTATCCAAACAAAATACAAACGGCTCTGTCGAAGTGACCTGCAAGTTGACCAATAGTGGTAAGCGCGATGGTGCACAAGTGGTACAAGCATATGTAGGTAAAGTAGGAGGTACGATTGAACGCCCCGAAAAAGAACTGAAAAAGTTCGAGAAAGTATTCCTGAAAGCAGGTGAATCAAAGACAATCAAGATGACACTACCCAAAGATGCATTCACGTACTATAGCACTAATGCTAAATCATTCGTTACAGATGCCGGTACCTACAACATCATGTTAGGTTACTCTTCAAGAGATATAAAGGCAGTGAAAGCAATTCAAATACAGTAGTCCATAACTAAAAACTATAATTCCTAAAACAATGAATACTAAAAAACTATGCGCGGCACTCTTGCTTGCATCCAGTTTTCTGACCGTATCAGCACAGAAATGGTATACCCCTGATATAGACCAAAAGGTAGAGGAACTGTTAAAGCAGATGACCGTAGAAGAAAAGCTATCCTACGTAGGTGGAGTTGATTGGATGTACACAAGGAACATTGATCGTCTGGGCATCAATCGTATGAAAATGACAGATGGTCCCCAAGGATTGGGTACTCACGGTAAATCTACAGCTTATCCTGCCACAGTAATGCTGGCAGCCACTTGGAACGAAAACCTGGCTTACGAATATGGTAAGGCATTAGGTCGCGATTGTAAGGCAAGAGGCATCAACATTTTGCTAGGGCCGGCAGTGAACATCTATCGTGCAGCCATGTGTGGACGCAACTTTGAGTATATGGGCGAGGATCCCTATCTGGCAGGACGCACAGCTGTTGGCTATATCAAGGGTGTACAGGATCAAGGTGTAATGGCCACTGTGAAGCACTTCATCGCCAATAACTCCGATTATGATCGTAACAATATCAGCAACGATATTGATGAACGTACATTACACGAAATTTATCTCCCGGCTTTTAAAGCTGCGGTACAAGAAGCAGAAGTAGGTGCAGTAATGACCAGCTACAATTTGGTAAATGGCATTTGGACAACTGAAGCACCTTGGTTACTGAAAGGAGTATTGAGAGGCCAATGGGGTTTCAATGGAGTTATAATGTCTGACTGGGGTTCTACTCATCATTGCGTACCTGCTGTAAAAGGTGGCCTGGACTTAGAAATGGCTGGTGGAGAGAAAATGAATCCGAAAGATTTGGCTTATTACTTGAAAACAGGCGTTATATCTATGGATATGATTGATGAAAAAGTACGCCACATTTTGCGTGTTCTCATTGCTTTCGGATTCAAAGATGGAACCAAAGTGGATAACAGTATCCCATTGGATGATCCCGAATCAGTAGTTACTGCACTGAAAGTTGCCCAGGAAGGTATTGTATTACTCAAAAATGAGAAAAACGTTCTTCCTATCAATCCCAAAAGCACCAAACATATCGTAGTAGTTGGCAAGAATGCTAATGGTTACGTTCGTGGAGGTGGTAGTGGTAATGTAACTCCATTTCATTATGTAGGTGCCTTCGACGGTATCCGCGAAGTGGGCGAAAGCTATGGAGTAAAAGTAGAGTATGTAGATGAGATGGACTTCATGCCCGAAATCATGTACACGAATGAGAAACTTCAGGAGAAAGGACTTCATGCAGAATATTTCACCAATCAACATCTTGAAGGGAAACCGCTATTGGAGAGAACCGAACAAAAAGTAAATTATTCATGGAGTGGCGGTACTTCCATTGAAGGCATGTCCAAAGAACATTATTCTGTACGTTGGAGCGGAATTGTCCGTCCGGCAGAAACAGCTGAGTATGAATTTCTGGCAGGTGGCGATGACGGTTATCGCATGTACATCAATGATGAGTTAGTAGCTGATGAATGGAAAGTAGGTGGTTTCAGAACCTCTACAATCGCCAGAACTTTGCAAGCTGGTGTAAACTACCGGATACGCTTTGAATACTTCCAGGAAGGTGGTGGCGCTGCTGCAAGCTTCACATGGAAACGTAAAAATGAAACAAGAGATTTGTTTATTGAACACTTAAACAAAGCTGACATGATAGTTGCTTGTTTTGGACATAGCTCTGATTCGGAAGCAGAAGGTGGCGATCGTTCTTTCTTCCTTCCTGAAGCAGATTCACAACTGATAACGAGAATAGCTAAATGTAAAAAGCCCATTATAGGTGTAGTAAATGCCGGAGGAAACATTGGAATGCAAAGTTGGGAACCTTCATTAAAGGGATTACTCTGGGGATGGTATGCCGGGCAAGAAGGTGGACATGCTATTGCAGACGTGCTATTTGGTAAAGTTAATCCTTCCGGTAAACTACCAATGACTTTTGAAAAGAAATGGGAAGACAATCCTGCTTACAATAGCTATCACGATCCCGACGGTGACAAACATGTGAAATATACCGAGGGTATCTACATCGGCTATCGTGGTTACGACAAACTGGGACGTGATGTACAATACCCATTTGGTTACGGCCTTTCTTATACTTCTTTCAAGCTTTCTGATATGGTTGCCTCAGCTCCCAATGCTGATGGTAGTGTGAAAGTTACCTGTAAACTGACCAATACAGGTAAACGAGATGGAGCACAAGTTATACAGGCTTATGTAGGAAGAGATAAAAGTGGTATAGTAGATCGGCCGGAAAAAGAATTGAAGAAATTCGAAAAGGTATTTTTGAAAGCAGGTGAAACAAAAACTGTTACAATGACCCTTCCAAAAGATGCTTTTACTTACTATAGCACAATTGATAAACAATTTGTCACAGATCCGGGTATCTATAATATCATGCTAGGTTTTTCTTCAAGAGATATCAAGGGACAAAAATCTATCCAAATTCACTAAATAGATAGGCTCAAAGTCTTGATTTTGAGCCTTCAAATAAAAATTAATTCAACAATAGTATTTTTTAACTCTAATAATTTTTTATGGAAACACATTTAAATGTTAAATGGGAACAGTGGTACTTGTTAGTACTGCTCCTTATCTTGGGTGTTGTCGGCTGTAAGGATGATAAGGATGAGGATAATTCTACCATCTACGATCCTTCTGTACCTGTAGAAATAACAAGCTTCACACCAGAAGCAGCTGCAGGAGGCGCTCAGTTTCTGGTTTATGGTAGTAATTTCGGAACAGACTTGAGTAAAATCAAGGTAACGGTTAATGACAAAGAAGCTGTCCTTATCAATTCTAATGGTTCATGTCTCTATTGTTTTGTACCTAAGAAAGCAGGAGTAGGTCCAGTGAAGGTTACTGTAGGTTTAAACGAATCAGCACAGGAAGCTGTAGCTGAAAAGGAGTTTGAATATGTTCCTTCTTTAGTAGTAAAAACACTGACCGGACATATTGATATAGATGGCAATAGTACGATTAAAGACGGTTCCTTTGAGGATGCACAATTCCAAGCTCCTTACTGGCTGGAGATAGATGATGAAGATAATATTTATTTATTGGAAGACCAGCAAGGATTACGTAAACTCAATATGAAAGACCGCACAGTAACTACTATATGGCGTACCGGAAGCGGAGTTAATCACCCGCGTTCTATGGCTTTCAATGCAGATCATAGTAAACTATATTTCTTTAATGACCAAGATAATAGTGATGAAGGTGTAGCTGTAGCTGTGGCAGAACGTAGCAATGATCCATCAAAAGAAGATTTCGCTTCATGGGTAACAGTAGCCCGTATGAAGAGTTGTTGTGGAGGAGACGTTCACCCTGAAACAAGCGATTTATTCTTCAATCGTTGGAATGGTGGTGAATATTATAAATGGGATTTTGATAGAAAAGACAAAGACCAGATATTCCGTTTGGATAATGGTTTCAACTCAGCATTAATATTTGCACCTAGTGGTAAATTTGCCTACATTGTAAGTATGGGACACCACTGTATATACAGAGCCAATTTTGATTATGCAACAGGCCGTCTGATGCAACCTTACATCTTATGTGGAAGTAAAAACAACAAGGGATACACTGATGGTCCTGGTAGTAAGGCCCAATTTAACGAACCTCAACAAGGATGCTTCGACAATGATGATAATTTCTATGTCTGTGACCAGAATAATAATCTGATTCGTAAAGTAGAACCGAGCGGTCAAGTTAGCACTTTTGCGGGACGTCGTGAAGAATGGGGTTGGGCAGATGGTGACTTAAGAAAAGAAGCCAGATTTGACCGTCCTTTTGGCATTGCCTACAACAGGAATACCAGTGAATTTTACATTGCGGACAAGAACAATAAGAGAATCCGTATTATCACAAAGGAATAATATTAATGAGAAACATATTATATTATGAAAAAGTATTTATTAATGTGGGTACTGCTTTTGGGATGCCTCTCTACGATATGGGCACAAAAGAGTGTATCTGAAATAACCGGAACAGTTCTTGATGAAAATAAAGAGCCACTAATAGGTGTAAACATCGTTATAAAAGATAACCCCGGATTGGGTACCATCACTAATGTAGATGGAAAATTTCGTATCAAGGCTACATCTTATCAGATATTGGTCTTTTCTTATATCGGTTATGATAAAATGGAAGTACCTATCACTGGCAATAAAGAAATCAATGTACAGATGAAACCATCCAGCAATAGTGTATTGGATGAAGTAACCATTACTGGTACAGGAGTACAGAAGAAAGCAACCATTACCGGTGCTATTACAACGGTAGATATCAATACACTAAAAAGTTCAGGAAGTGCCTCTACTAGTATCACCAACGCCTTGGCAGGTAATGTGGCAGGTATCATCGGCATGCAAAGATCTGGTGAACCTGGTAAGGTATCCGATTTCTGGATTCGTGGTATTTCAACCTTTGGTGCCAATGCAAAAGCATTGATATTGGTAGATGGCTTTGAACGTTCCATGGATGAATTGAATATTGAAGATATTGAGTCATTCTCTGTATTGAAGGATGCATCCGCAACAGCTATTTATGGTTCACGCGGTGCAAACGGTGTTGTATTGATTACTACTAAACGTGGTAAAGAAGGTAAGGTTAATATTGATGTGAAGGTAGAAGGTGGTTACAATACCCGTACCCGTACACCAGAATTCGTAGATGGATATACATATGCTTCTCTATTAAACGAGGCAAGAACTACTCGCAATTTAGAACCACGTTATACTCCTACAGAAATGGAAATTCTGCGTCAAGGTTTAGATCCTGACCTCTACCCGAATGTGGATTGGAAAGATGCATTGTTAAGAGATGGCGCTTGGTCAGAACGTGCTACAGTCAACATCAGTGGTGGTGGTTCCACAGCTCGCTACTATGTATCTGTAGGATATCTGAATCAGGAAGGTATGTATAATACGGATAGTAATTTAAAGAAGGATTACAATACAAATGCAAATCTTTCTCGTTGGACCTACCGCATGAATGCAGACTTAAATGTGACTCGTACCACATTAGTTAGTGTTGGTCTTGGTGGTTCTTTGGATTTACAGAATATGCCGGGTATGGACAATGATCAAATTTGGGGATCTATCGTAGGACAAAACCCTATAAGTATTCCTTTCATGTATTCTGATGGAAAAGTTCCAACTTATGGAACAGATAACCGCATGAACCCATGGGTAATGGCTACACAAACCGGTTATCAAGAAAAATGGTTCAACAAAATTCAAACAAACGTAACATTGGAACAAAAGTTGGATTTCATTACAAAAGGATTAAGATTTGTTGCTCGTTACGGTTTTGACACTGAAAATCAAAATAGGAATAACAGAACTAAGCGTCCGGAACTATGGCAAGCAGAAAGTCGCCGTGATGAGAATGGTAAACTGACAATGAATCGTGTAGGTGAAGAGCAGTTGATGAAGCAATCTAGCTACACTGATGGTAATCGTAGCGAAAATCTAGAAGCAGAACTACACTACAATCGTGTATTTGCAAAAAAGCATGATATCGGTGCTACTTTAAAGTATTTCCAATATCAAAAAGTTAAAACGGCCGATGTAGGTGATGATATCATGAAAGCTATTGCCAGACGTTCGCAAGGTTTCTCCGGCCGTGCAACCTATGCCTATGACTATCGCTATTTTGCAGAATTCAATTTCGGTTACACCGGTTCGGAAAATTTCATGAGTGGACATCAATTTGGCTTCTTCCCTGCCATATCTGTAGGTTGGAATATTGCAGAAGAAAAATTTCTCAAAAATCGTTGGAAATGGTTAGATATGTTCAAAATTCGCTATTCTTATGGTGAGGTTGGCAATGATCAACTTGCTGACAATGAATGGGAACGTCGTTTTCCCTATTTATACACATTTGGTAACATGGTCTATAAAGACAAAGTATTGGGTTGGGACTACGGCGACATTAATAATTCATACCGATTTGATGGATACCGTTATTCTCAAATTTCCTCTCCGAATTTGGGGTGGGAAGTTGCCAAAAAGCATAATTTAGGTTTAGATATGTCCATTCTCAATGGTAAATTCTCAATGACTGTAGATATCTATCAAGATACCCGCGAACAAATTTATATGCAGCGTCAGTACTTGTCACAAATCGTTGGTGTCACTAGCCAACCTTGGGCTAACGTCGGAAAAATGCGTTCAAAAGGTATTGACGGCAATTTCATGTTACATGAAAAAGTGGGACAAGTAGATTTCACCATACGTGGTAATATGACCTATACAAAAAATGAAGTTTTAGAATATGACGAACAGCTAAACTCTTATCCTTATCAGATGACAGAAGGTTTTCGCCATGGTCAAGCTCGTGGTCTAATAGCTTTAGGATTATTCAAAGATTATGATGACATCCGCAACAGTCCCAAACAAGAATTTGGCGATTATATGCCAGGAGACATCAAATATAAGGATGTGAATGGAGACGGTGTTATCAATGGATTAGACGAAGCACCTATTGGTGCTACCGATAAGCCAAGTCTAATTTATGGTTTGGGACTTTCAGCCACTTGGAAAGGATTTGATTTCAACATTCACTTTCAGGGAGCAGGAAAATCATCTTATTTCATTAATGGTTCCAGTGTCTATGCATTTAAAGACGGCGAATGGGGTAATATCCTAACAGATATGGCCAAATCCAGTAATCGATGGATTTCAAGTGAAATATCCGGTACGACTGAAACCGAAAATCCGAATGCTAAATACCCGCGTTTGAGCTATGGAGGTAACAATAATAACTATCGCAATTCTACTTATTGGTTAAAAGATGGTTCATATCTACGCCTCAAAACATTAGAAATTGGTTATTCACTACCACAGAAATGGGTAAATAAGATGCGTATGACGAAAGCACGCTTCTATTTTTTAGGTAACAACCTCGCTGTTTGGGATTCACTAGAACTTTGGGATCCTGAATTGGCAAGTGGTGACGGTATGAAATACCCATTGTCAAAAACATATACTTTAGGATTGAATGTAACCTTCTAAAAAAACGAACTATATGAAAATTAAAAATATTCTTCTAACAGCTGCACTGGGAGTAAGCGCACTCGCCTTCTCGTCATGTAGCGACTATTTGAATGTAGACCGTTATTTCAATGACCGAATGACGGAAGAAAAACTATTTGAAGACAAGAAATACTCTGAACAGTGGTTAGCCGGTGTATATACGCACCTATTAGGCTGCAATGACGATGTGTGCAGTAAGGGTAATACTCCTCATAACTTCTCTGACGATATGTATTTTGGTGACCGCAGTGGTTTATATCGCAATTTGAAGTACGGTATGTATGATGAAGGTGCTTTCCAACGTTCATGGAAAGAATGCTATATCGGCATTCGGGATGCTTCCACTTTCATTCGGAATATCCATGTAAACAAGGATTTCACACAGGAAGAAATAGCTGATTATAGAGGCCAAGCTCGCTTTCTTCGTGCCTACTACTATTGGCTATTATTGCGTAAATATGGTCCTATACCTTTGATTCCTAACGATGGGGAGATGGATTATACCGCAGAATATGAAGATTTAGCATTACCTCGTAATAGTTACGATGAATGTGCGGACTATATTGCTGACGAAATGGCAATAGCTGCAGGTGAATTGGCTATAACTCGTACTAATAGTGATATTAATCGTGCCACTCGTGGAGCAGCCTTAGCACTACGTGCCAAAGTTCTGCTTTATGCCGCCAGTCCATTAGCAAACGGAAATACAGAAATGGCTGATTTAACTGATGACAAAGGTAATATTTTAATTTCCCAAGAATACGATGAATCTAAATGGGCAAGAGCTGCCGCTGCTGCAAAAGATGTTATGGATTTAGATATCTACCATCTCTATGTGGCTAGTCGACGTTACAATAATGATGGAGGTCAGGCGTACCCTGAAACTATTATTCCTCCTGTTACAGATGAAAATCGCGAATACTCAGAAAACGAATGGCCTAACGGTTGGAAAAACATTGATCCATTTGAATCCTATCGCTCTATTTTTAATGGCGATGTGCAACCTAAAGCTAATTCAGAATTAATCTTTACCCGTGGTGTAAACACTCGAAAAGAAGGAGATTTTGATGGATTTATGACAGAAGATGTAGAAACCATGGTCATGCACCAAATGCCTTTCCAAATGGGTGGATATAACTGTCATGGCATAACACTAAAACAATGCGACGCATACTATATGAACGACGGAAGCGACGTTCCTGGTAAAGATGATTGTTTGGGACGCGGTGATGGCAGTTCACGCATAACAGGATTTGTCACCGAGGAAAACAAAGACCAGTACAAGCCACTTCCTACCGGAGTATCTTTGCAATATGCCAATCGTGAACCTCGTTTTTACGCTTCTGTTGCTTATAATGGCAGTATTTGGGAAATGACTACTTCATATGATGAAGATAAGCGTTTCTATCGGGCATGGTATTATCACGGCTCAGAAAATGGTAAATTAGCTCAATCACCAGACCTTTATTTACGTACAGGCATTGGTATAAAGAAGTTCTATAATCCTCAGGATTCTTATCAAAACGGTGGTCGTATTATTCCAAAAACAGAACCGGCTATCCGCTATGCTGAAGTATTATTGATTTATGCTGAGGCCTTAAACGAACTTTCTAACAGTTATGAAATAGCATCTTGGGATGGTTCCAAAACCTATACTATTAAACGTGATGAAGCCGAAATGAAAAAAGGTATCGAACCTATCCGTATTCGCGCCGGTGTACCTAACTATAAAGCAGAGGTATATAATAACAAAGATTTGTTCCGCAAGGCTTTGAAACGCGAACGCCAGATTGAATTATTTGCCGAAGGACATCGCTATTACGATCTCCGTCGTTGGAAAGATGCTCCGGAAGAAGAGGCAACCATGATGTATGGCTGTAACACCAACATCGGCGAGAACAACAGAGATATGTTCTATATACCAACTGTAATACCTTCCATGCCTTCGGTATTTACCAAGAAGATGTATTTTTGGCCTATCTCTCATGATGAATTAAAGAAAAACAGCCGACTGACACAGAACCCGGGCTGGACCTATTATGATTAACATTAAAGGAATACTTTTATGAAAACAATATATTGTATATTATGCACCATAGTGGTGGTTTTTGCTTGTTATGCTTGCAACAATGAATGGGAAGATGAATTGTACAAACAAGCCGTATCATTCGGAAAAAATGGCGTAGCGGATATCTATGTGAAGTATAAACCGAATGGAAAAACATCCTATCAGGTACCAGTCGTATTAAGTGGCACCACTATGAACGACGGTAATATCACAGTGAATGTAGCATTGGATGTAGATACACTAACCGATTTGAATTTTGAACGCTTCAGATATCGGGAAGACCTGTACTACAAATTATTGGATGAAACATACTATGACTTGCCTTCCACTCAAGTTACATTACAGAAGGGCACCAGTGTAGGGCTGCTTGACATTGATTTCTCATTAGGTGGAATCAACATGACAGAGAAATACATCCTCCCTCTGACTATTGCAGAAGGTGATGGTTATCAAATCAACTACCGCAAACACTACCGCAAAGCATTATTGAATGTTATTCCCTTCAATAATTTTTCAGGTAGTTATTCTGCTAGTGCCGGATTAATTTATCAAAGAGATAAAGAAGAAAACCAGCAAACCCCGATGACTATGGATACCCGTACAGCTTTCGTTGTTGATGATAATACAATCTTCTTTTATGCAGGTGTAACTGAAGAAGAACTAGAAAATCGCGAACTGTATAAAGTTACTGCTCATTTCAACGATGGTGGAATCTTAATATTAGATGCCCCCCATAAAGACAAGATAGGCTTCAATTTTATTTCCGGAGGTTATGTAATCAGTGAAGAAATGGATGCCTTGCAGCCATACCTAAAGCATCGTTATATCAAACTGGATATGGAATATGAATATAATGAATTGATTACAGATAACCTTTATATCCCGTATCGTTTCAAGGGTTCACTGATCATGGAACGTAAGATAAACACAACAATCCCAGATGAAGATCAAGCTATTATCTGGTAAAATACAATAAGCAATCCTAAATGAGACTGTGTATAAAACAATACACAGCCTCATTTAACAAACAAAATCTATCATGAAAAACAGCAAGTGGCTATTAGTATCTATCCTTTTTTTGTCTTCTTGTAGCAATAATATGTTTCAAGTAGAAGAAAGTTCTTTTGATGTATTAGAAGAAGAATTTGCAGCAGACACAAACAGCGAAAACATATTACATACACAAGAAGATAGCATAAATTTATTAACCATCAATGATTCTAAAGAAACAAACTTATATCCTGCAATGAGCTTTCCCATAGATCACGAGAGCTACTATACTCATGATGAAGTGGTTATTAATGTTCCTAGAATAGGTAGAGAATATGTGTACAATACTGAAGGAAAATTTCCAAATCTACCAAAGTACAATTTTAACTTAAATACTGGTTGTTATATACAATATCGATTGCACTCTGATAGAAATGGTGCTGATCATAACTGGTATTATTACCATCCAGATACAATACTATCTACTACACCTTATTATCTTGAAGTCCCTAATTATCATCCAGATGATTATCGGCTACTTACAGTAAGACTTAATGCTGCCAGACTCCCTAAAAGGGCTTTCGATATTCAAGGCGTATTGTGTGGTGGTGGTGCTATGTCAGAATGGCTTCCAGAAAATTGGAGCTATGATCCCTGGGAATTAAATACTAATGGTTTTTTATATCAAGGAGATCGCTCTGGTGATCGCCAAGACATAAATGTTTATGTGCAATTACATCTTGACGTAGATATGGTATTAGAAGTAGAGATGATGCGCGGTCCTTATAAACTAAAATTTGGAGACCAAGTAAAGGAAGTAAACTATAGTATTGGTACAAATTATATTTTTCATAAATTTATTGTAAACAAAACTCTCTATGATGTTCCTATAAACTCTCCTTATAAACTTGGAATGATATTTGATGAAAAAGTGTATTATTTCAACTTCTATGTTTCTCCTGCTTATAGAGGTGAAGTACTACATGCATATGCAAAAGCTAATATACATAAGAGCCTCAATTTAATGGACACTAAAGAATAAGAATAAGTAAGTGATTAGCTTAACTACTTACCCATAGAATTTCATGATCTCTATTAATACGTGCAATCTTTAAACCAATTCACTATTTTACATACAATTAATTATGAAATCCAAACTATTCACATCCTTCCTCCTATCAATAGCATTATACACCACAGCATATGCTACCGACCTCTATCGTCCCAGTAGGAACGTAGAGTTACGCCTTCCTTCTGTCCCCTTAATCGTATCAGACCCCAATTTTTCTATTTGGTCTCCCTGCGATAAACTGATGGATGGAACAACTCTGCACTGGACCGATGCACCCAAATCATTGATAGGTGCATTGCGTGTAGATGGTAAAAGTTACCGTTTTCTGGGAAAAGAGAAACTGAATCTGCAAGCCATAGCACCAATGACCGACACAGAAATCTGGGAAGGCACTTTTTTAAGAAAAAAGCCTGCCGATAATTGGATATCTTTGGATTTCGACGACAAAGAATGGAAACATGGAAAAGCCGCTTTCGGAAGCCGTGATCTCCCACGTGTCCATACAGAATGGAGCGAACAGAATAGCGACATTTATGTACGACGTACATTTGATATAAACGAATTGGAATCTGAAAGAGATTTTTACATCATTTACTCCCACGATGATGTATTTGAACTTTACTTGAACGGGGAAAAACTTGTTACTACAGGCGAAGAGTGGAAAAACAATGTATACCTAAAACTTACAGATGAAGCAAGAAAGAAACTCCGCAAGGGAAAGAATGTTATAGCAGCCCACTGCCACAACACAACCGGAGGCGCTTATGTCGATTTCGGACTCTATTGTGAAAAGAAAGATGCTGTAAAATTTGCAGCAGAAGCGGTACAAACTTCAGTAGATGTACTGGCAACTTCAACTTATTATACTTTCACATGCGGTCCGGTGGAACTGGATGTTGTATTCACAGCACCGCAACTGATTGATGATCTGGATTTATTGTCTACTCCTATAAATTACATTTCTTACCATGTCCGATCATTAGACAAAAAGGCACACGACGTGCAACTTTACTTTGAAACTACCCCGGAATTGGCTGCCAATGAAAACACACAGCCCACATCCGCCAAGATATTTTCTAAAAACGGTATCCGCTATATAGAAGCTGGAACCATAGATCAGCCTGTATGCCATCATAAGGGTGATGGAATCTGCATTGACTGGGGGTATGCTTACTTAGCCACTCCCAGTAGAACAGGAACAGAAATCGGTTTAGGCGATTATTATGAAATGAAGCGGTCTTTCATACAAAACGGAAAAAGTGGACTTTCCACACTCAACTGGTGGGCAAAATGTGCCGAAGAACAACCTGCCATGACATTCGTACACAACCTGGGTGCAGTAGATAAAACCGGAAATACCGGATTCCTAATGTTAGGATATGATGATATCTACTCCATAGAATATATGTATGAAAGATATATGGGGTATTGGAAACATGAAGGCAAAGTGTCTATCTTCGATGCATTTGAGAAATTAAGAGATAATTACCTACAGATTATGCAACGTTGCCGTATGCAAGATGAAACTATTTATGATGATGCCCTGAAAGCTGGTGGCAAACAATACGCTGAGATCTGCTCCGCAGCTTATCGCCAAGCTATATCCGCTCACAAGCTATTCACCGACAAATACGGAAACTTACTATTTTTCTCCAAAGAAAATAACAGTGGCGGATTTATCAATACAGTAGATGTAACTTATCCCTCCACTCCACTCTTTTTGACTTACAATATAGACCTGGTGAAAGGCATGATGACCAGTATCTTCGACTATAATGCCAGCAAACGCTGGACTAAACCCTATCCGGCACACGATTTAGGGGTATATCCGATAGCAAACGGACAGATATATGGCGCTGACATGCCGGTAGAAGAAAGTGGTAACATGGTTATTCTTTCCGCAACCATTGCCATGATAGAAGGAAATGCCAACTATGCCAAGAAATACTGGGATTTGCTGACTATCTGGACTAACTACCTGGTGGAGAATGGACTCGATCCAGAGAATCAACTCTGTACAGACGACTTTGCCGGTCACTGGGCACATAATGCTAACCTGTCGCTGAAAGCCATAATGGGTATCACCGGTTACAGTGAAATGGCACGCATGTTGGGCATGAATGATGTAGCAGACAAATACATAACCATTGCCAAAGATATGGCCTGCAAATGGGAAAGCATGGCCCGCGAGGGTGATCACTACCGTCTAGCCTTCGACCGTAAAGACACCTGGAGCCAAAAGTACAACATGATTTGGGATAAAATGTGGCAGACAAACCTGTTTCCGGATGAAATCGCCAAAAAGGAAATTGCTTACTACCTGACCAAACAGAATACGTATGGCTTGCCACTCGATTCACGCAACACTTATAGTAAATCGGATTGGATTCTCTGGAGTGCCTCTATGTCAGCCAATCAAACGGAATTTGAAAAGTTCGTAAGCCCATTGTACAAGTACATCAATGAGACCGTATCACGAGTTCCTATGAGTGACTATTTTTATACGGATAGTGGCAAAATGGTAGGCTTCAAAGCCCGTTCAGTGGTTGGTGGATACTGGATAAAAGTTTTAATGGATAAAATACACAGTAGCAAATAGAATAAATATGAATATATCTACTATCAAGAAAGCATTTTACCTATTGGTAGGAATCGGATTCGGCTGCACTCTACAAGCTGTCGAACCTCAAAAAGACGTAACGGATAACTACAGAAATAACCGCTATCCGCTACTTCAAAAGCCATTAATAGAACTTCCCTTGGGCAGTATCAAGCCCCAAGGTTGGTTAAGAGAGATGCTAATCCGGCAAAAGAATGGTGCCACCGGACAGATGGACACCCTCTATCCTTTAGTCATGGGCGAACGCAATGGTTGGCTAGGAGGTGATGGTGACCAATGGGAACGTGGTCCTTATTGGATTGACGGCTTATTGCCTCTTGCCTATATCCTAGATGATAAAGAACTGAAAGCTAAGGTGCAGCCTTGGATAGAATGGGCTTTGCAAAGCCAACGCGAAGACGGCTTTTTTGGTCCGGCAAAAGACTATCCGGGTGAACCGGGATTACAGCGTGATAATTCACATGATTGGTGGCCACGTATGGTAATGTTGAAAATCTTACAACAATACTATTCGGCAACCAACGATGAGAGAATCATCACCTTTATGACCAAATACTTCCGTTATCAACTAAATACCTTACCACAGAAACCCCTAGGACACTGGAGTTTTTGGGCTGAATTCCGTGCCTGCGATAACCTGCAGGCTGTATATTGGCTGTATAATCTCACAGGGGAGGCTTTCTTACTCGAATTAGGGCATCTATTGCACCAACAGAGTTACAGCTTTGTTGATATGGTAAACCGAGGGGATTTGCGCCGCATCTGTACAATACACTGTGTTAATCTGGCACAAGGTATCAACGAACCGATCATTTATTATCAGCAAGACACCAATCCTAAATACATTGATGCTGTAAAAAGAGGGTTTCAGGATATCCGTCAATTTCACGGACAGCCACAAGGAATGTATGGTGGAGATGAAGCATTACATGGAAACAACCCTACACAGGGTTCTGAATTATGCGCCGCTGTAGAATTGATGTACTCCCTTGAAAAGATGGTAGAAATTACAGGAGATATTGATTTTGCCGATCACCTGGAACGCATAGCCTTCAATGCTCTGCCTACCCAGATATCAGACGACTTCATGACTAAACAATACTTCCAGCAACCCAACCAGATTATGGTAACTCGTCACCGCCGTAATTTCGATCAGGATCATGAAGGTACGGATATTACTTTCGGCACATTGACCGGCTATCCTTGCTGTTTTTCAAATATGCATCAAGGCTGGCCAAAATTCACACAGCATTTATGGTATGCAACGCCCGATAATGGTATTGCCGCCTTTACCTATTCTCCATCAGAAGTCACAGCTAAAGTAGGTAACAATGTATCGGTCGTAATTAGTGAAGATACCTATTATCCTATGGATAACCGTATATCCTTCACTATTAAAGAAGTGAAGAACAAAACCAAACAAGTCGAATTCCCGCTACACTTACGCATTCCGAAATGGTGCAAACGTGCTGAGATAATAGTAAACGGCAAGGCAGAACAATACATTGAAGGAGGGCGGATCGCTGTTATCAATCGTATATGGAAGCGAAATGACAATGTAGAATTACACTTACCCATGGAAGTTTCTACCAGTACATGGTACGAGAATGCTGTGACTATTGAAAGAGGCCCATTAGTATATGCTCTTAAAATAAAGGAAAACTGGAAAAAAGAAAATCTCAATAATAGCTGGTATGGCCCCCATTATTATCAAGTTACTTCATCCGAACCTTGGAATTATGGGTTGGTGGACTTTGATCGCAGCCAAGTGAATAAAATAGCACAAGTTAGTATTGATAGCCAAAAACAGCAATCAATATTCCCCTGGAATCAAGAGAATGCACCGATTGAAATCAAGATGAAAGCCCGCCTTATTCCCACATGGACAGTTTACAATGAAATGGCAGGACCTCAACCTTTCTCCTTCTGCAACGGTGCTGAAGGAGAAGAACAGGAAATCACATTAATACCTTATGGTTGCACCACCCTACGTATCTCTGAATTCCCCATTGTTGGAAAATAATTTAGTTAACAATATCACTAAAATCAATAACAATATGAATTTTAATCATCTGAAAACAGCAATGATCTGCCTACTGGCAGTATGCATCCAGATCACTCATGCCGGCACACAGCAAGTGAATATCGAGCGCTCTTTCATGGTTGGAGACGGTATTGCTCAATTCATACCCACAGGGTATGATGCAAAGAAAATTCCATCATTTGCCCTACAAAGTGAACCACGTAAAAAAGGCGAACTGGCATCAAACTGGACACTAATGCCGGAATTCTTCTTGAATGATGGAAAAGCAGGAGCTTCTCTGGCAGTACCTGAAGGCACAAGCCTTTATGGAGGTGGTGAAGTTACCGGTACGCTACTGAGAAACGGCAAAACGATTAAATTATGGAACACAGATTCAGGAGCCTATGGAGTAGATGGCGGTAAACGCCTGTATCAATCACATCCTTGGATTATGGGTGTACGCAAAGACGGCACTTCTTTTGGTATTCTATTTGATACTACCTGGAAAGCCGAACTCTCCAGTATGGATGACAAGATAGAGTTAAGAAGTGAAGGTGAATTATTCCGTGTCTTCATCATTGACAGAGAGTCTCCCCAAGCTGTTGTAAAAGGTCTGTCAGAGCTCATTGGAACCATGCCAATGATTCCCCGGTGGGCAATGGGTTATCAGCAATGCCGATTCTCCTATTCACCAGATAGCCGCGTACTTGAAATTGCCGATAACTTCCGTGAAAGACGTATCCCCTGTGATGTTATATGGATGGATATTGACTACATGGAGGGATATCGCATCTTCACTTTTAACCCGAAAGGTTTCCCAAATCCAAAGAAATTAAATCAAGATTTACATTTGCGTGGTTTCCACAGTGCCTGGATGATCGACCCGGGAGCAAAAGTTGATCCCGATTATTTTGTTTACAAATCAGGAACAGAAAATGATGTATGGGTAAAAACTGCAGATGGAAAGGAGTATAATGGAGATGCATGGCCCGGTTCCGCAGCTTTTCCGGACTTTACATGCCCCAAAGTATCTAAATGGTGGAGTGGCCTATATAAGGATTTCCTTGCACAAGGAGTAGACGGTGTATGGAATGATGTGAACGAACCTCAAATTAGTAATACTCCCACTGGAACCATGCCTGAAGACAATTTTCACCGGGGTGGTGGCAATTTACCTGCCGGTAGTCACCTGCAATATCACAATGTGTACGGTTTTCTGATGGTAAAAGCATCCAGAGCCGGAATAGAGGCTGTACGGCCCGAAAAACGCCCGTTTATTCTGACTCGTTCTAACTTTTTGGGAGGACAACGCTATGCAGCAACTTGGACCGGGGATAACGGCTCCTCATGGGAACATCTGAAAATGTCCATTCCTATGTCTATCACGCTGGGATTATCCGGACAGCCCTTTAGCGGTGCAGATATAGGTGGGTTCCTGTTCAATGCGGACGCAGACTTGTGGGGACACTGGATTGGTCTAGGCGCTTTCTACCCGTTCTCCCGCGCTCACGCCTGTGCCGGAACCAATGATAAAGAGCCTTGGGCATTTGGTAAAGAAGTAGAAGATGCGGCACGTACAGCATTGGAACGCAGATACATGCTATTACCTTACCTCTATACTTTATTACAGGAAGCCTCTGAAACCGGCATGCCTATCATGCAACCAGCTTTCTTCGCCGATCCTAAGGATTTATCCTTGCGTGGAGAGGAGAAAGTATTCTTGCTTGGTAGCGATCTACTGGTTATACCTTCCTGGGCTGAACAAGCAGCACTGCCTAAAGGTATTTGGGAAGAGTTCTCCTTATTCCCCGGAGACAATAAAGATAAATATCAGTCAAAACTCAAAATACGTGGAGGAGCCATTATTCCTACAGGGAAGATCATACAGAACACTACTGAGAAATCACTAGACCCGCTCATACTACTGGTTTGTCTGGACGAACAGGGCAAAGCAAGTGGTAGTATGTACTGGGATGAAGGAGAAGGATGGTCTTTCAAGAAAGGAAACTACAGTTTGCAACAGTTCACTGCCGAAAAGGGAGCAAATAACAAGGTAATTGTGAAGTTAGCAGGAAAAACAGGCAAGTACCAGACAGAAAACAAGGACATGGCCATTGTAAAAGTAGTTACCAAACAAGGTATACGTCAAGGAAGTGGAAACCTCACAGAGGGAATTGAAATTCAACTATAAATATATAATTCAAGTATCGCATGTCTCCAATGTGCGATACTTGAACTAATAATATCTGATGCTCCAATGAATACTCAGACAATTTATCTCGCCTCTAAGCCGCATTATGAAATCCTGGATGGATTGCGTGGAGTGGCAGCTGTTATGGTCGTAGCCTTCCATCTTCTTGAAGCACATTCGGGTGGCAACCATCTCGCACAAATCATTAATCACGGCTATCTTGCCGTTGACTTCTTCTTTATGCTTTCGGGCTTTGTAATCGGTTATGCCTATGATGACCGTTGGAACCGGATGAGTATCGGCACTTTCTTCAAACGTCGTGTCATCCGCCTGCATCCTATGGTAATTATGGGTAGCATTATCGGTGCCCTTTTCTTTTTCCTACAGAAATCCCCCTGCTTTCCGAATATGGATAATGTATCGGTCGGAACGGTTCTGATAATCATGCTCTATGGCTGTACGTTGCTTCCCCTTCCTTTGAAGTGGGACATTCGCGGGTGGACGGAAATGCACCCGTTGAACGGGCCGGCATGGTCGCTCTATTATGAATATATCGGCAATATCCTGTACGCACTGTTTGTCCGTAAGTTCAACAAGGTTGCCTTGTCCATCCTTGTTTTTCTGGCAGCTTGTGCCACTTTGCATCTCTGTCTTACGGCGCCCAATGGTGATATCGTGGGCGGATGGGCATTGAATTGGGAACAGCAGTATGTGGGCTTTGTCCGTTTGCTCTATCCGTTCTTTGCAGGTTTGCTGCTTTCACGCTTAGGCTGGCTCATACGGGTAAAGAAACGCGCATTCTGGTGGTGTAGCCTGATGATTGTGATAGTTCTTTCCGTTCCCCGTATTGGCGGTGAAGATGGTTTCTGGATGAACGGACTCTACGAGGCACTTTGCATTATCTTTATCTTCCCAGTCATTGTTTCGATGGGAGCCAGTGGCAAAGTAACGGGAAAACGCTCTGTAGGTATCTGTAAGTTCCTGGGCGATATCTCATATCCCGTTTATATCACTCATTATCCGCTGATATACACATATACAGCCTGGGCATGCAATAATAATGCGACCATCACCGAAGGTCTTCCTTATATGATACTGACCTTTGTCGGAGCTTTCGTTCTTGCTTATGCCTGCCTGAAGCTCTATGACGAACCGGTACGCAAATGGCTGACCAATCGCTTTCTAAAAGGAGCACGTAAGATCAAGTAAATAAATTCAGCTTCATATAGCTTTCATAATCCTATCTCCCTTATTTATCGACCTTTACGCTGAAAGCATCCCTTTAGGGGATACTTTCAGCTTTCAGCCGTCACCACAACCGCAGAAACATTCATCAGTCGCACAGCCTCCTAACCACTTGATACACATTTCCATACTCTGTGTGCCGACGCACCACCCCCGCTTTCAGCAGCACTTGGCCGAAGCGCATAGGATTGACGCTGCGCATGGCAGCGGAATTCTTTTGCTGAAGTTCCCTGAAAATCTGGGCAGCCGTAAGACCGATACACTTCTCACCGGAATTCGCCACACGAAAATAACTATGAAAAACATCCTCTGCGGGACAAACACGGTAGAACGCCTCATTCTGTACCTGCAACACCTGCTCCTCTTCTTTGGTGAACCAATCACGCCTCCCCGCAAGCAGTTCCGCCTTCAGTTGTGCATAAATCTGGTCATGTTCTATATGGGTACAATCGATCACCCGCTCCACTTCCACGCAAAGAAAACGGCGGCTTCCCGTAGGGTCGGTAAGTAAGTCGAAACGGTTACTGGTACCAATAAAAGAGGCGACACGAGGCAGTTGGCGGAAGCTCTGCTGATAGGCCTTACGAATATTCAAGTCAGACATTTGCATCAGGTTCTTCAGCAACGGCATTTTGCTTTCGGCATACTTATCAAACTCGTCCATATTCAGCAAGCCCATTTCCGCCAAAAGGCGTTCCGCCTGCCCTTGCGAAGTAAGCTTCAAATTATCCACATAATATCGCCGCAGAACCATCGGCATCAATGACTTACAAAATGTGGACTTCTGCCGTCCCTGCTCTTGACTTACAAGAATAGGCGCTACACTGTTGGCATGTATGCCTGCCAGCCCCGACCACTGCGCGGCAAGCCCCAGCATCCAGATGTGAAATCCCTGCACCCAATGCGGACAGTCGGAAACCCGCAAGGCGAGCTGTGTCAGCCGGTCAACGCCGTCCCATTGCGGCAATTCCTCCATATAGAGCTGAAAGGGGTGATAATCGGGAATGTAAGTAGAATAGATATAGCGACTCAAATCCTTGTCCCAGCAAGGGATACCCTCAGCATGAGCCTCAATACAGAAAGCGTTCAGGTTTCGCTTACCGACAGGCAGGAAAGCGAAATCACGCTGCCCGGCAGGACGGAATTCGGTCTCTTCCGTCAACAGATTATAACGGAAATCATAACGTTTCGTCAGAAAATCCATAACCTGTCTCGTCAGGCGAACCGTTGTATTCGTGTTGTCTCCGGATTCCGACACCTCCGATGTTTTCTTTTTCGCTTTCTGCCTTTCCGATAAAGCCAACAACTGTTGTGCCTCGCGCAACAAGCGACGTTGTTCCAATGTCATTAATTTCTTTTTCATAACTTCTTTTCATTTTAATAGTAAACAGGTTTCGTTTTGTCAGTACCAACGCTACGAATTTACTACAACGAGAAAGCGCTTTGCAAGCATTCCATCAACTATTTTTCAGAGAACACAGTTAGAAAGAAAGTAAGGACTTTCATAGGTAAATCTTACTAATATCACTATCTTTGTATGCTGACTTATAAACGACCCACTCCAGTTGTTCACTCGACCAACTCCAGTCACTCATTCTACCAACTCCAGTCATTCACTCGACCGACTCCAGTGGTTCACTTTCAAGACAGCACCTTCGAGTCAACAAGTATATACATTTAAAGCATTAAGAAACAAGCATTATGGCAATAGTTTACGATTGGTACGAGAACCCCAACGCGGAAGGGGAATCGGAAGAAAGAGGGCTGCATCCCCGCCCGTTGCTCAACGGCAAAGTGAGCATGGAGCAATTATATTATCGGGTACACGAACGCAGTTCGCTCAGCGTGGGTGATGCAAAAAGTGCAATAGACACTTTGACCCAGCTTTGCGGAGAAGAGCTACGCGAAGGTCGGGAGGTGCACATCGAGGGATTGGGCTATTTTTCCCCCACTTTGGAAGCCACACAGAAAGTGACCCGCAAGACCAAGAACAAGCATTTGAAACTACGCTTGAAAGGCGTTAGTTTTCGCCCGGACATTCGTCTGAAAGCCGCACTGGCAGGTGTTACAGCCACCCAAAGTAAATACACGCGCCACTCCCTGCGACTCTCCGAAGTAGAGATAGATATGCGCTTGAAAGAGTATTTCACGGAACATGAACTGCTGCTTCGCATCGATTTCCAAGAATTATGCGGCATGGCACGCACCACCGCCAACAACCATCTGCAACGATTGCAAAAAGAGGGCAAACTGACAAATGTAGGAAGACGTGCACAGCCGATCTATCGCCCCATGCCGGGATATTACGGTATGTCGAGGGATGCGGAACTCAAGAGATAAAGTTAGAAACACTTCCCTTCAAAATAAGTGAAAGAAAACGCATCGTCGCTATAAGAACTTTTGTTATCTTTGTGTCGTTATGTGACAAGGCTACAAATTAGGAGGACAGAAAATGGATCCATTGGAATATATAGTACCGAACAGAAAGAGACTTCCCTACGAAAACATGATAGAGAGCAATATACGCATCGACTACGAGAAGTTGCGCATGCTCATCCGCAAGGACAAGGAATTTGCCCATGACGCTTCCATCATTCAGACTCTAGTGAGCCAAGGATTTATCACCGGTGATCTGAAAGACGGCTTCCCTGCCGCCAGTATCACCAATCCTGATAATTTTGTGAGCTTACTCTACTATTTCGGGATGCTCACTATCAGCGGCATATACGAAGGAAAAACCAAACTGACCATCCCCAACATGGTGGTGCAGGAACAACTCTACACCTATCTGCTGCGCCGACACGGACACCGTGAAACGTGCCATCGGCCATACCCAACTGCACAAGATTGTAGTGGTATATAAAGGGATGGAAATGCGGGTGTGCGAGAAAGTGATGTAATCCTCCTGAAAGCACTTCACCATCCTTCAGACGGCAGTTTCAGCGGAAAAGCCAATGAATGAGACAACTATGAAAGATGAAAGCAATTTTACTATTGCCATACATTTCATTCACGACTATATTCTTGTATATGCATCCGCAAATGAAACGTTAAATAATTCTCCAAAAGAGAAGAGAAAGGATGTAAGACTTCTCTATTTGGGAATTATCGGTTATATTTGTACTCAAATAAAGAAAACATGAACATTACGGGTTCTGAAAAATTTGAGAAATTCTGCAAGAAGTACAATGATGCACAACCTGCTTTGGAGAAGTGGGTAACAACAGTAACAAAGGCTTCCTGGAAGAACCATAACGAATTGAAGAACGATTATTTATCCGCGGACTATGTAGGAAACAATCGTTATGTATTCAACATCAAAGGCAATAAATATCGCCTTATTGTTTTGGTTGTATTTTTTGCTGGGAACATTGATATTCGTTTTGTTGGAACCCATTCAGATTATGATGCTATTGATGTAAATAAAATTAAAACTATATAGGAGGTGCGTATATGAAGATTAAGACAGAAAAGGAATTCCGTGCTTATCAGGCAGACATGGAAAGCATCATCGCTAAAGGTACATCTTTGGGTGATATGGAATTGTTGAGTGAGGAAGACAAAGCAAAATATATAGCCCTCTCTCAAGCCATCAACGAATGGGAATCTGCCTATCATCCGCTACCCGGAAAAGTTTCAACTTTGATTACTGATGCAATTAAGGCAAGAATGGAGGCAAATAACTTAAAGCAGAAAGAAGCAGCCAAACGACTTGGAATATCAGAATCCAGAGTTAGTGATATTCTGAATGGTCGTCGTTCATTGAACCTTAACATTGTGAAAAGGTTACGTGATAATTTGGGCATACCGGCTGATTTCATTTTAGACAATATTTGATAAAACGTTTTTTGTAAGAAAACTAATAAGACGCAAGAAAACACAAGACATACTCCAGATGTATCTTTCATGTGCAAATTTCAGCATTATTATCTTAAAGCGGGAAGCATTTTGTGACATGAAAGCACGAATACATGCCTATAAGCGTAATATGGAGATATTACGTACTTTTATGTCAGAAATTCATAATAAACGATTTCCAGAACACGCTATTTTTGTAAGCAAAATATCTTATAATCATTACACTAAAATGAAAAAGAAACTATTACTCCTATCATTCTTACTGGGAATAAATGGAGCATTATTCTCCCAAACCAAAAAGAGCGTTGTAGACTATGTAAACCCACTAGTAGGGACAGACTCCAGTTTCGAATTATCCAATGGTAATACCTATCCTGCCATCGCAATGCCCTGGGGGATGAACTTCTGGACCCCACAAACCGGAAAGATGGGAGAAGGATGGACTTATACCTATGCATCTAACCGTATCAGAGGTTTCAAACAAACACATCAACCCAGCCCTTGGATAAACGACTACGGACAGTTCGCCATCATGCCCATTACAGGTGAGCCCGTATTCGACCAAGACAAGCGTGCAAGCTGGTTCAATCATAAATCTGAGGTATCTACACCCTATTACTACCGCGCATTCCTCTCCGATCACAATATTACAACAGAAATTGTACCTACGGAGCGGGCAGCCATATTCCGCTTTACTTTTCCCGAGAGCAAGGATTCTTATGTAGTAATTGATGCATTCGACAATGGTTCGTATGTGAAAGTTATTCCGGCCGAGAATAAGATCATCGGCTACACGACCAAAAACAGCGGTGGCGTACCGGCCAACTTTAAGAACTACTTCACCATTACTTTCGACAAGCCCTTCACTTACTCGGCAACCGTAAGCAATGGTGAAATCAAAGTAGGCCAACCAGACGTTAAAGAAAATCATGCCGGCGCCATTATCGGATTCGCCACCCGCAAGGGAGAAAAAGTATGTGCCCGGATCGCATCTTCCTTCATCAGTCCCGAACAGGCTGAACAGAATCTGAAAGAACTCGGTTCAATGAATCTGGAAGAACTAAAGCTGAAAGGTAAAGAACGCTGGAACGAAGTACTCGGCCGAATAGAGGTTGAATCGGACAGCGAAGATCGACTTCGCA
>OIYD01000575.1_pt1 | contig 28880 bp, 27 predicted proteins | sample 1588141 | NCBI WGS metagenome assembly OIYD01 (sample SAMN03283259) | human gut metagenome | biome: human-associated habitat; material: feces | host: Homo sapiens | place: USA | collected 2013
CTGAATGGGGCGGCGTCTTTTCCATTCCGGCGGCGAGACGGAAAAATCCCGCAAAGCGGTTTGAATTTTGAAAAAACTGTGCTACAATAGACCGCGGAACGTCCGGCGGGCCAGCGGAGCTGCCGGGCAAGATCAAGAACGGCCCCCTGCAGGCGGCCGACGGAGGAAACAGCAGTGGCTAAAAGCATCCTACATACCATTGAGCGCAATATGCCCACCTTTTCCAAGGGACAGAAGCGGATTGCCGACTACATCCTGCAGAATTACGACAAGGCCGCCTTCATGACTGCCAGCAAGCTGGGGAAGCTCTCCGGCGTCAGCGAGTCCACAGTGGTACGCTTCGCATCGGAGCTGGGGTACGACGGCTATCCCAGTATGCAGCGGGCACTGCAGGAGATGATCCGCAGCCGCCTCACTTCCACCCAGCGCATCCAGGCGGCGGACAATCTGTTCGGCGGACAGGATGTGCTGTCCGCCGTGATCCAGTCCGATATGGACAAGCTGCGGATGGTGGCGGAAGAGGCGGACAGGACTGAGTTCAACAAGGTGGTGGACCTGATCCTGGGCGCCGGGCACCTGTACATCCTGGGGGTGCGGACCTCCTCCTTTGTGGCGGGGTATCTGAACTTCTACCTGCACCTGCTGTCCGAGAACGTGACGCTGGTGCAGTCCAACGCCGCAGGGGAGATCTTCGAGCAGCTGCTGCGGATCGGCCCCGGGGATGTGATGATCGCCATCAGCTTCCCTCGGTACTCCAAGGTCACTATGAACACAGTGAAGTTTGCCCAGGACCGGGGGGCTACCATCGTGGCTATTACAGACAATGAGCTGTCCCCCGTCTACCAGATGGCGGAGGCTGCTCTGCTGGCTCCCAGTGAGATGATCTCCTTTGTGGACTCCATGGTGGCGCCTCTGTCCCTCATCAACGCGCTGCTGATCGCCGTGGGCTCCCGGATGCGGTCGGACGTGTCCCGCACCTTTGCGGAGCTGGAGGACATCTGGAACGCCTACGGCGTGTTCGGGAAGATGGACGATGAGTAAGGGGCTGGTAGTGATCGGCGGGGGAGCCGCCGGGATGATGGCCGCTGTCTCCGCGGCGGAGCGGGGCGCACGGGTGACGCTGCTGGAGCCCAATGAGCGGCTGGGAAAGAAGCTGAACATCACCGGCAAGGGCCGGTGCAACGTCACCAACAACGCCGATGTACAGACCTTGCTGGCCAACGTGCCCCGGAACGGCAAGTTTTTGTACAGCGCCTTTTCCCGGTTCGACGGCCGGGACACCATGGCGTTCTTTGCGTCCATCGGCGTGCCGCTGAAGACCGAGCGGGGGAATCGGGTGTTTCCCGTCAGTGACCGGGCCTTTGACGTCAGCGCCGCTTTGGAGCGGCGGCTGAAGGCGCTGAAGGTCTCTCTGGCCCGGGACCGGGCGACGGAGCTGGAGATCACCTCCGGCGCCGTCACAGGTGTCCGGGGAGAGCGGGGGACATACCCTGCCGGGGCGGTAGTCCTTGCCACCGGCGGCGTCAGTTACCCCGCCACCGGCTCCACAGGAGAGGGGCACCGAATGGCCCGGGAAGCGGGGCATACGGTGACGGACCTTCAGGGCTCTTTGGTGCCGCTGCGGGATTACGGCCTGGGCCGGGAGCTCCAGGGCCTGAGCCTGCGGAATGTGGGGCTGGCGGTGTTTGAGGACCGGAAGAAGATCTACACGGACTTCGGGGAGATGCTGTTCACCCACTTCGGTGTCAGCGGGCCCCTGGTGCTGTCGGCCTCCGCCCACATGCGGCACTTCGGCAAAAAGACCTACCGGCTGGAGATTGACTTGAAGCCCGCCCTGGATGAGCAGGCCCTGGACAAGCGGCTGCTGCGGGACTTTGAGAAGTACGCCAACCACGACTTCTGCAACGCGCTGGACGATCTGCTGCCCCAGAAGCTGATTCTGGTGGCAGTGGAGCGGTCGGGCATCCCGCCCCATCAGAAGGTCCATGACCTGACGCGAGAGCAGAGGCGGGAACTGGTCCAGGGCCTCAAGCATTTTTCTGTGGAGATTGCCGGACCCTGCCCGGTGACGGACGCCATCGTCACTTCCGGCGGCATAAAGATCAGTGAAATTGACCCAAAGACAATGGAATCAAAACTTGTAAAGGGATTATACTTTTCGGGAGAAATCATGGATGTGGACGCCTATACCGGCGGATTCAACCTGCAGATCGCCTGGGCCACAGGCCGGGCGGCGGGACAGGCTGCGGCGGAGGCGCTGAGACAAGGGGAAGAGAACGCATGAGTGAGAACATTCGCGTGGCCATCGACGGGCCCTCCGGCGCGGGGAAGAGCACCCTGGCCAGGAGCGTGGCCGCCAGACTGAACTTTTTATACGTGGACACAGGTGCCATCTACCGCACCATCGGCTATGCCGTGTGGCGGAAGGGGATCGATCCCCGGGACCGCTCTGCCGTGGTGGCGGTGCTGCCGGACCTGGAGATCTGCCTGACCTATGGGACGGACGGCCTGCAGCACATGGAGCTGAATGGAATGGATGTGACGGCGGAGATCCGCCTGCCGGAGGTGTCCCGCTACGCCTCTCTGGTATCCGCCTATCCGGAGGTTCGGGCGTACCTGCTGGAGATGCAGCGCCAGCTGGCCCGGGAGAACAGCGTGGTGATGGACGGCCGGGATATCGGCACGGTGGTGCTGCCGGATGCGGAGGTGAAGGTGTTTCTCACCGCTTCCGCGGAGGAGCGGGCCCGCCGCCGGATGCTGGAGCTGGAGGAGCGGGGGACGCCGGAGCCTTATGCGGCTATCCTCCGCGCCATTCAGGAACGGGACTGGAACGATACCCACCGTGACGCCGCACCCCTGCGTCAGGCGGAGGACGCGGTGCTGCTGGACACCACGGCTCTGGATTTTGTCCAGAGCGAGGACGCGCTGCTGCACATTATCCGGGAGAGGACGGAACTATGAGCGAAAAGAGGCCGTTGAATGGATTTTTCGTATGCATCTACTATCTGGTAAACTTGGTGGCGGGGATTCTTCACCCGGTCACCATCATCGGGCGGGAGAACCTGCCGGAGCACGGCGCCCTGCTGTGTCCCAACCACAACAGCAACTGGGACCCGGTACTGGTGGCGCTGAAGGTTCCGGTGAACTACCGGCTCCACATCATGGCCAAGAAGGAGCTGTTCTGCAACAAGGTCTTTGACTGGGTACTGCGGAAGCTGGGCGCCTTCCCTGTTGACCGGGGCGAGGGGGACATCGAGGCGGTGAAAACCGCCCTGAAGGCTATCAAGAGCGGGGACAACCTGCTGATATTCCCGGAGGGAACCCGGGTGGAACACGAGGGGGCTCTGCCCGCCAAGGGTGGTGTGGCCGTCATCGGCATCCGTTCCGGGGCGCAGTTCGTGCCGGTGTACGTGGAGGGGAACAAACGCCTCTTTCGCCGGACCCGCATCATCTTCGGCCAGGCATACCGGCCGGAGGCCACCAGCCGTCGGCCTTCACCGGAGGAGGTCCAGGCCATCGCCGACGAGGTGCTCCGCCGCTCCTACGCCCTGGGGAAGGAGGCACGATGAAGGTTCTTCTGGCCAAGAGCGCCGGATTCTGCTACGGCGTGAAGCGGGCGGTGGAGCTGGCGGCAAAGACCGGGGAGGAGACCGGCGGATGCTGGATGCTGGGAGACCTGATCCACAACTCCCACGTGGTGGAGGATCTGGCCCGCCGGGGTGTCCGGAAGACCGAGGACCCGGCTGGCCTGGCGGCGGGGGACACGGTGGTGATCCGATCCCATGGAGAATTGAAATCCGTGCTGGACGATCTGGAGGCCCGGGGCGTCCGGTGCGTCAATGCCACCTGTCCCAATGTGATCCGCATCCAGCGCCTAGTGGCCCAGGCGGAGGCGGAGGGCCGCCGTCCGGTGATCATCGGCGAACCCCTGCACCCGGAGGTGATGGGGGTGGCCAGCTGGTGCCGCCAGCCCCTGGTGTTCGACGGGCCGGAGGCCGTGGAGGCCTGGCTGGACGGGGATGAGAAAAGTCGGGAAATCCCTGTTACCGTAGTAGCGCAGACCACCTGCATCCGAAAACTTTTTGAAACTTCTTGGAAAATCATAAAAAAACAGTGTACAAACGTAAAAATCTTTGATACAATATGTAATGCTACGCATGAACGTCAGTCTGAGGCGGCAGAAATCGCCGGCAAAGCAGACGTGATGGTCGTGGTGGGAGACCGTAAAAGCGCCAACACCAAACATCTGACGGAAATTTGCCTGAGGAGATGCCCCCGCGTGGTCCAGATTGAACGCGCGGACGAGCTCTCGCCGGATTTTTTCAATGGTTGTACTGTTGCGGGCCTTACGGCTGGTGCCTCCACGCCTGCGGGCATCATTAAGGAGGTATATGCAACGATGAGCGAAGAAATCAAGGCGGCCGAGGGCAAAGAGGAGTCCTTCGAGGAATTACTGAATCAGTCTTTTAAAACTTTAAATAACGGTGACCGGGTCACCGGCATCGTTACCGCCATCACCCCCACCGAAGTGCAGGTGGACGTGGGCGCCAAGCAGGCGGCCTACATCAAGCTCAGTGAGCTGAGCGATGACCCCAATGTCAAGGCGGAGGACATCATCCACGTGGGCGACCAGATCGAGACCTATGTGGTCCGCGTCAACGACGTGGAGGGCTACGCAGAGCTGTCCAAGAAGCGTCTGGACGCTGCCAAGGTCTGGGAGAACATCGAGCAGGCCGTGGAGGAGAAGACCGTTCTGGAGGGCACTGTCACCGAGGAGAACAAGGGCGGCATCGTGGTGTCCGTCAAGGGTGTGCGGGTATTCGTCCCCGCCTCTCAGAGCGGTCAGCCCCGCGGCGCCGATCTGTCTGCCATGGTGAAGCAGAAGGTCCAGCTGCGGATCACCGAGGTCAACCGCGCCCGCCGGCGCGTGGTGGGCTCCATCCGCTCCGTCACTGAGGAGGCCCGGAAGGCCGCCCAGGCGGAGGTGTGGGCCAACATCGAAGTGGGCAAGCACTACACCGGCACCGTCAAGTCCATGACCAGCTACGGCGTGTTCGTGGACATCGGCGGCGTGGACGGCATGGTACATATCTCCGAGCTCAGCTGGAGCCGGATCAAGACCCCCGCCGAGGTCTGCAAGGTGGGCGATACCATGGACGTGTACATCATCTCCTTCGATCCCGAGAAGAAGAAGATCTCCCTGGGCGTGAAGGATCACAGCATCGATCCCTGGCAGGTGTTCATGGACAAGTACCAGGTGGGCGACGTGGCCTCTGTCCGCATCGTCAAGCTGATGACCTTCGGCGCCTTTGCCGAGGTCGTGCCCGGCGTGGACGGCCTGATCCATATCTCCCAGATTGCTGACCGGCGCATCGACAAGCCTGAGGATGTCCTCTCCGAGGGCCAGATTGTGGACGCCAAGATCACGGCCATCGACGAGGAGAAGCAGAAGATCTCCCTGTCCATCCGCGCCCTGCTGACTCCCGCGGCTGATGAGGCTGAGGAGGAAGAAGCTCCTGTGGAGGAGTAATCCGCACGGATTTCCAGACCTAAAAAAGACAGGCTCCGGTGAGGGGCCTGCCTTTTTTTGAAAATTTTGTGATTTTTTTCACGGTATGGATTGCTTTTCAAGGGCTGGTATGTTATACTCTTGACAATCAATGTAAGACAACACCGATGACATCATACAACAAACGGGAATTACAGGAGGAAGATCAACATGAGCTACCAGGAAGTGTACAAACAGAAGCTGACAACGGCCGACGAGGCGGTCAAGGCCGTCAAGTCCGGCGACTGGGTGGATTACGGCTGGAGCGTCTGCTCGGCGGATGCCTTGGATAAGGCGCTGGCCCGGCGGATGGGCGAGCTGACCGACGTGAAGATCCGGGGCGGTATCCTGACCCACAAGCCCGCCATTTTCGATGTGCCCAATGCGGCGGAGCATTTCTGCTGGAACTCCTGGCACATGGGCGGCATCGAGCGCAAGGCCGTGAGCGAGGGCTTCTCCTATTACATCCCCCTGCGGTATTCTGAGCTGCCGGGGTATTACCGCAACTGCATCAAGAGCCTGGACGTGGCCATGTTCCAGGTGGCCCCCATGGACGAGCACGGCTGGTTCAATTTCGGTCCCGGCGGCTCCCACCTGAAGGCTGTGTGCGAGTGCGCAAAGACCGTCATCGTGGAGGTCAACAAGAACATGCCCGTGTGCTTGGGCGGGTTTGAGAACTGCATCCACATCGACGACGTGGACATGATCGTGGAGGGAGAGAACCCTGCTTTGGATGAGCTGGGCGGCGGCGGAGCCGCCAGTGAGGTGGACATGGCGGTGGCCAAACTGGTGGTGCCGGAGATCTGTGACGGTGCCTGCCTGCAGTTGGGCATCGGCTCTATGCCCAACGCCATCGGCAAGATGATCGCCGAGAGCGACTTGAAGGATTTGGGCGTGCACACCGAGATGTACGTGGACGCCTTCGTGGACATGTCCATAGCCGGTCGCATCACGGGCCTGCGCAAGCCCTTTGACCGGGGCCGGCAGACCTATGCCTTCGCGGCGGGCACACAGAAGCTGTATGACTTCATCGACAACAACCCTGAGTGCATGGCTGCTCCCGTCAGCTATGTGAACGACATTGCCCGGGTGTCTCAGATCGACAACTTCATCTCCATCAACGGCGCCGTGGATATCGACCTGTACGGCCAGGTGTCCTCTGAGTCCTCTGGAATTCACCATATCTCCGGTGCCGGCGGCCAGCAGGACTTCGTCATGGGCGCGTACCTGTCCAAGGGCGGCAAGAGTTTCATCTGCTGCTCCTCCTCCTACATGGACAAAAAAAGCGGCCAGCTGAAGTCCCGTATCCGGCCCACGCTGCTGGAGGGGTCCGTGGTCACCGCCACCCGCACCAACCTCCACTATGTAGTGACGGAGTACGGCAAGTTCAACGCCAAGGGCAAGTCCACTTGGGAGCGGGCCGAGGGCCTGATTGCCATCGCCCATCCTCAGTTCCGCGAGGAGCTGATCGCCGAGGCGGAGAAGATGCACATCTGGCGCCGTTCCAACAAGAGATAACAAAATCCTCCGGAGCCGGGCGGCATATCTGCCGTCCGGCTCTTTTGTACAGGGGGGACCTGTGTCTGGAGGTGCTGATGCCCTTGCCGCGGGTGGATGATTCTCTGCGGAAAGTGTAAGGCACTGGAAAAGATAGTAAAAAAATTTCAAAATAATCTTGTAAAGCCGCTGAAAAGCCGGTATAATGAAATTTATGAAAACAGAAAAGTGGAAATAGAGAGAGCGGGTTCCAGTCACCGCCCGGCGGAAATGGGAAGGAGTTTACCATGTTCAGCGTTGGGGATCTGGTCGTTCATCCAATGCATGGGGCCGGCGTGATCGACGCCATCGTTCAGGAAAAGGTCGCGGGGAGTACACAGGACTACTATGTGTTCAAAATGCCGGTGGGTGGACTGCTGTTGAAGATCCCCACCGCCAACAGCCAGACGATTGGAGTCCGCTCGGTCATCCAGCGGCCGGAGGCGGAAGCCCTGATTGCCGCTATCCCGTCTTTGGCGGTGGAGGAGAGCAGCAACTGGAACAAGCGGTACCGGGAAAATCTGCTGCGGATGAAGAGCGGGGATCTGTACGAGGTGGCACGTGTGATTAAGGGGCTGATGTTCCGGGAACGGAAGCGGGGCCTCTCCAATGGGGAGCGGAAGATGCTTCATACGGCCCGCCAGATCCTGCTGTCGGAGCTGGTGCTGGCAGAGGACAGCGGCTATGAAGAGGTGGAGCGGCGTGTGGAGCAGGCCATGCTCCAGACACCGGAGATCCAGAGATAACGTGTTCGCGGACCATGTCCGCGAACATTCTGCTGTTTCAGGAGAAATTTCCAGGGAGGTCGGATCATGGCATTTTTCAAAAAATTCCGGGATGCCCAGCGCCCTTGCTGCGCCGCGCTGGTGGCGGCGGCAGGCAGTTCTTCCCGCATGGGCGGGGTGAACAAGCTGCTGCAGCCCCTGGACGGCATTCCTGTACTGGCCCGGACACTGACGGCCCTGCAGATGGCCCGGCGGATCGACGAGATCGTGGTGGCCGCCCGGGAGGAGGACTTTCTGGAGATCTCCCAGCTGTGCAGGACCTACGGCATCACCAAATGCACCAAGGTGATCCGGGGCGGGGAGAGCCGGGCCCACTCGGTGCTTCTGGCAGCACTGGAGGCCGGGGAGGGCATGGAGCTGCTGGCGGTGCAGGACGGCGCCCGCCCCCTGGTGACGCCGGAGCTCATCGACGATGTGGCGGAGCAGGCCGCCCGCTGCGGGGCGGCGGCCCCGGCGGTGGCGGTGAAGGACACCATCAAAGCCGTCCGGGACGACGGCACGGTGGCGGAGACGCTGGACCGGGCGGCCCTGCGGGCTGTGCAGACACCCCAGATCTTCGAGAGCGCGCTGCTGAAAGCCGCGCTTCAGGCGGCTGTTGAGGGGGGCATTCCCATAACGGATGACTGCTCCGCCGTGGAGCGGCTGGGCAAGCGGGTCTATCTGGTGGAGGGGGACGAGGAAAACCTGAAGATCACCACTCCGGTAGACCTGATTTTGGCGGAGGCTATTCTGCAGGCCAGGGAGGATCGGATATGACGAATCTGCGGATCGGACATGGATATGACGTCCACCGGCTGACGGAGAGGCGGCGGCTGGTGCTGGGGGGCGTGGAGATTCCCTGGGACCGTGGGCTGCTGGGCCACTCCGACGCGGACGTGCTGACCCACGCGGTAATGGACGCCCTCTGCGGCGCCGCCAAGCTGGGGGACATCGGCAAGCTGTTCCCGGACAGCGATCCCCGCTACGCCGGTATTTCCAGCCTGGAGCTGCTGCGGCAGGTGGCAGCGCTGCTGCAGGAGAGAGGATGGGCCGTGGTGAACATCGACGCCACCCTCATCGCCCAGGCCCCCAAGGTGGGCCCCTACCGCCCGGAGATGGAGGCGAACCTCTCCGCAGCTCTTGGGACGGATGCGGACCGGGTGAATGTGAAGGCCACTACAGAGGAGCATCTGGGCTTTACCGGGGACGGCTCCGGTATGGCGGCCCATGCGGTGGCGCTGCTGGAACGGCTCCCCTGAAAAAAGGACGTGCCTCGGGCGCGTCCTTTTCGCACGTCCGCGCCTCCCGACCATAGAATGGGTAGAGAGGAGGAGTGTCTGTGGAGCACTATTTGATTATCGCCCGCTCGGTGACCTATGCCCAGCGGATGCAGCGGGCGCTGGCCCGGTCGGGGATCCGAAGCCGGATCTTCCGGGCCCCCCGGGACCTGACGGACCGGGGCTGCGCCTACGCCGTGCAGATCGCGGACTCCGACCTGACGGCTGCCCTGACGGCCCTTCACAGGGAATCTTTGGACCCTGTTCAGATATTCTTGACCCAGCGAGGGACGTTCCGGGAGGTGAGACCGTGATCTATTTTGACAGCGCGGCCACCACCTTCCAGAAGCCCCGGACTGTGGCGGACGCCATGCGGGACGCCATGGCCACCATGAGCTCTCCCGGCCGCGGCGGATACCCCGCCGCCATGCGTGCGGCGGAGGCTGCCTTCGACTGCCGGACAGAGCTGGCGGAGCTGTACCATCTGGAGAACCCGGAGCAGGTGGCCTTCACCATGAACGCCACCCACGGCCTGAACATTGCCATCAAGAGCCTGGTGCCTCCCGGCGGGAAAGCCGTGATCTCCGGATATGAGCACAACGCTGTCACCCGGCCCCTGGCGGCCCTGGGGGCCCAGGTGTCCGTGGCGGCGGCGCCCCTGTTTCAGCCTGCAGCGGTGACGGCGGCCTTTGACCGCCTGATCGTGCCCGGCACGGACGCGGTGATCTGCAACCATGTGTCCAACGTATTCGGCTTCGTCCAGCCGGTGGAGGCTATCGCCGCTATCTGCCGGGAGCGGGAGGTACCCTTCATCATCGACGCGTCCCAGTCCGCCGGGATGCTGACCCTGGACATGACGGCCCTGGGGGCGGCCTTCATCGCCATGCCGGGCCACAAGGGCCTGTACGGCCCCCAGGGGACCGGCGTACTGCTGTGTGGGAAGGACGTCCCCGTCCGCACACTGCTGGAGGGCGGCACCGGCAGCATCTCTATCCAGCAGGAGATGCCGGACTTCCTGCCGGATCGGCTGGAGGCGGGTACCCACAATATGCCCGGCATCGCAGGGCTGCTGGCAGGGGTCCGATTCGTCCGCCAGCTGGGGCCGGAGGCCATCTGCGCCGGAGAGCGGCAGCTGACCTTCCAGGCGGCGGAGGGCCTGAGGCGGCTCCCTGGACTGCAGGTGTTTGCCCTGCCAGACCTGGCGGCCCAGGCGGGGGTGCTTTCCATTGTCCCGGAGCACATGGACGCAGAGGCATTGGGCGCGGCCCTGGCAGACCGGGGCATCGCCGTGCGGGCGGGCCTTCACTGCGCGCCCCTGGCCCACCGCACCGCCGGGACGCTGGACACCGGCACCGTCCGGCTGAGTTTTTCCCACTGGAACACGCGGGAGGAAGTATCCCGTTTCCTAGTGGCTATGGGGGAGATCCTGAGGTGACTTTCTGAACAGACCGTGAATTTTAGCTTGGTTTGCCTTGCATTCTACAGGCAGATTTTATATAATCTAGATATTCATGGCCTGAAAGGGATGATGACGTCCAATGGAATTTGTCACGCTCTCCACACTGCCCGGGATCATCGGCCGGTATCTGATGATGCTGAAGGTCACGGACATTTTGGATATAGCGATTATGGTGTTTGTGTTTTACAAGGCTCTGACGCTGATTCAGAGCACCCGGGCCGCCAGCCTGCTCAAGGGCGTGCTGGTGTTTCTGGCGGCGCTGATGCTGTCCATGGTCCTGAATATGAACAGCATCAACTTTATCATGAACCAGCTGGTGAGGTGGGGCGTGGTGGCGCTGATCGTCCTCTTCCAGCCCGAGATCCGACGCATCCTGGAAGAGGTGGGCAGCCGCCGCTTCATCGCCTTCTTCTCCCGGGCGGAGGCCGGCACCGCCGTGGAACAGGCCATCGACCAGACGGTGCTGGCCTGCACCGAGATGTCCCAGTCCCGCACCGGCGCCCTGATCGTGTTCGAGCGGGAAAACCTGCTGGACGACATGGTCCGCAGCGGCACGGTGCTGGACGCGGCGGTCTCCAGCGAATTGCTGAAAAACATCTTCTTTGTAAAGGCTCCCATGCATGACGGCGCCGTCATCGTCCGGAACGGGCGGGTGCTTGGCGCCGGATGCATGCTGCCTCTCAGCAAGAACGTGAACCTCTCCCGGGAGCTGGGGATGCGCCACCGGGCCGGTATCGGCATGAGCGAGAACGCCGACGCCGTGGTGGTCATCGTCTCCGAGGAGACCGGGTCCATCTCCGTGGCCATCGGGGGAATGCTCAAGCGGCACCTCAAGCCGGAGACGCTGGCCAATATCCTGCGGAACGAGTTGCTTCCGCAGGAGGCCGGGGAGGACAAGCCCAAGTTCAGCCTGATGAATCTGCTGCGGGCCGGAAGCACGGGAGGCGACAACCATGAAAAGTAATCCCAAGCAGAAGGCGGTGTATCTCGCCCTGTGCATCCTGGCGGCCATCGTGGTGTGGATCTTCGTAGACAACTTCGGAAACAACGGCGGTGCGGTGATGCATACCAAGTGGTTCCGGGATGTGCCCATCACCTACACTGGGGAGACGGTCCTTACAGAGCGGGGCTTCATGCTGCTGGACGAGGATACCGTCAGCACCGTGGATTTGGAGATGGAAGGGACCGCGTTTGACCTGGCTCTGCTGGACAAAGACTATATCCGGGTGACAGTGGATCTCTCCAATGTGAGCCGGACAGGGGTGCAGACGGTGACCTCGGTGATTTACGGCTATACGGAAGAGTATTTCCGGCAGAATATTACGGTGAGCGACCGGACGCCCTCCGTCATCACCATCAACGTGGCGGAGCTGTACCACAAGACGGTGGATGTCCGGTGCGAGATCTCCGGCAATGTGGCAGAGGGTTACTCCGCCGGAGAGCTGCAGGTCAGCCCCACGGAGATCGAGGTCCGGGGCGATCAGGAGGATGTGGATGCCGTCAGCTATGCCAAGGTGACCCTGGATCTGGGAGAGGACGCCACCTCCACGGTCACGGGAGAGCTGCCCATCCAGTTCTATGACGCAAATGACCAGCTGCTGGAGAACACCAGCCTCCAGACCACAGAGGAGACCATTCAGGTGACGCTGCCGGTATATGTCACCCGGGAGCTGCAGCTGACCATGAACTTCGTGGAGTCCGCCGGCGCCCGCATGTACAACGTGGACTGGGGGATCGAGCCGTCCACCATCTTGGTGTCCGGCCCGGCAGATGTGCTGAACAGCATGGACAGCATCGTTCTGGACGATTTCAATCTGGCGGAGCTGGGCAGCACTACCAATTACAGCTATGCCATTCCCATCCCGGAGGGATGCGAGAATCTCAGCGGCGTCACACGCGCCACGCTGCGCATCTCCTTCAAGGATATGCAGCGCACCACGGTGACGGCCACCAACTTCATTCTGGAGAACGCACCGGAGGACCGGACCGTAGACCTGCTGACAGAGCAGCTGGCCGTGTCCATCTTCGGCACCAGCGGGGATGTGGGGGCCATTACCTCGGACAACATTCTGGTGACGGTGGACCTGGCGGACTTCGGCTCCGCCGTGGGCACCTACACTGTCCCCGCGGAGGTGACGGTGGTGGGGCACGACGTGGGCGTCTCCGGCGGGACGTATCAGGTGCGTGTCACCATTTCTGAACAGACATCCGATCAGCCGGCGGAGCCTGATACGCCCGCCGGGGAGATCCCAGATACAGGAGACGAGACAACATGACGCAGATCGCAACAGTTGAACGAATTTTAGATGCGGACCACGCGGAGATTTCCGTACCCCGGAAATCCGCCTGCGGACACGACTGCGAGGAGTGCGCCGGCTGCGGCGTCACCGGCGCGGCGGTCCACGCCCGGGCCAGCAACCCCATCGGCGCCCGGCCCGGACAGAAGGTGGTTGTGGAGAGCAGCACCAAGAATATGCTGCGGATCGTGGTACTGGTGTACCTGATCCCGGTGGTGCTCTTCCTGGCGGGGTATGTCATCATGTCCCTGCTGACGGACAGCGTGGCGGCGCAGTACGCGGTGGCTGCGGCCGGATTCGCGGCGGGCATCGTCTTTGCCATCTTCTATGACCGCAGGCTGCGGGCCAGGGGCGGCCTGACCTTCAACATCGTCCGGGTGTTCTGAGGCGGTGTTCGGCTATGTACGCCCCCCGCTGGAGATCCTGCCTCAGGAGGAGGCAGAGCGGTTCCGGCGGGCATACTGCGGGCTGTGCCACACCCTGGGGGAGCGGTACGGCCCGGCGGCCCGGATGATCCTGAACTACGACTTCACCTATCTGGCCATCCTGCTGTCGGATCCGGAAGAAGCTGCGCCCTGCCGGAGGCGGTGCGTGTCCAGCCCCGTCCGGCTCCGGGCGTACCAGCCCGCAACCGCGGCCCTGGAGCTGGCAGCGGATGAGAGCGTGATTCTGGCCTACTGGCAGCTGCAGGACGGCGTGGAGGACCACGGCCTCTGGAAGGGGTTGGGCTACCGGGTCTCCGCCGCCGCACTGCGGGGCGGCTATCGAAAGGCTGCCGCGGCCCGGCCGGGGTTTGACGGCCGGGTGCGGGAACAGCTGGCGGCTCTGAGCCGCTTGGAGGGGGAGTGTTGTCCCTCCATGGATCAGGCGGCAGATACCTTTGCCCAGCTGCTAGCGGCAGCGGCTGCCGGGGTGGAGGACCCGGTGCGGCGGCGGGTGCTGGAGCAGATGCTCTACCACCTGGGCCGGTGGGTGTATCTGATCGACGCGGCGGACGACCTGCAAAAAGACGCCGTCTCCGGGAATTATAATCCCGTGGCCCTGCGCTATGGCCTGCGGGACGGCAAATGGGACGAGGAGAGCCGCCGGGCCTTTGCCAGAACGCTGGACCACTCCATCCACATGATCGCCACGGCCTTTGAGCTGTGGGACTTCGGCGTCTGGCGCCCCCTGCTGGAGAGTACGGTGTACACCGGGCTTTTTGCCGTGGGCCGGGCCGTGCTGGAGGGCACCTTCCACAAAATGCCCCCCAGGGAACAGAGAAAGAAACACAAGAAGGCTGAGGAGACCACATGAACGATCCCTATCAGATACTGGGTGTGTCGGAGAACGCCTCCGACGAGGAGATCAAAAAAGCATATCGGGAGCTGGCCCGGAAGTACCACCCGGATAACTACCACGACAATCCGCTGGCGGATCTGGCGCAGGAGAAGATGAAAGAGATCAACGCCGCCTACGAGCAGATCACCAAGGAGCGGGCCTCCGGCAAGCGGGGGAGTGGCTCCGGCGGGGCCTCTTACGGCGCTTCCGGCTACGGCGGATACGGCGGCTATCAGGGCTACGGCGGATATGGGGGCTCCCAGAGTTACAGCGGTCAGAGCTCCGTGCTCCAGCAGGCCCGCATCGCCATCAACACCGGCAACATCAGCCGGGCGGAGGCGCTGCTGGCCAATTACAGCGACCACAATGCGGAGTGGAACTTCCTGAAGGGGGCGGTCTGCTACCGCCGGGGCTGGCTGGACGAGGCGCTGCGGTACTACCGGACCGCCTGCCAGATGGACCCCACCAACGCCGAGTACCGGCAGGCGCTGGAGTATATGGAGGGCACGGACGACACGGCATACCGCCCCGGCGGCGGGAGTTTCGGCACCTTTTGCGGCGGAAATCCCTGTATGAGCCTGTGCTGTCTCTGGGCGCTCTGCAATGGCGGCGGCTATTGGTTCTGCTGCTGAGAGACCACAAGAGAGGAAGTAGGGATCACATGATTAAGAGCATGACCGGCTACGGCCGGGCAAGACAGGAGCTGCACAAGCGGGACATCACGGTGGAGGTCCGCTCCGTCAACAACCGGTATCTGGACTGCACCGTGAAGATGCCCCGGATGTATGCCTTTGCGGAGGACGCGGTGAAAAAGCACGTCCAGCAGGCGGTGTCCCGGGGAAAGGTGGACGTGTTCATCACCGTGGACGCCACTGCCGCGGATGTGGTCAAGGTTGCGGTGAACCGGGAGCTGGCGGCCCAGTATGCCGCCGCCCTGGGGGAGCTGTCGGACGTCTGCGGCACAGCGGACTATCGGCCCGCGCCGGAGACGCTGGCCCGGTTCCCGGACGTCCTTACCGTCACGAAGGCGGATGAGGACCTGGAGACCGTCAGCGCCGACCTCTGCGCGGTCTTGGACGAGGCGCTGGCCGCGTACAATGACATGCGGGCCGTAGAGGGGCAGAAGCTGGCGGAGGACATCTCCAACCGGCTGGACGCCATTGAGCGCTACACCGGACAGGTGGAGATGCGGTCGCCGGAGACGGTGGCGGAGTACCGCGCCAAGCTCACCGCCCGGATGGAGGAGGTGCTGCAGAGCACCACCGTCGACGAGCAGCGGATCCTGATGGAGGCCGCCATCTACGCGGACAAGGTGGCTGTGGACGAGGAGACCGTCCGCCTGCGGAGCCACGTGGCCCAGCTGCGTACCATGCTGGCAAGCGACGAGCCCATGGGCCGGAAGATGGACTTCCTGATCCAGGAGGTCAACCGGGAGTCCAACACCATCGGCTCCAAGTGCAACGATGTGGCCATTGCCAATGTAGTGGTGGGGCTGAAGGCGGAAGTGGAGAAGATGCGGGAGCAGGTCCAGAATGTGGAGTGATGGAAGATGAAGCTCATCAACATCGGATTCGGCAATCTGGTCTCCGCTGACCGGCTGGTGGCTGTGGTGGGGCCGGACTCGGCCCCCATCAAGCGCATGGTGCAGGAGTCCCGGGAGCGGGGAATGCTGATCGACGCCACCTACGGCCGCAAGACCGCGTCCATTTTTATCATGGACAGTGACCACGTGGTACTGTCGGCCCTGCCGCCGGAGCGGTTCGCACCGAAGGAAGAGAGAGAGAACGAAGAATAGGAGCGTGTGTATATGAGAAAGGGGAGGACCTTTGTGGTCTCCGGCCCCTCCGGCGTGGGGAAGAGCACGGTGCTCAAGGCCCTGCTGGAGTCCCGGAAGAATCTGTATTTTTCTGTGTCGGCCACCACGCGGGACCCGCGTCCCGGAGAGCTGGACGGCATCCACTACCACTTCATGGACGTGGAGTCCTTCCGGAAGTGGATCGCCATGGACCAATTCCTGGAGTACGCGGAGTATGTGGGGAACTTCTACGGCACACCCAAGAAGTTTGTGGACGATGCCATGGAGGCCGGGAAGGACGTGATCCTGGATATTGAGATCCAGGGCGCCATCCAGGTGTGCAGCAAGCGGCCGGACACGGTGCGCATCTTCATCGCCCCTCCCAGCTGGGCGGAGCTGGAGCGCCGCCTGACAGAGCGGGGCACCGACAGCCCCGAGAAGATCCAGAAGCGGCTGCTGCGGGCCAAAGTGGAGTTTCAGACGGCCCACACCTATGATTACTTTGTCATCAACGACACCGTGGAGAATGCGGTGGGGGAGCTGAACGCCATTATCACGGCGGAGCACTGCAAGCCCCAGGAGCGCATGGAGATCATCAGCGGACGCTGAGACGCCCGCTTTGTCCATAAATAAATTTACGCCTGCAAGGCAGATAGGAAGTTGATCCATTATGATGCTGTATCCCGCAATGAACAAGCTGACCGGCTATATCCCCAACCGCTATATGCTGGTGGACGTGGTGGCCCGCCGGGCCCGGCAGATCGCCGACGAGGCGGAGGAGACTGGCGAGCATCTGACGGAGAAGCCCGTCACCCTGGCCATCCAGGAAGTGGCGGACGGCAAGCTGGACGCCAGAAACATGGACCTGACCATTGAGGAACCGGAGGATCTACAGCCGGCGGAGGAAGAGGCACAGTAACAACAGGAGGGGCGAGGCATGGAAACCGCTGAGATCGTGAAAATCGCGGTGAGCGCCGCGCCCTATTCCATTGACAAGCCGTATGACTACCTGGTTCCCCCGGAGCTGCTGGAAACGGCGGTACCCGGCGTCCGGGTCACCGTGCCCTTCGGCCGGGGCAACCGCACCAGTGAGGGCATTATTCTGGCCCGGACGCCAGGTGAAAAGATGCAGGGGCTCAAACCCCTGCTGTCGGTCCTGGACCGAGGGCCGGTACTGGACGGCGATGGCATCGCCCTGGCATTGTGGCTGCGGCAGCGGTACTTCTGCACGCTGTTTGAAGCGGTGAAGGCCATCCTGCCCGCCGGACTCTGGTACCAGATCCGGGAGGTCTGGCATGTGGCAGAGGGCATGGACCGCTGCGCGGCCGACGGCGCGGCCACCGGTATCCGACGGGCCGCCCCGGTGCTGGACGCCTTGTTTGCCGCCGGAGGCTCCGCAGAGCTGTCAGTGCTGGAGGAGGCCTGCGGCAGGGAGGCAGGCACCGTGCTGCGGGCACTGCAGAAGGCCGGGGTCACGGTCTGCGAGACTGCGGCCCGCCGGAGGATCGGCGACAAGTCCCGTCGGATGGTGGAACTGGCCGTCAGCGCCGAGGAGGCCGCATCTCTGACGGAAAAGCGATCCTCCCCCCAGCGGCGGGAGGCGGTGCGTCTCCTGGCGGCAGAGGGGCGGATGAGCGCGGCGGAGGTATGCTACTTCACAGGCGTCTCCATGGCCGCCCTCCGGGGGATGGAGAAGGCGGGGATCGTGGCTTTTTCAGCGGAAGAGGAGCTGCGGCTGCCGGACCTGACGGCGGTGGAACCCAGCGGTCCTATCGTCCTCAATGAGGAACAGGAGGCGGCCTTTCAGTCTATCCGGACCCTGACGAAGACCGGGAAGCCGGAGGCGGTGCTGCTCCAGGGCGTCACCGGCAGCGGCAAGACCCAGGTCTATCTCCGTCTGGTTCAGGAAATACTGAGCCGGGGGAGGCGGGCCATGGTCCTGGTGCCGGAGATCGTGCTGACGCCCCAGATGATGCGGCGGTTCTCCGCCTGCTTTGGGGACCAGGTGGCCATGCTCCACAGCTCCCTGCGGATGACGGAGCGCTACGACCAGTGGAAGCGTATCCGCCGGGGCGAGGTCCAGGTGGTGCTGGGCACCCGGTCCGCCATCTTCGCCCCGCTGAAAAACGTGGGCCTGATCGTCCTGGACGAGGAGCAGGAGAGCAGCTATCAGTCGGAAAACCCGCCCCGGTATCACACCCGGGACGTGGCCAAATACCTCTGCGCCCGGGACAAGTCCACCTTGGTCCTGGGGTCTGCCACTCCGGCGGTGGAGACCGCCTGGAACGCGGAGCATGGGATCTATCACAAGGCGCTGCTGCGCCGGCGATATAACCGGCAGGCATTGCCGGAGGTGCTGGTGGCGGACCTGAAACAGGAAATCCGGGCGGGCAACGCCGGGATGGTGGGGCAGGTCCTCCGCACTGAGCTGGAGGAAAACTTGCGGCGGGGAGAGCAGAGCATCCTGCTGCTGAACCGCCGGGGCAGCAGCAGGTATCTGCTGTGCGGGGAGTGCGGCCATGTGCCGGAGTGTCCCCGCTGCAGCGTGGCGCTGACGTATCACTCCGCCAATGGGCGGCTGATGTGCCACTACTGCGGCCACTCGGAGCGATCCAGCGACACCTGCCCCGTCTGCGGCGGCATCATGAAGCACGTGGGCACCGGCACTCAGAAGGTGGAGGAGGAGCTCCACGATCTGTTCCCAGGTACGGAGGTGCTGCGGATGGACGCAGACACCGCCGAGGGCCGTCATGAGCAACTGCTAGACAAGTTTGAGCGGGAGCAGATTCCCATCCTCCTGGGCACCCAGATGGTGGCCAAGGGGCTGGACTTTCCCCAGGTGACACTGGTGGGGGTTCTGGCTGCGGATCTGTCCCTGTATGTAGACAACTACCGGGCCGCCGAGCGGACCTTCAGCCTGCTGACCCAGGTGGTGGGCCGGGCGGGCCGGGGCGGCAGTGCCGGCCGGGCGGTGATCCAGACCTACACCCCGGAAAACGATGTGATCCAGTACGCGGCTCGGCAGGATTACCAGGGGTTTTATGAGCGGGAGATCCGGATGCGGCGATTGCGCCGGTTTCCGCCATTTGCAGACCTCTTCACCTTCACCGTCTCCGGTACCGAGGAGGGCGCCGTCCTCCGGGCCGCCGTCGCAGTGCGGGAAGAGCTGCGCCGCCTCTGCGCCCTGCCGGAGCTGGCGGCCGGAGAACCGGAGGTGCTGGGTCCCGCCCCTGCGCCGGTGATGAAGCTGAATAACCGCTACCGCTACCGCTGCCTGCTGGTGGGAAAGAACGACAGGCCCACCCGAGAGGCGGTGAGCTGGCTGCTGAAGGCATTTGCAAACGACCGCGCCAACCGCGGGATGAATCTATTTGTGGACTGCAACTCCATGGAGTGAGCAGCGTTTTGAAGGAGGTCAAGGACTTATGGCTTTACGGAAGATCGTGGTGCAGGGAGAGGAGTGCCTGACAAAGGTGTGCCGCCCTGTGACGGAGTTCAACCCTCACCTGCACCAGTTGCTGGACGATATGCTGGAAACACTGGAGGATGCCAATGGCGCTGGGCTGGCTGCTCCCCAGGTGGGAGTGCTGCGCCGGGTGTGCGTGGTGCTGGACGAGGACTCTGAGGAGTATATCGAACTGGTGAACCCGGAGATCGTGGCTCAGAGCGGCGAGCAGACCGGGCTGGAGGGCTGCCTCAGCGTGCCCGGCAAATGGGGCATCGTCACCCGGCCGGACGTGGTCCGGGTCCGGGCCCAGGACCGGTATGGCGACTGGTTCGAGGTGGAGGGCGAGGGCCTGACGGCCCGAGCTTTCTGCCACGAGATCGAGCATCTGGACGGCCATCTGTTTGTGGAGCACATCGACCACTTCCTCTCTGATGAGGAGCTCCGGGACTATCTGGAGCAGGAGGAGCGGCAGGCCCGTGAGGCCGCAGAAGCTCAGGAAGGGGAGTGAGCCCATGCGGATCCTGTTCATGGGCACGCCGGACTTCGCCGTGGCGTCCTTGCGGCGGCTGGTGGCCGACGGCCATGAGGTCTGCGGCGTGTTCACGCAGCCGGACAAGCCCAAAAACCGGGGACATAAGCTGGTGCCAACGCCTGTAAAAGAATTTGCTTTGACAGAAAATATTCCCGTCTATCAGCCTTTGAAGATGCGGGACGGCACGGCGCTGGAGCTGGTGCAGTCCCTGGCACCGGAGCTGACGGTGGTGGCGGCCTACGGCCGCATCCTGCCGGAGGACATTCTGGAGGCGCCCAGATACGGCTCTATCAACGTCCACTCGTCTCTGCTGCCCAAGTACCGGGGGGCGGCCCCCATCAACTGGGCCATCCTGAACGGGGAGGAGACTACCGGCGTCTCCATCATGTATATGGCGAAGGAGCTGGACGCAGGGGACGTGATCCTGCAGAAGGAGACTCCCATCGGCCCGGACGAGGACGCCCAGGCCCTGACGGCGCGCCTGGCGGACCTGGGGGCAGAGGCCCTCAGCGAGGCGGTGGCGGCCATCGGAAACGGCACAGCCGCCCGGACCCCCCAGGATGAGAGCCGTCAGACCTACGCCTCCATGCTGACAAAAGAGATGTCCCCCATCGACTGGACCCGCTCCGCCCGGGAGATCGACTGTCAGGTCCGGGGACTGATTCCCTGGCCCTGCGCGGCCTGCGAGCTGGCAGGGCAGCGGTTCAAGGTCTACCGCACCGCCCCCGGCGAACAGACCGGCGCGGCGCCCGGTACAGTGCTCTCCGCCGGGAAGCAGGGCATCCAGGTGGCCTGCGGCAGAGGAGAGAGCCTGTATCTCACGGAGATCCAGGCGGAGGGCGGCAAGCGCATGGCTGCGGCGTCCTATCTGCTGGGCCACCCGTTGGAGGTCTGAGCTCCGCCAGTTTCACAATTCGGGAGGTTTTTATGCCCTATTACGGTCATATCTATTACGGCTATGGCGACTTTCTTGCAAATAATCTGTACGTCCTGCTGCTGATCCCAGTGCTGCTGCTGTCCCTGTGGGCCCAGTTCCAGGTGTCCGGCAGCTTCCGGCGTTACAATGCCGTGAACAACCGGCGCCGCATCACCGGTGCCCAGGCGGCGGAAGCGGTGCTGCGGGCTCACGGGGTATTCGGTGTGCCTGTCCGGCCCTGCCGGGGAAATCTGACAGACCACTACGACCCCCGGGACAATACCATCTACCTGTCTGAGACAGTCTACGACGCCCCCACCATCGCGGCGGTGGGCGTGGCGGCCCACGAGGCGGGCCACGCTGTCCAGTACGCGGAAAACTACGGGCCTGTGCGGCTGCGCACGGCCATCATCCCCGCCACGCGGATCGGTTCCAGCCTGTCCTTCATCCTGTTGCTGGTGGGGCTGGTGCTGTACAACCAGTCTCTGTTCTTCATCGGCATCGTGCTGTTTTCCTTCACCACGCTGTTCCAGCTGGTGACGCTGCCGGTGGAGTTCAACGCCTCCGCCCGGGCCATCGCCACCATCGACGGGGCAGGCCTGCTGGATGAGGATGAGCTGCCCGGCGCCAAAAAGGTGCTGCGGGCCGCGGCGTTGACCTATGTGGCGGCGCTGCTGATGAGCCTGCTGCAGCTGATGCGGTTTGTGCTGATCTTTATCGGCCGCGGCGGCCGCGATCAGGGAGGCAGCCAATGAGGGCCCCTAATGCCCGGGACACCGCCCTGCGCGTCCTGGTGAGCTGCCGCACGGCCGGGGCCTGGGCGGATGCGGCCCTGAGGGCCCAGCTCCGCCGGGACGGCCTGTCCGGACCAGAGGCGGCGCTGTGCAGCCGCATCGTCTACGGCGTGATGCAGAACCGGCTGCTGCTGGACTTCTACCTGGGTGCCTACTGCTCCCAAAAGGTCGACCACTTGCAGCCGCCGCTGCTGGAAATTCTGCGGATTGGGGCTTATCAAATTCTGTTTCTGGATAAAATTCCCCACAGCGCCGCTGTCAATCAGGCGGTGGAGCAGGCCAAGGACAACGGCCGGGCCAAGGCAGCCGGGCTGGTGAACGCGGTGCTGCGGCAGCTCTCCCGGAACAAGGTGCACCTGCCGAGGATCCCGGACCAGGATGCACTGCACAGCCTCTCCATCCGGTACAGCCATCCCAAGTGGCTGGTGAAACGCCTCCAGGCCATTCTGGGGCCGGAGACGGAAGCCTGCCTTGCGGCCGACAACGCTCCGGCGCCGCTGACGATTCAGGTGAATCCGCTGAAAGCTGCTGCGGAGGAGCTGACGGCGGAGCTGGAGGCATCCGGCGTGATTGTCCGGCCCCATCCTTGGGTGTCCGGATGCCTAGAGCTGGACCACGCCGGGGACCTGACGGCGCTGGCGCCTTTCCGGGCGGGAAAATTCCTGGTCCAGGACCCGGCGGCCCGGCTGGTATCCCAAATCGCCGGGGTGGAGCCGGGTATGCGGGTGCTGGACGTGTGCGCCGCGCCGGGAGGCAAGTCCTTCTCCGCCGCCTTTGCAATGGAGGACCAGGGGGAGATTTTGGCCTGCGACCTCCACGAGAACAAGCTGAAGCGCATCCGGGAGGGGGCGGAGCGACTGGGCCTTGCGTGCATCCAGACTACCGCCGCAGACGGCCGGGGGTTCCGGCCGGAGTGGGAGGCGGCCTTCGATGTGGTGCTGGTGGACGCCCCCTGCTCGGGTTTCGGCATCATCCGGAAGAAGCCGGATGTCCGGTACAAAAAGCCTGACGACCTGTTCGCCCTGCCGGTGATCCAGCGGGCGATCTTGGACAACGCCGCCCGGTACGTGAGGCCCGGCGGCACGCTGGTGTACTCCACCTGCACGATCCTGCCGGAGGAGAACGAGGGTGTATCCGACAGCTTCCTGGCAGAGCACCCGGACTTTTGCCGCACGCCCTTCTCCCTGTCCGGACCGGTGGGGGAGACCGAGGGCCAGGTGACTCTGTGGCCCCACCGCCACGGCACCGACGGCTTTTACATCTGCCGCATGACGCGGAATTGAGGAACGATCCATGACCGATTTGAAATCACTGACCCTGCCGGAGATGACGGCCTTCCTCCAGTCCCTGGGGGAGCCGGCCTTCCGGGGCAGGCAGGTGTTCACCTGGCTCCACCGGGGGGTGACGGACTTCGATGGGATGACCAATCTCTCCAAGTCCCTGCGGGAAAAGCTGAAGGAGACCTGTTTCATCACTGCCCCCCAGGTGGCCCGCAAGCAGGTGTCCCGGTTGGACGGGACCATCAAATACCTCTGGGAGCTGTCCGATGGCAACTGCATCGAGACGGTGCTCATGCAGTACCATCACGGCAACACCGTGTGCATCTCCTCCCAGGTGGGGTGCCGGATGGGGTGCGCCTTCTGTGCCTCCACCATCGCCGGCAAGGTCCGGGACCTGACCCCGGCGGAGATGCTGGACCAGGTGCTGTTCACCCAAAAAGACTCCGGCCTGCCCGTCTCCAACATCGTGCTGATGGGTATCGGCGAGCCGCTGGACAACCTGGACACGGTGCTGAAATTCCTGGAGCTGGTGAACCACCCCGACGGGATGAACATTGGGATGCGGCATATCTCCCTCTCCACCTGCGGCATCGTGCCGGGCATCCGGCGGCTGGCGGAGCTTGAACTTCAGCTGACTCTCTCTGTGTCCCTCCATGCGCCGGACAGCGAGACCCGATCCAAGATCATGCCCATCAACCGGGCCTATGACGTGGAGGAGCTGTTCCGGGCCTGCCACGACTACTTCGACAAGACCGGCCGCCGCATCTCCTTTGAGTACGCCATGATCGACGGGGTCAACGACCACGACTGGCAGGCGGACCTGATCGCCAGGAAGCTCCGGGGGATGCCGGGCCACGTGAATCTGATTCCCCTGAACGACGTGGTGGAGAGCCCCTACAAGCCCTCCCGCCGGATCGGGGCCTTTCAAAAACGGCTGGAATCCCACGGCATCACCGCCACCGTGCGGCGGAGCCTGGGTGGAGATATCGACGCCTCCTGCGGACAGCTCCGCCGGAAGGCCATGGAAGAAGCGCAGAAAGGGGAGTGTTCCCAATGAACCAAATGAACGTCTGGGGCATGACCGACATCGGCCTTGTCCGGAAGGAGAACCAGGACGCCTACGTCACGGCGCAGCACACGGCCTCCGGCCGCACGGTGGGCGTGGTGTGCGACGGCATGGGCGGCCCCGCCGGGGGCCGTGTGGCCAGCCAGATCGCCGTCTCCGTCTATCTGGAGGAGCTGGAGAAGCTCCTGACGGCGGATCAGACCCCTCAGCAGCTGCTGGAGGCATCCGCCCAGGCGGCAGCCCTGGCCAATCAGGCCATTCAGGCGGAGGCAGAGCGCCGGGAGGAATGCCGGAACATGGGCACTACCCTGGTGTCCGCCATCTCCTATGACGGCGGCGTGGTGGTCACCAACGTGGGGGACAGCCGGGCTTATCACATCACGGAGGACGGCATCACCCGCATCACCAAGGACCACTCCCTGGTGGAGAGCATGGTAGACCGGGGAGATATCACCGCTGAGGAGGCCCGCCGCCACCCCAGCCGCAATCTCATCACCCGGGCCCTGGGACCGGATATCTCCGCCGACTGTGACGGGTACATATGCCCGATGAACGCCGGGGAGTACCTGCTGCTGTGTTCCGACGGACTGGTGAACACCGTCACCGATCAGGAGATGCTCTTCGAGGTCATCCACGGGGACGGGCCGGACACCTGCCTGGACCGGCTGCTGGCCATCGCCAAGCGCCAGGGCGCGCCGGACAATGTCACGGCCGTCCTGATGCAAAAACAGTAAAGGGGGGAGACACATGGAACACAAGGACCCGTATATTGGAAAAATGCTGGACAACCGCTATGAGATTCTGGAGCGTATCGGCACCGGGGGCATGGCGATTGTGTACAAGGCCAAGTGCCACCGGCTGAACCGCCTGGTGGCCGTCAAGATTCTCAAGAGCGACCTGGCCCAGGACGAGGACTTCCGCCGCCGGTTCAACGCAGAATCCCAGGCAGTCGCCCAACTGTCTCACCCCAACATCGTATCGGTGTACGACGTGTCCAAGGGCGGCGATATCGAGTATATCGTCATGGAGCTGATCGACGGCATCACGCTGAAGCAGTACATGGAGAAGCGGGGGCAGCTGAACTGGCGGGAGTCGCTGCACTTCATTACACAGATCATGCGGGGCCTCAGCCACGCCCACAGCCGGGGCATCGTCCACCGGGACATCAAGCCCCAGAACGTGATGGTGCTGCGGGACGGCAGCGTGAAGGTAGCCGACTTCGGCATCGCCTGCCTGGAGAACGCCGCCCAGACCCTGACCCAGGAGGCTCTGGGCTCCGTCCACTACATCTCTCCGGAGCAGGCCCGCGGGGACCGCACCGACGCCCGCAGCGACATCTATTCCGCCGGCGTGGTGCTGTATGAGATGCTCACCGGCCGCCTGCCCTTTGAGGGGGACAGCGCCGTGTCCGTGGCCATCCAGCACCTGAGCTCCGTGCCCCTGGCGCCCCGGGAGGTGAATCCGGACATCCCGGAGCAGCTGGAGCTGATCTGCATGAAGGCCATGGCGCCGGATCTGGAGAAACGCTACCCCTCTGCAGACGCGATGATCGCAGATCTGGAGGCCTTTCGGAAGAACCCCGGCGTGAATCTGGACTTCGAGCTGTCCGACCTGCGGCCGGAGGAGACCGACGAGCCCACTCAGAAGCTCCGTTCCGCTGTGCCGCCCCAGCTCCACCGGCAGGGCCGGGAGCCCTCCTATGAGCGGGGACGCCGGTGGGAGGAGGATCGCTACGAGGACGAACAGCCCTCCCGCCTCAGCGGCGGCAAGAAGATCGCGTTGATCGGCGGCGGTGCCGTAGTGGTCGTGGTGGTCCTGTTCTTCCTGTTCCGGGCCATCTTCGCCTCCTTTGTCCCGGCGGCGCCGGACACCTACACCGTACCCAAGCTGGTGGGCATGACGGAGGAGCAGGCCAACGAGCAGGCCAGTGTGGCGGACGGCACCTTCCAGGTGGTGGTGGCGGGCACCGAGGCCAGCGACGCCGCCGTGGGTGAAATCGTCCGCCAGGACCCGGAGCCGGACATGGAGAAGAAGGGTGAGCTGCCCATCACCATCAACGTCTGGGTCAGCGCCGGTGAGGACGTGGGCACCATGCCGGACCTGACCACCAAGCCCATGACCTATGACCAGGCCATGACCATCCTGCAGGATCTGGTGGCGGAATATGAACTGAACGTCCAGCCCTATGAGGAGACCCAGAAGGAGTACGATGACGAGCTGGCCGTTGACGTCATCAAGTCCACCACCCCGGCGGCGAATGAAGAACTCCACAAGGGGGACACCATCACCTTTGTCCTCAGCCGGGGACCCCAGACCGTGCCGCTGATCGATTTCACGAATAGGGAACGTGCCTGGGCGGAGGACCAGCTGAAGAACGTGCTGGGCCTGGAGGTCGAGGTCCATGAGGAGGCCAGCGACACTGTGGAAGCGGGTCTGGTCATCCGCCAGAACCCGACGGCTACCACGCAGGTGCCTGCCGGCAGCACAGTGGAGCTGTGGGTCAGCACCGGCCCGGAGAGCAGCGGCAATGAAGGGCAGGAGGAAGAGCTTCTGATTATTCCGCTACCTGTGGATAAGGAGACAGCGGAGGTCCAGATCGTGGTAGATGGCACCATCGTGTTCAATGAATCGGTGGACTGCAAACAGGGCAACGTCCCCTATACGCTGACAGGCACCGGAACGGTCTCCGTGGAGGTGTATGTGGACGGCGTGATGGATGTGAACAATACCCGTGAGGTGACCTTCGGTGAGTGAGGGACGGATCCGAAAGGCCCTCAGCGGCTTCTACTATGTGGACACCGGCAGCGAGGTGCTCACCTGCCGGGCCCGGGGCAAGTTTCGGAAGGAGGGCATCTCCCCTCTGGTGGGGGACCGGGTGGAGGTCCGGAAGCTGGGGAACGGCGAGGGCTTTGTGGAGGCCATCCTGCCCCGGAAGAACGCATTTTCCCGGCCGGCGGTGGCCAACATCGACCAGCTGGTGGTCATCGCCTCCGGTGCCATCCCCAAAACAGACCCGTTCCTCATTGACCGGGTGGCGGCCATCGCAGCACTGAAAGGATGCAGCGTGATGGTGCTGCTGAACAAATGCGATCTGGACTGTGCCGATGCGCTGTACGCCATTTACGCAGCCGCCGGATTTCCAACTCTGCGGGTCAGCGCGGAGACCGGGGAGGGGATCGAGGAATTGAAGCCCCTGATCGCCGGGAAGCTGTCTGCCTTTACAGGGAATTCCGGTGTGGGAAAGTCCAGCATCCTGAATGCCCTGGATCCGGCGTTTCAGCTCCAGGTGGGGGATGTGAGCCAGGCGCTGGGCCGGGGACGCCACACCACCCGGCACGTGGAGCTGTTCCACCTGAGCTGCGGGGCGGACGTTGTGGACTCCCCGGGCTTCTCCTCCTTTGAGACCGATGAGCTGAATCTGGAGCTGAAGCACCGCCTGCCGGAGACCTTTGTGGAGTTCCGGCCTTATCTGGACCAGTGCCGCTTCGTGGGGTGCAGCCACACCAAGGAGAAGGGCTGCGCCGTGCTGGAGGCGGTGCGCGCTGGCAAGATCCAACGGAGCCGCCACGCCAGCTATGTGCGCCTGTATGAGGAGCTGAAGCCCCTCCAGGACTGGCAGGAGCGGAAGAAGTGAATCGCGCGGAAGAGGCGGGCAGATGCCCGCCTCTTTTTGTGTGCCCTGCCTTTTGTACCAGGACAGGCAGCGGCGTATATAATGGGAGTGAGAAAGGGGCGTGGGGCGTATGTTTCGGAGAGGCGGCGGATGCTGGATACTGGGCGTCTGTGCGGTGGCGCTGGGGGCCGGGATCCTGATTGCGGCGATCTTTCCGGTAGGGGCGCTGATGTTTTTGGTGGCGGTCCTGCTGATTGCGTGCGGCTGCGCCTGCTGCAGGCGTTAGAAAGGAGCAAATATCATGCGAATTGTAGTGTGGAAGTCCCCCAAAGCCCTCAGCGGCATTCTGCGGAAGCTGTTCAAGATTTCGGAATAAGCAGTCCCGGCCGGGCATACAGTGTCAGCAGAGCGAGACTCCGTGGACAACATGGCGGCGCACAGGGGCGGGAGAGCGGCCGCTGGCGGCCCCTCCCGCCCCGTACCGTTTTCCAGGCGGCGGGAAACGGCTGCGCCGTCCATCGGAGGACCAACGGCCGGAAAGGAAGGGCGAACCATGGAACTGGAATTGAAAAAGGCCTGCTTCGACGCCTATGAGGCGGCGGGAGAGCTGACATTGACTCAGGAGGAGACAGCGGAGACCATCGTGCCGGACTACTGTCCGGACATTGCGCGGATCATCGAGACCACGGGCAAGGTGTTCCTGCACAGCCGGGAGATGCGGGACGGCAGGGCAGAGATCTCCGGCACCGTCCGGGTGACGGTGCTGTACACGCCGGAGGGGGAGGGGGGCATCCGGACCCTGGAATTTGCCATGCCCTTCACGGTGGAGACCGACGGACGCAGTCTGCCGGACTGCGCGGCGCTGCTGGCGGACACGGAGCCGGAGCTTCTGGAGACCCGGATGCTGAACCCCCGCAAGGTCTTCACCCACTGCAAGCTGGTGACGCGGCTGACGGGCTATCAGCGCAGGCCCTTATGCTTCTGCACGGATGCAGAGGCGGGGCCGGAACTGTGCATCGAAAAAAAGCAGGAGCAGCAGCACGCCATCGTGCTGACCCACATTGCGGAGAAGGACTTCACCTTCTCCGAACAGATGGACCTGTCCCCGGGCAGAGAGGGAGCGGCGGAGATCCTCACCAGCCGGGTGAACAGCACTGTGACGGAGACGAAGATCGTGGGCAGCAAGCTGCTGTTCAAGGGTATCTTCACCGTCAGCCTCCTGTACCGGACGGCGG
>OIYD01000614.1_pt1 | contig 27617 bp, 25 predicted proteins | sample 1588141 | NCBI WGS metagenome assembly OIYD01 (sample SAMN03283259) | human gut metagenome | biome: human-associated habitat; material: feces | host: Homo sapiens | place: USA | collected 2013
CCTACATGTTGTTAAAAAATTTTTAAAGATTTTTTAATTTTTTTCTTATTTTCCTTAAAAACCGGACGCAAAATGCAGGAACCAGGGATTCAGCCACAGTTCAGACGCAGCCCCTGCTGCCGTCAGAATAAGAAGGACGGCAAAGCCTCCGCCGTGAATTTTATTTCCCGGAGCCATCGCCCATATGTAGAGAACCGCCAATACCGGAAGATAAAATATCATCTGCGGGAATACGGAAAGCAGGAAGAGAAATACTCCCATCAGCCCCGCCTGCACCGTCATTGAGGATATAAGAAATGCCATCGAAAAACCGGCGTAGACGGCCGCCAGGCAAAAGCCGGGAACGGCAAACAATGACATCCCGAGAAGCCATAAAATTCCGATTCCAAGGCTCCTTTTAAGCAGCAGTTCCGCCAGCAGCTCCAGGGAAGGAGGCTGCGTACTCCCCGTCAGAAACGCCTGTCCGAATACTCCCAGCTGCTCTTTGAGACCTGCCCCCATCCTGTTTACCCACATGGTTCCGGCAAATATCCCGGCAAAAAAACAGAACACCGTTAGAATGGACGGTTGAAAACGAAACGGTGTATGATATTTTCCCATACAAAAGTACCTTTCCCGTTTTTTCCAGTCTATGCGGCGTTCCGTCTCTCTATTCACAGCAGTTTATCGTATCACTGTATGCCATCTGAACGGCTACTGCTATCTTCCGTTACTGTTCACACGGCATGCATATGCCAGAATGGAGGCAACTGTCTTTCCGTCCGTCATCTTTCCGGAATATATCAAATCCAAAAGATCACTCAGCTCCCATTCCTCCACCTCTATCTCCTCATCGGGATCCAGATGCTGTTCGGATGGAATCAGGTTCCTTGCCAGAAATACATCGATCGCCTCATCGCAGAATGCAATCGTGGTATTGAGGCTCAGCAGATATTCCAGTTTCTCTGTCTTAAATCCGGTCTCCTCCTCCAGTTCCCTGTAAGCGCAGTCAATCATAGGCTCTCCCGGATAATCCAGCTTCCCCGCCGGAATTTCCAGCGTATAACGGTCCAGTGCATTCCTGTACTGGCGCACCATAAGGAGTTTCCCGTCATGGTTGACAGCCACAACTGCAGCCGCACCGTCATGATGGATGAAATCCCATTTTGCTTCATGACCGTTTACATTAACCGTATCCTCGTACATTTTCAGGATAGTTCCCTGATATTTAAGTTCTCTTTTCAGCCTTTGCACCGGGGGGATATTCTCTCCCCTCACTTCAGACCCGGCAGAAAATGTTTCTTCTTCCTTCTCTTTCATATGGCATGCCGCTCCTTCTGTCTATTGAATTTTCATATATAACACGCGGAATACAACCGTGTGAACAATACTAACATTATTTCAAATTCGTGCATTTATCATAGCATGCATCCGAGGCCTTCATGACGGCGTTCCTAAAGCCGTATTCCTCGAGGGCGGATACGGCAGCAATTGTCGTACCTCCGGGCGAGCATACCTTATCCTTCAGCGCTCCGGGATGCTCTCCCGTCTCAAGCACCATTTTAGCGCTTCCCAGGACTGACTGGGCCGCCATCTTATAAGCTGCCTCTCTCGGAAGGCCGTATTTGACCGCGCTGTCCGCCAGAGCTTCAATAAACATATAGACATAAGCCGGTGAGGAACCACTGACTCCGACTACGGCATCCATAAGACTTTCCGGTACAATTTCTGCTTTACCAAAGCTTTCAAAGAGAGAGACAACCATTTTGGTTTCTTCTTCTGTGATATGCTCATTTGGGGTAATGGCAGACATGGCTTCCTGAACCATAGCCGGTGTATTTGGCATGGTACGAACCAGTTTAATATCTTTACTGAATAAAGATTCAATCCGTGAAATGGTCTGTCCGGCAGCAATGGCAACTATGATTTTGTCATCGGTAACACTGTCTTTGATTTCTTTGATGACTGTTTCATAAAGATATGGTTTTACAGCAAGAAAAATGATATCGGATTCTACAGCAACAGTCTCATTGTCTAAGGTGGTGCGGATACCATACTGCTCAGAAAGTGTATCCAGTGTGACCTGGGTTTTCGCACTGGCAATCAGGTGGCTGGCAGGAACCAGACCGGAAGAGATAATTCCGCCAATCATGGCACGACCCATATTACCGCTTCCGATAAAACCAATTTTTTTATCTAACATGATGCATTCTCCTTTTATGAAAGGGGATATCCCAGATGATACTGGAATATCCCCTTTGATATTGTCTAAGTATAAGTTCAATTAGAAATCTGTTAAGTCAGCAGCTCTTCTCTCTAAGAAAGCACTCATGCCTTCTTTTTTATCATGGGTAGAGCAGGTTACGCCAAACAGGTTAGCTTCCATTTCAACAGCATTCTTGATATCCATATCATATCCGTTGTTGATAGCAGCTTTTGCGATAGATACCGCATAGCTTCCTTTAGAGATAATTTTCTCTGCCATAGCTTTTGCGGTTGGCATTAATTCTTCTTTTGCAACAACTTTGTTTACAAGTCCGATGCGGTATGCTTCGTTTGCATCGATGTTATCGCAGGTGAAGATCATTTCTTTTGCACGTCCCATGCCAACAAGACGGGCAAGTCTCTGTGTACCACCGAATCCTGGGATGATTCCAAGACCACACTCAGGCTGTCCGAATACTGCGTTGTCAGAAGCAATACGGATATCACATGCCATAGAAATTTCGCATCCGCCACCTAAAGCGAATCCGTTAACAGCAGCAATAGTTACCTGTCTCATATTCATTAATTTAAAGAATGGAACAGAAGCTTTCATACCGAATGCTCTTGCTTCAGCAGCAGAGAAGTTAACCATCTCAGCAATGTCAGCACCAGCAACGAAAGATTTGAATTCGTTACCTTTCTTATCAGCACCACCGGTTAAGATAACGACTTTGATATCGTCTCTTCCCTCGATTTCGGTAAGAACAGTGTTCAGTTCATCCAATGTTTCGGAATTCAATGCGTTTAATGCTGCAGGTCTAGTAATAGTAAGAACTGCAATTTCGTTTTCAACTGTTAAAGTTAAGTTGTTCATGAAATAGGACCCTCCTGATTGATAAATTATTAACAATGTTTCAATACTTATAATGGTATAACTTTTGGAGGGATTTGTCAATAAAAACTGGTATTTTACAGGGATTGTGCTACAATAGGAAAAGACTTGTCATGTGATTACGCAATGGTTTTTGTGAGGAAGCGGATTTTGGGAATTTTAAGCAGCTTTTCTATAAGATTTTTTATTGAAAGCAGAATGTATACAATTCTAAAAAGTGCTTTTTTCTTATTGTTGTCTGTTTTACCACCTGCTTTGACCGGATGCCTTTTGTGGTCCGTCTGTTACGGATATCTAAGGCACCTTTAAGTAGCTCTAGGCATTTCTGCTTATATAGCTGTTTTCCGGCAACCGGCGCATAGTCACATCCGTGCTCCAATGCGCCTTCCTGGCACATCCATGTGCCAGGATTGCCAGTTGACAAAAGAAATGCCAAGAGCTGCTAGCAAGGCACCTAAATGATATCCGTAATCAGGCGAACCGCAGAAGGCATACTGTCAAACATTGGAAAAACAGGCATTATCCCAAGAGAAAAAAGCACTTTTTTAGAATTGTAGCATTCTGATTTCTAAAAAGGCTATAGAAAAGCTGCTTAAAATTCGAAAACCACTGCTTCTAAAAAATAATTGCGTAATTACATGACAGGACTTGTACAAAGAGAGGTCAATGAAAATGAAAGATACAAAATCATACTTATCAAAAATCGTACAGGATATGCCGGATTCCGGAATCAAGGATTTCTTTGATGTGGCAAATACCATGGAAGGTGCACTTTCACTGGGTGTAGGCGAACCGGATTTCCCGACACCGGAGCATGTAAGAGAGGCAGCGATTGCTTCTATAAAAAAGGGGGATACCAAATACACCGATAACCGCGGAACGGTAGAGCTGCGTGCAGCGGCAGCGGATTATCTGACAAAATTTGATTTGCATTATGATAAACAGGACGAAATACTGATTACTATGGGAGCCAGCGAAGGAATTGATTTAGCTCTTCGGACACTGGTGAATCCGGGGGAGGAAGTCTTAGTGGCAGAACCTTCCTACGTTTCCTATATTCCATGTATTGAATTATGTGGCGGTGTTCCGGTATCATTAAAATTAAGAGCGGAGAATAAATTCCGTCTGACCAGAGAACAGTTAGAGGAAAAGATAACGGAGAAATCCAAAGTCTTACTGATTTCCTATCCGAACAATCCGACTGGAGCCATTATGGAAAAGGAAGATTTAGAGGCAATCGCAGAAGTGGTAAAGGAACATGATTTGTTTGTGATTACCGATGAAATCTATGCAGAATTAACCTATGGAAAGAAACATGTTTCCATCGCATCCCTTCCGGGCATGTATGAGCGCTGCGTTGTATTAAACGGATTTTCCAAAGCATTTGCCATGACCGGATGGCGTATGGGAATTGCAGCAGGACCAAAGGATGTTATTTTTCATATGAATAAAATACATCAGTTTACAACTATGTCAGCAGGAACCACCAGCCAGTATGCGGCATTGGAAGCATTGACCAGTCCGGTGAGAGATGAAGAGATTGCAGTCATGCGGGAAGAGTATGATGCCAGAAGAACACTGATGGTAGAGGGATTCCGTAAGATGGGATTATCCGTAGCAGAACCGGAAGGCGCATTCTATGTATTTCCGGACATTCGAAAAACAGGACTTACCAGTGAAGAATTCTGTAACCGCCTGTTGCAGGAACAGAAGGTAGCCGTTATCCCGGGAAATGCCTTCGGTACATGCGGAGAAGGCTTTGTACGATGCTCCTATGCATATTCGCAGGATGTCATTCGTGCCTGTCTGGAGAAAATTGCTGAATTCGTAGCACAGTTCTAATAATTGGAAAATTATTATGTGATGCATTTGATTTACGTGAGTAGATGGTATTGTTGATAAGATACCCGGACAGTCCGTTAAGTAAGGATGCCTGATAAAGGCGGTTAGTGGCACTTGGAATTTCGTCCGGCATCCGGCAACGCTGGCACAGGGATGTGCCAGCGAGGTGCATGTGAACATGGATGTGAATTTGCACCGGTTGCCAGCGAAGGCTGTATCCCTTCGAAATTCTTAGTGCCACTTATCGGCTTTATGTGGCATCAGAACTTAACGGACTGCCGGGATATGCTCGGTTCAAACTATCGATAGCAACGTACAACCCTGCACCCACGAAACAGAAATAGAATTAGAAAGAGGAACCATGAGAGAACCATTTGACCTGACAACCCTGATAGAACCATTATTAAATTGGTTTAAAGACCATGCCAGAGTGTTACCCTGGCGCAATGAGCCGACCCCATATCGGGTGTGGGTGTCTGAAATTATGCTGCAGCAGACCAGAGTGGAAGCGGTAAAACCATATTTTGACCGGTTTTTAAAGGAGCTGCCGGATGTGGCAGCGCTTTCAGACTGCCCGGAGGAGAAGCTTTTGAAACTCTGGGAAGGACTTGGATACTACAACCGGGTGAGAAATATGCAGATTGCAGCACAGACGGTCATGGAGAATTATCATGGAGAGCTTCCGGCAGATTATGAGGCATTGACAAAGTTGAAAGGAATTGGTCATTATACGGCAGGAGCCATCGCATCTATCGCATTTGGCATTCCGGTACCGGCGGTGGATGGAAATGTGCTCCGTGTCATATCCCGGGTAACAGAGGATGATGCGGATATCATGAAAGCATCTGTGCGGACGGCAATGGAGAAGGACTTATTGGAAATTATGCCGGAAAACAGGGCGGGAGCTTTTAACCAGGCACTGATGGAGCTTGGTGCAACGGTATGTCTGCCGAATGGGGCACCTTTATGTGAAGCATGTCCTTGGAAAGAAGTCTGCCGGGCACAAAAGAGCGGACGCTGGAGAGAACTTCCGGTAAAGAGCAAGGCGAAGGCAAGAAGGATAGAGGACAGAACAGTTCTTGTTATAAAGGCAGAGGATAAGGTCCTTTTGCATAAACGGGCCAACAAGGGACTTTTAGCTGGACTCTATGAATTTCCAAATGTGGAAGGGCATCTTAAGGAAGAGGAAGTTATTACCTATCTTAAGAAAATGGGGTTGTCACCGATTCGTTTGAAAAAATTAGAAGACAGCAGGCATATTTTTTCCCATATTGAATGGCATATGACAGGATATGCAGTGCAGATTGATGAGACAGAGCAGGAGTATCAGAATATGCTCTTTGTGGATGTGAAAGAAACGGAAGAACAGTATCCGATTCCGGCAGCATTTTCCAGATACACAGGATATATGAACATTCGTCTTGGAAATGACAGATATAAGGAAGAATAGCAGAAAAGCCATAGAAAAAAGAGGGAGCCGGTGATTATCACCGGCCTTTCATATGAAAAAGATTTTTTATGGTAAGTGTTAAAAACACTATTTTTTGGGAGGAACCTTGCATCAGATGCAAGGTCTATGAAAAAATAAAATTATCGCTTTTTTCTTTCTCAGCTTAGTTATAGTATAAAAGCAGAATGTGAAAACAATGTGCCCGGATTGTTAGAAGGCTGTAAATAAAATATGAATAAATTGTAAACGAAGTGCCTTAAAGAAATCCTAAGAAAAAATGAATTGGAAAACAAATGACAAATGTGTATAATTGAATGAGGATTACCAAGGGGGAAGGAGAACAGAAATGTACGACAGCATTGTAATCGGAGCCGGAATCGCCGGCAGTGTGGCAGCAAGAAAGCTGGCAGAAGAAGGAAAGCAGAAGGTTCTTTTATTGGAACGGAGAAATCATATTGCAGGAAACTGTTATGACAGACCGGATGACCATGGAATTGTAATACATGAATATGGTCCACATATTTTTCATACAAATAAGGAAGAAGTATATCAGTATCTGTCAAGATTTACAGACTGGTATTTCTTTGGCCATGAGGTAGTAGCAAATGTGCATGGGACACTGATTCCGGTACCATTTAACCTGAATACTTTACATATGGTTTATGGGAAAGAGCAGGCAGACCGGTTAGAGCAGAAGCTGATTGCCGCATACGGAGAGGAAAGCCGGGTTCCAATTATGAAATTACGGGAAAATGAAGATGCAGATATCCGGAAGATTGCGGATTATGTATACGAAAATGTTTTCCTTTATTATACGATGAAGCAGTGGGGACAGAAACCAGAGGAGATAAGCCCGGAGGTAACAGGACGTGTGCCGGTGCTGATTTCTTATGATAACAGATATTTCCAGGATAAATATCAGGGTATGCCAAAGGACGGTTATACTGCAATGTTCGAAAAGATGTTAGACCATCCGGACATTGAGGTGAGAACTGGTGTAGATGCCGGAGAGGTACTGAAATTTACAGAGGACGGCATTTATTTTGATGGAAAGAAATTCGAAGGAAATGTCATTTATACCGGAGCACTGGATGAGTTGTTTGCATGCTGTTATGGAAGACTGCCATATCGTTCACTCCGCTTTGATTTTGAATATTATGACAAACCGGATTATCAGGGACACAGTGTTGTAAATTATACGGTAAGCGAGGATTATACCAGAATTACGGAGTTTAAGTATCTGACCGGGCAGCAGGCAGATGGAACCACGATTGTAAAGGAATATCCATTTGCATACAGTGGAGCAGAAGGAGAGATTCCCTATTATGCCATTTTAAATGAAGAAAATCAGTCATTATATGAAAAATATAAAGCACTGACCGGAAAATATCCGAACATGCATCTATTGGGAAGACTGGCAGAATACAAATATTATAATATTGATGCCATGACAGAGAAAGCATTAGAACTTACCAAAGAACTTTTAAAATAAAATGTTTCGAAAAACGATTGGAGAAAAAGAATGAAATTATTATCAGTAACCATTCCATGTTACAATTCACAGGATTATATGGAACATTGTATTGAAACACTGCTAACAGGTGGAGATGATGTGGAGATTTTAATCGTAGATGACGGCTCAAAGGATGCAACAGCAGAGATTGCTGACCGTTATCAGAAGAAATATCCTACTATTATTAAGGCAATCCATCAGGAAAATGGTGGACACGGTGCAGCTGTAAATACCGGTATTGCCAATGCAACCGGACTGTATTTTAAAGTGGTAGACAGTGATGACTGGGTAGATGAAGAGAGCTATCACAAGATTCTTGCTAAATTACGGGAACTTGTGGGCGGAAGTACTACTCTTGATATGTTTATCAGCAATTTCGTATATGAGAAGCAGGGCGCAGACCATAAAAAAGTAATGAAATATACCAGAATGTTCCCGGAAAATGAAGTCTTTACATGGTCTGATGTAAGGCATATCAGCAAGGGGCATTATATTCTGATGCATTCTGTTATTTACCGTACCCAGTTATTAAAGGATTGCGGACTTGAGCTGCCAAGACACACCTTCTATGTGGATAATCTTTTTGTATACAATCCGTTGCCATATGTAAAGACCATGTATTATATGAATGTGGATTTCTATCGTTATTTTATCGGAAGGGAAGACCAGTCTGTTAATGAAAAGGTTATGATTGGAAGAATTGATCAGCAGATTAAGGTAAATAAACTGATGATAGAAGAAGTGAATTTGTGGAAAATTGCAAACCCTAAATTAAGAAAATATATGTTTAATTACCTTGAAATTATTACTGTAGTATCGACAGTACTTTGCCTGCGTTCCGAGACAGAAGAAAATCTCATGAAGAAACGGGAACTTTGGTCTTATATCAAAGGTTATGACCTTCGTCTTTTCCATCATTTAAGAAGGGGAATTTTAGGACAGTCCATGAATCTCCCGGGTAAGAGTGGAAGAAAGATTTCTGTTGCAGCTTATAAGCTGACCCAGAAGATTGTGGGATTCAACTAAGCTGAAAAAAATGTGAATAAACGAGTGTATGCTGTAGAAAAGAAAAACAACAGAGGGCGTTATTACTTATATAAAGAAACCACCTTATGCCGGGAAAACGGTAAAGGAGGTTTCTTTTTTTACGCGAGTAGCGAGAAAAATCGCATGCTTGCATGCAGATTTGACGAGCACCGCGATAACTCGAGAAACTCGCAAAGCGTGTTTCTCGTAGTTGCGAGTTACATATGTTCTTTATTTAAGAGAGCAGTTTTCATTTCATATAATTTGTCGGATAAATCAACGTAGATTTCCTGTGGATTTACGAAACGTTTTGTCTCATCCCAGATGGTATCTTTTTCTCTGGTGCAGTAACGCTGAATATCCATAACACTTGGAGATTCGTAAACACATTCGCCCTTCTGGAAAACCGGAACAAGAAGTTCACGCAGTGTATAGCTTCCACCAGGAAGAGTTGTTTTCTTCCATGGGGCGTTCGGGTCAAAGAGCTTCATGTCCTTGGATTCATCAAAGACTTCGCCCACCAGACAGATAAGGTCAGCCTTAATCTTACCGGTTTCTTTATCATAAATACGATAAACATTTTTATTGCCAGGATTTGTAACTTTTTCCACATTTTCGGAAAGCTTAATCTTTGGAATGAATTCACCGGCTTCATTCTGGATAGCAGCCAGCTTGTATACACCACCGAAAGCAGGATTGTCTTTGGAAGTAATTAAGTTGGTTCCAACACCCCAGGAAGTAATGGTAGCCCCCTGAATCTTTAAGCTTTCAATCAGATACTCATCCAAATCATTGGAAGCGGAGATAACTGCGTCCGGGAATCCGGCATCATCTAACATTTTGCGGACTTTCTTGGAAAGATAAGCAAGGTCGCCACTGTCCATACGGATTCCGTAGTAGGTAAGCGGAATGCCGGCATCTCTCATTTCTTTAAATACCTTGATGGCATTTGGCATACCGGATTTTAAAGTATCATAGGTATCGACAAGAAGGATGCAGGCAGATGGATAAAGCTTTGCATATTTCTTAAAGGCGGTATATTCATCCGGAAAACTCATAATCCAGCTATGGGCGTGGGTTCCAAGTACCGGGACGTCAAACATCTGACCGGCAAGGACGTTGGAAGTACCTTTACAGCCGCCGATAACAGCAGCTCTGGCGCCGTAGGTTCCGGAATCAGGACCCTGGGCGCGTCTTAACCCAAATTCCATGACGCCATCACCCTGGGCAGCGTAGCATACGCGGGCAGCCTTGGTGGCAATCAGGCTCTGGTGGTTGATGATATTTAAGACTGCAGTTTCGATTAACTGGGCTTCCATAATCGGAGCAACCACTTTTACAAGAGGCTCTCTTGGAAAAATCAGAGTTCCTTCCGGAATTGCATAGATATCACCGGAGAATTTAAAGTTACTTAAATAAGTTAAAAAGTCTTCATCAAAGATGGATAAACTTCTTAAATAGGAAATATCCTCTTCGTCAAAATGAAGATTCTTGATATAGTCAATCATCTGGTCTAATCCCGCGCAGACTGCATAACCGCCATCACATGGATTGGTGCGGTAAAAAGCGTCAAAAACAGCCACATCACGGTTGCCGGTTTTAAAGTATCCCTGCATCATTGTCATCTCATAAAGATCAGTCAACAATGTCAAATTTAATGTACTCATATGTGATATTCCTTTCTTTTACATCTGTAAATACAGGTGTCTTGTCAGATGAATTATAGACTTTTACTTACAAAAAAGCAAGTAATGAGTATAAATATGCTTCATTATAACCATTTTTTCCGGATTTGCAAAGTTTATGATAAAATATATGAGAAAAAGTTTATAAAAATTTTATGATTTCACTTATTTTTCTTGTAATGGAGGTAGGCATTTGCTACAATAAATGGGAGAAAATATTTTATACTAATGGAGGATGTATTATAATGAGTGAAGAAAATTTCAACACTGAAAATGGAACGAATGAGCAGACATATAGCCAGCCACAGCAGACATATAGTCAGCCACAGCAGACATATAGCCAGCCACAGCAGGCATATGAACAGCCACAGCAGGCATATGAACAGCCACAGCAGAATTATGACCAGCAGGCTTATAACCAGAATCAGCAGTATGCACAGCAGAACTATGGTTATGACCAGTCCCAGCAGGGATATGGAACTTATCAGCAGCCACAGCAGCAGGCATATGGAAGCTTCGACCAGACACAGTATGGTTACAACCAGCCGGCTTCATCCGGAAAAGGAATGGCAATTGCATCCATGGTACTGGGAATTATATCCATCCCGGCAATCTGTTTCTGGATTGTAGGACTTCCTTGTGCAATTGTAGGATTAATCCTTGGTATTCTTTATAATAAGAAAAACGAGCATTCACCAATGGCAACAGCAGGTATTGTCTGCAGTATTATTACCATTGCACTTCTGGTGCTGGTACTTATCCTGTGCATCGTTGGTGCAGTATCATTAAGTTCTTTGGAATATAGCTACTATTATTAAAAAGGAATTGGTGAAGCAGAATGTATCCAGATAACAGGAATCCATATTCGTTGAATCAAAATCAGAATCCGCAGTATGGGAATCCATACCCGTTGAATCAAAATCAGAATCCGCAGTATGGGAATCCATACCCGCCGAATCAGAACCAGAATCCGCAGTATGGGAATCCGTACCCGCCGAATTACAATCAGCGTCCGGCAGATAACCGGAAAGAGGAGCCGGGAAAAGGTTTCGCAGTTGCATCCATGGTGTTGGGGCTGATTTCACTGGTATTATTTTGCACCGGAATCAATATTATAACTGCAATTCTGGCAATTGTTTTTGGAATTATACATCTGGTGAAACAAAAACAGAACCCTGGAATGGCAGTTGCAGGTATTGTAACAGCTGTAGTTGGTATACTTGCATTTGTAACGTACTGGCTTTTGATTATTCATGCAGCAGGCAGAACCAGTGGGCCGGATGAATTCCTAAGACGTTATGAATATCAGTTTGATGGTGAAATGAAAGCACCGGATGACTATCAGGATTTAGAGGATTATCTGCAGCATAATTTTGAAAATTTTTAAGAAGAACATAAGAAGCATTGAATGGAGAATCAAATCTGTTCAGTGCTTTTTACTTCCTTTACCTGGAAATACCGGAAAGTAAAAGGAAAGCACTAACCGTTGAAAAAAATAGTGCTTGACGCACAGGCACACAAATGTAATAATACAATAGTACAATCAAGACGATAACTGAAAGGAGAAGTTATGGAGGAGATTATGAAGGTAAAGGGTCTCAATAAGACCTTTACATTATCCCAGAAACAACAAAAGATTGAAAAAACCAATGAGAAGAAGCGAATTGCAGTGCATGATTTATCATTTACTTCTTATCGGGGAGAGGTGTTTGGACTGCTTGGACCAAACGGAGCCGGAAAGACAACCACACTCCGTATGCTGGCAACACTGATTAAACCGGATTCCGGAGATGCTGTTTTAGATGGCAGCAGTATTGTTAATGCACCGGAAGAAGTCCGCAGTAAGATTGGCTTTCTGACCAGTGAACTGAAATTAGAGGGCTTTTTTACACCAAATTATTTATATAATTTCTTTTCAGATTTATACGGAGTAGAGCCGGCTGTCCGGGATGAAAGAAAGAAGAGACTTTTTGACCGCTTCGGCATCACACAGTTTGCAGAAGTGAAAGTAAAGGATATGTCTACCGGTATGAAACAGAAGGTTTCTTTGGTTATTTCCTTAGTCCATGACCCGGAAATCATTATCTTTGATGAACCGACCAACGGACTTGATGTTCTGACAGCCAAAGTAGTAACGGATTTCCTGTTAGAGCTTAAGAAAGAAGGAAAGAGCATCATCGTTTCTACCCACATTTTCAGCCTGATTGAGAAAATCTGTGACAGAGTCGGAATTATCATCAAGGGAGAAATGATTATCTGCGATACATTAGAGGCAGTGAAAAATGGCAAATCATTAGAAGACAGATTCTTTGAAATCTATGAAGAAACGGTAGGTGAAGCAGAATGAGAAACAATCTTATAACAATTATAAAGAAAGAACTTGCCCGCTTCTTCGGGGATAAGAGAATGGTATTTACTACGATTTTGATGCCGGGCTTAATGATTTATATCATGTACAGCGTCATGGGCAGCGGACTGACCTCTAGATTTGAAGCAGATGAGGATTATACCTATCGTATTTATGCAGAAAATATGCCATCCACGGTTTCAGCCATGATAAAAGGCAGTGACATCAATGTGGAATATTTAGACCGGGATGGTGTCAGCGAAGAGGATATGAAGCAGGCGGTAACCGATAAAGATGCGGAAATGCTGATGGTATTTCCGGAAAATTTTGAAGCAGATGTACTGGCATATGACAGCATGACTGCTACCACACCGGCTCCGCAGGTAGCCTTATATTATAATTCCGCAGATACCGAATCCACGGCATGTTATCAGATTATGGCTTCTGTATTAGATGGATATGAAGCTTCTATGGCAAATAAGTTCGATGTCAACAGCGGTGACGAAGAATATGACCTTGCCAGCAAGGAAGACAGCACCGGACAGATTTTCTCCATGATGCTTCCAATGCTGCTTATGATATTCCTTTTCTCAGGATGTATGGCAATTGCACCGGAATCCATAGCAGGGGAAAAGGAGAGAGGAACTATTGCTACCTTATTGGTAACACCGATGAAACGTGGACAGCTTGCCATGGGAAAAATCATCAGCCTTGGTATTATCGGACTTTTAAGTGGAATTTCCAGTTTTGTGGGTACCATGTTATCCCTTCCAAAATTAATGGGAACAGAATCCAATGCAATGGATGCCAGCGTATACAGCGTCACCGATTATATCCTTTTATTGCTGGTGATTCTTACCACAGTATTGGTACTGGTTGGAGCATTAGCTGTAATTTCAGCATTTGCAAAGACAGTAAAGGAAGCCGGTTCTATGATTATGCCGCTGATGGTTGTGGTAATGGTAATTTCCGTTACATCCATGCTTGGAAGCGGAGCACCGAAGGAATTTTACTGGTATCTGATTCCTTTCTATAACAGTGTGCAGGGCATGACCGGAATTTTTGATTTCTCCTACAGCGGAATCAATATTGTGGCATGTCTTGTCAGCAACCTTATTTATACCGGTATTTTATCAATGGTACTGGCGAAAATGTTTGGCAGTGAGAAAATTATGTATTCCTAGAAAAAAATACTAGACAAATAGCTTTTATAGGACTAAAATAATGAAAAAACATAGAACAATAGAAAGCTATAACACCAGGTTATAACATCTATTTGCGACAAATGAATGGAGGATGTTATTATGGAAAAGAAGGACTTAGACTGGTCTAATCTTGGATTCGGTTATGTAAAGACCGATAAAAGATATGTATCAAATTTCAAAAACGGAGCATGGGATGAGGGAACTTTAACCGATGATGCAGATATTGTATTGAATGAATGCGCTGGTGTATTCCAGTATGCACAGACCGTATTTGAAGGATTGAAAGCATATACAACAGAGGATGGACATATCGTTACTTTCCGACCTGACTTAAATGCAAGCCGTCTTGCAGATTCAGCACGCAGACTGGAAATGCCGGTATTCCCGGAAGCGCGTTTTGTAGATGCAGTACAGAAGGTAGTAGAAGCAAATGCAGCATATGTTCCACCATATGGTTCCGGTGCAACACTTTACATCAGACCATACATGATGGGAACAAATCCTGTAATCGGTGTAAAACCAGCGGATGAATATCAGTTCCGTATGTTCTGTACACCGGTAGGACCATATTTCAAGGGTGGCGCAAAGCCAATTACCATCCGTGTCAGTGACTATGACCGTGCAGCACCTTGCGGAACCGGTAATATCAAAGCTGGTCTGAATTACGCAATGAGTCTTCATGCAATCGTAACTGCACATGCAGACGGATTTGATGAGAATATGTACTTAGACCCTAAGACAAGAACTAAGGTAGAAGAGACAGGTGGAGCAAACTTCATCTTCGTTACCAAGGATAATAAACTGGTTACACCGAAGTCAGATTCTATACTGCCATCCATTACACGTCGTTCACTGGTATATGTTGCAGAACATTATCTTGGAATGAAAGTAGAACACAGAGAAGTATACTTCGATGAAGTAAAAGACTTCGCAGAGGCAGGACTTTGCGGAACAGCAGCAGTTATTTCTCCAATCGGAAAGATTGTTGACCATGGCAAAGAAATCTTAATTCCAAGTGGAATGGAAGAAATGGGACCTGTAACAAAGAAACTTTATGATACTCTGACCGGAATCCAGATGGGACGTATTGAAGCTCCGGAAGGATGGATTAAGAGAATCCTGTAAGAAACACGCATTGCGGGTTTCCTACATAAACGAGAGGCAGTATCCGGAAGGATGCCGCCTCGTTTTGTGTTGTTCAGTATTTGTAAGAAGCTGCCAGAAATCTGTAAGAAGCTCCCGGTGGCAGCATCTGTAGATATAGAAAATTTGAAAATAGGAATTGACATTTAAAAATACAGGTTCTATACTTATTAAGAATATGAAAAGACGATGACGAAGAGAGTAGTTTTCCATGGAAAGTCAAAGAGAGCCGGGGCAGGTGGAAACCGGCATGAGTAAATGGAAAATGAAAATCACTTCCAAGTTGCAGTTCGAACAGGCAAAGATGCGTTAGTAGAAACTGACGGATTTCCCCCGTTACGGGAACGTATATGCGAAGCAGAAAGCTTCAAGTATGTTGTAACAAGGTGGTTAGAAACGTCAGGCGCACGTCCTTATTACAGGACGGCGTCTTTTTTACTTTACAGGAAATTGCTTTCCTGTAAAGCAAAAAACGCTCCGCGAGGATGCACACTGCGGCGTATAAGGTAGATGTCGCAAGCGACCGCCGCGGGCACGAGAATGTGCCAAGGCACATTCTTTTTTACGAGGGTAGCGAGAAACTGAAATTTTAAGGAGGACTAACATGTACGAAAAAGTTTCCCCAAATCTAAATTTTGTGGACAGAGAAAAGCAGACTGTAAAATTCTGGAAAGACAATGATATTTTTAAGAAAAGTATGGAGAACCGGAAAGAAGGCGAGACCTATACTTTCTATGATGGACCGCCAACTGCAAATGGTAAGCCACATATCGGTCACGTATTAACTCGTGTTATCAAAGACATGATTCCAAGATACCAGACTATGAAGGGCAAATATGTCCCACGTAAAGCCGGATGGGATACCCATGGACTTCCGGTAGAGCTGGAAGTAGAAAAGCTTTTAGGCTTAAACGGAAAAGAGCAGATTGAAGAATATGGTATGGAGCCATTCATCAAGAAATGTAAAGAATCCGTATGGAAATACAAAGGAATGTGGGAAGATTTTTCAGGAACCGTTGGATTCTGGGCTGATATGGAAAACCCATATGTAACCTATGATGATAATTTCATTGAATCTGAGTGGTGGGCTCTTAAGAAAATCTGGGATAAGAAGCTTTTATACAAAGGTTTCAAGATTGTTCCTTACTGCCCGAGATGTGGAACTCCGCTTTCTTCCCAGGAAGTAGCACAGGGATATAAGACGGTAAAAGAACGTTCCGCAATCGTAAGATTCAAAGTAATCGGAGAAGATGCATATTTCCTGGCATGGACCACAACTCCATGGACACTACCATCTAACGTTGCACTTTGTGTAAACCCGGACGAGACTTACTGTAAAGTAAAAGCTGCTGACGGATATACTTATTATATGGCAGAAGCACTGTTAGATAAGGTACTTGGCAAATTTGCGGATGAAGAAAATGGCGTAAAAGCATATGAAGTATTGGATACTTTCCCAGGAAAGTCATTAGAGTACAAGGAATATGAGCCATTATTTGACTGCGCAAAGGAAATCTGTGAGAAACAGCATAAGAAAGGCTACTATGTAACCTGTGATACTTATGTAACCATGACAGATGGTACCGGTATCGTTCACATCGCACCTGCATTTGGTGAAGACGATGCCCAGGTTGGACGTAGATACGGACTTCCATTTGTCCAGCTGGTAGACGGAAAAGGAGAACTTACCAAAGAGACTCCATATGCCGGTGTATTTGTAAAGAAAGCAGACCCAATGGTATTAAAAGACCTGGAAGAAAAAGGACTACTTTTTGATGCACCAAAATTTGAACATGAATATCCACACTGCTGGCGTTGTGATACTCCTCTGATTTACTATGCAAGAGAATCCTGGTTCATTAAGATGACCGCAGTAAAAGAGGATTTGATCCGCAATAACAATACCGTAAACTGGATTCCGGAATCTATCGGAAAAGGACGTTTCGGTGACTGGCTTGAAAATATTCAGGACTGGGGTATTTCCCGTAACCGTTACTGGGGAACTCCGCTTCCTGTATGGGAGTGTTCCTGTGGACATCAGGAGTGTATCGGAAGCCGTGCAGAATTAGCAGAGCGCAGTGGCAATCCGGATGATGCCAAAGTAGAATTACATCGTCCATACATTGATGCAGTAACCTTCAAGTGCCCGGATTGTGGCGGCGAAATGCATCGTGTACCGGAAGTAATTGACTGCTGGTTTGACTCAGGAGCAATGCCATTTGCACAGCATCATTATCCATTTGAAAATGAAGACCTCTTTAAACAGCAGTTCCCTGCACAGTTTATTTCCGAGGCAGTAGACCAGACCCGTGGATGGTTCTATTCCCTGATGGCAGAGTCTACCTTATTATTTAATAAAGCACCATATGAAAATGTTATCGTATTGGGACATGTACAGGATGAAAATGGACAGAAGATGAGTAAGTCCAAAGGAAATGCCGTTGACCCGTTTGATGCATTAGAGACTTACGGAGCAGATGCAATCCGCTGGTATTTCTACATCAACTCCGCACCATGGCTGCCAAACCGTTTCCATGGAAAGGCAGTACAGGAAGGACAGCGTAAATTCCTTGGAACACTTTGGAATACTTATGCATTCTTCGTGTTGTATGCAAATATTGATGAATTTGATGCAACCAAATATACACTGGATTATGAGAAACTTTCCGTTATGGATAAATGGCTTCTCTCCAAACTCAATACACTGATTAAGACTGTAGATAATAATCTGGGTAATTATCGTATTCCGGAAGCTGCAAGAGCACTGGATGAATTTGTAGATGAGATGAGTAATTGGTATGTAAGACGTTGTCGTGAGCGTTTCTGGGCAAAGGGCATGGAGCAGGATAAAATCAATGCATATATGACTCTTTATACTGCACTGGTAACTGTATGCAAGGTAGCAGCGCCGATGATTCCTTTTATGACAGAAGAAATTTACCAGAACCTGGTATGCAGCATCGACAAGAGTGCGCCGGAAAGCATCCATCTTTGCGACTATCCGGTGGCAAACGAGAGCTGGATAGACAGTGAATTAGAGAAAAATATGGACGAAGCATTGAAAATCGTTGTTATGGGCCGTGCCTGCAGAAATACTGCAAACATCAAGAACCGTCAGCCGATTGGAAATATGTTTGTAAAAGCACCATTTGAATTATCCGAATACTTTACAGAGATTATCGAAGATGAGCTGAATGTAAAGAAAGTGACATTTACAGAGGATGTCAGTGCATATACTAGCTATACCTTTAAACCACAGCTTCGTACCGTTGGACCGAAATTCGGTAAATATTTAGGTCAGATTCAGAAAGCACTTGCAGAATTAGACGGCAACAAGGCAATGGCTGAGCTTAAGAGCACAGGTGCACTGAAACTTGACAGTATAAGCGACGAAGTTGTATTATATGAAGAGGATTTACTTATCACCATGACACAGCAGGAAGGTTACATGACAGAAGGTGATAATGAAGTGACCGTAGTTCTTGATACGAACCTTACTCCGGAACTTTTAGAGGAAGGAATGGTAAGAGAATTAATCAGCAAAATCCAGACAATGCGTAAGGAAGCAGGATTTGAAGTAATGGATAAAATTACTGTTTCTTATAAGGCAGATCAGAAAGTAAAAGACATCTTCGCAAAATATGGGGAAGAAATTGCAAAAGAAGTTTTGGCTGAGAGTGTTGTGGCTGATACGGTGAGCGGATATCAGAAAGAATGGAACATTAATGGTGAAACGGTTGTGCTTGGCGTGGAAAAGAAATAAGCAGAATAAAGATAAGGGAGTGGAGCCGACAGGGGCTTGCTCCCTTTTTGCACAAAAAACACCGGAATCGAAACAAAAGGAGAACATTATGAAAAGCAAAATGTTTGAAAAGGAAACCTTCAAAAAAGAGGTGGTTGAGAACGTAAAATACCTCTATCGTAAGACAATGGATGAAGCAAGCGAGCAGGAAATTTTCCAGGCAGTATCCTACGTTGTAAAAGATGTAATCATTGACCAGTGGCTTGCAACCCAGCAGGAATTTGATAAAGCAGATCCAAAGATTGTATACTATATGTCCATGGAGTTCTTAATGGGCCGTGCATTAGGCAATAACCTGATTAACCTAACTGTGTACAATGAAGTGAAAGAAGCTTTAGAGGAAATGGGAATCAACTTAAATGCCATAGAGGATCAGGAGCCGGACCCGGCACTTGGAAATGGTGGACTGGGAAGACTTGCTGCCTGCTTTATGGAATCTTTGGCAACTCTGGGATATCCGGCATATGGTTGTGGAATTCGTTACCATTATGGAATGTTCCGTCAGAAAATAGAGAATGGTTATCAGGTAGAAGAGCCGGATAACTGGTTACAGAATGGATATCCATTTGAATTAAAACGTCCGGAATACAATTTCGAAGTAAAATTTGGTGGATATGTACGTGCAGAGGCACAGCCAGATGGAAGAACCAGATTCGTACAGGAAGGCTATCAGTCCGTAAAAGCAATTCCTTATGATATGCCAATCGTAGGTTATAACAATAATGTAGTAAATACATTGATGATCTGGGATGCAGAGCCAATGGAATGCTTCGAGCTGGATTCCTTTGATAAAGGTGATTATCATCGTGCAATCGAACAGCAGAACCTTGCAAAGAACTTAGTAGAAGTTCTCTATCCGAATGATAACCATATCGCAGGAAAAGAGCTTCGTTTAAAACAGCAGTACTTCTTTGTATCTGCCAGCTTACAGCGTGCGATTGCAAGATTTAAGAAGAATCATCCAGACATTCATATGCTTCCTGAAAAAGCAGTATTCCAGATGAATGATACCCATCCAACCGTAGCAGTTGCAGAGTTAATGCGTATCTTACTGGATGAAGAAGGTTTAGAGTGGGATGATGCATGGAATATTACAACAAAATGTTGTGCATATACCAACCATACCATCATGGCAGAAGCATTAGAGAAATGGCCAATCGAGATTTTCTCAAGACTGCTTCCTAGAATTTACCAGATTGTAGAAGAAATCAACCGTCGTTTTGTACTGGAAATCCAGCAGAAATATCCTGGAGACAACCACAAGGTTGAGAAGATGGCAATTATATATGATGGTCAGGTAAAAATGGCTCATCTGGCAATCTGTGCAGGATATTCTGTAAATGGTGTAGCGGCACTTCATACAGAAATCCTTAAGAAACAGGAATTAAAAGATTTTTACGAGATGTTCCCGGAGAAATTTAATAATAAGACCAATGGTATTACACAGCGTCGTTTCTTAATGCATGGTGATCCATTACTTGCAGACTGGGTAACCAAATATGTTGGAAAAGACTGGATTACAGACCTTTCCCGCATCAAGAGATTAGAGTTCTATGCAGATGATGAAAAGGTTCAGCAGGAATTCTTAAATATCAAATATCAGAACAAGCTGCGTCTTGCATCTTATATCGAAGAACACAACGGAATTGAAGTAAATCCTCGTTCTATCTTTGATGTACAGGTAAAACGTCTGCATGAGTACAAACGCCAGCTCTTAAATATTCTTCATGTAATGTATCTTTACAATGAATTAAAAGAGCATCCGGATATGGAATTCATTCCAAGAACTTTCATTTTCGGAGCAAAAGCAGCAGCAGGCTACCGCAATGCAAAACTTACCATCAAATTAATCAACTCTGTTGCAGATGTCATCAACAATGATAAGTCTATCAACGGAAAGATTAAGGTTGTATTTATCGAAGACTACAAGGTATCCAATGCAGAGATTATTTTTGCAGCAGCAGATGTCAGCGAGCAGATTTCTACTGCAAGTAAGGAAGCTTCCGGAACCGGTAATATGAAGTTCATGCTGAATGGAGCGCTTACTATCGGAACCATGGATGGTGCAAACGTTGAGATGGCAGAAGAAGTCGGCAAAGAAAACATGTTTATCTTCGGTATGAGCTCTGACGAAGTGATTGCTCATGAGCAGAAACGCGATTATGACCCAATGCAGATTTTCAACAATGATCAGGATGTCCGTAAAGTTCTGATGCAGTTAATCAACGGATTCTATTCACCAAATGATCCGGAATTGTTCCGTGACCTTTACAACTCACTGCTGAATACACAGTGCACACAGTACGCAGATACTTATTTTATTCTGGCAGACTTCCGTTCTTATGTGGAAGCACAGAAGAAGATTAATGCTGCATATGCAGATGAAAAAGAATGGGCTAGAAAAGCAATCTTAAATATTGCAGCTTCCGGCAAATTCTCATCTGACCGTACGATTCAGGAATATGTGGATGATATCTGGCACTTGAACAAAATCACTGTTACAGTAGATGACAAAGCAGAATAAAATTAAGAAATAAAAGCATAAGCATAAAAACAGAAAGAGGCAGCAGCCCGGCAGGGCGGCTGTCTTTTTCTGTTCAAACAAATCAATTCTGCTCTTCCACAAGACTGCTATAGATTATGTTTTCGGGTTATGTCTGCCGGAAAAAATTTACTTGTATTCAATGGGCTTATTTGTTACAATCAACACAAAGCATATATTCTGATTTTCGAATGGCGAAAGCCAGTCTAAATTTCTAGTATCAATTCAATGAATTCTATGCTTTTAAATTCTAATTACAATTAATAAACGCATAGTGCATTGAATAGGCGGAAGTTTAGGAAAATATGAGATATATGCAATCCTGCTTTTCACTGCATTATGGGAAAAGGAGGAAAAATGAGAACTTTAGAAGAACTGAATCTGGTGGATGACTTTCTGGTAAATAGCTTAACCAGTCACAAAATTTATGGGGAACAGTCAGCGAGGTATATTTTGGAATGCATTCTGCACCGACAGATAGGAAAGCTTACGGTAGTGCCGCAGCGTTTCTTTTGCGGAGAGAATACAGAAACCCACGGAATCCGGCTGGATGTATATCTGGATGAAGAGAATGGTGAAATCTTTGATATAGAACCGGATCAGAATGACGGAAAGAACGAGATGGCAGCATTGCCAAGAAGAGTCCGTTTCTATCATGCAAAAATTGACGCGGGAAATTTGCCATCGGGCGAAACCTATGGAAGTCTTCGGAATGTTGTTGTGATTTTCATTACAACTTATGACCCCTTTGGACTGAACCGTATGGTGTATACCATTAAGAACTGTTGTGTAGAAGTGCCGGAATTAAAGTATGAGGATGGTGCACAGACGATATTCCTGTATACAAGAGGAAGTGAAGGAAATCCGCCGGAGGAATTAAAACAGCTACTGCATTACATGGAACATTCATCTGTAGAGAATGCTTCCACCGAAAACCTGAAAAAGTTACACCGGATGGTAACTGCAGTCAAACGGGATGGAGAGGTAGGTCTTGCATATATGAAGAGCTTTGAGAGAGAAGAAAGAATTCGGAAACAGGGCGAAGAAGAAGGCAGAAAAGAAGGAAAAAAAGAAGGCTTGGAAGAGGGCGAAATAGTAGGAAAAACGAAGGAAGTTATAAAGCTTGGACGCAGATTCGGAAAGTCAGAGAAAGAAATTATTCTATTGCTGCAGGAGGAACTGCATATAGATAAAGATGAGGCAGAAGATTTCCTGGAAAAGTATGATAAGTAAGACGATTAGAAAGAATGTGAGAATTACAGCATGAGCAACAAATTGGCGAAGCATCAGAAACAAAAAGAACGATTAACCGGAAAGCAGAAGAAAGTTCTGTTCTGGAGTTGTTTTGCTGCTTTAAGCATAGCTTTTCTGGCGGTCTGGTTAAACGTATTTTTGACGTCGAAGGCACTTCACAGGCAAATGGAAGAGATGGTATTAGGAGAAGATTATGATAGAGAAGATGTTGTGATAACGGATAAAAAGAGTGAAGATGCTACGGCGGATAATTCCATATCTCAAAATTATTTCTTCTATTATCATGATGGCAAAACGAATGAATATAATAAGCGGATGCAGGTGCCGGAAAGTGTATATGCAGAATATAAAGTGGGAGATACCATAACTGCATATACCACAGATCATATAAAATATTCTTATAATAAAGCGGGCATTCTTCCAGATAAAAAATATAGGAACAATGAATTAATGAAAGTAGCCGGAGTGTTGCTGGGAGCTGCAATAGGTTTCCTGAGTTTGTGGGGCTTATTAAACAGAAAGATAAATTAAAAACTATTATTTCAGGAGAAATTCAAGATGTTGTATATTATGCGGCATGGAAAAACGGAATGACATGAGTAAATTGGAGTGGACAATAAAATTAATTATTATAGTGGTTGGTTCAGTCGTTGCAGCATATGGCATTACACTGGCATTGTATGCGGGATTTGGCGGTGCAACCCTTGCCGTATTATGGCAGGGAATTTCAAAAACATTTCATGTAAGCATCGGTACGGCATCCATGATAGTAGCCATAGTTATGATTGTATTTGCGTTTTTCTATGACAGGTCACAGATACATATCGGCACGATACTTTACCAGATTGTGTATAGCTTTTGTGTAGATTTGTTTGCAAATGCACATGTGTACAGTACGCATATATGGGTAAATGCACTTATCATGTTATTGGGAATTGTGCTTTTTGCAATAGGAACTGGTTTTTATGCGGCAGCCTCCCTGGGGCGGGGTTCTTATGAGGCACTGACTTTTTCTCTTGCGGAAAAGAACAACTGGCAGGTAAAAATTGTACGAATGGTACTGGATGTGGTGATGGTTGTGACAGGCGTTATGCTGGGCGGAAAATTTGGCATATGCACCATAGTAACAATCCTCATTTCCGGACCGGTCATCCAGTTTACTGCGGCAAAAACGAAAAAGTTAATTTGCGTTGCTTGTGGCAGCGACCGTTCTGATATCTAATAGTGGTATCAAAACAAAGGAGACACACAGGACTGTCCCACTGTGCATCTTATAATTCAAGAATAACTCCTTTGCCGGCATATGGAGAATACGAAGAATAAGAAACAGAAAGAGCCGGAGAGGGCAGAAGCAACAATGGTTGATAATGGCGATGGAATCAAGAAGGCAGTTGTCAAATAGAAGTAGATACATATGAACAGGCTCAGGTATTGTCTGAGGCACTTGAAAAGTGCAAATAATAGTTGGATTATGGGAGGATAGATATGGCTGCTACAATTATTTATTTGGTAATTTCATTATTGGTTTCACTTATTTTTATCATACTTGGAATTATGCAGTATAGGTCTGAAAAACCAGTATCAATAAATACAGGAGAGAAACCACTTCGTAAAGATGAACTGACAAATGTTACGGAATGGAACCATAGACATGGCAGAAATTTTATTATTTTGGGTTGTGTGCTATTTATTACACAAGCTGTTTTTGGATATTTTATTAAAAAGCTGGATGGCGTTGTGGTTCAGGTGGTTATTTATATGATAGTTCTATTTTCTGAAATCGCATGGGTTGAGTTTGAACATAATATGATGAAAAAGAAAATGATAAAAAAGCATTGAAATAACAACTTATAATTTGCAAAAAAATGAAGGTTCCTGAGGGGCTTTACCCCGATAACCGGGAATTGACCGAGCTCTTTGAGCGAGGGATACTTCTTGTCCGAAGGGCAAGAAGGTGGAACTGAGAAGAATTAAAACAATCGGGATTTATAAAGGAGAAACACTATGGGATTATTTGGTAAAAGCAAAAAAGAGCGAGAAAAAGAGTATATGAACAGATTAGATGTTCCATTATGTTTAAAAGAAGACTTTGAATTGATTATTGATGATGTATTTACAATTATGGGGGTTGGAACAGTTGCCACAGGAAACATATCAACAGGAATGTGTAGAGAAGGAGAAAATGCGTGTGTTTATAAAACAAATGGAGGTGTATTAGAGACTATAATTACTACCATCGATATACATACAAAAGAACGAAAATCAAATGGTTGTGGATATAAAACAGAGCATGTTGGACTTGGGTTAAGAGGAGTTTCTAAGGAACAATTAGAAAAAGGAGATAGAGTGATTGTAAAGAATGCCAATATGTATGGAATGTAATTACAAATTCCAGTTTGATGGAGAAAAAATCATTCATGCCCTATGTTATATAGTTTTTGTATGTTTTCAGGAAGACTCCTTTATATAGTGGGAGTTTTGCCTTCCTGATAATGTTCTTACACATAGGCGTGTAAGGAATGGTGTTCCTTGATTTTTTTTATACGCCAAATCCATGAAGTCGATGAAGATAATCTTGATGTCAGGAGTGCCATTCAGTTCAATGATTCTATCGATATATTTTGCTCTCGTGATTGTTTTTATATAGTCACCCACTTTCAAAAACACAATTTTTTTTATTTTTTGAAAGTGGAAACTATGTAAAGGCAACCCGAAGGCTGCCCCAGGCATCAAGCCTATCCTGTTTACACAGGTTCATTATCATCTTCATCGACGGAGCTATCTGCATCATCGTCCTCAAACTCCGGATCGTACCCATAGTCCTCGTCATCATCCACATAATCAGCATCCGGATCAGGCTTTGCCGCCTCCTGTTCCTTCTTCTTTTCCTGAACTTTCTTGAATACGAAAAATCCGCCGCCACAGGCAAGCACAATCAGAGTCAGAATCGCCGGGAGCATATTCGTGGATTTTGGATAGGATCAGAATAGGTTATCAGCCCATACGGTTATTTTTTACTATTTTACGGAGGTACGCAGATATGGATATGAATATAGAAATGGATAAAAATACAGCTACTGATTCAATTACCAGCAGACTGGCTGACGCAAGAAATGATCTCGGCATTACGCAGAAGGACCTTGCATCTGCCACCGGTATCAGTGTAAAGACCATTATAAATATTGAAACAAAGCAGCATATACCATCACTGCTCTATGCCTAACCTTTAGACTATGGGACCATAACACTCATATCAGGACTCGAACCTGAATCAGCCGGTCCGTAGCCGGTCGTTCTATCCATTGAACTATATGAGCATGTACCGGGGCATCCTTTCAGATACCCCTTTTCTTTTTTATTCATGCACTGATCTGTGCCTTTACATTTACATCAACAGCAATTATCTCGTCCATTGACACACCAAAGACTGCCGCCAATACCACCAGATTATCCAGGGTTGGCATTGCCACGCCGTGCTGCCACTTGTATACTGCCTGTGGTGTTGCAAATCCGAATATATCTGCCAGATCCTTTACTGAAAGACCTGCATTGATTCTCAGTCTTGTTATGTTCATTCCTGTTGCTGCCATATCTATTGTAGGCATTGTTATCATTTTTCCTCCTGTTCCGGCTGTCAGTCAACACCTTCCCAACAGCCGGGCTGTACAGGCGGTGCTACTCTGATGCCTTAAAATTGTATATAGGTTTCATTACATCAATAACATCCACCGACTCCCTGATTACATCTATGATGTCATCCAAAGACTTGTATGCCATTGGTGCCTCGTCCAATGTATTTTCATTTACTGAGGTTGTATATACTCCCTCCATAGCTTTCTTATACTCATCCAGATTGAGCTCATTTTTCGCCTTTGTTCTGGACATAATCCTTCCTGCACCATGTGGGGCTGAAAAGTTCCATTCCGGATTTCCTTTTCCAATGGCAAGTATACTTCCATCCTTCATGTTAATCGGTATCAGCACTTTTTCTCCCTTATGGGCTGCGATTGCACCTTTCCTCAATATCATTTCATCTGTGTCGATATAATTATGAATCGTGTGAAAAGCATCACTCCCGGTCATGACTGTTCTTTCAAGAATAACCTCTGCCATCTTCTCTCTGCTTCTTCTGGCAAATGCCTGGCATATTTCCACATCATGCAGATAATCCTCCAGATATATTCCTTCCAGATAACACAGATCCTCCGGCATGCTTGTAGGACTTTCATATACCTGCCAGTGAAGCTGCTTTAGGGCATCCTGTATCTCTCTTTTTCTTCCCTGTTCCTTATAGGTACGGATAATCTCATCCCTCTTTTCAAGATACTCCCCATAACCACGGTTTAAGTTAATGGCAAGTTTCTGATAAAGCTCTGCCACCTGCTTTCCAAGATTTCTACTGCCGGAATGAATTACGAGATACTTTGTTCCATCTGCTGCTTCATCAATCTCAATAAAGTGATTTCCGCCTCCAAGTGTTCCAAGAGACCTTGCAAGTCTCTTTGCATCTTTCAGCTCCCTGTAGCATCGAAGCTCTGTCAGATCAAATTTCTCCTGCCGTCCTTCCCACACTTCACGTCCTGATGGAATAAAATGTGCTGCCTCATCCACTTTCTCAAAATCAATCTCATCTTTTCCAAGATTTACCGTATACATCCCGCATCCGATATCCACTCCGACCACATTAGGCACTGCCTTGTCTGTTATGGTCATTGTTGTTCCTATCGTACAC
>OIYD01000618.1_pt1 | contig 27557 bp, 29 predicted proteins | sample 1588141 | NCBI WGS metagenome assembly OIYD01 (sample SAMN03283259) | human gut metagenome | biome: human-associated habitat; material: feces | host: Homo sapiens | place: USA | collected 2013
ACATCTCAATGAGAGCCTCTTCCACGCTACTCTCCCGGCGGCGATACCGCTCAATGATGGCAGTCTCAAAGGAGATCCCCTTGAGCTTGGGCATCTTGAGTGTGACATCCCCAGAAGTGGTGGTAAGGTTGCGGTTGTAGTGGCCGCTGCGGTAGCCCTGGCGTTGCTCATTGCGCTCGTACCGGGCCGCCTGGGTCAGCTTCTCCGCTTCGGCCTCCAGCAGCTCGTTGAGGGTTTCCTCTACGCTTCCGCGCACAAGTTCCTTGAGCTGCCCCTTGATAACTTCTTCGTTTAGCTGTACAATCTTTTCGGACATGGTTTGCTGTCTCCTTTCGAATGGTGGTGTCGCAACTTCATTCTACCAGACATCTGCAAACCATGTCTCTTTGTCTTTTTGCGAAACTTATTCTACCTGACCTACCTGACCCTTGAGTAATAAAAATGGTGAAGATATTTTGGGGGTTCCATTATCTACCTACAAATTGTACGGGGGCGACATGACGAATGGTCAGTTGCCCCCGCATTTCCTATTTGTTCTGTATGTTCTTGTGAACTACTAAGAAACTCCACTTTTTATATTGCGGCTGTAAAGAGACAATGTATAGATTAGCATGGCTAACGAAACAAAAAATAAAATAATAATATTGCTAGGAAACATGTGGTAGAAATCTGGAGTGTTAAATGCACCGCGAAAAACAACATATTTAGGGAACATAAAATGTAACATTGTTGCCTCTAATGCACAGTAAGATAAAATCAAAATAAGAACAATTACTTTGCGCTTTAGAACAAAAAGCAAAAATATTGTTGCGATAACGTAAAAATTTACAGATATAATGCAATGAATAAGTGGAAAAAGTGGATTGATTAAGGGGAAATGTCCGATGTTTGGAAATAGTGAAAGATACTCTTCTATGCTTTCATTTGCATGTGTAAACATCATTAGTACCGATGGGATATAAGGGAGTAGTATGAAGAAAATAACTCGGAGGTAACGAAAAAAAATGATTCTTAAAGTTCCCAACGGAAATGTTTGGATGTACTGACGTGATTCTGTCCTAAATGTTTCCTCAAAAATATTTGCAGTAATACTAACAATGAATAAACAAGAAATGAACTGAAGATAAATATAGCAGCTATTTAATGCACGAGGTTCGCCATTGCTCCATCCAACAGTTGTTGATGCAAAGCTCCTGTTGATGGATATAAATAGCAAATATAGGACAAAAAATATATAAGTTTTCCAGCACACCAAAATATCTGTGCGTAATGGCCATTTTCTATCCATTTCTTGTATCGCCACCCTGAAAATACAACCAGATGTCTTCTACGGAAGCTTCTGACGCAACTACTGATATAATTTGGGAATCATGTTGAGGTGCTTCCTCAGAAACAATTTTACATGTAACTAGTTCTCCGGTAATAGAAGTTGATAAGACATGATATTTTTGGATAATACTACTTAGCTTTTGAAGATCACAAGTTGCTTCAAATAGTTTCCCCTTTAAGGTACTTCTAAAAGCAGCATAATCACCAGTATATTTAATGCATCCTTGTGATAGCATAATAACATTTGTCGCTAAAAAGTCAATATCATCTAATATGTGTGTAGATATAAGAACGGTTTTTCCATTAAAGCAAGTTCTGAGTGTTTTATAGAATTGTATTCGCTCTTTGGGATCAATCCCAGCTGTAGGTTCATCCAATACAACAAAATCTGGATTTCCAATCAATGCACTTGCAATCCCAACTCTCCGCCTCATTCCTTCGGAACAATCCTTTAATTTTTTTTGTGCATATTCTGTAATGTTTGTTAGATCCATAATTTTTGATATATGCTCTTCCTGCTCTGATTTATTAAGACCGCTTTTTGCTGATGCAACGAAGCGCAAAATTTCCTTGACAGGAAGAGTAGGATATACATCAAAAGACTGCGGCAGATAAGAAATCTTTTTTTTATATTCCGGGCATGTTACAGAAAGGTTATCAAGTAATATCTCTCCCTGTTGTAGTGGTAATATTGAAGTCAGATTTTTTATTAAGGTCGTTTTACCACTGCCATTTTCACCAATAAGCAAATTGAAGCCATTTTTAATGACTAGATTTATATTATGGAGTACAGGAATATTCCTACGATATGAATAGGAAAGACCCTTGATTTCGAGCATTTCAATTCCCCCTCGTCAAGTTGTGAGACCATAGTTTAATAACATGTAATCGCCATAGATAACAGGGAAGCCTAAAACTCCATATAAATCATAGATAAGAAATGCTTTCTGCGGCTGACTGATAGATCCAGTTTCAATTTCATAAGTTTGGGGATTCATATATTCATTAAGTCCAATACCTTCTAAATAAACGGCATCATAATCTGTTACAAAGTTATATTTTGACCTATAGATAATGGTACCATTATAGTCATACTCAGATAAGAATCCAGTGAATATACAAATTGAAGAAGCACTTCCCTTTAAATAATAATAGTTCTTTTCTTGTGTAACATCTAGATTAGATATGACTGTATTCATACTCGAAACACATATATCAAAGTATTTTTCTGTTGAATCACTGTCTATTATCGGAATAAAAGCAAAATTGGGGGGTAAAGCAGCAGATAGCCATGAAGTGTAAATGTTGACACAGCCTATATCACTCAAATAATATACTCGTCCGTGGTATTTGATCTCATAGGTTGTTTGATTTGTAGGTCCCTCAACAGTTATAAAATCACCATGCCGACTATACATGACTGGAGTACCATTGATGGATATTTCATCAATGGTAAAGCATTCATCTAATCGTAGTGTCAATGGATCGTGTTTTTGTGAGGTCGTAGGTTCGACTGTAAAGCTTCCCGTAAATCTGCTAACTTCAGAAAGTACCAAATCCCCTTTATACTTAGTTATTTCGTATGGTTGAACTTCAGGTGACGTAATATATATTTTTTCCGTATATTGATACTCTATAGGAGAGAGATTTGCAAATACGAATCCAGTAACTAGGACTGCACCAACAGATAAAATACCACAGGCTACCTTTCTTGTTGTTACCCCTTTTGATGACATGAAGTACACAAGTACAAAAAGAAGTAAGGAAACTGAGATGGAAAATAGTGATTCGACAAGAAAACCCAAATCTAATCTTAGTCCTGGATAGTCCATCTCGGATGCACCTACATAACTATCTCCTACAGAGAGCAGTTGTGCAACTGTACGTGAAAGAGAAGGGTTTGCTCCAAAAAAGATATCTATAATTGTAGCATTAAGGAAACTTGTTATTACAGCAAATGGAGCAGCTAAAATATAAGAATAGCTGGTTTTGATTATGAGGCCTACAAAAAAGCCTAGTGTATCTGCAACGAGCAAAAGCGCTATCCACCGGACTAATGTATAGCACAGGGTATTCAATGTAAAAAATATATCTGTTCCTTGATAGATGGCAAAAATCAATATATATGTAACTGGAATTAAGCAAATTAGAAAGCTTGCAAGTATCACCGTACCAAGCTTACATAAAACTACAATATGCGTAGGAATAAAGCAAATTTGTTCCAGGGTATACTTTTGGTGGGAAAAATACATTGCAAGGCAAAATGCCATAACAAAAATACCAACTTCTAAATATTCAAGCATCCCAATTACGACAGAATAGTTAATTGGGTTTATATATGGAGACCATGCCGTATATGCGATAAATAATGCGAAAAAAAACAAAGTAAAAAGGAAAAATAATATAAAGATCAAGGATGAACAAACTAACTTAAAATTTAGCTCACTTAGTTTTTTATACATAGCTCATTCCTCCGACTAGAGCGGGGTACTGATTATATCAGTACCCCGCTCTACGTTATTCCCTACATGACAGGGCATTTTAGAGTTAGATCAAGAAACCGTAGTAGTACCGTTTACTCCCACTTTGTCCTGAGTAGAAACAACAGTATAGTAACTGTTGCCACCAGAGTCAGGTCTGAAAGTTTGAGTAGGTCTCTGTGTGCTATTATTACCTGTGAAGTTATCACTCAGAAGAGTGGTATCCACACCGAGAGGAATGACCTTACGCAGATCAGAACGGATGGTTCGAGATTCGCTGTTGCTGATGTGAACCCCCCATCTATTGGAGCCACCAGTGAGGTACCACATCTGATCAGCACTCTTACCATTCCATTCACGCTTATGAGCGACAGAAACGGAAGAAATCGACCAGTTGTAGGAGCCGGTATTCTTAGTGGCAGCAGAGGCAACGGGGAGAATAACTGCCATGGTCACGCACAAGGTCAAGGCCAAACCGATTAAACGCTTAAACATAAAATTACCTCCCTGTAAGATATATTTGTACGTAACAGGAGTCTAAACCTCTGTCGTTGCTATCTATGCAGCAACGACTTTATGTGGTCATTGAAATCACCCTCTTGAAATTAATGTTGAGCCGAAGGAATAAAGAAAATATAAAAGATACACTACACTTTAATATGTCAAAAAAACCTTATTCCTGACATGGTTTTAATAAAAATTTGTAAAAAATTTTGGGGTTTGATTTTATTGCGCAATTTGGTAAATACAAATAGAACTAATGGTGCTTTGAATGGAGAGAATTTGGGCAATATAATTTTACCAAATAGGAGGGTGGTAATATGGCCCAGAGGAAACTAGAAGAAATTATTGGAAACAACATTGCCAAATATCGAGATGCAGCGGGCCTAACACAGGCAATGTTAGCTGAGAAGATTGGGATTAGCACTGCATTTATTTCCAGAGTAGAGCGCGGACAAAAGAAAATGAAAGTCGAAACACTTTATGCTACCTCTAAGGTTCTTAATGTGAGTGTTGATGCCTTATTGAGTATAGATAATTCTACGGCACAAATGGCAAATATCAAACAGCTATTGACAGGCAAATCAATTGAATACCTAGAGGGAATAGAAAAAATAATCCGAGTGTGCATTAATGAATTTGAAGCAAAGCAAAAATTTCCATCGGAGTCGTAATGTGATATACTAAAAACGATGGGAAGTGATTGCCGCTATGATGCCAGATGAAAAAGAGTTGGTCGAGCGTCTATACCGCTTGTACTTCAAAAAATTATTTATATATGCCAGTGCTGTGCTCAGAGATCAGGAGCAGGCAAAGGACATTGTTCAGGATACCTTCCATGAGGCACTGCGTCGTATAGATGTGGTTGCAAAGCATGAGAATCCTGGTGGATGGCTAATGAATGTTGTAAAGAATAAGATCAAAGAGTGTGAGCGGAACAGGCGCCGTGATCTCTATTGTCTACTTTCCTTGGATGCCGATTTTCCGGATGAAAGCAATCTCCCAGAGAAGTTTGTTTCAGCGCAACCGGAGCCGCAAGGCGAATCCGTGATGGAGATTGTTGAACGGGTACTTACTCCAGAAGAACTCCAGTTTCTCAAGATGCTGGTATTTGAGCGAGCTAGTCACCAGCAGGTAGCACAGGAGTTTGGTATTTCTGTATATGCCAGCCAAAAACGTCTAGAGCGAATCAGGGATAAACTGTATGCGGTATTCCCCGAGCGGAAAAGGCGGAAGAAAAAATAGTTAAGAAGTTTGTCAGGATAAGCTTAAAACGGTCATATATATATGAAGGAGGTTCACGACATGGCTAAGAATAGTGAAAAATACGCCTATCTGAACCGGCTTAGTACCGAGCAGCTGGAAGAGCTGCTACGTATGGACGCGGAGGAAGCAAGGCCAGGGAATGAGGACGTGGTTTTTCATATCCTGGAGGTGATTGAGCAGAGAGAGAATGAGCACCCTACGGGCCGCGTCCCTGATGTGGACAAGGCGTGGGCGGAGTTTCAGGAGTATTATGACATTCCGGAGGGGACCGATGCGTCTCTGTACCCCTACGAAACTGAGTCTAATGGTAATGCCGATTGTACGACCGAGCTATCTTCACCTCACAAACCTCGTTTACGCCGGTGTCTCAAACAGGCACTTATTGCCGTGGTCGCCGTAGCGGCAGTGTTTGGCGGAATGGTCGTAGCACAAGCATCTGGATTTGATGTGTTCGGTACACTTGGCCGCTGGACTGATGATGTATTTCATTTTGTGCCGGTAACAGATGCGAGTGGTGAGTCTGCGGGTATTCATGCTGGCGAAATTGTACCCGAATATGACGCGGTGCAGGAAGCGCTTGTTTCTGCTGGGATTGATAAAAATTTGGCTCCTACATGGTGCCCAGACGGGTTTACAGCGTTGGAACCAGAGACCGTCAATTCATCAGTGGGCAATGCTGTTTATTTTGTTTTGAGCGGCAGGGATGGCGAATTTATTAGCCTGGATTTTATTAGATATCATTCGAGAGAAAATTTAAAAGATACACTGTTTGAAAAAGATGTCAAGGGAGTAGAACAGTATTCTAATGGAGAACAAACCTTCTATATTTTGTCAAACATCGACACTATTACGGCTACTTGGTCAGATGGGCTCATAATGATACAGTTCTCTGGGGATACAACTGAAGATGTTCTAAAGAAATTGATTGATTCTGTTGGAGGGAGATAAATTGAAACGGATATTTTCATCTTTTGTACTGCTTAGCATGATTGTCTCTTGCATTGGCGTTGCTTCTGCGACTGATATGCAGCAACCCCGGGCAAGCCTCACTCTTTCCAGATATTCTGCGGTGATTTCTGCTGGAGATGGAGGTGGCGAGGTTATCATTGGCTATGATGTAAAAGCAAGTAAGCCAGCCGATTCTGTTGGTGTAGAGTCTATTGATTTTTACACGAAAGATGGCAATCATGTGAAATCTGTTACTGGTAGTACTCGAAATGGCTTGGTCTGCAATGATAGTATTTTTTGTGCTGGGGACTATAAATGCAGTCTTCCTTCTGGTGAATCTTACTATGCTGAAGTGACCGTTTTCGCAGAGGTTGGCTCCGACTATGACAGCCGCACAGTTACCACGTCGACCGTGTGGATTCGTTAAATCTATATCTGTAGTCTTAGGGCACCGGGATGGCAACACCGTCTTGGTGCCCTTATTTTAGTGCCTGAAAAAGTCCCCTCAAATTAAGAGCGTTGACATAGGAAAACAAGCAGGAACCCAGTAAAATCAACGCTTTTAAGGGCAGAGGGCAAACAGGTTAGCTCAAAAATTGAATAACCAAGCGTCAAAAGGGATGTTACCGCAAGGCAGCATCCCTTTTCGCATACGCCCACGCCGTAGATTTTGAGAAAAGTCTACGGCGTTTTTTTCTGCCCAAATCTGAAAGGAGGTGCAGCCACAATGTACTTTACGAACGGCAGCAGCCGTGCGTTTGAAATGCTTATGCGGGGAAAGCCCGGCTTTGACCGCTACGAAAACGGCGGCTGTGCCGACTGTGAAGATTGCAATACCTGTCACTTTTACCGTCCGCATTGGAAGTACCAGTTTGCCTATACGGTGTGCCAGCATTTCGGGCTGGACACGTCGGACTACTCCTTTGGCTATGTCGCCGGGTGGAGCAGCGGCCGCGATATTAAGGAGCTGAAAGCATCCCTTGAAACCATCCGCACCGCCGCCAGCAAGCTTATTTCCGAAATCGAGGGGCATTTTGCAGAGCTTCAGGCGCAGCACACCGCAGAGCAGGAACAGGCTGCTGCGCAGGATGTGCCGGAGAACACCTTTTCCATCTATCAGCTCAAAGACGGCGACGCAACGCGGGATCTCCGATTTGAGCCGCTGGAACAGGTAAAGGCCGCCGGGCTGCGTGTTGACCGCGAAAATTATGAGCTGGTCTATACCGCACCCCTCTCCGACACGGACACGCTGGAGGACATTTTTGTTCGCTTCAATATGGACAGGCCGCAGGATTTTACCGGGCATAGCCTTTCCATGTCCGATGTCATTGTGCTGCATCGCGGCGAGCAGGAAACGGCGCACTATTTGGATCGCGGCGGCTATACCGAAGTGCCGGAGTTTTTACAGCCGGAGCAGACCGCGCAGCAGGAAGCACAGGCTGACGCCCCGCCAGCGGAACGACCGCTGACAGAGTTACAGAAGCAGGCTGTTGAAATTGCCAAGCAGTATGAAACGCTCTCCATGCAGGAGAAAATCGGCGTGATCGCGCAGGCGTTCGGCTGCACGTCCGGCACGATTGAAACCTCGCCCTGCACAGGAAAATGGCGCGGCACAAGTGATATTTCCATTCGCCTTGATAACGGTAGCTCTCTGTTTTTGGGTAACCACATGACGCGAAAAGCCAAAACCAAAAAGGTACAGCAGGAGCTTGTCGATAGCGCGTTTGTACGGTATAACCCTAAAATCATCCGCGTTGCAAAGGAAACTGCTTATACCGCCCTCAAAGAACGCGAGCTTCAGGACAATGCCATTGCCGCAGAAAAGGGCTTGAAGCCCTATACGCTGCTGAACGTGGAGTTCAACGACGGCGCAGATCAGCAAAGCAGCGGTTACATAGGCTGGTACTATGCGACGCTGGCGGTGGACGGAAAAATCTGTACGCATTTAGAAACAGGCTTGAATCACGACATTGCATCCGGCAGCGTAAGCCCGACGCCCACGCGGGAGAATTACTACGCAGCCGGAGCGCTGAAAGAAAGTGATGTGGACTATGTTTTCAACAACGTCGGCTTTTCCTCTGCTTCCGGCCTTTACTCTCTGCATCTGAGCGACGCCGCACGGGGGCGCGCTGAATTGGAGCTTGCGAAAAAGCTGATTGACGATTACTGCCGCGAAGAATTTCATTCCGATGCAGATTTCAGCGACCTGTCCGCCGTTGGTATTGGACACACGACCATTACGGATGATGAAATCCCCATTCAGGCATACGCAAACCTGACGGACTTCCGCATTGAAAAATATTTGGGTGATGTGCTGATTGAAAGTCGACAGTATGAATCGCTGGCTGCGCTGATCCAAGGCGAGCTGAACGATTTGGAATTTGACGACTTGACTTATGCCAGCGACGAGCAGCTTGCCATGTTCCACGACCAAGAGAAAGTGTCCGGCAAGGAAGCGCCCTCCCTTGATCCTGCGGTACAGCCTGTCGTGACGATTGTTTGGAGCGAGAGCGATAAGCTGCAAGAGGGTGAACAGCTCCCGCTTGCCCGCGCCGACGCACTTTTTAAGGCGCTGGACGATGAAAAGCGTTCTGAGCGTGAGAAGCCCGGTTACACAGGCGGCTGGTACGATAAAACCAAATTCCGCATTGACTGCACATTTCACGGGGAACGTGACAGCTACGAGGGACGGCAGGACTTTGGTGATGGGGACGGCGCTCTGATCGACCATATCCAAGCATATCACGAATACTACGCCAAGGACGAAAACTGGAAAAACTTTGTGCTGCACAACGAGGGCGCGGAAGCGTGGGAAAAGGACAATGCCGAGCGCGAAATGCTTCTCACCGAGTTTGTACCGTATATGCGGCTGCATTGCAATCTCTCCGAGCAGGAGCGCACCGCTGCGGATATGCTGGAAAATGGAGAAGCCCTGACGCCGGAGCAGACAGCATATTTTCATGCGGTTCTTGCCCATGTGGACGCTTGCCGGGAAAAGCTGAACGCGGGCGATTATCACTTGCCCGATCCACCGCAGCTTTCCGATTTTGATAAAGAGCTTCAGGACTACAAAGCCCATGTGGAAAGTGAGATTGCACAGGAAGCCGAAGCCGCAGGCATGACCGTGGAGGAATATGCCGCCAATGGCTACGAGCAGCAGGAGCAGCCCGCCGACGTACAGGAGCAGCCGGGGAAAGCGCCGCCCGCAGATACCACGCCGGAGCAAACCGCCGTCAGATATTACACCATCAATGAGGGCGCTGCCCGCCGTGCCAACGATGCAAACAGCTACCGCGACTATGCCGCAGGCAGCGCCACCGCCGAATATCGGCAGATGGTGGATCAGGCAGCGGCGATTGCACAGCGGCAGAAAGAGCGCGTCGATCCCATGTACCATGAGAAAATTGACGCGCTGCTGGACACCTACGCCCGTAAGCTGGCGGAAAATCTGAACGACCACTATGCCATTGAAGCTCGCGTCCCCTCTATCCTCGTTGCAGGCGGCAGCAATTTCCCTGTTCGCAAGAAAGAGAAGCAAAACGCCGCCCGTGACCGCAATATGCAGGAATGGCAGGATGTTCAGGGAATTTTGGACAAGATCCGCAGCACAGGCATGGGCGGTATCAGCATGGACGACCCGCAGGCAGCGGCGAAGCTGGAAGCCAAGCTCGTCAATCTGGAAACGGCGCAGGAAACCATGAAAGCCGTCAATGCCTATTTCCGTAAGAATAAGACTTTGGAGGGCTGCCCCAGTCTGACGCCGGAGCAGATCACCAAATTGCAGCAGGAAATGGCGCAGTCCTGGCATTTGGATAAGAGCCGGCCGTACCCCGCCTATATGCTCTCCAACAACAACGCTGAGATCCGCCGCATCCGTGGGCGCATTGAACAGGTGCGGCAGCATGAGGACACCCATTTCGCCGGATGGGAATTTGACGGCGGGCGCGTGGAAGCCAACAAAGCGGATAACCGTCTGCAAGTGTTCTTTGACGGTAAGCCGGATGAAGCGGCGCGAGACGAGCTGAAAGCAAACGGCTTCCGCTGGGCACCCAGCGTCGGCGCATGGCAGCGTCAGCTTAACAAAAACGCATACTACGCCGCTGGGTACATTTCCTGTATTCAGCCTATCTCCGGGGAAAAGCCCATTGACGTGCAGCGCAGCGCCCAGCAGCAGGAATCCGTTGCCCCTAATACCCACCTGACCGGGGAGCGCGTTTCAACGCCGCGTGGCAGCTTCCACGTTGCCGATATGACCCGTGAGCAGATGGAAGCCGCAGGCTACGGGTATCACCACAGCACCGATGACGGCAAGTACCTTATCATGGGCAACGGCACACAGGCCTTTGCCATTGCCGCCAAGCAGCGAGAGCAGGAAAACTATATGCGCACGGCGGAGCTGTCCACCGAACAGAACTACAATATGATTGACGGGCAGATCAACAACACCCCGTCCGTGGACGAGCTGGAAGAAAAGGCAAAGCGCGGCGAGGTGATTTCGCTCTCTGCACTTGCCGCAGCGGTCAAGGCCGAGGACGGCAGAACGCCGCAGCGCGACCCGGACGGCAAAAAACCGTCTATCCGTGCGCAGCTCAAAGCGGATCGTGCGCAGTCCTGCAAGCCGCAGCAGCGAGAAAAGGAACAGGAAGCCAAACGGAGCATCCGGCAGACTTTGGAAATGGAGTGACTTATGAACAAGTTTGAAAATGTGGATGTGCTGGCATCCCTGCAACAGATCATGCAGCAGAACACAGCAGCCTTTCAGAATGATTTTGACATTGACAAGAAAATTCTGACACAGGCGGCAAAGAGTAAAAACGCCGAGGATAAGGTCTATCTATGGTTTTCTCGCCCCAATGGAACGCATTGTCTACGGGAACGGGACGTGTTTCTGCGCGGAACGCGGGAGCATAATACGTTCCGTTTCTACCATGAGCAGACCAAGGAGCGTGTACTTGCCTATGCCGTGGTGCTGTCCGGCATGGAGAGCGGCAAGGTAAAAGGCAGCATTTATGAGCTGGACTATGCAGCGAAAGCCGAGCTTGCAATCCAGACCGCCTTGCGGACAGACAATAACCGTCTAATCTATGAAAAAGGCTCGCGGGAGCTACCCAAGGAATACCGCTTTGAAGCGACGCCGGATCGGGAGTACGGAAAGTTCGTGTGCTATGAAGCCGTTCCGCATGACCCGGACGCGCTGCGAGATCTGCTGCGCGACGAGAGCCGAAAGCGTGAGCGCCTGAAACCCGGCAATTTCAAGGAGCATATCGGGCGGCTTTCCGACGAAAAGGTGCTTGCCGAAGCGCAGCGCCTTTCGGCGACGTTCCAATCCTTGCAAGCGCCCAACAGCCCTAACGGAACGCATTTTGTAGTAGAAGTATCACCTTGGTTTGAGCGTATCGCATCCAGCAAAGAGCATGAGCGGCTATTTGCGTTGCTTCCGTATAAGACGCTGTATCTTTCCTCTGTCAAGGACAGACACGGCGTTTTCGCTTTTATCAGCAAGGACGAGCGGCGCGATCTGCCGCTGCGCAAGCAGCGTCCCTCTGTCCGGGCGCAGCTCAAAGAGGGGCAGTCAAAAAAAGCCGCTGCACCCAAAAAAGCAGCGGCAAAGGCAAAAGATAATGATTTGGAGGTATGAGCATGGACAATGTTCCGTTCACCATTGAGGAAGAAAATCTGATCTGCATTTACCACAAGTACGACCGCCGCAGGACGATTGCGGCAATTTCCGACGCGCTGCCGGATATGGACGCAGATATGCGTTCGCTGGCAGAGCAGACGATCCATAAACTGCACAACATGACCGACGCAGCATTTGAGGAAGCGCAGTTCACCATGACGCTTTCCAACGCAGAGTAAAAGACGACGCGGGGCGCGGCAGCCGATGATGGCTGCTGCGCCCCGCGTTTTTTTATTCAAAACGGGAGTTGTACCCTTTTGAGAAAATCTTCGTTATCACTCACGGTTGTAATGCTGATATACGGGTTTACTTTGTAAAAGGTCGGAGCGGCCGCCCACTCGTGCTGAGTTTGGAATAACGCAGGCATTCCGAGGACTACATCCTTATCATATTTTCGATAGCGCAGTAGTGTATCATCAGCACAGGGTTCTGCTGCTATATAGCGGCCAATATACCCCCAATCGGATCCCGCTTTTTTGACTAATATTGTATCTATGGAGCAGTTCTTGCCATAAATTGTCCCATCATCGCATCTATTCAGGAGAAGAACGTTTATATGCTCTGGAAGCGCAGACATATCATCGGCAGAGGTTTCAATGTAAACAACCGCAAAATCGCCGTCTGGGTTCTTATCATTTTTCTGTTGCCAGCATTTCAGCTTATTATACCTGTCACTAAGATAGAGTTTTTTAGGATACTCTTTTGCCAGTTCATCCATGAAACTATCGAAAGATTGCTGTGTAAAGGACAGTATCTGATTCAGATAATCTCCAATATTCTTTTTATTATGTTGAACTTCTTTACGGAAAAAGGGGTTAATATCAGAAGAGTGATGATTACCAAGTAAATCCATAGATACTTTCAAATATACATCACAGGTATGTTTTGTCCGATTATTAAATGCGTCGATGTACTGGAAAGCAGGATCTATGGAAATGCTGTTATACCAGGCAACTATATTCGGAAAATCTTGGCTGTATGTAGCTTGATTAAATGTCTTAAGCATGGCAGGAAAATCTACGCTGTCAGGCTTTTTAGCTTTTGAACCGAGTAGTGCTACATTGGCAATCTGTGAAATGCTGTCAAATACATTTCGGGAATATTGGAAAAAGTCTTTTGTTAGCTTACTTAACAGAAAATTTGTTGAAATCTTTTCTCCTGCGATAGGCGTTCTGAAATCGGGCAAAGAATCTGTCTTTATTGCTATCTGCTTTACTTTCCCATCTTGTGCCATTAGGTCATCCCATAGCTTTTCTTTCCATGCTTCATGCTCACTCTGCATAGATGTAAGCAGTCGAAGAATGGTATCTTTGCAATATTGCGCAGTTGATAGTGTGGTGACGGTATTAACTATAAACTGCCACGCTTCATATATGCCACTATTGTATAACTCATTCTCAAGGGTATTATCTATACGCATCAAATTTACCTCCATTTGATATTTTGCAGTTGATTATTGTGACTTTCTCATTTACGTTTTACCGTCACACTTTCAAACTCGTTTTTCATAACTGGCAGGGAAAACATACGACCTTTGCGTTTCCCGCGCTGTAAAGCCGCTCCCAGCAAGGCATACAGGCACTCTAAGCCGTGACTATGCACTTGCTTTCAGTTATCCCGTGCGCGTAGGTGCAGCACACCGACCACAAGGAACACCAGACCGAAAATCACCCAGCCCCAGATGGGATCATGCTCCGAAATGAAGTAGGCCAGCAGCCCGAACACCGCTGCATAGATCAGCGTGAGCAGCCCGCCAACGAGCCAGAAGCCAATGCTGGTATTTTGCAGCCACAATAGCAGCAGAAATGTTGCAATGCCGATCACGAGGCACAGCGCCGGATGAATTGCAGTAAACTGATTGCAGCACACTCCGGCGGCAATGCCGAGAGCAATGCTGTCAAAGAGAATGATATGCCCGAAGAATAGTCCGATCACCGAGCAGACAAGCCCGATGAAAAGCCCAATCGCCATAATCGCGCCCTGCGCTGCCAGCCAACCCATAAAGAAGCCTCCTTTCGTTTACACCGTGATTGCGTCCATAATCGTCTGCATGGTATTACAGGTATCATCAAAGGAAATATCCTTTGCGTACTCATACTCGCGGCTGTATTTCTCCCACAGCTTGCGAAGCGTATCGCTTCCGCGGATCTCTTTCATAATCTCCGGGTAGTCTGTCAGGATCATGCCGCTGCCGCGTTTCTGCGTCGTCCGTTCCAGCGCCCGGCGCAGCGTCGCTTTGTCGCACTCCGCGTCGCGCAGCGCGTACAGGATATGTACGTCGTAATAATCTCTCGGACGGGTATTCGCAATGTTGCGGGACAGCACAGTTTCCAGCTTTTCCGCCAGCACCGTTTCAAGGTTGTAGGCAAGAATACTGATTGTGCGGTCATCGAACAGCAGGGAGAATGTGTATTCCACCTCACGGGGCGTTATCATGTCGCCCGTGGTGACATCCACCGTCAGCGGTACGCTGATCGGCGGATAGTTCGCTTTCAGCGCGACCCGGATGCCGGGGTAATCGTCGGTTTCCCGAATGTCAGAGATACCGACGACCTCAAACTGCACGTCGTCGGCAATCTGGACAGCGCAAATCTCTGTAAAGATTTTGCGGATTGCTTCATGCGTCAGGGTGAAGCCCTTGATCGTTGTGTCCAGATCCATTGTTGCCCGTGTGTCCAGCCCCACAATGGCGGAAATCAGGAATCCGCCTTTGAGAATGAAATTGTTCTTATAGGGCGAGAGCGAAATCCGTTCCAGCAGCCGTTCGAGCATATAGTTCTGCATGACGAGCTGCGCCGAGATATGCTTCTCTGCCGCTTTGTTTTTGATAAAGGCTTTCAGTTGCATCGGATTTTTAGTCATCATAGCAAAACCTCCATGTATCGCAGCACCTTAGGCTTCACGCGAAGCTGGTCTGCGTACTGCATCAGTTTGTGAATGTTCTTATCCTTGGACGCTGCATAGCGTTTCATGGCTTCTCCGACGATCTGAACATCGCTGCCGCTGCCGCGCAGGATGTCACACAGCGTCCGTTCCAAATCGTAAACACGAATTGGATTGCCGGAGGGGGATTCGATTTCAATTCTGCCGAACTCATAGTTCTCCGGCACAACGCGCTTGATGATTAAGTTCTCCTGCTTTAAGGACGGGGCATTGTAGCCCTTGGGAAAGGTCATCGTATATTTCGCCGGGGTACGGTCTGAATAGCCCAACAGATACAGAGCGGTATCGTGCGAGTAAATCCCGCGCCCATACTTGCGCTGCAAGAGGTAGAAATCGTCCTCCCATGCGCTGCTCCGCACATACAGGCCGCGCCCGAAGCGGTACATCTCGCCGCTTTTGACAAACTCCTGTAAAACGCTGCGGTGCAGTCCGGCTTCCGTCACCTGCGCTGCGGTGATCGTGCCGTCCTCCGACGCTTCCAGCAGTTCTTCGATTTTCTCCTTGGCGTTCATGCTTCTCACCTCACTTTGACAATCACACATTATATTATACGGAAATAATGTGCGGTTGTCAACCGCGAAACGACGAACACACATTAAATTATTTGAAAATAATGTGCGAATGTCAGAGAAACTACAAGGCTTTGTCCTGTTCCTGCCCACGATTGGGGGACAGGATGCTGTCGATGTTCTGCTTGACGGCATCGTATTCCCGCATACGCTTTTTCAGGCTTCCGTACTCAGCGTACAGCCGATCCTTTTCTTCGGACAGTCTGGAATATTCCTCGCGCAGCTTGGCAAGGTCGGGGAGCTTGTCACCGACACCCGCTGCTTTCAGCGCCCGCGCCGATGCTTCAAAGAGAATGATTTCTCGCTCATGTCCACGCAGATACTTTTCCTTGTCATGGGATTTTTTGTATTCGCTATACAGCGGCTTTAGCTCCTTATAGGTGGCGGTATGCTTTATTAGCAGCGCCAGATCAGACAGGCGGCGTTCCGCCGTTTTCAGCGCAGTGGTCGTTTGGTCGTTACTGTTCTGAAGCTCCGCAATTTTCTGCTCCAAATCGGTATAGTGGGAAATATCGTGCTGGTCGAGAAATACCATTGTACGGGCAGCACGTTTCAGATTTTCAATTTTTGCCCAGCGTTCATAGCCTGCGGATTGCTGCGCCTTGATGCAGTTTTCAATGTCAATCAGCAGCGACACGCCGCTGCGCTCTGGCTTCGGCGTTTTCAGAATGACCTTGCCCTTGATGCGCTCGGCTATGGCTTCCTCGGTGTAGGCTTCACCCAACGTCTTTGCACGGGTAAATCGCTCCTGACTGGGAGCGCGAAATGAGATATACTTTCCACGCTTAATGTCATACCCCTCGGCTTCCAGCCGACGCAGGAGGTCGTCAAGGTCTATGGAAATGGGAATCAGCCTGTCAATGGCGATTTTCAGTTTTTGCTTATAGCTTGTCCCTTTTCGCTGCGCATCCCATTCGGCATACTGCTTGCCGCGCTCTGCACCGGGCGTGACAACAGATAGCCCATTTTCCCGGCATAGCCTGTCGCTGACGCGCCGGATATGTGCATAGCTTTTGCGGTTGGAGACGTACTTCTTATGCTCCGCAAAATCCACAGCACAGAAAATGATGTGGTTATGGCAATGCTCCTTGTTGATGTGAGTAGCAATGACATACTCATACTTGCCGCCGAGAATTTCATCGGCAAGCTGCCGTCCGATCTCGTGGGCTTGCACATAGCTGACCTCGCCCGGCTCAAAAGCCTGTATTAAGTGATGGGCGAGATTGTTGCCTTTCTGCATGGCAAGCAGCCGTGTTTTTTCAAACTCAAGGTCTGCGGTTTCCACGGCGCAGCCGAACGAGGACACCAGCAGCTTATCGTCGGTCTTTGCCGGATCAACAATATAGTCAATAGCTTTTTTCAGGGTGCTTTTGATAGGATGGATCTTTGTAATTGCCATATCTCCGCCATCGCCCCCTTGATGTCCTCAATGTCCTGCGCATAGAGCGTTCCCGTTGCGTTTACGCGCTTTGCAATCTGATTGATGTTTGTGCCGATTGTTTGCAGCTCGGCGGTCATTGCTTTCACATCGCTGTAATCCAGCCGGATCACATAGCCGTCTATGAGCATTTTCCGCGCATAAACGGAAAAACAGCCCGTTCCCATCTGCTGCATTTTACGCTCGATCATTGCCCGTTCCTCGGCAGTCACAGGAACGCGCAGCACAATATTCCGCGTTCGGTTTGCCATTTGTTCACCGTCCTTTCCGCTCCGAATAAGGGTTTGGGATTATCCCAACAAGCAAAGCACAGACGGGTGCTTTTTCGGGAGTGTGGCTACACTCCCTATGCTTGCTATCTACTCCATACCCCCACCGAAAGGCGGTATTTGTTGCGCGTTCTTTTGATTTTGGACGCAAAAAAAGATTGCAGCCGCCATGTGCTGCAATCTCCTGTTTCCCATATTGTGAGGTTAGTCCTCTGCTTTTTCGACTTCCGTTATCTCCCTTGCCGTTGCGGTTACAATCCGTATGCCTTTATCGCTCATACCGTCCAGCAGCGCGTCAAGCTGCCGCCGCCCGGTGGATTTCTCCGCATTGCTGTTCGGGAAGAAAAATTGATCTACCGAAATATGATACCGGGTTACAAGGTCATAGAATACCTGTAAACTCGGTTGCTGTCCCTTGTTCTCGATATTCGCAAGGTAACGCGGAGAGATATATAACTCGTCGCTTACCTTTTTCCGGCTCTCGCCGTATTCTTTTCTCGCGGCTTTTATGGCTGCCCCGAAAGCCTTAAAATCGTACAATGGTACAGGTCTTTTTGCCATTATTCATTCACCCTATTACATTCTACTGTTCGCCTTTCTTCTTGGATATGTCTGTACAGTTCCTATTATTGGCTTAAATAATTCATTTAATACTAAAATATAGTAACTTGAAATCATCACAAAGGTTTTACATAAAACTTCGCCAGCAACATTGACTTTTTCACACGACTGTGGTAGTATATGCTTATACACTACTGCTGTCGTGTGAACGAGGTGATATGTTATGGATAATAAACTTTTTGACTCTGAATTAAAAGTAATGTCAGTCCTATGGCGTGAGGGAGAATGTACGGCAAAGCATATTTCCGATGTTTTGAAAAAAGAAGTCGGCTGGAATATGAATACAACCTACACCCTAATTAAAAGGTGCATTAACAAAGGCGCAATAGAACGGTCAGAACCTAACTTTATGTGTCGCCCCTTAATCTCAAAAGAAGCAGTACAAAAAAGGGAAACAAACGAACTGATTGATAAAATATTCGATGGGTCAGCCGATAAATTGTTTGCTGCTTTGTTGGGGAAAAAAACTTTATCTTCCAAACAGATTGAAAAATTGAAACAAGTAGTTGACGAATTAGAGTGAGGTGATTGTTATGAACTTACTGCAAATGAGTTTCACCGGCTCTATATTTATAATGTTGATTTTCCTTTTGCGCCTTTTGGCTGTAAACAGGCTTCCTAAAAGCACTTTTTTGGTATTATGGGGGATAGCTATAATAAGGCTGCTAATACCTTTCTCTATTCCCTCGGCATTTAGCGTGTATTCTCTGTTCAATAGAAACGCTGCTCTCCAAGGGGCGCTTAACGATAGTCCTATTGCACGTCTGTTACCGCTTTCAAATAGTGCTCCCTCAACGGTTGGAAGTATGGCTACGCCGCAAAGCATGGGGGCAATATCCTTTGAACATATAATATATTTTCTCGGTGTTGCTCTCTGTTTGCTGATATTTGCAACAGCGTATTATTGCTGTATGAAAAAGTTGCGTCATTCGCGCCCGATCAGAAACAGTTATATTTCAGAGTGGGTTAAAACTCATAAGATAAAAAGGAAAATCCGTTTTGAACAATGCGACAATATTTCTTCTCCCCTAACATACGGTATTTTTTCGCCTATAATCCTATTGCCTAAAAACACCGATTTTGATAACTGCCAAGAATTGAATTACATACTGCTGCATGAATACTTGCACATTCGGCGTTTTGACTGTTTGATTAAAATAGTTGCTGTTGTTACTGTTTGTATTCATTGGTTTAATCCGTTGGTATGGCTTATGTATTTCTTCTTAAATCGAGATATGGAACTCTCTTGCGACGAATTTGTTGTTAGGAAAAATGGAAAAACTGCAAGAGCCAGCTACGCACGTTTACTAATCGCTATGGAAGAAAGACGTAGCGTACCTTTGGCTATGTTTAGCGAGTTTTCAATCAATGTGTCAGAAGAAAGAATTACCGCTATTATGAAAACAAAACCATTTACCGTAGTAAGCATGGTTACTGCTTCCATTTTAATCCTTACGTTATGTGCAGGCTTTATGACTTCTGCTTATGGAGTAAAGATTGATGTAGGACAACCACAAACAGCCAATGTGTCTGTCCCAAATGTTGATGTTCCGTCTATAAACGAGAAAGCAGTAGCCACAGCCCCCGAATGGGTATGGCCAACAACCAGCAATGAAATATCAACAGTATTTGGTTATCAATCATCTTCGGGAAAAATGAGCGATCATATCAATATCAAAGGAGAGAAAGGTGATGAAATATTTGCTGCTGTTGACGGGCAAGTAATTGAAATTGGAGTGGATAGGGAGTATGGAAATTACGTTGTCATAGAAAGCGATAATAATATAAAAATTATTTACGGACACTTAGAAGATGTTTCAATAACTGTAAATGATCCTGTTAAAGCAGGAGAAAAGATAGGGACAATCGGACGATCTGGAACGGCAACGGGGTATTGCTTATCGTTTGCAGTATTCGCAAACAACGTAGCTGTTGACCCTATGAGTTATTATGAATAGCCTTGACCGTAGCAAGTGGATTATATGTCCGGTGTGTGGGAACAAAACCCGCGATAAAATACGAGCAGATACAGTTATGGAACATTACCCCTTATTTTGTCCGAAGTGCAAGCATGAAACTCTAATAAATGTCAATAAAATGAATATCACGATTGTGAAAGAGCCAGACGCATAGACGCAGAGCCGATAACCCACAAATCCTTTTTGGTGTGGATTATCGGCTCTTTTCTTTAATATGAAATAACGATTGGAGAAGCACAGATATGAAACTTAAAAAAACAATTCTTTTGACAGTTGCTATGTTGCAAGCAGCAATTTTCCTAACCGCTTGTGTCGCAACGCCCCTCTCTACCGCAGAAGATAAATCTGAAGCCAAAGAAAATACCGTGCAGACGGAAAATGATGATGTTGTCGATGATACCTTGCATATCTCCGACGTTCTTTCCCGTTCAAAAGAACTTTCTTTTAATGAAGTCCTTACCGGGCTTGACGGGGAGATCAATCTAAACAATGCAACCGTTAATATTGGGAATATTAAAAATATCGGATTGTATGAATACAAGGTTTTACCAATTACAGATGATTTTAGAAAATCACTGTTCACATCGGTTTTAGGGGATAAAGCCGCAGACGCAGAGTATGACGCAAGAAATGACGTATGGGAACTTCAACTGTCAAACAAAGTAGGAGATTATTATTTGTATGAAACAGGCTATTTTCTTGCTGGTGAAAGTGTGGCGGAACAGATTACATTTTCGTTGGAATACCGCTATGTTGATTTATACCCATTTGATGATAATATCTTATCCTCAATCGAACAATCTCCTATGACAATTTCTGCTGATGAAGCGGTTTCTATGTGTAATAAAATTATGAGCGAAATTGCAAACGGAACGCAATATCAAGTTGATTATATTTTTGCCTATGGGACAAATGGGCGACACCCTTATTACAAGATTGTTTATAAACAAGAGATTGACAATACAACCATTACTGCATTTAACGATATATATTTTTGGGTGGACGATAACGGAGTACAGAAGGTTTTTGGCTGTCTTTATGAAGTCGGAAATACAATCCTTGCAGACCCTATTATTTCTGTTGACAAAGCAGTTGAGTTCTTAAAGGATAGTATTTTTCAAATCTCTTTCCAAGAGTTTGACAATGGCACTCTAACTGTAAATGAGATTACATTGGAATACATCGCTGTCAATGCTGATGATGGGAAAGCGTATATAAGACCAGCGTGGCGTTTTGTTGTGGGAGAAAACAAAGAACAGCAAAATGGGTATCGAGATCGCATTATAGCTATCGACGCAGTAACAGGGGATTTAATTCAAGGTAGACGGGGGAATAACTTTTGAAAACTTCATTGTCCATACGATTACGAGCAGCGATATTTTCTCCTGCTATGCTGATAAGCGTTCTGTTGGGGTTAATCCTGCTTCTCAAGTTCCACATTACTCATTATATTTGGTATTACATAAAATACGGTGCAATCAATTTTTCTGATATGGGAACAACATTTCTGAATGAAATATTTGTAACTGACGCAACAAGCGGTTTCGGGCTGTTTGCCCCCATTTTAGCAGTACTTCCCGCTACCACCTTATTTTGTGATGATTACAACAGCGGATATATCAAACCTATTTTAAGCCGTATTGAGAAGAAACGTTATATCAAAGAAACGATTTTTTGCTCTACGATTGCGGGCGGCTTGGCAGTTTTTGTTCCAACCTTTTTGACGGATTTTCTTATGGTGATATGCTTTGAGCCTAACACATTGGAAAACAATTTGGGGTATCAAACATTTTTAGATGAGGGTATTTTTGCAAATATTCAATTTATATGGGGCGGCTTACTTGTTGTGTTCCTGCTACTTCTGCTTTCATTTTTATTTGGGGCGGTATGGTCAAATATCGGGTTGTGTATTTCTGCATTTATCCCCAATAAATATATTGCATTGGCAACCCCATTTGCCTTGTATTTTTCCCTACATCTCATTTTATATAAAACGGGCAGCCTATTACTTTTTAGCCCCGTAAATATGCTAACGGCTTTTGCAGATTTTCTCCCCTGTTTACCATACCCCTTTATTTATCAAGGGATATTATTAACCGCCGCGATCTGCATATTTTGCTGGGGCGTAAAAAGGAGGCTAAAAGATGTTTAGGGTTTGCAGTCATCAGTTGAAAATCTCGCTATGTTCCCCGCGAATATATATCGCTGTTTTTGCTGGAATTGTCATACAGATTGTAAGTTTAATATCTTTTTTGGACTTTTCCAAAACGATAGGAAAACCGCTTTGCGTTTTTGAAAGCATTACTTATTCTAATTGCGATCTGTACGCGCCCGTAGCGTTATTTCTTGCAGTTTTGGTGTTGGTATCAGATATACCGTTTACCTCACAAAGCGAAACATACACGTTGTTGAGAATATCAAGAAAGAAATGGATTGCAGGAAAGGTCTTATACTTGGTAAGCATTTGCGCAATTTATTATTTGATTGTTTATGCGGCGGGAGCATTATTTATAGCGGAAAACGCGTATGGGGGCAATCTTTGGAGTGAACCGTTATATATCATTGCAAACGATACAACGTCTGCTCTCTCCCTATCGAGCAATGTCTATTTTCCCTATGCGTATATCCTTAATAATCTAACCCCTTACTTTGCTGCATTTCTTATATATTTACTAAGCGTTTCCTATGCAACTCTTATGAGTTTGCTGGTGTTTTGGCTTAATTTGAAAATATCACGAATATTAAGCTATGCTGCCGTTATGCTGGTACATATCGTCAGCTATACACTAACGGCATTATCTGTAACACCAGACCGGATCAATCTTTCGCTTTTTAGCAATAGCCTACTCATGTTTCATAATATCGGGGCTGGGTCAGATGAACGATATAATTCTATACCACAAACAGTCATTATTTATGGGGTAATTATCGGGCTACTTGTACTAATGATTTTACACGCAATAAAGCGATATGATTTCAAAATTACAGTCGGGGGTAAACAATGAACACGAAAATCATTGAGAGAACACTTACACCTACAATATGTACTTTTTATCTTCTCATGTGTTGCTTATTAGCGGCGACTGCCGAGGGGAAAACGGTTATTGATATTTGGGGCGGCTTTGTTCCGTCTGGCGGCTTGTTGTCAAACGTTATAGGAATTGTGCGTTGGAATATTTGTGTTATGCCGCCTGTTATGGTATCCAATCTGTTTATGATTGTGGAAACAGGCAAATTAAGCACTTTTACAGTAATAAGAGAAACAAGCCTTGAAAAATGGTTCTACAAGCGATATATCGCAATGGTTATTTCATCGTTTACCTATATAGCATTGGCAATAATATTAACCACGTTTTTAGGATTTAACAAAAGTTTGCAGCTTCATCAATTTTTCAGCTTTGCATTGCTCTTTCCAGCACATATTTTATTGCTAATCTCCGCTTCTGTTGCCACACTTCTTATTTTTAGATCAGCAAAAGCGGTGTTGATACTGTATCTTATCATAGAGGGAATTATGGTGATTATAGGTACTACTTTTCCTGTAACAAGCAAATACCTCATTCCCTATTGGGGAATGGCAATCGAAGATCAAACCATGACCGTTGCTTGGAAAACAGCTCTATCGCTTTTGATAACTGCTTTAAGTGTATTGATTACAATAGTTTTTTTGAAAAAACACAATCCAACGGAAACCCCGAAGAATACATAGGAGGTGTGATAATGGAAAATATTATTTGCGTAGAGAATGTGAATAAATCATATAAGGGAAATCAAGTTCTTCAAAATATAAATATATCATTTGAAACGGGAAAAATACATGGCATTATCGGAAGAAACGGTTCGGGTAAGACTGTATTGATAAAGACAATATGCGGTTTTGTTCACCCGGATACCGGGCGGGTGCTGGTTGACGGAAAGATTATAGGGAAAGATATTGATTTTCCTAAAAACATTGGAGCAATTATCGAAGCACCGGGCTTTCTCCCTAATGCAAGCGCGTATAAAAATCTTGAATACTTAGCGTCATTACGCAGAGTGATCGGAAAAGAGGAAATCCGAAAAGCAATAGAAATTGTGGGGCTGAACCCCGATGATAAAAAACACGTTGGAAAATACTCTCTTGGTATGAAACAGCGGTTGGGATTAGCACAAGCTATTATGGAAAACCCAGATATTTTGATTTTAGACGAACCTATGAATGGGCTTGATAAAGAAGGAGTTTCCGAGATAAGGAAATTGCTTTTAGATTTCAAAAGTAAAGGTAAAACCATTATCATTGTTTCTCATAATTCGGAAGATATAAATATGTTATGTGATACTGTTCATGAAATGGATAAAGGTAGATTAGTTGAATAGTGAAGAGCCAGACGCATAGACGCAGAGCCGAACAGCATAAATAGGCAGCGACTTTGCAAAGGCAAGGTCGCTGCTTTGTTTGATTGCCCGCATTTGGTTCACACCCAAAGACGCGGAAAAGCCCGTTGACAGGAAAAGGAAAATTGTTTTTTCAAGAAGTTTGTAAGATTTTTTTACTTTACTCATTATGGTGGGAGGACTTTGTATAACACACTTGCATTGCCTACCGTTAGTATGTAGTTCTCAACCTGGCGGAAATTGAACCTAAATGCAACTCTGTATGCCCATAGTGCAACTTGCGTTTCTGATGTTGAAAATGGCTAAAAGCGTTTCTTATAATATCAAAAAGGGGGGTGATCCCATTTGAAAATAGTATTGAATGAGCGATCAGATATTCAAGAAATTGAAGTTATTATAAATTGCATTTCAAACAATGAAACCGTACAAAAAATTATATCTTCTTTATCTGCAATAGATATAAAACTAACTTGCCGCAAAGGTAATGAAGTATTCCAACTTGAACCAGCAGACATTTTATATATAGAGTCTGTGGATAGGAGAACTTTTCTTTATACAGAACAGCAGATTTTTGAAACAGAAAGGCGTTTGTATGAGCTGGAGGCGCACTTGGAGAAATGCTCTTTTTTTCGAGCGTCAAAAGCAATCATTATCAATTTACAACGAGTACAATCGCTACGTCCAGAGTTGGGGGCAAGACTTTTGCTTACAATGGATAACAAAGAAAAAATCATCGTATCTCGGCAGTATGCAAAAACGATAAAAAATGCTTTGGGGGTGGTATGAGTGCGTAAAAATTGGACAGCAATCTTAAATGTGCTAATTTGCTTCTTTTCTGTATTTGGAGTTCTTGTATTCCTCTTTTTTGTTCGTGGCTTTTTCCCAGATTCCGGTGGTCTGGTAGGAATGTCACTATTTCATATTTTACTTTGTATGGGAATTGCCTTCGTATTAACGCTTTCTCATGCTGTAATTGCAAGTGAGTATTTAGATCAATACTTCTCGATAAAATCCAGAGTTATTTTTTGCGGTATTCTCTGCACAATCGCACTTGGAGTATTCACTGTTTATTATGGCATTCCATCGCTTGTTGTATTGATAATGGGGTTTGAAAATACACTATCGTCAACTTTAACCTGGGTAATTGCGTTTGTTTTCTGCTTCATTCTGACGATACTGCTCTATTGTTTGGTTGAAAGGAACTTCCAAAGCATAGGGAAAAAATACGATAAAGCTCTTTCCGCATACAAAAAGAAAGCGGGGGCAAATAAATGAAATTGACAATTTCAAATATCAGTAAATCTTTCAAAACAAGAATTGCGCTTCAAAACATTTCTTTTGAATTGCAGCCTGGAATTTATGGGTTACTTGGGCCAAACGGAGCCGGAAAAACAAGTCTTATGAAAATTATAGCTGACATCATGGTTCCAACTTCGGGAGAGGTTTTCTTGGACGGAACACCTGTCAAAGAATTAGGCGAGAATTATCGCAATCTCCTTGGATATATGCCGCAAAATCTGGGGGTATATCGTGATTTTACAGCGGAGCAGTATTTACTATATATCGCCGCCTTAAAAGGGCTTCCACCAAAGGACACTCAAGAGAAGGTTTATGAGCAGTTAAAAAAGGTTGGATTAGAACAGTCTGCGAAAGATAAATTAAAGACATTTTCAGGGGGTATGATCCGCCGGATTGGGATTGCTCAAACTCTGCTTAATTCTCCAATGATCTTGTTGCTGGACGAGCCAACAGCAGGGTTAGATCCGCAAGAGCGGATACGATTACGAAATATTCTGTCCGGTCTATCGGAACATTGTATAGTTCTTTTGTCAACGCACATTGTGTCTGATGTTGAGTTAATTGCAGATAAAGTCATTTTATTAAATGACGGAACACTTTTAGCTGCTGATAGGGTAAACGATCTTCTTCATAATCTAAGGGGCATGGTTTGGTCTTTCTGTTTATCATCAAAAGCTGAACTTCAAGAAATGTCTGACGAGTGCTTGATTGGTAATGTGATTCAGAACGACCGTAATATTCAAGTGAGGGTTGTATCTCGCAACAAACCGCATAAAAATGCCGTTTCTTTGCCCCCTACAATGGAAGATTTATACCTGTTTTATTTTCAAGGAGGGGATACGCATTGAGTTTGTTGATAAAGTTAGAACTTCAAAAACTAATCCGTCGAAAGTATCTATTCGTTGGTGCTATTCTCTTAATCATCTATACTTTGTTTTGGTTTTTTGTCTGTGCGGTCAATCACGCAGCGACATTTCCCACACATACTGAAACTGGGCGTCTTTTGGAAGGTAGACAGGCCGCGCTTTACAATAAGGTTTTATACGAGCAATACGCCGGTGAATTGACCGATGAAAAAGTAGCCGAAATATTAGATGACTTTCAAACTTTGAGGAACCGTTACGAAGCCACTCATAATGATTTATTCAATGCTCCCCTAATATACGAGGATTTTTCGATGTTCAACGCAACCGACGAGAACGCTTTTGAAAAATCATTATCTCAATATGGGTATATCAGCGTTAATTCATCAGATATTCCAAACTTTGATACTCCTCTTTATTTCACGTTCTCAAGTACATGGGAAACTGCTGCTGACATTTTTTATAATGGCAGTTTTGGGATTGCCCTTTTGCTTTTAATTGCGCTGGCTCCTCTATTTGCCGAGGAATACAGTAGTGGGGCCGCAGGAATTATTCTTACGACCCGGTACGGAAAAAACAAAATCATAGTTGCTAAATGTATTGCATCGATGATTGTTGCTACGGTAGCAGTAATTCTCTTTGCCACATTTGTTATATCAATTTGCGGCATTTACTTTGGTGGGTTTACAGGATGGCAAGCTGACATACAAACACAATTTGGTTCGTTGCTTATGCCTGTACCTTTGCGAATGAATAATCTGCAATTTTTTATGTTTTCTATTTTGCTGTATTGGTTATCTGCCATTGGAGTAGCCGCTTTGATTTGTTGCTGTTCTGCCTTTTGTAAGAGGTCTTTATCCGCTTTTGTGGCAAGCACCGTTATTTATGCTGTCCCATATTTTATCCGGCAATTTGGCATTGGGGGAACAGTAGTTGGAGAGTTAACGCTGCACCGTCCACTTTTACCGTAATGTGTTCTCTGTCACACCTCGCTCCAA
>OIYD01000622.1_pt1 | contig 27371 bp, 32 predicted proteins | sample 1588141 | NCBI WGS metagenome assembly OIYD01 (sample SAMN03283259) | human gut metagenome | biome: human-associated habitat; material: feces | host: Homo sapiens | place: USA | collected 2013
GATTGTGTAAGGCCGCCGGATATTTTCCGGCGGCCTTAACTTTCCAGTGAACATTTTCCTGATTGTTATACAGCTGTGCGGAAATTAGTGCTGTCTCCCAGACGGACAACGGTCAGGGAGGCATCCTCAAAGGTGTATCCGGCATCGCTGGTTACAACCTCCAGAGTACCAGCGCCCGTTACCGGGAATGGTGCATTCATGGAAAGGGTTACTTCTTCATTGGAAGCAGTGAAGGTGTGGCGAGCCACTGCTCCGGTTATGGGAACTCCGTTCAGTGTGAGCTGGACCGTGAGTGTAGAGGGGATGGTGGTCCCTGCATCAATCAGGACTGTACCGGTAAAGAAGGCCTGATAGATGCCGGGCTGGTTAATCTGCACATCAGGAGAACCAGCAGTATGGGTAATGGCAGTTCCGGATACCAGCGGAGTTTCATTAAAAATCAGTGCCCCGTTAGCCGAAGTGGGCTGAGGGGTTGTATCTACTGTTGCCAGGACTTCCGGAGCCCCGCCGCCTCCGGGCTCACCGCGGGGAATGACGAAATCAAAGACTGCATCTTCTGAGGTGCCGGAATTGGTTACAGATGCCTCGGTACCGGGGTCGCCTGTGGTTACGCTTCCGATGGTGATGGTGGCTGCGGCGCCAGTTGGTCCGGTTTCTCCGGTAGGCCCGGCAGGCCCTGTGGGTCCGGAAGGTCCAGTAGGCCCGGCGGGTCCGGTAGCGCCTATAAGGCCAGCAGCACCAGTAGGTCCGGTTGGCCCGGCAGGTCCGGTAGCACCAGTAGAGCCAGTAGGCCCGGCAGGCCCAGTAGGAGCGTATATATTAGGAAAACAAACTACCTGTAAAAATGCGGTTCCATTAAACCGCGTTCTGATGGGTGTTGACCTCGATGTATTCAGCTATTCGGCGGTACTCATTAGCGAATTTCAAGCTAACGCTTATATTGCCATTGTCATACACCTTGATTTGCTCCACGAGTTCAATTAAAACCTCTCTTGTCAGTTTGTCGATGTTTTCATACTTCCTAAAGGTAGCTAAGAATGGGTTTTCTGTATCAACCCCATTTTCAAGTTCTGCTTTTTCTTCATGCAGATTGCTAATAACTTCGTTGATTGCTTCGATTTGCCGCTCATAATCTTCTTTCATATGGCGGTATTGCTTGTGAGAAATTTCGCCGTCTTTCCAATCTTGATAGATACTTTGCTGATAACGTGTAATTTTAGAAAGTTCTTTTTCCTTTGCCGCTATGAGTTCATTCAACCGTATGGACTGACTTTTCTGCAAAGGGGCAGTATTGATACGAGAAACAATTTCGGAAAAGGCTATCGCAACATAAACCTGTTGACGAATGGCATACAGTACACCTTGTTCTAAATGATTATGGCGTATGGTATGTTTTGTGCAAGCTGTTTTCGATTGGTCTTTATAGGTGCGGCAATAGTAATAGACATTTCCTCTTACCTTGCTTCGTGTCATGCCCTTGCCACAATCAGCACAACGCAGAAAACCGCTAAACAGATATAGACTATTTTGCTGTGGTGCGGTGCGGGTGTCCTTTTTCATAAGTTCTTGCACCCTAGCGAAATCCTCTCGGTTGATAATCGGTTCATGGGTATTCTCGACAATAAACCATTCATCTTCCGGGACTGTTTCCTGCACATGGATTTTATAGCTTTTTATGCGATAACGCCCTTGTACCATATCGCCGACATAAATACGGTTTTTCAAAATGTTGTTTATACTTATTGCGGCCCATAAAGGGTTACCATTTGTAACACTAGGATTTTGGTACTTCATACCCTTACTTTTCTTGTAGGCAGCCGGACATAAAACACCACTACTATTGAGTTTGCGTACAATCGCATTTTTGCTCATGCCCTCTAAAAACCATGTAAAAATACTTTTCACATTTTCAGCCGCTTCTTCATCAATGACAAGGGCATTTTTATCCTCCGGGTCTTTCATATAACCATAGGCCGCAAAAGAACCGATATGTAACCCTTTTTCCCGCTTCTTATCAAAAGTTTTGCGAATGCTCTCTGATGTACCCCTTGCGTGTTCTTCGTTCAAAACGCCTTGAACGGGAACAGCAATACTTTGAGCATTTTGGGGGTCTTTATAGGTGTCAACGGGCTGTTGGTAAAGAGAAATAAATCGCACATCATTTCGTGGAAACCAGTCGCCAAGATAATAACTTTGGTCGCCATTGTTGCGAAAACTCCGGGCAAGGTTCTTAACAATCACGCAGTTGATTTTGCCTTTTTGAATATCGGATAAAAGCCTTTGGAAGTTCTCACGTTCTTCATCTGTTGTTCCGCTCACACCATCGTCAACATATTCTCCAACGAAAATGTATTCGTCGCCATCGTCCTGCTGTTCAAGAAAATCGGTTAGGATAAGTCTTTGATTGGTAATGCTTTCGGATTCGTCTTTTCCTCGTTTATCCTCACGGGATAATCGAATATAAAATGCCACATACCACACCTTGTTTTTGGTTGCTGATTTTGTAATGGTTTGCCTGTTGGCTACTCGTGCCATGCGTCCTCCTTCCTATCACATTACACCTATATTATACCATTTTGGCGTAATGCGAACAATGTTGTCGGAGGCGCAAAGCCGCATTATAAGCCACTTCTCATGCGTATGAGAAAGTTTGTAAGTACCTCTTGAATTGGCGGTGCATTATCGTCAAATTCAAGTTTGATACCCATATCCCCATAACGAAAGCACAAGGGGTTTTTCAGCTTCTCCAAAACATAGGTCAGCCGTTTCTCTTTAGGTAGGGAGTTGTCAAACTCTAGTGTACTTATATCGGTCAGTTTTCCTACATCTACCGTTTCTATATTTACGCTCATAAAATCATCTACCATTTTTGGCGTAATCATCATCATGCACCTCCTGTTCTGCATGATCTAATATATGCGCTTCCCAGTTTGTCCTATGAGGAAGCACAAAAAGCCACCACTTATTAGAAAAGTGATGGCCTTTAATTTTTCCTCACACTTCGGGCCAAGTTGTCCCGAAGTCAATAGATATTATTTTTTCCATTTCGATTTTCTTATTAAAATGAGGGGGCGTACCGCACCGGAACGGATCGGGCTGTCATCAGACAGAAAAACCCGGAGCGGTACACCCTATATATAAAAACGATGATTCGGACGGATGGCGGCAACCACCCTCATAGGAATTTCACCTCACCCCATGCTTATGGCGTGGCGGCCAATGCTGTGAAGCGTTCAAACCGCAAGTATCAATATACCAATCCAAAGATTATCGCCGGGCGACGTGCCATTTCCGCCCTATCGCAGTTGGTATTTTTCGCTCACGCTCCGTTTAGGTCTTTCCCCCTTTCAGCGGACGGTCATGGCGTACCCTGCGGCTCGGCTCCCCCTAGATTGAAAGTATCCGAATCATCGGTATTCAGTTGTCAAAGGGCATTAGAAAGAAAAGAAATTCTTTCTAATAGCCATGAGATTTAGAGAGCAAATTCGGAACAGGTAATTATAAGTTTTTTAGAAATTTTTCCATGTTCCGAAGTCCTCGTTCAATAGAAACTCTGACAGCCTTTTCGTCTACTCCCTCGGCCCGTGCAATATCTGATTTGCTTATGCCAAGTATGTAATGAGCATAAATCCGTTTTCCCTGCTTGTCCGGCAAAGAAGCCATAGCAGACTGTAATTGTTCGGCTGTCATTTTGCGCTCATATAGTTCGCAAGGAGTAAGTGATACGAACAGAATATCATTTTCAATTCCGTCGCCTGCGTCCAGAGAGTAGTGAGCCTTATTGTAAAAGCGGCGGCGCATAAAGTTCCGTTCCAGTCGCTCTGCTTCCAAAAGGGCGGCTTCCACTTCATCAGGAATCTCAATAAAAAGGTCAGTATTATAAAACGGGTAAAAATCCCGCAGATTGATTTTTGCCATAGGGCGTTCCTCCATTTCGATTTTTGGGGTTGGCGAATCGAAATGGAGAGAGGGGGAGAGCGACAGCGAGGCCGGACTTCGGGCCAAGTTGCCCCGAAGTGAAAAGGCTTGTCCTCGATAATTGCGGTCAAAAAAGAGGACAAAAAAACACCTTTAAGGGAATATCCCCGAAAGGTGTCGAATGAAAAATGAGCGGAATGCCCGCTCATTTTTTGATATAAATTTATGAAATTGTATAGTGGAAATCTGTTTGCTACATATTGCCGTCACAGTATAGTGGCGGCCCTCCACAAACAGGAATAAATGGCTTTAGATACATATAATGCTCCTATTCCAAAGCCGCTGTTGATGAAATCTCTAAAAAGGGGTATTTATCACACCCACCGTAATCCCGTTTCTCAGCAAGATCAACGACGGCTTTGATTTTCGGTTCAAAACCGCCGTTTGGCCAGCCTCAGAATATCGCCATAACTACGATTTTTAGTCCTTATATGTATTTTACCAAGTATTGCTTTAACGTAGGGGTACACGTTTTCTTTATAAATAAAAATGCGCCATGATAACATGACGCATTTTTATGATATCTATCCATTATTCTTTTCACATCTAATAATTCGTTGAACACTTTTTTCAGCCAAAAAATATTTCTGTGCAAGTTGGTGTACAGATACACCATTACAATAATCGCAATATAGTTTTTTATTACGAATTGAAAGTATTTCTTTTGTGTCAGTACCATCTCCCCATAGTTTTTTATTCTCACTACGTTTGGGAATATATATTACTGCTCCTTCAATATAATCTTGAATTTGTAGTATAATCTCTTTTGGTAAAATTTCATATATTTTGGGATAGCCCATCTTGCTCCTCCTAAAAAAATAATCTTAGGATTAGCAAAAGCTACTACAAAATAGTCTTTAATATTTAGAGTGCAATAGCTTTTGCTATGCACTTAAAAAATTACCTGCCATACACACAACCCTCCTTTCTCATGATTTTGTATATCAGTTTATTTTTTTAGCTTACCATACAGTGCGCCACAGATAACTAATAAAATGCCCGATACAAACAACATGGATTGTATACTAATAATGTCCGCTAATGGTCCTAAAAATAGAATGGCAATTGGCAAAGCACTTGTAGATGCTATTTGGAGAATTGAAAAAACTCGCCCTAATACATTTGGCTCTGTAATTTCCTGTACATACACGGTTTGTGCAGTAGTAAGTATAGGCATAAAGAACCCTGCGACTAAAATTAGTATGAGATATATTACAAAGTTTGTTGCAATACTCATAAATCCAAATGCTACTCCAAAGGCAACAAAACAAACCGCAATTGCAAATGCTTTATTTTTAATTTGCTTTCTAAATGCAATGAAAACACCTCCAATAAAAGAACCGATAGTCCAGATAATTTCATTTGCAGTTAATCGCCACACTTCATTTCCAAATGTACGTTCAACCATTAATGGCGATAATACCATTGCAGGTGTTAACAAAATAAAAGCAATGGCATAAAAAACAATTAATTTCTTTAATTCAGAATGTTCAAATACATATCCTATTCCTGCACGGATATCTGAAATCATTGAGTTTGTATTTACTGCCGTATTCTGTCTTTCAACCTTAATTATGCTCATTATGGTAATTGCAATAATTGCTGTAACAACATCAACCATAAAAGCCCAAACAAGACCGATAGACCCAAGCAAAACACCACCAATGGCAGGAGCAAGTAATAAACAAACTGCATTTATCGTTTGATTAATACCCTGAATTTTGATTAAGTTTTCCTTTGGTACTATCTGTGGGTAAATAGCATTAACCGCCGGAGATTGAATACCTGCCCCAGTCGAACGGATTGCCAAAACAATCAACAACAAGATTTTATCTTGAAAACCAGTCCAATACGATATTGCCAAACCCAACGTGGCTAATGCTATAAAACCATCTGCCAACATAATCATATATTTACGGTTAAACCTGTCAGCTAAGGCACCACCCCACAAAGAGATTATTATTTGGGGTAGATTACTAAATATAGTTGCCAACATCATCCAGAAACCTGATGATGTTTCAAGGGTTATATGCCAAATTATAGCATAGCCAACAATTGATGAGCCAAAGAGAGATGTGTTTTGGCTTAATAAAAATAATACAGCAGAAACTTTCCAGTTTTTATTTAATTTCATATATAGATCCTTTCATCTTGATAAACACAAAGACAACAAAAAAAGCGACACGCTAAAACGCAACTGTCACTTTTATATCTATATATAAAAATAGTTGTGTCTATGTGTTCTAATTATTCATATTCAATTTGTTCGAGGTAGAATAATACTTGCCAATAATTCCTGACATGGGGCAACCCTCCTTTTCATGATATGTTAGTATTATAACAACTTTCTGCCCACCGGTCAATGTAATAAGCATCAAAAAGACAGTTGTTTACTGCCTTCTCCTAAACGGCAAGCAGGGCAAGTGTATTGACACTTGCACATTTTTAAGATTTTCCCTTGCGGGCAAATCTCAAAAATTGCTTGTTGGGGCAGGCCGCCCCAAACCCGGCTACTTCGGGCCAAGTTGGCCCGAAGTTGTTGCGCTCCGCTTGTTTTTTTCTCATACCGTTACCTCTCGATTTCTTTATTTTTCTGTGTGTCCGTCAAGCTGAACAGCCTGTCAATATTGGCCTTTGCCGTGACAACCTCCTGCATATCTTTTCTTGCCGCCCGGTATTCTCCGTAGGCGGATTTTTTCTTTGCCGCCAGCATTTGATATTCGGCTTTAAGGGTATCCATCTTCGGCAGTTTTGCCCCGTTCAGAAGTCTATCCATCGTAGCCCGTGCCACCCGGTAGGTGGCAATATTGGCTTCATGCTCTGCAAGATATTTGCGGCTGTACTTTGTAGCTTTGTACCCCTCAAAGACAGGCCGGGTTTTGGCGTAATCTACCACCGCCGCCTTTAGTTCCGTATTGGTGCGCATGGCAGCTTCGGTGGTTTTTATACTGTCGGAAAGGGTGTGGAAACGGTTTGTAACCTCCGTGGCTTTTTGCTCCAACTGCTCATAATCCAACAGGTTATTTTCCTGTAAATATTGAAGTGTAGCCGCCATTTGCTTTAGGTTGAAGATTTTAGCCCACCGCTCATAGGCCGGGCCTTTTCCAGTCCTCATGCGTGATTGAATATCTATAATCAGATTAACCTTGCGCTGTTGGGCAGGAGTGGCCCGATCCGGCAGGGAGCCGCCGCCCTCAATCGCCGCCCGTATGTCCTCCAGTCCGTAGCCTTTGCCAAGTGTCGAAGCCCGAAGCCGGGTAAAGCGGTCTTGCCCAAAGCCAGAATTGCGAAAGGATAGAACACCGCCTTTCCCGTGCTTTACCTCAAAGCCAGCCGCCGCCATAGCCTGTAAAAAATCATCCATATCCGAGGGCTTTTGGGCAAGGCAAATATCAATCTGTGCTTTCAGCCGCTCTTGAAAAGTGAGGGGCTTATTACTGCCTTGCCACTCCCCATAGTGCTTGAATTTCCCTTTACTTTTCAGCTTCGGATTGGCGATATAGGATAGGCCGTTTTCAAGGCATATGCGGTCAGACAGCCGCCGAATTGCTTTCGCTGAACCGAGAAAATCCCGAAACTTCCGGGTACAGTCAAGAGAAGTGGAATTGTAGTAGATATGCACATGGGGGTGGGGACGGTCAATATGGGATACTACGAAAAAGGCGTGTCGGCCTTTTGTCCATCTCATAGCAAAATCATAGCCGATTTTGAGCGCTGTTTCTGCGTCCACTTCACCACGGACAAAGGATTGCCGTATCTGATAATGCAAAACATCATCGTCCTTTTTCTGTTCCCTGCCAGTGATGGCTTTGTATTTCGCCTTGCTTAACAAAAACTCGGCATCGGCGGTTTTCGGGTCGCACTCATAAGCGACAATCAAATCACCGCCCTGTGTCTTTTCCGGGTTCTGCCCGTAGTCAAAACGGTCTTTCATGGACTGTGCTATGGTTTCGCCCTTGCTGATATGGTGGGGCTTGAAATAGGTTGTCGCCATGTGCGGCTCTCCTTTCCTGCAAAAAATAACTTCGGGCCAAGTTGACCCGAAGTTGCACTGGCTGTTCTGCCTTTATCTTTAGCCCATAATGTAAAACTGAAGCCGGTTGCTTAATCCGTCCACGCCATCTATCAGCCATTCTGCAATCGCCTGTATTCCAAAAGGAGAAAGCAGGAACGCAAACACCATGACCCATATACAGTTGTTGAGCATACAGCCCGTGACGAACATGGCAATCGAGAGCAAGCCCAAGACCCCAGACAGGACGGTAAGAATACTTGACGCAAAGCAGAACAGAAAGCGAATGACAGCGCCGAACAGTGTCAGCACGATGGCAAACGGTATTGCTATTATTTTTCCTATTATCTTCATAGTAAAGGCTCCTTTCATGGTAGGGTTGTAAAGTTTGTTCCTACCTATATTTTACCATGTGAGAAAAAGGACAACAATGTTGTCGAGGCGACAGAAATCTTGTCCTCAGACTTCGGGCCAAGTTGGCCCGAAGTGGCAAAAACAAAGTAGATGCGATTGCCCTTGTGAGGCCATCGCATCTACTTTATCTTTGCTCTATGTTTTTATTATCCGGCGGTACAAACTCCAACAGGTCGCCAATCTCACACTCAAGCACCGTGCATATCCGGGACAGAACATCTATATCCAGTCTGCTTATGCTGTTATTGCAGTAATTGTTAATCTGTGTACGCTGCATTTCCGCTTTATGGCTCAATTTGTTCTTGCTGATACCCCTTTGCTCAATCAGTTCATTCAGCTTAATTTTAATGGTTCCATACTCCATTGAAGCCCCCTCCTCTCTCTGTGAAAATCTACATCATTGACATATACAGTATGTACTAAGTAGAATAAACAAGTAAGTTCTAATAAGTCTAATTAGACTTCTTGCACATACCGACGAAAAGGAGAGAAAACAATGGATACTGGAAAAGCTAAAAGAGCATTAAGGAACCTTGCAAAGCAGAAAGGAATTAGTGAGAGGGAGGTACGCCGTGAAATCGAAATTGCCATAGAGGTAGGCATGAAAAGTCCCGAACCACAGGCACAGTCATTTTGGAAAACCATTCCCCACAAAGGGGAGAAGCCAACACCGGAAGAAGTCATTACATACATAGCAGACCTAACAAAGCAATAATGATATAAAAGAAAAACGGAGAGCGGCGGCAGATTATGTCGCCGCTCTCCGTTTTTCATAAAGCTGTAACCGCCGCAAGTTCTTTGAGAACCTCAGAAACCCTGCCCCACAGTTCGGCATAGTCTTTTTGCAGGGCAGATATTTCAGACGGATAAACACCATAGGTATTGGCATGAATGGCAATCTGATTGAGATTGTTTGCACATCTGCGTTGCAGGGAAACCAACTCCTTTACAGGTGCAAGGTCAACATTCAGCACATAACCGTTGAGCGCCATTTTGCGGATATAGGCACTCAAATTTTGTGTTCCTGCTTCTTCCATGCGCTGCTGAATAGTGGTGTATTCTTCTTCGCTCACCCACACATAGAGAGGAACGCCCCGCCTGCGCTTTCGTTGGCTCACCTGTCCTCCCGTTCCCGGCTTCTTCGCTTTGAGGGTGGTTCCTTTACCCGGTCTTTTGGTTTTTCCTCCGGGCGGGCCTGCGGCACAGGCAGAGGGGTATTATTGGGAATCCCATCAATCATGTTATAATTCTGCTCGGTGGAGAGTTCTGCATTTTTCAAATAGTTGTCTTTTTCCTGCATAGAAAATCGCTCCTTTCATAACTTCGGGCCAAGTTGGCCCGAAGTGCTATTGTTTGTTTCACAATGTTACGAAGTTACCCCTGTTTTATGGGGGAACGGACATTTATCCCTCTCCCCTTAAAATGGGAGCCGGAAAGCCACGGAATCCGTGGCTTTTTTCAGTGAACATCGTAACACTATACCCTTGATTTTTGCCGCTTCTTCCTCATACGCTCCCGGCTCCTGCGGCGGTTGCCCTCATCCCGGCAACGCTCGGAACAATATGCCTGGCTTGTAACCGGAAGAAATACGTTGCCGCAGACGGGGCAAGTTTTTCTTGAAAGTTGGAATTGACCTGTCAGTGTAGATTCTAAAACCGGGTTAAGAGGAAGAACCGCCTTTTCAAAATACTTGCAGTAGGAACCCGTCCACCACTTATCGAGCATATAGCACCTGCCGTAATCCAGTGGCAAACAACAATATTCGCCGTCATAGTTGGCACACATACCAATCACAAGCCTGCGGATCGTTGCTCTTTCATGGCGGGTCAGCTCACGGGGCAATGCTCTGTCTGCTTCCATAGGCTGTTACTTCGGGCCATGTTGGCCCGAAGTTTCCTCCCTCTTTGAGATAATCAAATCCCGGTAGCAAGTACCAACACAAGCCAAGCCCTGCCAATAAGTACAGCCACGGCAGGGAGAGCCATGCGGCGGCTTCTGCTTTTTGGAGCGTGAGGGGCGGGGTTTCTGCTTCATCATTTTTTCGTAAGGGCTGTTGGTAAAGTTCATTCCTCGTCCTCCCCGGTGCTTTCGTCTATATCCCACGGCGGGGTATCGTCCTCCTGTTCGTCATAAGGGTCATTCCCATATTCACTATAATCATCATCTGCGGAAGCGGCCTGCTCCTGTTTTGGGCGGTAAATCTTAAAGTAGTATCCGGCTCCGCCGCCAACCAATACCGCAAGGGCAACAAAAATCATCATACCCATGTTGCCGCCTTTTTCCGGTTCCGGGGTGGGTTCGGGAATCGGCTCCGGGAGAGGTTCGGGAGTGACAGGGGGTGTCGGGGTCGGTTCTTCTGATTCCTCGGACTGCTCCGCAAGGGCCATCAAGTCTTTTTCCGTTACCGCATTGAGGAAGTACACATTTTCCGGCTCCCTTTGACGGTCAATTACGAGATAAAACACATTTTCGTTTGGGGTCATAATGGTAAAAAACTCTTTTCCATCCCCATCGGTGGCATTATCAACCACCGTTCCCGTTCCGGCAGGCGTAAAGGGATTGGGAGCGGCTATCGGCTCCGGGGCCGGGGGTTCCGTTGGTTCCGGGGTGGGTTCCCCACCTCCGGCATAGGCCACGGTACTAAAAGAGATTGTCAGCAAAAAGGCGACGCATAGCGCCGCCATCATACGATATTTTTTCATTCTTCGGGTTCCTCCTGTTCTTGATTGGTTGACTTCGGGCCAAGTTGGCCCGAAGTGACGCCGCCAGTCTTTGCGGTTTTCAGCAAGGCGGCGAGATCCGCAAGAGAAATATCCATGCCACGCACCGCATCCACAATTTCCATATTTTCAAGTTCGGTTTTCTGCTTCTCCAATTCCCGCAGTTTGGCTTGAAATTCGCTGATTTTTTCTTTGGTCTTATCAATTTCTTTGATTACACGCTCAATTTTTACGTTCAAAATATCCCTCCGTTTCTGCTAATTCAATCGCCCAAAGGCGTAAAAGTGTTCTGTCCAATACCGGCTATTGGTGGAAGCGTAGCTGATAGGGTTGCCGCAATGAATCATCATACCATTTCCCACATACAGACCAACATGGGATATTGGCCCGGCGCTGTCATAGGTGGAGTGGAAGAAAATCAAATCCCCCGGCTTTGCTTCTCCCGGTGGAATGGCAGCACAATGATTGAAAAGACCGGTTGCTGTTGTACGCCCTACGCTGCCAACACCGGATTTATTGATGACCCAACACACAAAGCCAGAGCAATCAAAGGACGTTGAGGGGGTGGAACCGCCCCAGACATAAGGAAAACCAAGATATTTTTCAGCTTCAGCAATCATGGCGGCAAACTTCGTATCGTTTAAGGCTTCGGGCGGTATGTCATAATCGGTGTATTCTCCGGCGGTGTAGATATTGCCCTCAAACAGATTGGGGCGGTTGCCTTTGGTCTTTTGGTAGACGAGATAGCGTTCTGTCTGCTCCGGGTCGAGATTGGCAAGAGCCACAGCCCCCAATGACTTATTGCGTAGGGTTACATTGAGGATATAGTAGTCATAGGGAACCTCCACCGTGTAGGTATCGGAGTGGGTTGTGGTTTCTCCGGTTTCGGGGTCGGTTTCTGTCCATGTATCTGTCCGGGTTTCTGTGCGGTAGCGTACTTCCACAGTTTCCGTAACGGTAAGTTGATACTGCTGTTCCAAAAGGATTTGTAATTCGGCTCGTACTTTTGCCGAGTTATACCCACCGAATTTTGCGGTCAAATAGGAAGCCAGCTCAAAAGGGTCATGCCCGATTTCATCTACCGAATAACGGTACTCGTCATAGCCGGGATAATCCCTTTCAATATGAGCCAGTTCTTCCCGTAGACCGCTTTCCAGTGCGGTATAGTCTGATTCCACCGTCTGCATATCGCTGTCCGATGAAACGTAGGAAGTACCGCCCACCGCACCAAGCAAACCGTTTCCGATGGAAGTAACCCCCGCCACGCAGGACTGCATGACAATAATCAGCAAAAACGCACAAGCGATTATCAGCAGGACTTTGGGATTGCTCCGCACGTAGTTCCATGCAGCCCCGGCTATGTTTTTTGCTGTAACCGCTGTTTTCTTTGCCGCCTTTGCGGCTTTCTTTGCTTGCCTGCGGTATTGCTTTTTCAACCGTTGTTTTTGCATATACCGGGAAACAGGGTTGCTTTTCAAAGAGGGATTTTCCTGCACAAGCTGACGGTAGGCATAATCAGCTTTTGCATTGATGGTCTTTTTCTCCCACTTGCGAACCTGCCGGGCTGGCCGGGTGCGAATACGCTTTTTAATAAAACGTGTACTGCCCCGGACAGTATGCTCCCCGGCAAGTTCCGCTTTGTGGGCGGCTTCTATGCCTACATTTTCACGCTCCACCTCACGGATTTTCCCATGCACATACTGCCAAGTCTGATAATTAGCCGCCCGGCCTATGGTTTTTATCGGGCCGGGGCGCTTCGGGGGCTTCTGGTTTGCCAGTTTATCACGGGCTTTCTCCAATTTATCGCCGCTCTTTTCCATACGGAGTTTGGATTTCTCCATGCGCTTGCTATCTTTCCTTGACTTTTTATCAGCGGTGCTATCATGGGAAGCAGTTTCATCGGGTGGGGGTTCTCCCTCTTGCCGCAAGCGGTCAGAGGGGCGGGGCTTTTTGCTGTCCTGCCGGAATTTGCCCGACTTCGGGCCAACATGGCCCGAAGTGATAGGGCTATCCTCTACTGGCAAAGAAGTATCCGTTCCCTCCGGGATCGGCGGGGAGTTGTTGGGGTCAGCATTGGTTTTCACAAATCGCTTGCGGCCCTTTGTAACCGGCTTTGACTTCGGGCCAACTTGACCCGAAGTTGCCACCGTTTCCTCCTGCTCAAACCGTAAGCGGCTCAATGGGCCGCCCCGGTCGTTATTACGCATTTGGAACCTCCTTTGCTATATCCTCCGGGCGAGTGGTCAAAAGGCGGTAAATCTCCGTGTTTTTCGGGAAGCGGTCAATAAACGGAATCGTCGTACTTCCAAAGAATAAAAGCCCCTCCCCGGAATTGCTATGGGCGATATAGGATAACTGATGTTCGGAAATGCCGAGTTGTCGGGCAAGGATAACCCGGTCAGCTTGTGCCTGTGCTAACAGAATCATAAAGTCGCTGTTATCAAAGATATTTTCCACTTCACGGCTGGCAAGCAGGTCTTTCACATTTTGGGTCAAGGCCGATGGTATGCAGCCTTTTTTCCTCAGCATTTTCCAGACACGGACGAAATAACTTGCACTCAAAGCGTCTTGCAGGAGGATATGAAATTCATCAAAATAGCACCAAGTTGCAAGGCCATCCGCAAAGTTGGTATTGACTGCCTGTGTCACAAGTTCATTCGTGATGTGCATAGCAATTTTACGGAGGTTTTCGCCCATGCCTTTTAGTACCACACACACTACACGCTTATCAAGGCTCACGTTTGTATGGTGGTTAAATAGGTTAAGCGAGCCTGTGCAATAAAGCTCCAGAGCGGTTGCAATCCGTTTCGCTTCCGGCTCCGGCTGTTGGCACAAGGTTTCGTATAAATCTTGCAAAAGTGGTAGTTTCCCGTCCCCGATACCAAGTGCAAGTTCCCGGTACACAAGGCGTACACAGCGGTCAATGACTGTTTTTTCAATGGGTTGCAATCCATCCTTGCCGCCTAGAATCAGTTCGCAGAGGGATAACAAAAAATCCGCTTTCATGGAAAGCGGACTGTCCTCGTCGGTCATGTTCATTTGTATATCCATTGGATTGATGTAGTTCCCAAGTGGGCTGTCGGGGGAAATGTCGATTACCTGACCTTCAGAACCGAACCGCTCCACTAATGGAGCATATTCGCCCATCGGGTCTACAATGATGATACGGTCTTTCGTGGTAAGAAATGCGTTGATAAGTTCCCTTTTTGCCGCAAAGGATTTTCCCGAACCAGTGGAGCCGAGATACAAACCGTTGGCGGATTTTAGCTTTTTGCGGTCTGCCATAATGACATTGTGGGAAAGGGCGTTCATGCCATAATAGAGAGCCTGCCCGCCCATGCGTAACTCCTGTGTCATAAAGGGTACGAAAATGGCGGTGCTGCTCGTTGTCATGCCTCGCTGTATCTCGATACTGTTATACCCAAGCGGCAGACTGCTCATAAAACCCTGTTCCTGTTGAAAATCAAGACGTTTCAAAAAACAGTTGTACTTTTGTGTAATGCCGGACACCGTGAAAATATCGTTTTCAAGCTGTTGCCTTGTGGGGGCGGTGTTTACTACAAGAAAGGTAAGCAGAAACATTCTTTCATTGCGGCTCTGCAAATCTGCCAAGAGAGCCGCCGCATCTTTGCTGTATGTCAGCAAATCGGGCGGCAAAATATCAATGTCATACCCGGAACGTGCCGCCTTTTTTTGCTCGTCCATTTTCATGCGGTCAATGTCACTTAATTTTGCCTTTACCGTTTTTACCGCCTTTGTCTGGTCTACCGTCTGAACGTGCATGGTAATGGTCATTTCTGCGTCCACTTCCAGTAGTTCAGCTAACAGCTTGTCGGAGAGTTCGGAGGCCATAATCTGCATATACATAGCCGCTCCCCAAGTCTGCCCGACACGGAAAAAGCGGCTTTGCCGAAAGTCAAAGGAAGTAGGGGCGATAAAATCTTTTGTTCCCATGCCGGTTTTCGGTATCATATCCCATGAAAAACGGAATGGTTCTCTACCGCCGGGGTGCAACTGGCTGTGTATCACTTCCAGACGTTCCCGCCCAGAGAGGGAAGCCGACTGCACACCAAGTTTCTTGAAGTTGCCCACAATGTCAGCTTCGATACGCTCCAAGCGTGGCCGGGCTGTCCCGATCCCGTCCGTATGAATCCCAAACGTGATATATTTGGAGCGGACAATCCCGTTATTGCTTTTGGCAATTTGTCCGGTCAGCATATCGGTAAATTCTCCCCGAATATTATTAAAATCATCGTCCTGTGGGGGAATGTTCACGCTGTATCGGTTTTCGGGTCGGGAGCGGTGATTGATAAAAGAAAGCTGAAAGGGCAAGGCACTGTCAAAATAGTTAAGGAACGCACAGTAGCCATCGAAAATAGTGCTTTGGTCGTCTGATGAAGCTACGGAATAATTGATGTCCTCATAGGAAAGGGTTTTGGTATAGTAGCCCTCTTGTACCTTACAAATGCCGTCCCGGAGCATTTCTTTATAAGGGATTGTCTGTTGCGCCGACTGCGGCCCACGCTGTTTACGCTTTCCGCTTTTGACGGGAGTGGGCAGGCTTTTTCTTGTTTGTGTCAATCTGCTGTACCTCCTTTCCGGGGTTGCTCAAATAAGCATAGATGTTTTGGGTCTGATATGGCCTTGTACCGGGCCATAGGAATTTGGAGCGGACAATATTCCTCACTACCTTTTCAAAAGGCAGTCCGTCACGCTCATACATGGCAATCAAAAAACATGGGAGCATAAGGGCAATCATCAAAAGCATAGCCCCCGTATTGCCAATGGCAGAGCGGGCAAACAGATAGGCAGGTATGCCAATAACCGCCGCCGCTCCGAAGCATAGAAGCTGGCGTTTCGTGAGATTGAACGCCACTTTGGTTTTTATTTTCGATAGGTCATTTGGTACGCTTACATAAGCCAATGGGTAGAATCCTCCTTTCTGACTTCGGGCCAAGTTGGCCCGAAGTGTCAGCGTTCAGCATTGTGAGCCGGGACAGCCTGCCGGGTAGAAACTTTCTCCATTCCGGCCTGTCTGACCCGCCAATAGTCCGGGTTGTATTCCCGAATAGACTTGTTGATGTTTTCTTCAAAGGCAGCCTTGTTCTTAATGCGAGCAGGAACCGCCCACAGTTTTTTGTCCAGAAGTTCCCGTAGTACGATACTTTCCTGCGAATCCTCCTCAAAGCAAAGGTATCCACCATGCCGAAAACCGCATTTTTGAGCGGCGGGGGAAAGCATAGCGGACACCTCGTTGGAAACAAGCGTACCGCCATGACTGGCGGTACTTACAAGGAACACACCGGGGCAGAGAACATCACAGGTTTCAACTTCTCCCCACGGCGATTTTTCCGGCCGTTGATACATGAAAATCCTCCTTTCCACTTCGGGCCATGTTGCCCCGAAGTTACCGTTCTGCTTTTTTAGCCTTGCCGGCCTTTGCAGGAGCCGGGCGTTCAGCGTTATCCTTTGCCGCCTGTTTCTTTCCCTCCGCAAGCTGTTCCGGGATGGACTGTTTTTCGGGAACAGCGGCGGCACGGGCTTTTAATTTCTCTATCTCTGCATGATAGGCCGCAACCACGGCCCCGGTCAGCTCCGCACGAAATTCCTTCGTGATGGGCTTTGCCGTGTCACGATAGCCGGTAGGGCTGCTTTTATCCGGCTTGCTCGGCATACCCACAAATAGGCCCTTGTCACTTTGCAATATCTTAAAATCCTCTATTACAAAGCTGTCATTGATTTTCAAGCTGGCAAACCCCACAAGGTTTCCTTTCGGCTCGATGGGCCGGGCGGTAACGTCCAGCTTCAGCGGAATTGCCGACTGTTCCGTTTCCTGCGGGATATTGGTTTTATCATCGTTCATATTGAAATAACTCCTTTCTCACTTCGGGCCAAGTTGGCCCGAAGTCCTTAATGCGCTCCAAAGACGGATTTTGCAAGACTTCCGGTTTTGAACAAGGTAAAGCACAACAATACCGTATAGCCCATGACCTGCCACACCGCACCGATAGGGTCGCCACTGGTGGCAACGCTTTGAATCAGCACCGCATAGATCGCTACGCATACTAAAATCAAAAAGCCTTGAAAGCCAACCGCCAACAAAGACTTAAAATAGTTCTGCCCCATGCCGCCGATTTCCCGGTTTACTACCGTTGCCATTGGGATAGGGGCAAGACTGGAGAGCATATAGATTTCCAACATACGCCCATACACAATGATGAAAATTACAATGCCTATGGCTTTCATGGTAAATCCAAGAATGATGGTTTGAAGCCATAAGCCGAGCAAGGGGCCGATTTCCATGCCCTGCAAAGTTGTTTCCAGACTGTTCATCATAGCGTCGCTTACATTGGTACTGCCTTGTATCAGTCCCCCGGCGTTGCTCACTACGTTCTGCGCCACATCAAATACTGCCATGACGATGTTGAACGTATTGGAAAGTATGGTAACAGCGATAAATGTCTTGAAAATCCATTTGAAAAATATCCATGTATCAATGTCGTGCAGATTATTGCGGTCAATTATCATCTGAATCAGTTCATAGCACATGACAAAGGTTAAGACGATACCCGCAATCGGTAAGACAACCGTTTCGGAAAGCTGGCGTATCATGGAGAACACCCCGGCGTGCCATGCCGCCGGGGTGGTTCCCACTTGTGTCGCAATCTCTCCGACCCGGTTGTTTACATCAAGGAAAACTCCCTCCAGGTTGCCCATGATACCGTCAACCAAAAGATTTTTAACCCATTCGTTAATCCAGTCGGTGAGAAAATCCATAGGCGTTTACCTTAAAACAGGGTAGACAGCAGGGGTACAAGGGTGGTTCCAAGCAGGATAACACCGCCCCCGGCCATCAATTGCTTAATCCCTTGTGACTTAGCCGCAGGGTTATCTGACCCGTAGCCCTCAAGCAGATTGATAACGCCCCATACGGCAAGGCCCGCACCAAGAGCAACAACAAGGGTCTGTAAAGTCGTAACAGCACTCGTAAAAAATTGCATAATCAAATCCTCCATATTTTCATTTTGTTTTTGGGTACAAAAAAACCGCCATTTCTGGCGGCTCCACTTCGGGCCAAGTTGACCCGAAGTTATGCAAACGCTTCCGGGTCGTCCACATCATCATAGTTGAGAATGTCCTCGTTCTCGTCCATGACGGCGGTTTCCTCGGTAGCGTCTACTTCATAAACGGTATATTCTTCATTGGGATTGAGCCTTTTTATGCGACGGTTTACCAGTTTTGAAGCGTCAAACGTGTTACGCTTATCGGCTTCGGCGGTAAACCTGTAATTGGGGTGCTTTTTAAGGTCATATTTGGGAGAGAGGAAAGGACGCAGGCCCCGAAGCTGTAAAATACACTTATCCCCCGGCATGGTGGTCAATTCATCCATCGTCATAAGCTCTTTACCGAGCCGCTGCATATTCTGTCCGTAGCTTTCCGACTGGCCCCGTGTCCGGCTTTCCGTCTGCATGGAGATTGTTTCTTTTCCCAAAACCTCCGAAAGTTCCTTGATGGTGGAGTGCTCCCGTCCACCGAGAAAGACAACCGAATCCATATTGCCCATGATCGTTTCCGCATGGTCTTTATATAGGGCTTTCAACTGACTCTGCGCCTGTAAAAACAGGCACAAGGAAATTTCCCGTGAGCGAATAACTGCACAAAGTTTTTCAAGCTGTGGAACCTGCCCCGTGTTGGCAGCTTCGTCCCATAATACCCGTACATGATGGGGCAGTCTGCCGCCGTGTACCGTGTCCGCCCGTTCACATAAAAGGTTGAACATCTGTGAAAAGGCAAGGGCTACAATAAAGTTGTAGGTGGTATCCGTGTCACTGATGATGAAGAAAGTGGCGGTTTTCCTGTCGCCCATGCGGTCAAGTTCCATCTCGTCATAGCTCATAATCTCCCGAAGCTGTCCAATATCAAACGGGGCAAGACGGGCGCCGCATGAAATCAAAATGGATTTTGATGTTTTACCACTGGCAAGTTTATATTTTTTGTACTGACGGACAGCAAAATGGTCGGGGTTGCGCTTCTCCAAGCCAATAAACATATAGTCCACAGCATTTTTGAAATTTTCATCATCTTCCCTTGTTTCCATGCTGTTAAGCATATCTACAAGAGTATTGATATTGCGTTCTTCCTCCGGCCCCTCAAAAACGATATAGCCGATTAGGGCGCAGTAAAGGAGGGTTTCCGCCTTTGTCCAAAAGGGGTCGCCCTCCTTGCCATCGCCCTTTGTATTTTCAATCAGAGCGTTTACAAACTTCAAGATATCACTTTCCGTTTTGATATAGGAAAGCGGATTGTAGTGCATAGATTTTGAAAAATCCACGCTATTGAATACCTTTATTTTATACCCCTGCGCCTTTGCAGAAAGAAAAGCGCCCACCTGCCCCAAGATACCTCCTTTGGGATCTACACACAGGTACGATGAATGTGCTTGAAGCAGTTGGGGGGTAAGCCAGAATCTTGTTTTGCCAGAGCCGGACGAACCAATGATACAGCAATTAAGGTTTCGGGCGTTGGCGGGGTTTTGGGGTCGGGTGTTCATGGTAAGAAACTCCGTGCCGGTCAGTATGACGTTGTTCTGAAACTTCGGGTCGATAAAGGGCTTTATGTCCTTTTCCGTTCCCCAACGGGCCGAGCCATATTCCACATCCTTTCTGAATTTCTTTGCCTTTTTTACCTTGTTCCATACCATCAGCCGGATAATGACCGCCCCGGCAAGGCCAACAAGCCAATCAGACAACACAAGGCCCGGTGCTATGGTTTCAAACACCGGGCCTGCGGTTTTAACCATTCCTATCAGCTTATTGCCAAAGTCTGCGCCGGGAGCCATGCGGTAGGCTGTGCCGAGTTTCAGAAAAAACCAAAGCACGAACAGGTAGGGAAGATTGGGGATAAGGTACTTTCTGATTTTATCGCTCATTCCGCACCGCCTCCCTTTTTCGTTCCTGCTGACGGGGCTTTGAACGCTCTTTCTCCGTAAACTTTTTGAGCTGTTGCAGGATAGAGGGGCGTTTGTGCTTACCCCGGCCCATTACCAGCTTTGTGTATTCGCCAAAACAGGCTGTAATAGCGTCAGCCTGCCCGGCCTTGAAAAACAGTAGGTATTTATCCGGCCCGGTTTTATGAAAGGCATAGTCCACGTTGTATTTCCGGGCCATACGGTCAAATAGTTTTGTATCCCCCGAAAGGTCAAGGCTGTTTGTAGAAACACCGTGGTTCATCAGCTTTTTCACGCTTTGCCTGCCTTGTGGGATTTGCCGTTTTTGATATCCTTTCTGCATTTGTTGAAGTGCCGCCGCCAAGACTTTTGCCAATGCCCGGCCTGTCAGCTTTGAAGCATTGACCGATAGGGCAACCGTCCTGCGCTCTATATCTTCCTGCATGAAAAACCTCCTTTCCTGCCAAACATAGCAATCATACAGGCGGAAGGACTTCGGGCCAAGTTGGCCCGAAGTGGTCTACCTCTCCGCACTGACAGGGCGGGGCCGCTCTGCGGTGGGGGCATCTTTTGTTTCCTTTGCCGCCTTTTGACTATGGGTATTAAGGGCTTCCCGGATAGACGGTTTTTTCTCTGCCGCCCGTTCTTCAAGTCGGATCATTGCGCCGATGGCTTTTTCCACACCCTTTTTCATATCAGCAAGGTGGGATCGCTCGGCCCGGAACGGGGCCGATATGACAGCCGCCATCTTACCCGGTGGCTGTGCTTTCTGTATGGATTCCTTTCCAAGCATGGCCCGGCCCATATTTTTCAAATGCCGCCCGGCTTCATGGTATTCGGTGCTGATGGCTTCTATTTTGGCGATAGTCTTATCATTGGAACGGATATTGTTGTCCAAGTTGTCCCTCATGGATTCCAACATAGGGCGAACCTTGAAAAACCGGGTTACATTATTCAATGCGGAAATACCTTTTTCCTTAAAGGCAGCAAGGGCATTTTTACATCCGTCTATGATATTCTGCTTTAGTTCGGCAAGCCGTTCCCGCAGGTCAAGTACCTGCCCCTGCATGGAGATAATCGCCTTTTGCATGGTGGATTTTACGGGGTGGTTCTGTTCCTGCGCCGCTTGAAGTTCCTGCCGCATAGCAGTAAGTTCTTTCACAGCGGCGTCAAGCTGACGTTCCATTGCGCCCACTTGCTGAAGCACAGCAAGAAAATCCTTTGCAGACGGAGCATTGTTTTCCCGCAGGATTGCCAAAAGTTCCTTGACATACTCATTTTCCATAATCGGTTCGGCGGTAGGTTTGTTTTTTGCCATTGGTTTTCCTCCTTTCCAGACTTCGGGCCAAGTTGGCCCGAAGTGGCTTAATCAAGCGATTTCGCCCTGCCCTGTGTTTTGACGGTCAATATCCCGTCCAGAGTGGTCGCTGTGATATTCAGCCGCCCGGCAATGGCAATATCATTTTTCATGTCCTCGTCCATGTCCTTGCCGCAGACAACCAATACATGAGAGCGGCGAAGCAGGTCACGGCTCATGTCAATGCCGCTTTTGTGTTCCTCCGGGATTGCGTCATTGAGAAACAAAGGCAGATAGAGCAAGGGGCAGACCGGGGAAAACCCGGCTTCATAGACTGCCCTGCAATACTGTGCTGCCTGTTTAGTGTCGGTGTTGTGGTCGCCGCTCCATGCGGCAGTAATGTATGCTAAAGGTCGTTTCATTCTATAAGCACCTCCGTTCATGTTGCGTTAATTAGTCATCCTATCCCCCCGCCCTTTCCACGCTTTGGAAAGGGAGCGGCTCAAAGGAATATATATCCCCGTCGCTTGACTGCTTAAAGCACAACCGGGAGAAATCCGTCAAGGGTGCGTAGCACCGCCTACGGCGGCAGGCCCTTGACGGATTTTCCCGGTTATGCTACTCCATAATTGGCGACGGGGAATATATTATATCCTTAGAGCTTCGGGGTGTGGGGCAGTGCCCCACATAACGGACTTCGGGCCAAGTTGACCCGAAGTGTCTTTACTTCTCTTGCTCGGATTTCTTTTCCGGGGCTGAAATATCTTTCAGCTTATCCTTGTTTTCCTCAAGCAGTTTCATAATGGTATCTTTCATTTCACGGGGCGTTTTTTCCTTTCCGAAATACTGACCCAATTCTTGACTGGATAAAATCACTTTGTCTACCTCCTTTTTTTCTTCGAGCATGATACCGTCGATCATGTCGGGGTTTAACAGTTTCTTTTGGTCGAGGTCACGCATACGCTGTGCCTGTGAAAGAGAGGGAGCGGATTGCTGGCCCTCAATGGCGATAGCGATATACTTCTGATTTTTCGGCTTGATGAAAGCCAATTCCACGGCAGGAGTGAACGCAATTTTTTTCTCGTCCACCATTTTCATAAGGTCGGGTACAAGTTCATTGAGTTTGATATATCGCTGAACCTGCTTGACTGTCATTTTGTTGCGCTCGGCAACAACCTCATTGGAGCGTTGACCGTTGCCAGTACGCACACCCTGCTGTTTGATGGCTTCTAACTGCATTTGCAGGGCTTTGGCCCTCTCACTGGGCAGGATATTTTCACGCTGATTGGTATTGTCCTCCACCATCTGCGTGATGGCCTGTTCATCAGTTAGATTGCGGATAATACAAGGCATATCCGCAAACCCGGCCAATTCACTGGCTTTCTGGCGGCGGTGGCCCGATACGATTTCATAGCCGCCGTCCTCACGGGGGCGCACAATGGCAGGTTGGGTTACGCCCTTGTCCTTGACGCTTTCCACCATAGCCGCCATTTCATCATCATTCCTAACTTGAAACGGGTGGTTTTTGAAAGCGTGAAGTTCGGAAAGGTTCAGATAAACAATCTGCTCCTGTTCGCCGGGGCGGGGTGCTTCCTTCGGTTCGGGGGGCTGTTCCGGGGCCGGTGTTTCTTGCTGTGCCTGTTCGGTAACTTCTGCGGAAACCGTATCGCTGCCGATATTTGCCCCCTGTTCCTGTTCGGTGGATTTATCGGGTTTCGGTGCTTTTCCCTGCTTTGCAGGGCGGTCGGGCTTTTTCTCCGCTTTTTCGGAAGCCTTGTTCTGACGGGATTTGGGCTTGTTTTTCGGCTCAATTTCATCAAGCGGTTTTTCCCATTCCTGCCGGGTGTCCTCAGCTTCCGGCTCTGCTTTGCCGGGCTGTGCCTTACCGTCTTTTTCCGCTTCCCTTGCCGCCGATTGTTTCCCCGAAATAATCTCGTTGATTTTTTCAAAGGGAACAACCACATCGCCGGGGGTGGGAATGTCAAAAGGCGGCTCCAATCCGTCATGCCCAATATCCTGCAAAGCGGCTTCGCCCTCATGGACGGGTGTTTCTACTTCCTCGGCGGTAGGGCTATCGGAAACCTCTACCGTTTCCTGCGGCTCCTGTTCCTCTGAAACAATCTCGTTACCGGGGACAGGGATATCAAAAGGGGTGGACGGTTCCAATCCATCGTTGCCGATTTCATGTAAAGCCGCTTCTTCCTCATGCCCCAATACCGTCGTTTCTTCGGCTACCATTTCCGGGGCAGGGGCACTGTCGGCAATCTCTGCCGCTTCGATGGGTGTGGTCTGCTCCTGTGCGGTTGCTTCATTTTCCGGAATAATATTCACATCGTCCGGCTTGTTTGGCTTATTTTTTGCCATGCGCTTTACCTCCTGTTCACTTATTTGATGGCATAAAAAAATGGCCTGACTTTTCAATCAGACCCACGGGATTTTCTCAACCCCCTCCTTTCACTTCGGGTCAACTTGTCCCGAAGTATGGCTATCCAAACAGAAATACCGCCCCTTTGTCCTCATGGGCGGTATCCTGTGTAATGTGATAGCTCATATTTTATTTTTTTTGCCCTTATATCGGGCTGTTTTGTAGTTTCCTTTTATATACGGTGCAGTAGCACCGGCAGGCCCGGTATTTCCGCGCGGAATTTCAAAATTAAGAACCGGCCTGCAGCAAGTTCCTGAGTTAGTGACCCTGGCGCTGCTTCCCGGTACTCCGGTCAGTGTAGCGCCCACTGTCACAGAAGGGCAGCAGGCGTGAGGGCATGGTCTGTGACACTGCCCCTGATAAGGAGAGCAGGAGCAGACTTGTTTTGCATAATCTTTAAAGTTATCATCAATATACATAAAAGACACCTGGTATATTTAAAGGTCTTATTGTAGAATATGAAAATATGGACAAAAGGTGCGGCCTGTCTGCCGGAGCGTTACTGTTCACAATCCGCCAAAAAACGGCGCGCCGTGAAATTCGGGATTTTCGTGCAAAATGTGCACGAAAACACCTGGCGGAAACAACTGTGTGAACAGTAACGCCGCTACCTCAAAAAACATCATATAAAAAAATAATAGCAGTTGAAACTTTTCTGAAATTCAGACCGTCTAAAGGTTAAGAAAGGAGAGTAGAAAAGTGGGAAAAGAGACAATGCGGGATAAACTGGAAGAAGTAATTCTGGCTTCCTATGAATCCATGTACAGGATGGCATTTGTATATATGAAAAATGAATCGGATGCATTAGATGTGGTACAGGAAAGTGTGGTCAAGGCCATCAAGAGTTCCGGCCAGCTGAAAGAGGAATCTTATATGAAAACATGGCTGTTTCGGATCGTAATCAATACTGCCCTTGATGAACTGGAAAAGAGAAAGAAGATACTTCCCCTGTACTCGGAAAACGAAGATTCAAAAGAAGACAGATATTGTGATTTTGATACGATAAATTCTCTGGCACAGCTGGAGCAAACGGAAAAGACGATTATTCTGCTCCGATATTGTGAGGAGTGGAAACTGGAAGAGATAGCGGAGTATATGGGACTTAACCTGAATACGGTTAAGAGCATTCTGTACAGAAGCTTGAAAAAATTGAAAACAGAATTGATGAAAGGAGAGGCGGTTTCATGAAAAAAGCGGACAAAGGCCGGGAAGAAATAACTGATACTGAGAGAAAAGAACTGGAACTCCTGACGGAGGATAAGGAATTTAATCAGAGATTGAACAAACTGGAAAAGGAATATCAGGAGATAAAGATACCGGATGAATTGAAAGGAAGAGTGATACAGGCAATGCAGGAAGCGCGTAACGACGCAAAAGCGGAGCCGGATGCCTCAGACAAAAAGATGGAGGAGGATCCGAGAATGAATCGAATAAGAAGAAAACAAAAGGATAAAAAAACGGCAGTCCATTATCTGCTCAGGACAACACAGACCGCAGCGGCAGCTCTGCTCGTCATCACGGTCCTGGCTAATACAAATGCCCAGACAGCTTACGCTATGGGGAAAATCCCGGTAATCGGGGCCATTACAAAAGTAGTCACATTCCGGACATATGAAAATCAGAATGAGAATTCGGAAGCAAAAGTGGAGGTTCCCCAGATTGAGGCTGCGAAAGATTCCGGTATTTCAAATGCGGCCGATCAGGTAAACAAATCGGTAGAAGAGTATACAAACCAGGTTATCGCCCAGTTCGAGGAAGACGTGAAGAGGGACGGAGAGGAAGCGCATCTGGGAGTGTACACGGAATATAAGGTGCTGGCCGACAATAACCGGTTCTTTACACTGAAGATTGAGACGGATGAAATTATGGCAAGCGGATACCAGACCGTCAAAATTTACAATATAGATAAGAAGAGCGATAAGATATTACAATTAAAGGATATGTTCCCGGAAGGCACGGATTATGTAACTCTTTTGAGTAATGCGGCAAAAGAAGTGATGCAAAAAAACATGCAGGAAGATGAAGATAAAGTATATTTCCTGAATGATGAGATGGGAGCTGATTTTGACAAAATCAAAGAGGATCAGAATTTCTATATAGACGATGCGGGACGGATGGTTCTGGTTTTTGATGAGTATGAAGTTGCTCCCGGATTTATGGGAATCGTAGAGATCACGATACCGGAAACAATTTACCATGCGGACGGACTGTAAGAATAAATAAAAATTCCGCAGAGCGCTTTTTACCGTCGAGGAGCCTGAAGTTTTTGTTGTATACAGGCAGGCAATATGATATCATGATCTCAGAAAATGTCTACAGAAAAGAGGAGTTTCTAATGAACCGTCCGATTTAACTGCAATTTTAACATTTCATCAGCAGCAGACGTATTTCGATGATGGAGATAAGAGTGATGACCTGTGCGCGTAGCGTGCAGGTTATTGCTGTTGTGTTTAAAATTACAGGGGACAGTTTATTATGCGAATAAAAAAGAATCTGGTGATCATGTATGCCCTTGCCTGCCTGCATGGCATGGTGTTCTATGGCCCGGTTGCAGTACTGTACCGTCAGGCGGCAGGTGTATCCGTCTTTCAGACAGCTTTGATTGAAAGTATTTCTCTTGTGCTGACCGTGCTGCTTGAGCTTCCCTGGGGAATTGCTGCAGACAGAATCGGGTACCGGCGCACATTGATTATCTGCAGCGTCCTGTTTTTTATATCTAAAATTATTTTCTGGAGGGCCGACAGCTTTGGCTGGTTCCTGGCAGAACGGCTGCTGCTTGGCATAGTCTGTGCAGGTATGTCGGGCGTGGATGCCGCCGTACTTTATTTATCCTGTGAAGACGGCGGGGCGCAGAAGGTTTTTAGCATATATAATAACTGGGGCATGGCAGGACTTCTGGCAGCATCTGCGGTTTATTCAGCCGTGATAGGCGAAAACTACCGCCTTGCCGGTCTGATGACCGTGTTCAGCTATGGACTGGGGGCAGTACTGGTCTTTGGACTTCAGGATGTGAAGGGGCAGGAGAGCAGAACACATACTGTGCTTACGGAGGGGCCGTATTTATGGAAAAGGCTGTTCTTTAATAAAAATATATTTTTTCTGCTTTTAGCATCTGCATTGTTAAGTGAGACACATCAGACGATCACCGTATTTTTGAACCAGCTGCAATTTGTCCGTTCCGGTATGAATGCCGGTATGATTGCAGCGGTATATATGGTGATGACGTTATCCGGCCTGCTCGGAGGTGCTTCGGCCCGGGTAACAGAGCGGTTCGGCGTGCAAAAAACGGGAACGGCATTATTTTTGATTTGCAGCATCGCGTGCTTTATTCTGGCTTTAACATGCCGGATGGGACCGTCAATTGCAGCTGTTTTGACACTGCACATCAGCCATAGTGTTTTTCAACCGCTCCAGATGGAACTGCAAAACCGTGTAATCAATACCGGTAACCGCGCGACCGCTCTTAGTTTCAATGCGGTTATCATGAATACCACGGCTGTATTAATAAATCTTATTATGGGCAAAGCGGCGGAATCGGATCTGAGAATTTCAATGGCATTGGGCGGCGTTTTCTGTAC
>OIYD01000635.1_pt1 | contig 27033 bp, 18 predicted proteins | sample 1588141 | NCBI WGS metagenome assembly OIYD01 (sample SAMN03283259) | human gut metagenome | biome: human-associated habitat; material: feces | host: Homo sapiens | place: USA | collected 2013
GTGCTGCGCAGCACGGCCGGATCGGCAGCGGCGTTCACCGTGACGGCGACCGGACCGTGGACGCTGACCACCACGGGCGGCGGATTCGGCATCTCCCCCACCGCAGGCGGCCGGGGCGAGACGACGGTAACGGTGACGGCGTCGGACGGGAATCCGAGCCGCAGCCGCGTCAAGCTGGGGACGGTCGCGCTGACTCTGAACGCAGGAGGCGCGCAGTGCAGCGTCACCGTGTCGCAGAGTCCGGCGACGGCGACGCAGACCATGCTGCTCTACATGCCGGGACGGGATTTGCTGAAATTCTACAAACAGAATATCGACGGCGTCCTGAAAGCCGTCGATGCCAACGTTCCGGGCGACGGCCGCGTATTGGTCTGCTATCAGCCCAACGCGCACTCGCAGGCCGAAATGTACGAGGCGTATTTCAACGCCGAAAAGCAGGCGGCCGCATTCGCGCTGCTGAAAAGCTACGACGATTTCGCGGCGGCCGATCCCGCATGCGTACAGCGCATGCTGGCCGACGTGGAGGCATTCGCCCCGGCGCAGCATTACGGGATCATCGTCGGCTGTCACGGCAAGGCGTGGGTGCCCGCGAATCTGGGAGCGCTCAGCTACTCGGCCCGGATGTCGAAGGAGCTGGAGGATTTATGGACCCCGGCGCCGGGAGCGCTGACGACCCGTTCGTTCGGCGACACGGGACGGTCGATCGACATTACGGACTTCGCAGCGGCGGTCAAGGCCCAGAATTACAGGACCGACTACCTGCTTTTCGACGCCTGCTTCATGGCCAATATCGAGACGCTTTACGACCTGCGCGAATGCACGGACTACGTGATTGCCGCGCCCTGCGAAATCATGGGACAGGGATTCCCCTACGACCGGGCGATGCCGTGGTTCTTCACCGACGGCGGCAAAGGACGCGATCTGACAAAGGTATGCGAAGCATTCTGGAACTTCTACATGAACGACGCGACGACCCAATCGGGCTGCATTTCGCTGGCCGTGATGTCGGAAATGGAGGGCATGAAGGAGGTCATGCGGCGCATCAACGCCGCGCCGAAAAAGTCTTATGCCGAAGAGCTGCAAAGCTACGAGGGAATGTCTTCGCACATATTCTACGATCTGGGCCACTGGGTCGAACTGGCCTGCGGCGACGCGAAGCTGAAAGAGGATTTCAAAGCGCAGCTGGACAAGGCGTTTCCCAAAGCCGCACGGCTCAGCACACCGGGATTCTACTCGGCGTACAATGGCCGGATGAACCCCGTCGCCTACTATTCGGGAGTGCCGTTCAGCGAACCGTCGGACAAATACGTCGAGGAGAACAAGCAGACGAGCTGGTACCGGGACACGCATTGAATGAAAAAGGGTGATTCTTGCGAATCACCCTTTTTCGTTATTCGTACTGGCCGGACTTGAGCCGTTCGACCTCCTCGCGGGAGAGGAAACGCCATGCACCGCGCTTGAGGTTCTTTTTCGTCAGACCCGCATAGTAGACGCGGTCGAGCTTGGTGACGGTATAGCCGAGGAACTCGAAAATACGGCGCACGATGCGGTTGCGGCCCGAATGGATCTCGATGCCGACCTCCTGCTTGTTGTCCTTGACATAGGAAATCTCATCGGCGAAAATCTCGCCGTCTTCGAGCGTAATGCCCTCGGCGATGCGGTCCATGTCGGCGCGCGTCAGGGGTTTGTCGAGCGACACCTGATAGATTTTCTTCTTCCGGAAGGCCGGATGGGTGAGCTGCTTGGTCAAATCGCCGTCGTTGGTGAACAGCAGCAGTCCGAGGCTGTTCTTGTCGAGACGCCCCACCGGGTAGATGCGTTCCGTGCAGGCGCCCTGCACCAGCTCCATGACGGTTTTGCCCGCATGCGGATCGTCGAGCGAAGTCACATAGCCCTTGGGCTTGTTGAGCACAAGATAGACCTTCTTTTCGCCCTGCACACGGCTGTCGTTGAATTTCACCTCGTCGGTGGGCAGCACCTTGGTGCCCAGCTGGGTGACGATCTGACCGTTGACGGTCACCAGACCCGCCGTGATGAAATCGTCGGCCTCGCGGCGCGAGCAGAGTCCCGACTGGGCCAGAAAGCGGTTCAGGCGCATTTCGCCGATCTGCTTTTCGGGCGTGAACTTCGGATAGGAAGCCGGCTTGTCGTCGTGCTTCCGGAATCCGGGCTTATAGGGTTTGTCGCCGAACCTGCGGTCGCCGGACTTTTTGTCCGCGAACCGACGGTCGCCGGCGGGCTTGTCGCCGAATTTCTTGGGTCCCCGGTTGTCGCCGGAGGCGGGTTTTTCGCCGCGGGACTTATCGCCGAACGAGCGGCGCGGTTTGTCGCCGTCGCGGTAACGTTCGTCCGAACGGGCGCGGTCGCCCTGCCGTTCGTCGCCGAAACTGCGGCGCGGTTTGTCGAATGCAGGACGGTTGTCCTCCGTAAAGTGGGGATTGTACGACGCCCGCTTGACGGGCTTGCGGTCATCGGACGGCTGCTCCGAATCGGCAGCATCACGCTGCAAACGCGGGCGACGCTCGACACGCTCCGCCGTAGCGGTCACGGTACGCTGACGCTTGTCGCGTCCGAAACGCGTAAGCACCGAGGTCGAGTCGTTTTTAAAGTCTTTCATAATCAGTTTGAATGTTTACGCGGCAAAGTTAATCGAATTTTCCGGATAAAAGCATATTGCGTGCCCGATTCGGAGATAAAAGCCGCAGGCCGTTACAAATTCGCCGCTTTTGCGTTATCTTTGCGTCCATAAACAATGCCCGGCGTCGTTTGCCGGGTATTTCCCCCGTCGCTTTCCATGAACATGAACCGTGAAATACTGCGCATTGCGCTCCCCAATATCGTCTCGAACATCACCGTGCCGCTCATGGGCATCGTCTCGACGGCGATCGCCGGGCACTGGGGTTCGGACACGGCCGCGACGATCGGCGCGCTGGCCATCGGCGTGTCGATCTTCAACTTCATCTACTGGAACTGCTCGTTCGTGCGCATGGGGACCAGCGGACTGACGGCGCAGGCGTTCGGCGCGGGCAACTTTCGCGAATGCACCAACATGCTCGTAAGGGCGATGGTCGTGGCGGCGGGCATGGGCCTGCTGATGTTGCTGCTGCAATACCCGCTGGGCGAGCTGGCCCTGTGGGGACTCAACGGCAACGACATGACGCGCGAGTACTTCTACGCCCGCATCTGGGCCGTGCCGGCGGGAATTCTGCTGTTCGGCTTCAACGGCTGGTTTACGGGAATGCAGAACGCGCTGATACCGATGTTCACGGCCATCACGGTCAACGTGGTCCATGTGCTGTGCAGTCTCTGGTTCGCATTCGGACTGGACATGGGGATCGTCGGCATCGCCTACGCCTCGGTAATCGCGCAGTGGACGGGCGTGGCCCTCTCCGCCCTGCTGCTCTTCGCATGCTACCGCAGGATACTGACCGGAATCGACTGGGCGGAGGTGGTGAACCTGAAACCGCTCAGGACCTTCTTCATCGTAAACCGCGACATCATGCTGCGCACGTTCTGCATCGTGGCCGTCTACACTTTCTTCACGGGGGCCTCGGCCCGCATGGACGAACCGGCGCTGCTGGCCGTCAACACGCTGCTGCTGCAGTTGTTTACGCTCTTCTCGTACATGAACGACGGATTCGCATACGCCGCCGAAGCCCTGACGGGCCGATTCATCGGCGCACGCGACGAAGGGGCGCTGCGCGACTGCCTGCGCCGCTGCATCGCGTGGGGCACGGCCGTGTCGGTGCTATTCGTAGGCATCTATATCGGCTGGTGGCACGAACTGGTGGGGCTGTTCGTGGACAGCACGGCGCCCAATGCCGCGACGATCGTGGAGCTGGCGGGAGAGTATATCGTATGGATCATCCTGATTCCGGTCGCCAGCGCCATGCCCTTCATCATGGACGGCATCATGGTCGGAGCGACCGAGACGCGCGTCATGCGCAACTCGATGTTCTGGGCCACGGCGGCCTATTTCGGCATCTTCTACGTCGGCTACGCGATAATCGGCAACAACGCGCTCTGGCTGGCATTCACGCTCTACATGTTCCTGCGCGGGGTGCTCCAATACTTCATGACGCACCGCCTGCGGTCGATCTATGTGAAAGCGACAGCCTGACCGCCATGGAACTGACCCCTGATTCGCTCTACATCAAATACGTCCGCCTGAAAGAGGAGGACGAAACGCCGCAGACCTATCCGTACACCGTTCCGGCGCTGGCCAACTTCCGGCGGCTGGAATTCCGCAGGCCCGTGACCTTCATCATGGGCGAGAACGGTATGGGGAAATCGACGCTGCTCGAAGCCATAGCCGTCAAGGCGGGATTCAATCCCGAAGGAGGGTCCAAGAACTTCCGGTTCGCAACGCGCGCCAGCCATTCGGGCCTTTACGAACATATCGTTCTGGGACGCGGACTCCAGCCGCGCGACGGCTATTTCCTGCGGGCGGAGAGTTTCTACAACGTGGCGACGGAAATCGAAAACGTCGCCGACGGCGTACTGAAATATTACGGCGACAAGTCGCTGCACCAGCAGTCGCACGGCGAAAGTTTTCTGGCGCTGCTCGGACACCGGCTCTTCGGACACGGACTTTATATTTCGACGAGCCGGAAGCCGCACTGTCCCCCTCGCGCCAGATGTACATGCTGTGCCGGATGAAGCAGCTGGCCGAGCAGGGATCGCAGTTCATCATCAGCACCCACTCGCCGATCGTCATGTCCTACCCCGGCGCCGAGATATACGAAATCACGGACCGCGGACTGGAACCGACCGAGCTGGAGGAGACCTCCCACTTCCGGCTGATGAAGCGTTTTATCCTCGACCGCCGAGGAATACTGCGACAGATGGAGCTGGAGAAGGAATAGCCCTCGAACTGAGTTCGAGGGCTATTCCTTATTCGGAGTGCGCACCGGACATAGCATCGGATAAAGCGCCGGACAAAAGAGCGCAAACAAAAACCACCCGGCTCCTGCGAGTCGGGTGGTTCTATATTGCCGGAGGGCTGTCCCGCCCGTTATGCGGCGGTTATTCGCCCTTGGCGGCTTTCCAGAGCGGGAAGTATTTGTCATACTTCTCCTGAATGCCGGGTTCGTCGCGCAGACGGAAGCAGAGCTGTTTGAGCATGTCGAGCGTATTGAAGTCGTCGGCTTTCAGCTCGTGGGCCTTCTCGAACCACGGAATAGCCTCCATATAGACCGCATTGGCGGCTTTCAGGTCGGCATCGTAAGCGGCCTGACTGCTGTACTGCTTCTCGTTCATCACCTTGTTCATCTCGTCGGCCTTGATCGTGTAGAACACGCCCAGATAGTAGTTGCCTTCGAAGAGTTCGGGTTTCAGTTCGACGACCTTTTGGAACGATGCGATGCTTTCGTCGTACTGCTTCAGCGCGAAGAAGATACGGCCGCGGCCGAACCAAAGATCCACATTCTCCGGATTGCTCTCGATAGCCGCGTCGATCAGCGCCACCAAGTCGGCGGGGTCGCCCACCGAATCCTCAGGATTGGTATAGAGCTGCACCAGACCGTCGAGAATACGCTCGTTCTTCGGGAACTTCTTGATACCGGCGACCAGCGCATCCTTGGCTTTCAGGACATTGGCCTTGTCGGCGTCCTTCTGGCCGTAGTAGCAGTGGAAAAGGTAGTAGTAGATATTGCCTTCCTCGTCGTTATAACCCAGATCGAGCGCCTTGTTCAGGTAATCGGCACCGATGACGTACGATGCAGGGTTCGCAGCGCCGTCCACCGTGCGCAGATAACCCGCATAGTAGAGCAGCGCGGGTTCGGGATTGCCGTGAGCGGGGCTGGACTGGGCTTCGAAAGCCAGTGCATAGGCGTCGGCGGCATCGGCATAATTGCCGGTGTCGATGCCCGTATTGCCCACTTGCGAGCAGAAGTCGCTGATCTGCTTGAGCCCCTCCTTGACCTTATCGGCCGTCTTGGGGGCCATTTCATAAGCCTTGTTGTAGGCTTCGATAGCCTTGGCGGGAGCGTCTTCAATCACCCACTGCGTCTGGCTCCAAGTCGCGATCTTGCCGTCCTTGATATATGCCGTGAACCAAGGATAGACCCAAGCCTCGTAGGGAACGTTGACGAGCGTCACCGATTCGGTCGAGGCGGGTTCGCCCACGGCCAGCTTGAGCATCGCGGCGTCCATATTGACGAAAAGGCTCTTCGTCGGTTCGATAGCCGCTTCGTAGAAGGCTTTGCCGCGGTTGATCCACGTCGCAGCCTTGGCGCCCTTCTTCGCATCGGCGATGTCGGCGTCGCTCTTCTCGATCTTGGATACAAGCGCCGACTTGTTTACTTTCTGGGCCTGAACGGCAGGAACTGCTACGAGCATCACCGCAAGGACCGTCAAAAATACTTTTTTCATAACAGATTGAATTTTAATGTTTTAAAGTCATTTCTTCATTACTCCTCCGCCGGACGGTCCGCTTCGGGAGTGGCGTCATTCCCGGTTGCAGCGACCTCTGCGGATTGTACTTCTTCGTCTTCATCGCCCGCTGCCGGTACGGCCATCACCGAAGCAATGGCGTCGCCCTCGCGCAGGTTGATGATACGCACGCCCTGCGTCGCGCGGCCCGCAAGGCGGATCTGCGACACTGCCGTACGTATGGTAAGTCCCGAACGGTTGATAATCATCAGGTCGTTGTCGTCCGTAACGGCCTGAATGGAGATAAGTTTGCCGGTTTTCTCCGTTACATTGATCGTCTTCACACCCTTGCCGCCGCGGTTGGTGATGCGGTATTCGTCCAGATCGGTACGCTTGCCGTAACCGTTCTCGCTCAGCACCAGTACGTCCTGCTTCGAATCGGGTTCGACACATATCATGCCGACCACTTCGTCGCTCTCCTCGATCGAGATGCCGCGGACACCCGCACCGACACGTCCGATAGGACGCACCGTACTCTCGTTGAAGCGGATGGCCTTGCCGTCGCGGGCCGCGATCATCACCTCGGCCTGACCGCTGGTGAGCTTGGCCTCGATCAGCTGGTCGCCTTCGCGGATGACGATGGCGTTCACGCCGTTCTGACGCGGACGCGAGTAGGCTTCGAGTTTGGTCTTCTTGATCGTACCGTCCTTGGTACACATGATGATGAAGTTGTTGTTGACGTACTCCTCGTCGTTCAGACGCTTGACGTTGATGTAGGCGCGGACCTTGTCGTCGGGTTCGATCTGGATGACGTTCTGGATGGCACGGCCCTTCGAAGAGCGGGCGCCTTCCGGAATCTCGTACACCTTGAGCCAGAAGCAGCGGCCCTTCTCCGTGAAGAAGAGCATCGTATTGTGCATCGAGGCCACGTAGATATGTTCGATGAAGTCTTCGTCGCGCGTGGCGCTGCCCTTGGCGCCGACGCCACCGCGGTTCTGCGTGCGGTACTCGGCAAGCGGCGTACGCTTGATATAGCCCATGTGCGAAATGGTGATGACCATGTCGTCGTCGGCGTAGAAGTCTTCGGGGTTGAACTCCTCGGAAGAGTAAACGATCTCCGAGCGGCGTTCGTCGCCGTATTTCTCCTTGATTTCGAGCAGCTCGTCCTTGATGATCTGCATCTGCATGCCGACGTTTTCGAGCACCTCCTTGAGGTAGGCGATCTGCTTGGTAAGTTCGTCGCGCTCGGCGATCAGCTTGCCGTATTCGAGTCCGGTCAGGGCGCGCAGGCGCATCTCGATAATGGCGGAAGCCTGAATGTCGCTCAGGTTGAAACGCTCGATCATCGTCTGCTTGGCGGCGTCGGGCGTCTGCGACGAACGGATGATGTGCACGATCTCGTCGATGTTGTCCTGCGCGATCAGCAGACCCTGCACGATATGCAGGCGTTCCTCGGCCTTCTTCAGGTCGAAGCGCGCACGGCGCACCACTACGTCGTGGCGGTGATCGACGAAATGCTTGACCAGATCGCGCATCGGCAGCATCTGGGGACGGCCGTTCACCAGCGCGATATTGTTCACTGCAAACGAAGTCTGCAGCGGCGTATTCTTGAAGAGCGTGTTCAGCACGACGCTGGCGACGGCGTCGTGTTTGAGAATGATGATGATGCGAAGGCCGTTGCGGTCCGATTCGTCGTTGATATAGGAGATGCCCTCGATCTTCTTCTCGTTGATCATGTCGGCGATCTTCTTGATCATCTCGGCCTTGTTGATCATGTAGGGAATCTCGGTGATGACGATGCACTCGCGGCCGCTGGGAGTATGCTCGATATCGGTCTTGGCGCGCATCATAACGCGGCCGCGGCCCGTAAGCATCGCCTCGCGGACACCCTCGTAACCGTAGATGATACCTCCCGTCGGGAAGTCGGGGCCCTTGATATACTGCAGCATCTCCTCGCCCGTGATTTCGGGATTGTCGATATAGGCGCAGCAGGCGTCTACGACCTCGCTCAGATTGTGCGGGGCCATGTTGGTGGCCATGCCGACGGCGATACCGCTCGCGCCGTTGACGATCAGCAGCGGAATCTTGGTGGGAAGCACCGTGGGTTCGGGAATCGTATCGTCGAAGTTGAGCGTCCAGTCCACGGTCTCCTTGTCGATGTCGGCCATCACCTCGTCGGTGATCTTCTTCATGCGGGCCTCGGTGTAACGCATGGCCGCAGGCGAGTCGCCGTCCATAGAACCGAAGTTACCCTGACCGTCGACCAGCGGATAACGCATCGACCAGTCCTGAGCCAGACGCACCATGGCGTCGTAGACCGACGTATCGCCGTGGGGATGGAACTTACCGAGCACGTCGCCGACGATACGGGCCGACTTACGGGTGGGCTTATCGGAGTAGAGGTTGAGCTCCGCACTCATATCGTAGAGGATGCGGCGGTGTACGGGCTTCATGCCGTCGCGCACATCGGGAAGCGCGCGCGACACGATGACCGACATCGAATAGTCGATGTACGCCGACTTCATCTGCTCTTCGATATTGATAGGAATGATACGTCCTACCAAACCGGCATTCTTTTCTTCTTCAGTTAGCATCTTGTCTCTTGAAATTACGGTCTTTTAACGAACAAAAATACGATTTATTTCCGATCTGAGCAACTTTAGGGCGATAAATCTGACGCCGGCGCACAAGATTTCCGAACCGACACCCCGTTTTTGCCCCTTTTCCGCCGATCTGACGGCCTGAAAAAAAATCTCCCGATGAGGTGTCGGGAGAAAACGAGCCTGTTTGCAGCCGGGCGAGAGCCGGCGGCCGCGGCCGGGTGGGGGCGCATGCGTTTTCAGACGCCGGAGAAAAAGTCGGAAAAAACGATTTCAGGGAAGCACGCCCCGCTTTTTTGCCGTTTCGGGAGGATTTTTTTACCTTTGTGGCTTCGACCCGAATTTTATGACCCGAATCAATACCCCCAAAGAGGTCCTCGCGCTGGCCGGAAGCTCCGCGGCGGACAAACTGCAAAATACGGCCGGCAAGACCCTCATACTCGCATTTCTGGCCGGCGCATACATCGCCATAGGCGGCCTGTTCTCGCTGATGGCGGGATTCGGGTTCCCCGGAGCGGCCGAAGCGCCCGGATTCCAGCGCCTGCTGTCGGGCGCGGTATTCCCGCTGGGACTTATACTGGTGGTATTCACCGGAGCCGAGCTGTTCACGGGCAACAACGCCGTACTGATGCCGGGGGCGCTCGGCCGCCGGTACGGCTGGGGCAAAGTAGCGCGCAACTGGACGCTCGTGTGGATGGGGAATTTCGCAGGGGCGCTCTTCTTCACCTATTTTCTGGTGGTTCTGCCCGGCGTGCTGTCGTCGGAAATGTGGCGGGAAGCAGCCTGCAATATTGCGCAGGCGAAGGTATCGCTGCCGTGGAGCACGGTTTTCCTGCGCGGCGTGGGCGCCAACTGGCTGGTATGTCTGGCCGTATGGCTCGGAATGAGCGCCAACGACGTGCCGGGACGTATGCCGGGGCTGTTTTTCCCGATCATGTGCTTCGTGGTGATCGGCTACGAACACTGCATCGCCAACATGTTCTTCATCCCGCTGGGCATGCTGCTCGGCACACCGGTATCGGCGGCGGAGCTGTTCGCCGGCAATCTGGTTCCGGCCACGCTCGGCAACATCGTGGGCGGCGGTCTCTTCGTGGGCGGTCTGTACTGGTATCTCAACCGGAAATAAGCGGCAGGAAATTCCCGCGGCAGCAGGGACGCGGCAGCCCGGCGCGCAATCCGGGGCATGAGCCGTCACATAACGCACACCGTCCGTATCCACGGAGTGTATCCACGGAAAGTATCCGCCGGAGTATATCCGCGCAGGCGTATCAGCGGAAGTCGATAAATTCGTAACCTTTGTAGTCCCCTTTGGAGAAGGCTTTGAGCGGCGTGTCGAGCGGTGCGACGCCGAGAACGGCGATGCCGACCTGCTCGCCGTCGTAATCGTAGCGAAGCGATTCGGGGCGCATCGCGGCGGTATCGACCGTAACGAGAATCTCCCCGGCGGGCGAGGCGTCCGCCGAAGTCGGGGTCAGCCGCACGACGGCCCGGCCCTCCGCGTCGCTCACCAGCGAGGGGGCATACTGGGTACCGATGAAGTCGAAGGCATGGGCCGGGTTGCTGAGCAGATTACGGCTTGAAGTATCCACGTCGTCGATGGTCACTTCGCGGCGGCGGTTGTCGATCTCGTAGCGGATTTTGCCGTCGCAGTAGACCTCCGCCTCCCCCACCGCGATATAGTAGTTTTCACCCTCGACGGCATAACGGCCGCGGGTGGTGTATTCGTCCGAGCTGACCTCGAACGTCACTCCGTAAGCGCCCAGCGCACGGAATCCCGCAGCCAGTTTTTCGAGAATCTCAGCGGCCCGTCCGTCGGCAGAAGGCTCAAGGGCGGCAACCGCCGCGGAGGATGCGGGAGATGCAGCAGCAGCCGGAACGCCGGACCGGAAGAAATCACCTGCGGCCGCAGGAACAGCGGATACGGTGGTTTCCGGGAAAACCGCACGAAGACCCGACGCGGCTTCGGCAGACACTGGGGAAACAGCGGACATGAAAGTTTCGGCTGACGCTGAGAAAACAGCGGATGCGGCGGTTTCGGCTGACACCGAGGAAACAGCAGACGCAACAGCTTCGGCAGACGCTGAGGAAACAGCGGACACGGCGGTTTCGGCTGACGCTGAAGAAACAGCCGACGCGGCGGCGGTTTCGGTTACGGCGAGGGTTTCGGAAAGCATCCCGCGGGCGGCGGCCGTCCGGGCCGCTGACAGCAGCACTATTGCGAATAAAAGTCGTTTCATGGGCGTAAGCATCAGAATAAACCGAGGTCCTGCAGTTTGGCTTCGAGCGACGGCAGGTCGTGGAACAGAATGTCGCGCGGCTTGGCCCCCTGCTGGCGGCCGACGATGCCGGCGCGTTCGAGCTGCGTCATGATGCGACCGGCGCGGTTGAAGCCGACTTCGTAGTTGCGCTGGATCATCGAGGTCGAGATATTGCCGCCCGAAACTGCGTCGCGGGCGATCTCGGCGAAGAGCGAGTCGTATTTCACCGGAGCGGACTCCTCGCTGCCCTGACTGCTGCCGCCGCCGTCCGCATCGGGCGTATAGTCGGGCAGCGGGTAGGCTTCGGTATAGCCCTGCTGGCGGGAGATGTAATCGACGACGCGCTCCACCTCCTTGGTCTCGACCAGCGCACACTGGATACGGGTCAGCTCGCCATCCTTCGAGAAGAGCATGTCGCCACGCCCAATCAGCTGGTTGGCGCCCGGCTGGTCGATGATCGTGCGCGAGTCGATCATCTGCATCACGCGGAAGGCGATACGGGCCGGGAAGTTGGCCTTGATACCGCCCGTGATGACCTTCACGTCGGGACGCTGCGTGGCGATGATCAGGTGGATGCCGATGGCGCGGGCCTTCTGCGCCAGACGCATCACGGGTACCTCGACCTCGCGGGCGGTCATGATCAGGTCGGCGAACTCATCGACGACGACGACGATATAAGGCAGGTAGCGGTGGCCGTTATGCGGATTGAGCCGCCGGGAGGTGAACTTCTCGTTGTATTCGGCGATATTGCGCGCCCCGGCCTTCTTACAGAGTTCCAGACGGTTGTCCATCTCCGTACAGAGCGAGTTGAGCGCATAGACCGCCTTACGGGGATCGGTGACGATCGCATCGTCCTCCGACTCCATCTTGGCGAGGAAATGCCGTTCGATCTTGGCGTAGAGCGAGAATTCGACCATCTTGGGGTCGATCATCACGAACTTCAGCTGCGCGGGGTGTTTGCGGTAGAGCAGCGAGGTGATGATCGCATTGAGTCCCACCGACTTGCCCTGACCCGTGGCACCCGCGACCAGCAGGTGCGGCATCTTGGCCAGATCGAAGACGTAGTTTTCGTTCTGGATCGTGCGGCCGATCACTACCGGAAGCTCGGCCTTCGACTCCTGAAAACGCAGCGAACGCACGGCGGAGTACATCGACACCACCTGCTTGTCGCGGTTGGGGACCTCGATGCCGATGGTTCCCTTGCCGGGAATGGGCGCGATGATGCGGATACCCAGCGCCTTAAGGCTCTGGGCTATGTCGTTTTCGAGACTCTGGATCTTCGAAATCTTGACGCCCTGCGCCTGCACGATCTCATAGAGCGTGACCGTGGGACCGACGGTGGCCTTGATGCGCTGGATCGGAATGCCGAAATTCTTGAGCGTCTCCTCGATGCGGGTCTTGTTGTCGAAAATCTCCTCGTCGCTAACCTCCGAATCGGACTGGTAGTCCTCCAGAAGCGTCACGGGCGGCTTGCTGTAGTTCACGAGGTCCTTCAGCGGATCGTAGCTCTCGGTCGTGATCGCCCGTTCGTCGACCATGCGGGCCTCGTTGGCTTCGACCGTAACGACGACGCCTTCGGCACCGGCCGAACCCGCGGAAACAGATGCGTCGGCGGGTGCGGATTCATATTCGGGCGCGGAGCCAGCTCCATGCGCAGGCGCATCTCCGGATGCGGAAGCAGAGTGGGAAGCAGAACCGGAAAGGGATTCGGAGCCGGAAAGGGATTCGGAGCCGGAAAGGGATTCGGGAGCGGCTCCGGCGAAAGTCTCCGGGGAAGATGCGCCGGCATCTCCGCCTACGGTAAGTTCGGTGAACGGGCCGTCGGAAACGGGCATATTGCGGACCGGAGTTCCGGCGGAGGGTGCGGCCGAGGGTGTCGAGGGACGCTCCAGCTCGACGAGTCCGCCGGGGCCGAGCACCAGCCGCCCTTCGGGATGCGAGAGGTCCACTTCGATAAATTCGCCGTCCTCGTCGGTCTTTACCGCGGATTCCGCTTCGCGGGCGGGTTCCGAGCCGACGGGGGTGCCGTCGGACGAGGTTTCGACGAAGGGATCGTCCTCTTCGCCGCGGACGATCTGCGTCGCGGCTGCTTCCGGCTCACGGGCGGGACGTACGATTTCGGGGTCCGGCGTACGTGCGGCGCGCGGCGTTTCAGGCTCCGGTACGCGCACGGCGCGCGGCATTTCGGGTTCGGCGGCACGCTCCGTTCCGGCTGCCTCGGCGGCATCCGGCGCGGCCGGCGTCGCGGCAGCAGAAACGGCCCCGTCGGCTTCTTCGGCGTGGAGGTGTCCCGGAACGACCTTATGCTTGACGATCTCGACGATCCGGCCGCTCTTGTCCACCATGACGTTGCCCGCACGATTGACCTTGTTGATGAAATTGCGGTTGATGAAGACGCCCGTCAGTATCCAGCAGCCCACGAGCAGGATAAGCGTGCCGAAGACGCCGATATGCGTGTGCAGCAGGGCGCCGGTCTCGATGCCGAAAGCGCCGCCCCACCCCGTCGAGCTGCAAAGGCTCCACTTGTCGCCGAAGGCGAAGCCCAGCGTCAGCGAACCGAGGATCATGATCAGGAAGAGCGAGAGAATCGAATGGTTGAACAGCAGCGGACGCTGGCGGATGATCCGCACGCCGACGAGAATGATCATCGTCGGAATCAGGATGCCGAAGACGCCGAACGAATTATCGACCAGCAGGCGTCCCAGCTTCGCGCCCGCCCAGCCGCAGAGGTTCTCCGGCTCGACGCCCAGCGTCAGCCGCTCCTCAGGCGAGAGTTGCAGGCCGCTCTGGTCGGCGGCCCAGCTGAAGAACGAAAACAGCACGGACGAAGCGGCGAACACGCCGACGAACAGCAGCAAAAGGCCCGCGATCCAGCGGGCGCTGTCGCTGTTGGAGCGTTCGATGCGCTGACGTCCGTTTTTAGAAGCAGTTGTATTTGTCGTATTTTTAGATGCCATCTCGTGTTGCGCTTGATTTTATCAAGCGAAGTTACGCATTTTTTTCGACATTCGGGGTATCAGGGGGAACTTTATTGAATCCCGCGCCCGCTCAGAGCGACTCCGCGGCCTTATGTTCCAGACGCAGACGGTAGCTTTCACCGGCGAAGGTGCGGAACGTATAGGACGGGACATGGTCCGGGGCGGCGTGCAAGCCGTACTGGTCGAGCAACTGGACGACGCGGCGGGCGACGGCGGGCGACGGATCGACGATTTCGACGCCGCGGCCCGCGACGACGCGTTCCAGCACGGGAAGCAGGAAGGGATAGTGCGTGCATCCCAGCACGATCTGGTCGGCGCCGTGTTCCAGCATCACCGCGACGGCGTCGCGGACGGCCTGCTCGGCTTCGGGCGTCGATTCGCGGTCGCTCTCGACCAATTCGACGAAACCGCGGCCGGGGGCGGTGATGAGTTCGACGCCGCTGCCGTATTTGGCCGCCGTGCGGCGGAAAAGTTCGCCGTCGAGACTCCGCTCGGTGGCCAGCACCCCGACCACCCCGCTGCGGGTATTCAGGCAGGCGGGTTTCACGGCCGGCTCCATGCCCACGATCGGCATGGGGGCGTATTTCTCCCGCAGGAAGTCGATTGCGGCGGCCGTGGCGGTATTGCAGGCCACGACGACCATCTTGCATCCCTGCGCGACGAGGCTGGCGACGGCCTCGTCGGCGAGCCGCCGCACCTCCTCGCGGGGGCGCGATCCGTAGGGGCAGTTTTTGCCGTCGCCCAGATAGACGAGCGATTCGGAGGGCAGCATGCGCCGCACCTCGCGCCAGACGGTCAGTCCGCCCAGCCCCGAATCGTAAACACCTATGGGAGCATCGTTCATTCGTTTCTGTGTATTTGTCACTCCGTCCGCTTCGGGGAAAGCAACCGCCGCGGAGGGAGGTTATTCGTTCTGCATCGTGTGTCGAAGGATCGTTTCGACCACCTCGTCGTCGGACAGCTCGCCGCAATCGACGATCAGCTGCGCCTGCGCGTAAAACGGTTCGCGCGCAGCCATGTCGCGGCTCATGAACTCGACCAGTTCGGCGTCGTCCAGCCCTCGCAGGCGGGGACGCTTCTGCCGTCCGTAAGGGCTCAGCCGCCGGGCGATCTGCTCCGCCTCGCGGCGCAGGTAGACCGTAAATCCCGCAGCGTTCATGCGGGCCATGTTGTCGCGCCAGACGGGAAGTCCTCCGCCCGTGGAGACCACGGCGGCGGTACCGGCGAGCGTCTGTTCCAGCACTTCGCGCTCCACCTCGCGGAAACGCTCCTCCCCTTCGTAACGGAAAACATCGGCCACGGAAGCCCCCTCGCGCCGTTCGATCAGCGCGTCGGTGTCGGCGAACTCCGCACCCAGACGGCGTGCGAGCCTGCGTCCGAGGGTGCTCTTGCCGCACCCCATGTAACCGATCAGAAAAAGAGGTTTCATCGTCGGAGGTTAAAACAGATTCAGCTGTTCGGGGTCGATCACCTCGTCGGCATCGCCTTTGGCGCGTTCGATTTCGAACTCCACGCCGCCCGAAGTCGTGCCCGTACGGGGCAGGCCGGCGGGCGACGCGGGCGTTTTCTTCGGAGCGGAAGCCTTCGCGGCGGGGTTGTCTTTCACGGCCGAGTCGTCTTTCGCGGCAGGATTATCCTTTGCGGCAGGAACGCCGTCCGCCGCAGGCTTGTTCCGAGCAGGGGCGGATCCGGCCGGGACGCCCGGCGCGGAAGGAGTTTCCGCAGCGGAAGAGGCCGGCGCAAAGGCCGGGCCGGCCGTGGCGGAATTCGCACCGGAAGAGACGGCAGAACCAACTCCACCGGAAAGTGCTGCGGCGTCGATCGCGCCGCGATCAGCCGCATCACCGTTCGAACCGCCCACCGCACCGTTGTCCGCACCGTTGCCGGAACCGCCTTGCGCTCCGCCGAAAGCACCGCCGCCGGAGGGCGTATCGTCGGGCACGTCGTCGCCGTCGTCGTCCGAAGGTTCGGGTTCGGGTTCGGGAGGCAGTTCGGGTTCGATGAAGCGCAGCGCGGCGACGTCGTAGGTCGTCAGGCGCTTGCCCTTGGCGCGGTGGCTCTTGACGCCCACGAATTCGTCCACGTCGATCTCGTCCGCAGGGCGCGACGCATGCGCGCCCTTGTAGGTGATTTCGAGCTTGGCGCCCGTGCGTTCCGTCACGGCGACCAGATCGGCCTGCCCCTCCTCGTCGAGGAAGAACTGCATCTTGTCGCTCATCTCGGCCGTGAAACGCTTCATATAGTAGTACTGCTGCGAGCGGTCGTAATAGCAGATGCTGTAGATGCGGTCGGCTTCGTAACGGCTCACGCGCACGGTTTCGTCGGGAAAGTGCTGGCCGAGATCGTAACCCGTGATGTAGTACTGGTTCTTGGAGGTCCAGACGATGATCTTGTCGTCGCCCTTGAACTCGCCCAGCAGCGTGCCGCGGCCGTCGGCGTTCAGGCGGCGGACATCCTCGTCGAACCAGACGTTCTGGCCGCCGAGCGTCGAAGTACCGCGCTCCTTGAGGACGATCTTGTGGATGCCGTAGCGCGAGAAGAGATTGCCCTGACTCTGGCGCCCCTTGATGGCGAGGGTCGAGAAGTCGAGGTCCACGATCACCTTCTTGAGACGCGGACGGGGCTTGAAGTAAATCTTGAGCACCTCGGCCTCACCGTTCGGATTGACAGACATATAGAGTATCTCGCTCTTGGGCGTGCCCTTGGTGATGTCGTACTCCTTGTCGCGCGTGATGGCCTTGATGGCGCAGCGCTTCATCATGATCGGGCCGTTCTTGCCGTCGCGGTACAGCACGTTGTAGATCGTGCGCTCGTCGTTGCGCTTGAAGACGCCGATATAATAGATGCCCTTCTCGAAGAAGGCCTTGTCGCTGACCTTGGTGATGACGTAACGGCCGTCCTTGGTGAAGACGATCACGTCGTCGATGTCCGAGCAGTCGCAGACCAGCTCGGCGTCCTTCATCGACTTGCCGATGCCGAAGAAGCCTTCGGCGCGGTCCACGTAGAGCTTGGCGTTGGTCACGGCGACCTTCGTGGCTTCGATATTGTCGAATTCGCGCAGTTCGGTCCTGCGCTCCCGGCCCTTGCCGTACTTGTCGCGGATACGCTCGTAATAGGCTACGGCATATTCGGTAAGATGGTCCAGATCGTACTGCGTGGACTTGATGTCCTCCTCGATCTGGCGGATTTCGTTGTCGGCCTTGTCGCTGTCGTAACGCGAAATACGGATGAACTTCAGCTCCGTAAGCCGCTGCACGTCGGAGAGCGTCACCTCGCGGCGGAGCAGTTTCTTGAACGGCTCCAGCCCCTTGTCCACGGCGGCGTAGGCCTCCTCGCGGCTCTTGCTGCCCTCGATGAGCTGGTAGAGCTTGTTCTCGATGAAGATGCGTTCGAGCGACGCGGCGTGCCACGCTTCGTTCAGCTCGCCGAGCCGGATCTCCAGCTCGCGGCCCAGCAGCCATTTGGTATGCTCGGCCGAGCGGCGCAGGATTTCGCTCACGCCCAGAAAATGGGGCTTGTCCTCCCAGATCAGGCAGGCGTTCGGGGCGATCGAGACTTCGCAGTCCGTGAAGGCGTAGAGCGCGTCGATGGTCTTGTCGCTCGACTCGTCGGGCGAGACCTGAATGACGATCTCGACCCGGTCGGCCGTATTGTCATCGACCTTCTTGATCTTGATCTTGCCCTTGTCGTTGGCCTTGATGATCGAATCCTTGATCGACTCGGTGGTCGTGGTATAGGGAATTTCGGTGATGGCCAGCGTACGTTTGTCGATCTTCGAAATCTTGGCGCGGACCTTCACAGCACCGCCGCGAAGACCGTCGTTGTAACGGCTCACGTCGGCCATGCCGCCCGTCGGGAAGTCGGGGTAAAGCTGGAATTCGCGGCCCTGAAGATGGGCGATGCAGGCGTTGATAAGCTCCACGAAGTTGTGGGGCAGGATTTTCGACGCCAGACCTACGGCGATGCCGTCCGAGCCCTGCGCCAGCAGCAGCGGGAACTTGATCGGCAGCGTGACCGGCTCCTCCTTGCGGCCGTCGTAGGTGAGCATCCACTCGGTGGTCTTCTTGTTGAAGACCACTTCGTTGGCGAATTTCGAAAGGCGGGCTTCGATATAACGGCCCGCGGCAGCTTCGTCGCCCGTGAGGATGTTGCCCCAGTTGCCCTGACAGTCGATCAGCAGGTCCTTCTGGCCCAGCTGGACCAGCGCGTCCTTGATCGACGCGTCGCCGTGCGGGTGGTACTGCATGGTCTGGCCCACGATGTTGGCCACCTTGTTGTAGCGGCCGTCGTCCACGACCTTCATGGCGTGGAGGATGCGCCGCTGAACGGGTTTCAGACCGTCTTCGACATGGGGCACGGCGCGTTCGAGGATCACGTACGAAGCGTAATCCAAGAACCAGTTCTTATACATGCCCGTCAGTTTGCGCACGCCCCCCTCGTCCTGCGTCAGCCGGTCGAACTTGCCCGCCTTGCCCTGAGGCCCGGCGGCCGGGGTTTCGTCGGCTGCCTCGTCGGCCGTTTCCGGGGTCGATGCGTCCTCGTTGAGCGGCTCTTCCCGCCCGATGATATCTTTTTCTTCTGCCATATTCCTTTAACTGATTGCAAGGTCCTGCTCGACGATATCCTCCTCGATGCGCAGGTTGTCGATGATGAAGCCCTGCCGCTCGTAGGTGTTCTTGCCCATGTAGAACTCCAGCAGGTCGTGGATCGGGTCGTCCTTGGTGATGCGGACCTTGTCCAGCCGCATCCCCTCGCCGATGAATTCGCGGAACTCGTCGGGCGAAATCTCGCCCAGACCTTTGAATCGCGTGATTTCGGCGTTGGCGCCGCAGCGGGAGACGGCCTTCAGGCGTTCGTCCTCCGAATAGCAGTAGTGCGTCTCCTTCTTGTTGCGCACGCGGAAAAGCGGCGTTTGCAGCACGAACAGATGGCCCTGACGGATCACGTCGGGGAAGAACTGCAGGAAGAAGGTCATCATCAGCAGGCGGATGTGCATGCCGTCGACATCGGCATCGGTGGCGATGATCACCTTGTTGTAGCGGAGGTTATCCATATCCTCCTCGATGTTGAGTGCCGCCTGCAGGAGGTTGAACTCCTCGTTCTCGTAGACGACCTTTTTGGTGAGTCCGTAGCAGTTGAGCGGCTTGCCGCGCAGCGAGAAGACCGCCTGCGTACGCACGTCGCGGCTCTTGGTGATCGAACCCGAAGCCGAATTACCCTCGGTGATGAAGATCATCGACTGTTCGGCCAGCTCATGCTTGTCGGTGCGGTGTATCTTGCAGTCGCGCAGTTTCTTGTTGTTGAGCGACACCTTCTTGGCCGTCTCGCGGGCCTTCTTCTGGATGCCCGAAATCGCCTTGCGCTCCTTTTCGTTCTCGACGATCTTCTTCTGGAGAATCTGCGCCGTCTCGGAGTGCTTGTGCAGGTAGTCGTCGAGGTGCTTGCCCAGAAAGTCCACGACGAAGTTGCGCATCGACACGCCCGGCTCGATCTCCTTCGAACCGAGCTTGATCTTGGTCTGCGACTCGAAGACCGGGTCGGTGACCTTGACCGAAATGGCGGCGATGATCGACGTGCGGATGTCCGAAGGGTCGTAATCCTTGTGGTAGAACTCCTTGACGGTCTTGGCGATGGCCTCGCGGAACGCCGCCTGATGCGTGCCGCCCTGCGAGGTGTACTGGCCGTTGACGAACGAGAAGTAGCTCTCGCCGTAACCCGTGCCGTGGGCGATCGCCACTTCGATGTCGTCGCCCGAAAGGTGGATCGGCGGATAGAGCGGCTCCTCGGTCATGTTTTCGTTCAGCAGGTCCAGCAGGCCGTTTTTCGAGACGTAGCTGCTGCCGTTGAAATTGAACATCAGACCCAGATTCAGGTAGGTGTAGTTGCGGATCATCTGCTCGACGTATTCGAGGTTGTAGGCGTACTGCCCGAAAACCTCCTCGTCGACGCGGAACGAGATGAAAGTGCCGTTCTTCTCCCTCACGCCGCTCTCCCACGTATCGCTCTGTTCGAGTCCCTGCGCGAAGGTCACCGTGCGGGCTTCGCCGTCGCGGACCGAACGGGCCGTGAATTCGCTCGAAAGCATGTTGACGGCCTTGACGCCGACACCGTTCAGGCCGACGGTCTTCTTGAAGGCCGAGCCGCCGTACTTGCCGCCGGTGTTCATCTCGCTGACGGCCGCCGCGAGCGACTTGAGGGGAATGCCGCGGCCGTAGTCGCGCACCGAAACCACGTTGTCGGCGATCGAAATGTCGATCTGACGGCCGGCGCCCATGATGAACTCGTCCACCGAGTTGTCCACGACCTCCTTGATGAGGACGTAAATGCCGTCGTCGGCCTGCGCGCCGTCGCCCAGCTTGCCGATATACATACCGGGCCGCAGGCGGATGTGCTCCCGCGGCGAGAGGGTGACGATGGCGTCGTCGCCGTAATTGTCGTTCGGATTCGTATTGAGTAAATCTGCCATAGTCTATTTTTTGTTTCGGATCTCGGCGAGGGCCGCGCACATGGCGTCGTGCACCTCCTGCATCAGTTCGTGCGTCTCGGCCGCGGCGACCCGCCCGGCGGAGACGGGGGGCAGCACCCGGATCGTGATCCGGTTGCCCCAGTTGAACAGCGCGTTCTTTTTGATGAGCGTCTTCGTACCGTCGAGCACCACGGGAAGAATCTCCACGCCCGCCTCCTTGGCCAGCGTGAAGGCCCCCGCCTTGAAACGGTGAATCTCGCCGTCCTTGGAGCGCGTACCCTCAGGGAATACGGCCACCGAAGCGCCACGCGAAATCCATAGTTTGCCGTCGCGGACCATCTGCTCCAGCGCTTCGGAAGCGCGACCGCGGTTGATGCAGATGTCGCCGTGCAGGACGAGGTACTGCCCGAAGAAGGGGGTCTTGAAGACCTCGCGCTTGGAGACCCAGCGGAAATTGAGCGGAATGTAGTAAAGCGTCGGGATGTCGATCACCGTATTGTGGTTCAGCACGATGACGTAACTCTTCTTCCGGTCCACGTACTCCCGGCCGATCACCCGCTGCCGCCACCGGGGAGGCACGGCGAAGAAGATGCGGACCAGAATGCGCGACAGTTCGTGCACCACGCGGCGGCCCTTGTCGAAAGGATAGCACACGACCAGAGCGACGGCCGACAGCACCATGAAAAAGGTGCAGAGGAAGACCAGAAAGATATAGTAAACTGCGCTTATCATAAAATCAGTCTTTAAGGCCCGGCCGCCGCACCCCGCCGCACCCGTCCGGACGCCGTATCGGGCGGAAAACGGCATAGCGGAGCGTTCGGAATAACGTCAGGGGACAATGAGCCATAATAATTCAATCTGCAAATTTAGGAATTATTCGCAGGAATCCTAAATCGGGGAGCAACGATTTTTCAACAAAATATTCACGATGACCGTCGGGCCGGACCTTTTTTTTCGCAGGCCGCCGAAAAAAAATAATGCGAAACAGTTGACCCGTCCCCAAGGTCAGGGTGTATCTTTGCCGCATGAACACTGCGCAGAGTTTACGAAGACAACGAAAATCAAATTCAAAATCGGAGAATTTTCCAAGCTCAACCGGGTTACCGTCAAGACATTGCGGCACTACGAAGAGATCGGGCTGCTCGTACCGAGCCAAGTGGACAAGTGGACCGGATACCGTTATTACGACGTATGCCAGCTGGGAAGGATGAACACGATCCGCTACCTCAAGGAGCTGGGATTCACGCTCGAAGAGATCGGAGAGCTGTTCGACGAGGGGCGGACGCGCCCGTCGCCGGAGCTTATCGCGGCCAAAACCGCGGAGTGCCGGGAGACGCTGCTCCGGCTGGAGCGGCGCATGACGGAGCTGGAAAGGCTGGGAAAAGAACTCGCAAAACCGAAGAAAATGGAAAAAGCATTTATCAAAGAGCTGCCGGCGGTCGTCGTCGCCAGCCACCGCCGGGTCGTCAGGGGCTACGACGAAGTGTTCGACCTCTGCCCCAATGTCATCGGACCGGAGATGGCGCGGCTGGGTTGCGAATGTTCCGAACCGGGCTACTGCTTCACGATCGACCACACCTGCGAATTCAGGGAACGGGACATCGACATCGAATACTGCGAAGCGGTGACCGAACGGAAAGAGGAGTCGGAGCTGATTGAATTCAAGGAGCTGGAGGCCGTGCCGACGGCCGTGTGCATGTATCACCGCGGAAACTACGACACCCTGCCGCAGACCTTCGCCGAACTTTACGCATACGTCGAAAAAGAGGGATACAAGCTCGCGGGAAGCCCCCGGTTCAGCTATATCGACGGCATCTGGAACAAGGACAGCGAGGAAGAGTGGCTGACCGAAATTCAGATTCCGGCAGGCAGGTAAGCCCGCCGTCCTACCCTTTCGGACCTCCGTACCCTGCCGGTACGGAGGTCTTATTTATATATGTATCAAAATTTTCTGCAAAATATAGTACTATGCATTGCAAAGTATAAACATTTTTACATATCTTTGCCACGTCAACTAAAATGCTACGCAGATTACAATTAAACGCAGAATATTATGAAAAAACTTATCCTCCTTATCCTGCTGCTCGCAATGGCTGCGGCGAACGCAATAGCGGCCCGCATGTATCCGGCCGGAGGCCGCGTCGTGGACGCGCAGGGACAGGCCGTGGAGTATGCGACGGTGGTACTGCTCAGGGGCGGCGAGCAGGTGGCCGGCATGGCGACCGACGACGCCGGACGTTTCGAGCTGAAGGTCCCGACGGGCGAATACACCCTCTCGATCCAGTATCTGGGTTTCGATCCCGTCCTGCGGCAGGTGCGCGTCGATGCGGACAACGATTTGGGCGACATCGTGCTGAAAAGCTCCTCGACGCAGATCGAGGGCGTGGTGGTCAAGGCGCAGCTGATCCGCCGCGAGGCCGACCGCTTTGTCGTCGATGTGGCCAACGCCCCGGCGGCGATCGGCAAGGATGGCATCGAACTGCTGGAGCGCGCTCCGGGCGTATGGGTGGACGACGAGAAGATCTCGATCAACGGCAAGAGCGGTTCGAAGGTGTACGTCAACGACCGCGAGCTGCGCATGGAACCGGCGCAGCTGCTGACCTACCTGCGTTCGCTGCGCGCCGACGACATCCAGAAAATCGAGGTCGTGCCCACGACCGGCGCGGACTACGATGCGGATTCGTCGGGCGGCATCATCCGGATAACGCTCCGCAAACGCCGCGAAAACGGCATGGAGGGGTCGCTGTCGGTCGATTCGCGGCTGGGCCGCTGGGTGCGGTCGGTCAATCCCCGTGCGCGCGTCAACTACCATTCGGGACGGCTCGACCTCTACGGGCTGGCGTGGTTCAACCTCGAAACCGACGAATTCGAATCGGACGAAAACACCCGCTACACGTCGGGCAGCAACAGTCTCGAAGCCCACTCCGAAAAATTCGAACGCGACCGGAATTTCGGCGCGAGCTTCGGTTCGGTGTACGAGATCAATTCCCGCCAGAGCGTCGGCGCGGAGTTCGAATACTGGCGCAACCGCGAAAAAGGTCCCAACGACTCCTACACGGACTTCACGGCCGAAGAGGGGGTGACCCGCACCGACAGCCGCTATGACAATTTCACAGCGCGCAACAACTACTCGCTGACGTTCAACTACATCTGGAAGATCGACTCGCTGGGTTCGACGCTCAAGGTGCTGGCCGACTACAACCGCCGCACCACGGACGCCGAGAACGACAACTTCAGCCGCATAACCGCTCCGGCCCCCGCGCCCGCCGCAGACTCGGCCTACCGCGACAATTCGGTCTCGGTCTACAACGTGACCACCGCCACGCTGGCCTTCGACAAGAAGTTCTCGCCCCGCTGGTCGCTGCGGGCCGGAGCCAAGTACACCTACAACGACATGCACAACGACGCGCTGTACGAATACCTGAAAGACGACGCATGGGCGCGCAACGACAACCAGAGCTTCACGATCAACTACACGGAGAACATCGCCGCGGCGTACGGCATCGCGTCGGCCAATCTCGGACGCTGGAGCTTGGTGGCGGGAGTGCGCGGCGAGTACACCCGCACCGAAGGCAAAGGGCACGGCATCGCGCAGAATTATTTCAGTCTGTTCCCCAACGCCAACGTCTCCTATGCACTCACCAAGGACGGCGCCTATTCGCTGATCGCACAGTACGCCCGCACAATCGAGCGGCCTCGGTTCTGGACCCTCAACCCGCAGCGGTTCCAGATTTCGGACTACACCTATCAGACGGGAAATCCGGAACTCGACCCGGCCTACAAGCACGACGCGAGCCTGACGCTGGTGCTGAAACACAAATACACGCTGACGGGCGGCATCGTCGTCCAGACCGGCGAAATACAGCAGACGATGCGTCCCGACGCCGACGACCCGAAGCGGCTGTGCATAGCGTGGGTCAATTACGACACGACGAAGAGTTATTACGTCTCGGCCAATGCGCCGTGCCAGTTCGCCAAATGGTGGACCATGAACCTCAACGCCACCTACATCCGTCAGGGCCAGCGCGTCGACCAGCATACGCCCGAAGCGCATTACAACTTCTATTTCGCGAACGCTTCGACCACCTTCACGCTCCCCGCGAAGTTCTACATCGACCTGTCGTACCGCCTTCAGGGCCGCATGGACTTCGGCAACTGCTGGGTGGAGCCGATGCACTTCCTCAATGCGGGGATCAAAAAACGGTTCGGCGACAAGTTCACCGCCGCATGCTCGGTGCGCAACCTGATCGACCGCCCGCAGCACGTCGGCGCACGCGGCGAAGGATTCGTCCGCAGGGTGGATGTGTCCCAGCAATGGAACTGCCGAGAATTCCGCATTTCGCTGAGCTACAACTTCAAGTCGGGCAAGGCCTTCAAGCGCAGGGCCGTCGAGGCGGGTTCGGCCGACGAGAAGAGCCGGTTGTAGATCGTCCGCGCGGCAACCACCCCTGACGACCATGGCGGACAGGAAAAAGAGAATGCGGCTTAATGCCGCATTCTCTTTCATACTCCGCCACTACCCTACCGCGCCCGGCGGAACCGCAGGTGCGGGAAAGGAATGTGCAATGACCGACCGGCGATGATGAGCGTCACGGCAACCAAAATCAGCACCACGCCCAGCACGATGCGCAGCGTGAGCCGTTCGCCGAAGACCACGACGCCGAAAAAGAGGGCCGTAAGGGGTTCCAGCGCACCGAGAATCGCCGTGGGCGTAGAGCCGATGGCGCGGATGGCGGCGGCCATCGTCACCAGCGACACGATCGTCGGGAAGAGCGCCAGCGAGACGGCGTTGATCCAGAGTCCGGGCGTGGGGATCGCCTGCAGGTCGGCGCAGAAGCGCAGGCGCACGACATAGACGCTCAGGCCGAACAGCAGAGCGTAAAAGGTGAGTTTCTCGGTCGGCAGGCCGCGCAGCGACGAGCGGTTGACGCCCACGATGTAGACCGCATAGCAGAGCGACGAGAGAAAAACCAGCGCGACGCCGAGAAAGGAGAGCGGCTCACCGCCGCCTTTGTAGAGCATGGCGATGCCGGTGAAGGCCAGCAGGATCGAGAGCATGGTGATCCGGCTCACTTTCTCGTGGAAACCGACGGCCATGATGACCGCGACCAGCACGGGATAGAGGAACAGGATGGTCGAAGCGATGCCCGCGTCCATGTGGTTGTAGCTCTCGAACAGGAAGAGCGACGAGAAAGAAAAGAGCAGTCCCATGACCGCCAGCGGCACAAGGTCGCGGCGGCGCACGGCGAACGACTGCCGCCGGACGAGCATCAACGCGCCCAGCATCGCCGCAGCCAGCAGATAACGGTAGAAAAGCACCGAATCCACTCCCATGCCCGCCTCGTAGAGGGGCAACGTGAAGAGCGGATTCAATCCGTAACTGGCGGCGGCCACGGCACCCAGCACGCAGCCGCGCGACTTAGCGTTCGCCATTTCCTTTAGAACTGTACCTGCGGCGCGGCTTCGGAGCCTTCGGCCGACTCGAAGTAGGGCTTCTGCTCGAAACCGAACATTTTGGCGACGAGGTTGGCCGGGAAGCGGCGCACGGAGACGTTATAGGTCCGGGCCACTTCGTTGAACTGCTTGCGGGCCACCGAAATACGGTTTTCGGTGCCTTCGAGCTGCGCCTGCAGTTCGAGGAAGTTCTGATTGGCCTTCAGGTCGGGATAGCTCTCCGACACGGCAATCAGGCGGCCCAGCGCCGAGCGCACCTGCGCCTGCGCCTGCTGGAACTCGGCCAGCTTTTCGGGCGTCAGGTCGTCGGCCGACAAGTTGATCGAGGTGGCTTTGGCGCGGGCTTCGGTCACCTCGGTAAAGGTCTGCGTCTCGTGGGCCGCATAGCCCTTGACCGTATTCACCAAATTGGGAATCAGGTCGGCACGGCGCTGATACTGCGTCTCGACGTTGGCCCATGCGGTCTTAACGCCCTCTTCCTTGTTGACGAATCCGTTGTACGTTGCATAGAAGAAGATCACCACGAGGGCGGCGACTCCAATCCAAATCCATTTTTTCATAATCGACAATTTTTTATTTTTAATACACAATTTTCAGTCATATCTTTCCGCCTTCGGCCGCTGCAGCCGCCTTCGGCGTCACTCACGAATCTCAAATCGGTCCTCCCTAAGCCCCCGGCGAAAAGAGTCGCCGCACGCGGCCGGAATTACGGGTGAAGACAGCCGACGGACTATCGGACAGCCGGACGACCGGACGGCGGAACTACCGGACGGCGGAACTACCGGTCTGCAGAACAAACCAACCGGCGGCCAACCGAGCAAGCGAGCTGCCGGACCGGAGAACCAACGAACCGGCGGCCAACCGAGCAAGCGAGCTGCCGGACCGGAGAACCAACGAACCGGCGG